>WNFQ01002737.1_pt1 | contig 12773 bp, 12 predicted proteins | sample 5400171 | NCBI WGS metagenome assembly WNFQ01 (sample SAMN13153356, study PRJNA577476) | soil metagenome | isolation source: 20 cm soil under Madrone tree | place: USA:California | collected 2016-06-14
CATTTTAAATACTGCAAATATGGCCTTTCTTTAGCCATATTCCCCTTGATCGATGACCCATGGTCCTTTTCAGCGTACCCTCAGGCTGCTCTGCAGGATTCTGGAAACTAGACGATGCCAGTGAGATGACCGACTAACTTATTCCCCACGAAAATTAGTCGATCATCCCTTCGCCACTGGCATGCAATTTAACGTCCGATTTGACCTGGCGTGATGATATTTACAGAATCGCATGCTTAGAGTTGGGAAACTCTGGAGCATGCGACTCTGTTGGTCCTATCACGGCCGTTCTTCGAGAACAAGCACAGGTCCTTCGTGGATTTGGAGGGGACATTCGGTTGCTTATGGGACCGCTCAATCGTATCGTCGATGGTCCTTAGGGACTTTACTATCGGCACCACGCTTGGAGAGGATACACTGTCGGTCTGGTCTGGTATGTCCAAAATATATTTATCGGCTTTCTTCGTCCTTAACACTTGACACTTATTCCACAGTAGTTCCCGCCTGCGAAAACAATATTCGCCGGCATCATCATCCTACTTGGCATGTATTCCTTTTTCTCCGTTCCCAGCTGCATAATCCCGTGACAAAAGTGTCTCATTACAGGTGGTTAACCGGTCAAGAAACACTCAACTCGAATGATTGCATTATCATTTTATCTAATATGTAGGAGGACTACTGTAGCGGGCCTGAGCATCACCATCGCCTTTGACATCGTGAAGGTGTGGAGAAAATGTCGAGCGCGCGACTATACCTAAGGGTAATGGATCTCTACGACGATGACGAGCCACCAATCAGAATCGCGACAGCTCGAAACCAGAGTCATAGACGTGCCTATATTCCAGAAGAACCTTGATGACTCGTCCGACCAAACGGGGATAATACTAACAATATTATGATAGACATTTCTGCACGAGATCCTTCGTTATCATGCATGCCATTCGCGGTGTTCGTGCGGTCCCCGATGTCTCGTTCGTGTGCATGCTTGACAGACAATGAGCGGTAATTTCCTTGTATAGAGTTTCAACTAGGCTGCTACCCACTGACCGCTGACAGGTCGTTCGTTCCTGCATCAATCGGTGCATGTACTGATGGTGACGCAGCCTTATAGCCTATCAGATGGCCTGCCATGTCCAGCCCTGACGTGCTCATACTGCAGAAATCATTTCATAAGACCGGCTAACTTGGCGTCACCCCTGGATTCAGATGTATTGCATGGAAGCAAGACACGCGCTACTGTAATTTGTAGTCTTGTACCACATGGTGGTGTACGTTTAATGTTCCTTGGTGTTTGATGCTACAGGCTACTATATTTCATTTGTTTCATTCAATTGGCCGTGTCAATTGCAGAAATCCATGGCTCGGAGAAAAAAGAGGCGCAAGAATGACAAACAAACCTTTATATGGAAAAGGACGAGACAAAAAGGTCTTCGGAGGTAAGGACACGGCGGTCAACTCGTAGGTTGATCGGTTGGCATAGGCCGCTATGGGATATCGGCCAGTAGATCGACAAGTTGGCATGGTGATCGAGATTATCCTTTTTGCTTCTCGCCGCCGTGATGCCGGGAGTAGGTTATAGTGCGCGTGGTCAGGCTTCCAGACTCGATTGATTTGATTCACGTTGGTTTGGAAATTGATTCTCACAAACCGGGTTCAATGTAGTTTGTTTCCATCCACCATCCTATTGTCCAGGGAGAACAACACCGTATTATCCTATGTTACAAGCAGATCATAATGTATTGATTGAATGTAACGAGCGTAGATCTCTGTCCCAACTGAAGCAAAAAAGGGGAAGGAGATAGACGATGGAGATGTCGAGACGAGAAATGTGTCGCCGAGAGCGCGACAAAAGCAGCGCAAAATCTCAACGCCAAAGTATGATCGATCCGCCCAAGAGGGAAAAAAGGGGAAAGAGAAAAACAAATCGTCAAGGATATGGAGTACAAAGAGCAATCGACGGTCGTCATACGGGTGAGTCAAACTCTGTAAGTGTACAGCTACTTGGTTTGATAGAGTTCTTGGAATGTGTTGCCTCGATGGTATGCGTCTCTGCGTGCGACATTTCCAAGTCACTCAGTCGACGTTGTGACGAATTTATGGTATCTCGGAATCGAATCGTCGTCGGCACAACATCTGACATGACCCCCCCTGTGATGGCCCATGATCTGTGTTTAAAAAATCGGTTAAGAGACGAAGATCGGTGCAAGGGTGGGAAGCATTTACTTCTCGTCATTCCAATTGAACTCTGACATGCAAGTGTAATCCGCGAGGCAGCGATATATGCGCGATGCGCCAACGGCCATCATGATGACTTTGTGCAAGTGGCATAAGGTGACGATGATGTAGTGAGAAGACCAAATACTCACGCTCGGGTACTTGGAACATCTGGAAGCGAATAGGGTAAACAGCAAACTATATTATCAAAGACAGAACTTACTAGGTTGAGGTAATCTGTTCGTTTGAAGAAAATAATTAGCGCCTATCACCTACAGGCACAGAAGGGAGGCTGTCCCACCGTTCAGATTGAGTATGATAAAGACCTGACACCACCTCATGAATACCAGACTGCGTAATAGTCATATGGGACGGTTACATACAGTGGGGGGTATCTCCGCGAGTGTGACCAAAGCGAGCCAAAACAGGCCCTATTTCCAAGTCGCATCACGCCAATTCAGCAAACGTGAAAGGGCTTCAACTCACTTGGTTATAGAGGAAACGCCAAAGACCAAACATGCCTGCTTCTCCGTAGCGTCGTAAACCAGATAGCATCAAAGCGAGCAAGATAAAATCTTCCACGAGCGTGATTGTGATAGGCTCGATGCAATGCCTAGTATCAAGAATGACACAGGTATTTGCTGTCTGATCCCACACGGCATTTGCCTACGTATTTGACGTTAGCAAGGCGCAACCTTGGTGTTCAAGAAATAGTACCCTTGCTATACCTACAAATTCGACGTCCAGATTAACATCATGGGGACAAGTGGATCTAGCGAACAGAAAACGTACTGCGGATATAGAAGGTGATATTGACGAGCCAAGCACAGATGGAAATCGTAGTGATAATGAGATTTTTCTCCCAGATGGCAATGCTGTATCACGTGGGAACTCAAATAAAACTCCTGACATAGAAGATATACACGTGGACTCACATGCGGAGAACGATAAGTGCGGAAGCAAGAACGAAAGCGAGATAGGCGAAAAACTAGAAGAGGACATCATGAAACCTTTAACAAAATTGTTGTGGTCGTCGGGACCGCAATGGGGGGAAACGCACGAATACAGACTTCAACCATACCTGGTTACGGAATCAGCAGGAGGTCAATTGAACGGAAGAAACCTTCCACCTACTTTACAATTTATCGGATGCACAGCGTCGAAACCAGCAAATATTAGGATCATGGCAATGAGGGCCGTGAGGCGACAACTAGAGTAAAGCTTTGCACCCGTGTACGATTAAGGCGGCTATCAGGGCGCGATGGTGGCGAGCCATACCCATATTGTCCAACGAAACCTTCGCTTGCCCGTGATGATTTGCCATTCGAACCAAATCGTGGTGAAGTACTCCCATCTACCAGAATCGGCATCCATGACAAGATAGAGGCAAAGACTGGCTTACACGTAGAGCCCCCCCATTGCATGCAGAAGCTTGACAAAAGCCACTGTAAAGCGTTATCAAATCTCCGGTCAGAATATGCCGGGCAGGTGTCGAAGATATAGCGGCGCACTAGCATCGGCTTGCACGACTTTTGGATCATGGAAGTCGGTCATGGTCGCGGAGGAAAAGTCGACACGAGGCCAGAGGAAGTCGTGGGGACGTTGGGGATGGTGGGGAGAACGACAATGGAGGGAGTTGAGAGAGCGCCAATATTGGAGGGTACATAAATGCATGCGCCATGACAGGCCTGGGTGTGAAAAAAGGCAGCAGACCGTCTTTATTGCACTCCATAGCCGAACAGCCGGCTCCTTAAATCCGTCCATGGACCGGGCGTGTTGGTCCCCGAGACTGCCCAATGTGGTATCAACAGGGCCAACCATCACAAGAAGCGCCGGAGAAGCTCGTGCTCAGATGTCTGTCCACCCTAATTTATGGAATGTGCTCAACATGGATACAGTGGCTATCACTCTGACAGCGCCTACCCTATCCCTCATCATGATCCTTCCGCTCCATCGGACATGCCCAAATCCTGCCCGCCTACTACGACCTTGTGTCTGCTTCCTGCGCAGGCTCAATCAATTGCTGTCCTTTCACACTTCGTGCGTGCAATTCGTGGCCAATGACGCTCCTGGATCTGGCTCCAGCGCTCCGTACCTCTGTCAAATATACTTTGTGCATATCCGGCACAAACATCACATAATGCCGTAAATCTCGGCGCCTTCTAAGGCTTCGCTACAACAAAACAGGTGCGCAAGTCATGCATCGAAATTGCACCTGTCAAGTCCAGAACAAAAAGCATTGATGATAGAACATGCTATGATTTAGCTACGGTAGCAAGGATTGCTATGCCCAGGGCTAAAATTGGCCACAACGGCACTCACATCTAGGTGAATTCTGCATGCCGATCATCCGAGCCCCGCATGTACGTGACTAATGGCCAACGCATAAAAAAAAATAGAAAGAAGTGAGCACGAGGGGCGCCTTTCCTAAAATACATACAGAGACCACAGAAAGTTCATGAGGTACCATACAGACGTCAGTGATTCCCTTCAGGGTCGAGAGAGTTCGTTACTGTATGTTTCTCATTGTAGTTGCATTTTTAAACTTTATCTTGGCAAGCCCCTTTGTGAACTAGAAAGTGTTACAGTGTACGGACACATGTGTACGGGCACATGGTAGAAGATATCAGTCTACTTTTCGGTAGCAAAACTGACAGTAGGTAGAGATTACCGATACTTGCAATGATATACCGTATGGTTTATTATCTGGTGCAGCTTGGATAGCGACTGCGAGATGGGATTGTCGTCCAAGAAAAGGAATGGTGAAGAAATAAACAAAAGAAGGGTAGAAAGAGAGACGATAGGCACTTTTGGACAGCAGGTCCACAACGCGAGTGCCGAGATGTCAGAGATGACGAGACGACGAGAAACGCACACGAGAGAGAAGGGAGAAAAAGAAGAAAACACTGTGATTGACACGCACACAAAGATGCCAATGCCATCGTTGACAAGTGAGGAGGGTGCTCATATACATCCGAGTCCCTAGTACTGAGTATCGAGTCAGGAAGTAAGGAAGTAGCGGCATTGTCGGGGTATAGGCGTTGTCGTCATTGTGCCGGATGTACAGAAAGTGTCAAGAAATGTCAGTAGAATGAAAAGGAAAAGAACCAAAGGATGTATTGAGGGCGTGATGGTGCCGCGGCTGCGACTAGGTGTTGATCGTCGTTGCCGGGCGCTCCGATATGGGCAATTCCGGTCCGATCCGAGCGTGGACTTTGGCTGACGTTAGATCTCCAGCACGAGAAATCTACTGTAGTCCTCTCTAGCATAAAGCATGTCATGAAAACACATTTCTTCTCGCGAGCACTTTCTTATTACTTGATATTGCAATATGGTATTAGAGTTGAAATTTTGAAAATTGCCATACATTGTCTTCATTTGAACCCGAAGTTTTTGCACACATCTGAATAATAGCTATATACATATCGCAATCACTGAAGTGCCCAATGTCCATGTAAATCGGCTCAGAGCCCCATCCTTTTCTGCCACTTGACTTACAAGTACAGTATATGTTTTGAACAAAGTTGATCATACATGGCAGTGCCCTGCCCTCAAACTCAATCCAACCAGCATTATCACTTTCCACAACTGCACCTATCTCTGAGCAAATCCAACCCGCGAATTTCCAACGTCGAAATTAGCGTAAACATTTCGCAGGAAGACGTCACCCAATGTCCAGAATACTGTCCAACATGAGACTTGTGGGCGGAACGGTCAAGAAGGCTTTGCTCACCTGAGTCGATTGGTGTTGCGCTGAAACCACCCATACAAGTGGAGCCTGATACAACACCGATGTTGTAGGTATCGGAGGTAATAAAGAACTTAGTGCCGCCGAACGATATGGTTATAGTCACATCCGTGTCGCATGGGACTAACATTTACATGTGAATCGGTTAGCTTTTCTGACAACCAACCCCGTGACATGCGTACTTGTCCATTGGATGCCATTTGACATCTGGGCCGAACCGGGGATATTGCTATAGATATTCGCGATATCACCTTTGTTACCAAGGATGACGCTGGTGCCCGTGTCGATAACTGCTTCCTTAGTGCTGACTGAAACGTCATTTCCATTGACTGATATAGAATCAAAAGGGATCTGCCAAAGGGCCTGCATCGTGTCCGCGTTAAAACGTCACAAGGGACACCTCGTTATGTGCTCACCTGGTTGTCCACATTGACATTAGTCAAGCTGCCCTCAAACAGACTATTATCCACTCCTCCGAGGACAAGCAGAGAGTCTCCCCCCTCCAAAAAGAACCCGAAGACTGGTTCGAATTGCCCAAGTCCACCATTGTTGATGACCGATTGGAAAAAGGGAGTTGACCCGGAGACGACAGAGAATTCCGGAAATGCCATACCCATAATGCCGACCGCAGGGACAGCTGGGGATTGGACGCTTTTGCCGGTGGTGTCCGAGGGCACGATCAATGTCTGATTATTAACCTAATGATGGGGCTCCTCAGCTACCCATCAGTGCGCCCACTGGTAAATAACATGCACTAACCTGGAACCCGCCAAGAGAAATCTCATCCGTGAAAATAACGCACGGAAGTTCACCTGAACCGAAATTAATGAAGGCCGCCACATTCGTGTCCTTCGCGGTGGAACTTTTAGAAGGATCGAAGACAACTTGTCCATTGCAGTTCGAGCAAGAAGAGCCAAGGAGGAACAAATCGCCACTCCCAGTGTCGAATTGGACTGCACATTTTGCGATCAGTTTCGACGTCTGCTCTACTCAAAATAGTGACTGACCATTTAACGCGACGGGAGGAGAACCAACATTAAGGCTTCCAGTTCACACCGTATTGCTATTGTCGGTAAGAGGGACCGTGATAGTCGGAGAAAGTGAACGACGCCCGTTCGAATCGCCTTGCTTCGATGCAAGGGGGTGGGGTTTACCTGTGTTTTTTTCGAACGCCCTGAATCCTTGCTCATGTTTCCTAGGTGGAGACTCCGTTAAGAATCCAATCTTCCCAAAAAAAAAAAACAGGGAACACGAACGCCATAGTATGATTGATGTTAGCTTGCAGGCTTTCGACGTCAACATGCCCATTGGCGTCACGTATCGAAGGCTTTGACAAAGGGATGTGAGAAAGGCCGCTGCGTGAGTTCTTGATGGGAAATGCCCCCACAAGGAAGGGGAGCATCGCAAATGCAACGGCGGTGGGGAGATACATCTAGAAAGATTAGGCAGTGACTAGGAGAGAAAAGCGAATGCTGGGGAGATGAGGAATGATGTTTGAAGCTGGACAGGCCAGCCCTTTTATGTCCCGAGAAAGTTGGTTCTGCATTATCCATGCTCGAGATGGGAATTGTAAGAATGTCTAGATGTCATTTCCTGTACTTCGGTCAATTCGGTGTCAGTACAGCACTTCGGTCAGTTCGGTGTCAATACATTGTCACGGTTCTGAGGTACAGGTTCCATCGCTTATGGTCTTTGAAAGTCATGATCTAATCGTGTACCGGAAGTTAGCCTCATCAGTAAACCTGCACTAAACTTTTTTGGGCTTGCTCAAGCTTGAGCAAGCGAAAAAGTACAAAAAGTACAAAAGTAACCAGTTTTTTTGCCAAAAGTTGATTTTGGCCATTTCGTCGAAGTAAAAAAGCTGAAAAGGTTGTGAAAAGCGATCCAAAGTTGTAAAAGCACCACTCAATCAGCATGAGTCAAAGTCAACTTTTTCACTTGGGCAAGTAAATAAGTGAAAAAGATTTTGCACAGTTTACTGATGCTAAATGATGCATCCTGTGAATGTATCGGATCAACATACCGGATCATCCCGTACCGAACACAACCAAAAAGGGAAAGCGGAGAGTCAGGCTATACAAAGCTACGGTAAGCGTATCAGGTTTCGCTAGAACAAGAAATAGTACTACTGTACGGCTGTGATTCGGCTATTTTGACAAGAACTTGACGACTTGACAATTTGATCATTGAATTCTACGGATTGATGCCCCTAGGTGCAGCCGACGTACTAGCCGGAGCCAATCCCAATCTGCTTTTCTTTCCAAAACAGGTTCACGTGATCCCTAACTGAGAGGACTAGCGGTTATGGTTGCCCGTTCTATGCACGGTCTCCACTGAGTTGCATCTCTCAGAGACGAAACAGAGACGAAAACGGAGTCACACGTTGAGCTGAAGAGGTGGAGAGCCAGTTTGACCCTGGCAAGGAGGCGATCGATTCGGGTCCGCGTCTGGATGATCGGACGTCACGGCGGTGGATGACAACGAGGTGGTTTCAAGACACGAACACGAGCACGAGGGAAACAGAGAAAGGGCGGAGAGACCAAGACCATGCCAGATTGCGACGAGCCCCAGCTTTCACGATAAGCACTCACAGACATTACAATCACGAGATAAGATAATGGCATCAATTCCAGATTGTAATTGAAGGGACTGTGCAGTAAAACCAGCGAGACTATCGTAATCCGACAGTGTTCGTAAGTGTTCAGCATGCGAGGAAATAGCACAGGCCAACAACTAGAAATAGTGTACGTTGGTCGACTACGAATCAGTATGGGGATAAATTAGTAGTCAAAGTAAATGTAAAGTAAGTTGGAAATGCGCATTAGTATGCAAAAGAAGTGAAAATAAATTGTTGGTACAGGCACAGAGGCATAGCCGCGCTGTCTAAGCGTTCATTACACATTTTCATTACCCACACTGGGAGACTTTTCCTCGGCCACGTCACTGCTGGATGCGGCAGTCAGGGAACCTATAACTTGAACGGACTCTTGACCATGGCTCTGCGTACTTCCAAAGCCAGAGGTGTCGCCCGTGTCGGGACGAGCTACGAATCTCCCGAGAACTGTGCTACTCGGTGGAGGCATACTAGGGATCACCTGGTTAGAGTGGAAGAGAACTGTGCGACCAAGGTAGTCTGAAAGTCCACGGTACATTCGTGTGGATGCTATTGACACGATGCACACTAAATAATGAAAAAAACCGGTCGTAAACGTGAGGAACTGTACTCATATCTCGACGAAAAAAGTCTTACGTGAAGGTAAGTGGGTTATCTGGCCAGCGTCAAGGCTGAGTGTTAGTTCAAGTTCCGAGTCCATTGTCAGTAAACTCACCATATCCATCATAGCTAAGCAAACGGCTTCTCTTAAGTAACAATTCCTGGCTTGGGAATGCGAAACAGTACACACCGTTCAAATCCAAGAGAATGAAAACCTAGAGAGTAAACATGAGTTACCCGCGCCGCATTCGTTCTAGATGAACGCACCAATGGGGGGACCTCCGCAATAGTGGTAACTACAACCCATGCCAAACCCTGTGGTTGATCGTAACTCATGGTATCCATGCACATGTAGCCAGGATAGCTTTACCTGTGAAAACAGAAGTTTCCAAATGCTGCCCTTCCCACGGCTTCTCCATCGCAAGAGCCCAGTGAGCATGAGGGAAAGAAGTACAACTTCGGTGCAGAGAATAAAAATAATGCTGAATTTAGCTCTCAACACATTCGATATTCCACAAATTCGGAGGGGTGCAATCCAAATCGCGCGGGTGGTGGCCACACCTGAACTTTGGTTAACAACTGTACATCCAAGAACGCCAAAAAACATACAGTAAATGCAGGCAGCGAGATTGGCGAGCAGTGTGCCGCAGGCAATGGTGACTACAATTTTGTTATGCTCCCAGATTGCCGAGCTGAGAGGGAGGGTGTTATTAGCCGTCGATTGGAAAGGCACACAGCTCAAACATCCACTCACATGCGTAGAGCGATCAACGACGACGCAAATAAAAAACTTGAATATGTGAACAACTACGTAACCTTATGGACTTAGGGACGTCATCGGAACAAGGAAGTCAACCCACATAGGCAAAGAAGACGTATAACTATTGGCAATTCAGTCACGCCAATCCATCGAACAGTAAGAGTTAGGATCCATACCTGACAATTCAAGTAATGCCAGTCTTGTCCCACCATCTCAAGAATAAGGGTGATTAAAGGAAACCACCGGGCGCCCAAGTAAAGCTATCAGTATCAGCCCTCAAAAGGTTGTTCAATCCGTGTTGGAATTAAAGGCATACCAAACATGATGCGCGAAATCGCCGTTTCTGGGTGAAGATGGCGTAATCAAAATTGAGGGTCACGATAATCTCCCAGCTGGTGCATGGACAATGCGGGGCGCAAATAAAATTGTGAGTGCGAGTAAGAACGAGATATGCTCACGCGTATATGCCAAACAAGACATGTACGATCTTGACATATGCAACTGAAGCATAAACGTAAGTCTCGCTAGATAGAACCTTCGCGTGTATACAGACTCACAGTATTCTGAGAGGATAATGGCAGGGTTGTCCCAGTCGTTCATATAGGTGGGGAGGGAAAGGAATGTGACGGGAAAAGGGTGAGCGAGGGTGGTGGTTCAAACGCATCGCATTTCAAAGCAGTCAACGGGAATCCAGGTACCATAGAACATTATGGCTTGGATGAAGGAATCTAGCTCAAGTGCCGCAGATGCGCCAAGATCTCTGTAAGACTGCGAGACAGAACAAACCTTGTTCAGATACGCCTCTAGCTGGTAATATTCTTGCTGGCCGCTTATTTCTCGCATTGATAAACTCAAATGGCACCGGTAGATGATCTGAACCGTGAACCCTGTAACATCACGTAGCGCCAAGTAAATTTAAATTTCTATATGTTGCGCCGAGGATTTACTACCAAGGAGCTGCCGGTGAGCCTGAGTGGCCGAGTTGGGTGGGCCGGTGCTCCGACCGGGTGACAACTTTGCCATATCTTCCGCGGAAAGATGATCTGCCTCGACCGAGGCTGGTGGCAGTTTACGAAGCGAGAATTTCGGGAGATCCGAGTGCTGGACGCAACAGACTCGGGGGTTGAACTTTGCAACGAGTTATAATCAAACCAAGTTTCCCGCGGTTATCAATAATTTAAGTAAATTGTAACTCTGTTATCACATAATATAACTTACAGTTTTGGCCCCACAGTTTACGACCTTCCGCCCCCGCCAACGGTACGCGACATACATCCGTAGGTAATGTTAATATAACCTGCATACCGCGAAATGAAACTATTTCAATTTCCAGTCTTCTTTCAATAGGGGTATACCTCCCAGCCTTGGCCCTTGGGGGGAAGAAATAAGCGATTACTGTACTATGACGCCAATCGAGTATGCGCGAAGGCCCAGTGAGCACGCGGCAGCTAATGCAAAACCGCTGATATCTCCCCTCTAATCTGACTAACATTTCTAGTCACTAAGTCAATCGTCGATATGAAGCCATGCTTGACCATGTATGTCTCAGTACACTGGGTCCCGACGAGCCCACGCGTGCTAGTCTGCCAGTGACAGTATTCGACTCGACTCGGTATAGCCTCCTGCCAGTGGAAAATGAACTCGAAATTCGCGGCTCCCTGTATCGTGTTTTCCCACCCCAGGTCTACCGTAATAGGCATGTAGTGATCTTTAAGTCCGAGGGCTTTGGAAGAGCAATCATGGAAGTTCACTAAATATATCCATGGACCACAGCAAACCCGAGATGGGTTAAAGCACCAGTACATTAACAAGAGGGTCATCACCGCATGGCCTGGAACCCGTTGATCCTCCTCGGCATGACGACGTTATCTCATTCAGTGAGTATCACTGGGATATTAGGTCCCTAACTTTTCCATCGAATGGTATTCTTTCCTTTTTATTCTGCAACGTGTCTATCCTCAAATGAGCCACGTCATCGTAGTGAATACAGAGAAGCTTCTTCTCTTTCGTTTATGCGTACTCGAAACTCGACGGTCGCCCTCGTCAGTCTTTGTAGACTTTACAGTATATTTTTGGATTGAGGTAGCTCCGCGTGAGATCACAATTGAAGGTTATAGATCTATTACCCTCCGTCGTCAACGACTACTGAAACCTTGCCTCGATTGTTCTTTTCATACAGATAACCATGACATCGCCATTTCAATGTACAAGTCCCCAGTGCGGGTCTGGTAATAGGTTTAGTAACTTCAGAGAGTATAAGTTGGTGTTCAAATTCATCTTAGGACCTTCCTATAAAGGCCCCGTTGCAACGGACATTTGTCATGACGCAGACGGCGTGATCATTGAAATTTGAAATGTCATCTCGTAACACGAGGCGCCGACCCGGAGGTTATGCACAAGCTCACAGTGACCTGGAGACTAATGGACTACGTCGGACATTGTACGTCCGAGTCAGAGATCGGCTGGCTGAGTGGGGTGGGACTTCTGATGATTACCCCCAGTCGATATCCCGAACCCCAAGAGAACTAATCAGCTAAAGCTTCTGTGCGCGAGTCGGTGCCTAAAGAAGGGGACGTTCAGAACGCCACGAAAATGGGGGTTGTAAAACAATGACGCATGTGGTGAATTAAAGCAAGCAATCGGAACCGGACGAAGAAACGCATACGCACGTTGGATACGCTGCCCACAGCATGGCAGAAAGGAAAGCATAAGACATCCGATAACAACACACTCGGTGTCCACGAACCCAAAAACACAAGAGGAATGAAATGGTCACTTGAAGAGAAAATCATAAAAACACTCTGTCTTCCTACTGTTGCTGCTCACAGTCTTCTTCA
>WNFQ01004484.1_pt1 | contig 12773 bp, 13 predicted proteins | sample 5400171 | NCBI WGS metagenome assembly WNFQ01 (sample SAMN13153356, study PRJNA577476) | soil metagenome | isolation source: 20 cm soil under Madrone tree | place: USA:California | collected 2016-06-14
AGAACAGCCATCCATTTGGACGAATGCAGGCAAAGATCCTTTCACATAGTCGTTTATCTGCTCGCATTGAACTTCTCTGCGATTGCTCTTCACTAATCTTATTCCGAGCAGAACAGGCGAACAGAGTCTTACCGGACGATTGCCAGATCTAGTGCGGCCCTCAGGCAATGACCCGGGCATCCACTACCTTCATCAAATCCAAAATCATCTGAGCGACGGCCTGGTCGCCGATCGCAGTATTGATCATGGTATGGTAGATGGCGCGGTCAGGCCATTCGACGTGGAAATATTTCTGGATGAAATCAGCGCGTTCCCGGTCAACCGTATCCACCAATTGCAGTGCTTCATTCTGGCTCTTTCCGCGCGCAAGCAAACGACGGACCTTATCTTCTCGCGGAGCATAAAGAAACACGCGGAGCGTATCGGGCCGGCTTCGGAGAAAGTGCTGCGATCCCCGTCCGACGATTACGGAGTTTCCGGTTTTAGCGGCGTGTTGAACGACCCGTTCGGTAATTTTCAAAATACTTTCGCTGTCCACTACATTTAATTTGTGCGCATTGAGGCTGCCTTCATAACTCCCACGCAAAAATGACTTGAACAGCCGATAGTAGAGCGGATCGGTACGTTCCTCGCGGACTTGGACCACGGCTTTGGGACAATTCGCGAGCCTGGCAATCTCCTCGGTTAACAACTGATCCCAAAGCTTCCAACCCAGTTGCGTCGAAAGCATTTGCGCGATTTCGCCTCCGCCGCTTCCGTATTCCCGTTCGATGGTGACAATTTTGATCATGAACTTCCGCTGCCTGCCATGCAAAACTTCGCTGCTTTGCGCGGCTCACTCCACCTTCTTATTCCACTTCATTATTCCACTTTTTCGTCCGCCTCGCTTATTCCACTACAACTCGCCCGCCGCCACCGGGATCATTCTTCTTCAAAGCAAACGATAGACAGAACATGATCGCGGCGCCTACCGCGAGGACCATGAAAACATCTATATAGGCCAAGCTGGCCGCCTGCGCTTGCACGTCCTGGTAAATCCTGGCAATGGCAACGGCCTGCGCATCATGCGGGCCTACTCCGGAGTTGGCGATGCGCTGCGCCAGACCATTCGCGGCATTCTGGAAATTAGGATTGTCAGGTCTGGCGTAGCCGACGAGCCTGGCTTGATGGAATTGCGAGCGGCGGGCAATCAATGTGGTAACCATGGAGGTTCCCACACTACTGCCCATATTGCGCATGAAATTGACGATACCGGCTACCGCGTTGTTCTTCTCCGGTGAAATTCCGATATAAGCAACGAGGGTAATCGGCACAAACAGGAAGCCCAAGCCAATCACTTGGGCGATGCGCAACAGAGTGGCGGCAGTGAAGCTAATCTGCAAGTCAATCCGCTTTGTTGAATAAAACATTGCAATCGACAAGGCCAGCCATCCAAAAGCAATCAGATAACGCGCTTGGAACTTCGTTGTCAGTTTCCCCATGATCGGCATCTCAAACAGCAAGACCAGGCCCCCAGCGGAAAGCGCGAGTCCAGCCAGTTCTGAGGTGTATCCGAGAAGCGTCTGGAGGAATTGCGGCATCAGCACCAGGCTGCTGAACAACAGGATTCCCAGCACGAACATCATCAAGCTTGAGCTGGCGAAGTTGAAACTCTTGAACATGCCAACGTCAATGATCGGAGCCTTTTGAAACCACTCCCAGATCACCAGCGAGATCAGGCAAACGGTCGCCATGACGATCAAGGTCGTAATAAAGCGCGACCCAAACCAATCATCCTCCTGGCCCTTGTCCAGCAGCACCTGCAGCGCTCCAATTCCTAAAGTCAAAAGACCGATTCCGATGTAGTCCAGCTTGACGCCAGCGGATTTGAGTCGCGTTACATAAGGCGGGTCTTCCACAAAGCGCCGCACCAGAAACCATGTGATCACCCCAACTGGAAGATTGATGAAAAAAATCCACCGCCAGGAATAGTTGAAGGTGATCCAGCCGCCAAGGGTTGGTCCGATCGTCGGCGCCATAATGGCGGTGATGCCGTACAACGCGAAGGCCAGACCTCGCTGCTGCGGCGGAAAGGTGTCTGCAAGAATGGCCTGAGCCATCGGCTGCAAACCTCCTCCGCCTGCTCCTTGCAGCACGCGGAACAGCAGCAGAAGGCCGAGACTTGGCGCCAGGCCGCAGAGCAAAGAACTCACGGTGAAGATAGCGAGACAGCTCATGAAAAAACGCTTGCGACCCAACGCACCCGCGAGCCAACCGCTGATGGGCAGAATGATGGCATTGGAGACCAAATACGAAGTCAGAACCCAGGTACTTTGATCGTTGCTGGCGCCCAGATTGCCGGCCATGTACGGCAGCGCTACGTTGGCGATACTGGTGTCGAGTACCTCCATGAACGCGGCCAGCGCGACGACCACAGCGATCAGCCACGGGTTGAATTTAGGCCGCCAAACATCCTGATCGATTGTGAGAGCAGCGGAACTCATTGCAGATATACGTCTGGCACGACATTCATGCCGGGCCGAAGTTGATGATCTCGGTTTTCACCCTGATCAAGGACGATTTTCACCGGAATCCTTTGCACAATTTTCACGTAGTTGCCGGTGGCATTCTCGGGCGGAAGCAGACTGAAGAGCGGGCCGGTTGCGCCGGCAATGCTGTCTATGTGGCCCTTCAGGGTTTTGCCGGACGAATCAATATGGACTTCCGCGCGCTGTCCCACTCGCATGCGCCGCAGGTTGAGCCCGACGACAACTGTTTTATTCACCGAACCCGATACCGGCGCGATGATCTTGGTGTATTGAACGTTCAGCTGGGCCTGCTCTAGGAGCGCACGCTTTTGCTCGACATCGGCAATGGCGGCGCGGACGCGCGATTTTGTGGACGACACTTGCTGCGGTCCAGTCCCCGCGGATTGGTGATTGGCGTATGCCTGCGCTAACTTGCTCTGGGCCTGTTGCACAAATTGTTCCGCGGCAGACTCATTCGCGCTGGCGGCGGCGACTGCGGCCGTGCCGGATTTGGCGCTCGCCAACGCCTGGTCATAAATCTGCGCGGCCACCTCGCGCTTGTCCACCAGTAACTTGTAGCGACGCAGGTCGTCTTGCGCGCGCACATTGTTAGCCTCGGCTTCCTCCAGTTGGGCATGCGCGGCGGTCAGCTGTCTTTGCGCGGCGATGATTCCCGCCTGAGCGTTTTCAATATCGGAAGCGGTGAATTTCAACTGGCTGGTAGTGTTGACTGTGGTGATCGGCACAGTGACATTCAGCGATTGGGCAGTAGCTTCAGCGTTCGAAAGATTGGCTTTCGCCTGCGCCACCGCGACTTCGTAATCCTTCGGATCGATCTCGACCAGTACCGTGCCTTTCTCCACCCACTGGTTGTCTTCCACGTTGACACGCACCACGTAGCCAGAAATACGCGCGCTGACTGGATAGAGGTGAACATCCGCCTGGGCATCGTCGGTTGATTCATAGCTGTTGAAGTAGCGCCATAAAAAAAAGCTGCCAACAAGCAGCACCACAACGGCGATCAGAATAACCAAGGTTCTGCGGCGTTTTGGACTGCGGTAGGAGGGCGCAGCATACACGGTGTCGGTCACCGGCGCCGGTTCGATTGGTGACTCTTTGCCCGCTGGAGGAACCGGACGGGCTGGGTTTTCGTCCGCCATGTTTATTTTTCCTTGAAGTATTCCCGGACGCCGTTTTCGGCGACGCCAATGGCGCGAGCTAGGGAAATTTTTGCAAAATTATAGCTGTAGAGACTTGAGATGTATTGCTCATGCGCGCTGGCGACGGCTTCTTGCGATTGCACCACTTCCACCGTATCGGTGACACCCGCTGTGAATCGATCGCGCGACTGGACAAGAGTCTCTTCCGCCAGCGTAATGTTACTTCGCGCCACGTTGACTAGGTCTGCCGACGACTGCAGGTTCAGCAACCCGGTGCGAACATCGGCATCAATCTGCGCGCGCAGGTTGTCGAGGCGTTCGCGGCTCTGCGCAAGTTTCGCATCGGCCTGTAAAACATCGCCGTGGACGCTACCTCCCTGAAAGATCGGAATCGACAGAGTCCCGCGGACGTCGAACAGTTGTGTCGCCGTGCTGGGATGCGTGCCTGCGGCGCCGTAATCAGCGTTGAAGGAGAGCGACGGCAGATAGCCGGCTACCGCAGCCTTGCGCGAGAATTCCGCGGCACGTACATCGGTCATGGCTGCCTGGTAATCGGAACGTGAAGCGTATGCGCGCTTCAAGGCTTCATCCACGGTAACGATTTCGAACGGCTGATAAGGGGACTTGTCCGTCAATTCGAATTGCTGTCCGGGAGACAAGCCTATCACGCGTGCCAACGTCAGTTTTTGGATTGCGAACGTGTTCTGCGCTTGAATCAATTGCTGCTGGCGGGTCTGTAGTTCTACCTTGGCACGAAGCCCGTCGATCGCCGGTGACGTGCCGGCGTTCACCTGGTCCGAGGCTTGGTCGTAGAGTGCCTGGGCGGTCATGACCTGCGCTTGCGCGGTTTCGATGCGGGCTTCGTCCGCGATGGTTTGCAAATAGGTATAACCCACGGCGAGCACTACGAGGTCGCGGGCGTCTTTGTAGGAATATTCGGCGGACTTCACGCTCTGGCGGGCCGCGCGGGCGGCGTTAATCGCCTTCCAGTCGAACAAAGTCTGCGTCACAGCGAAGCGTGCGTCAAGGTAAGAGAAAGGCCCGACTGAGGATGGAATTTGCAACCCGCCAAAACTGCCGAGACCGAGCTCGCCGAGATTAATTTGCGAAGCGGTTACATACGGTGCGGCGTTCACATGCGGCAAGAGTGCGCTTAATTGCTCCCAGCGCTGCCCACGAGCCGAGCGAATGTCCGCATTCGAAAGCAACAGACCGAGATTTTGCCTCAGTCCGCGATCGATCGCGCCCTGCAACGATAGCGGCAGCGCTCCCGGAACGAGCTTCTCCGGAACGCTGCCCGCGAAGGGGCTTACTCCACCTGTTCCAGGAATGGCTTGGCCCGGAGTGCTCGGACTGGACGTCGTTCCGGATTGTGCGAGGCAAGTGGCGGCAGCGCACAATAAGATTCCGGTGAACACGAAGACGCGGCCGCGATCATAACGAAGCCCCAAGAGAGCCTCCTTGATCCTGCATTTTCGCGGCAGCGGCAGCGAAGGGCCGTTATCTTAGGCCGTCCGCCGTTTCCTGGCAACTAGTAGATGAATGTAGTCGATGAATGTACGGATACTTCTTTTCACTCATCGTTAGAACCGTCCGTTGCTGCGGCGGCGAATCGCCAGACGCCAGCAAGCACTCGTTTTTGAGCGTGACGCCGCGTTATTGTTTGACGAACTCGACGTCGAGCGTGATGGTGACTTCATCACCGACCATGAATCCGCCCGTTTCAAGGGTCGCGTTCCAGACGAGGCCGAAGTCTTTGCGGTTGATTTTTGTGGTGGCCTCGACGCCAATGCGGGTGCCGCCCCATGGATCCTTCTGTGGCGCGCTGGGCGCTTCGACGTTCAGGGTCACTTTTCGAGTCACGCCATGAATTGTGAGGTCTCCCTCGACCGCGAATTCGCCACCTTCTTTTTTGCTAACTTTGCTGGACTTAAAGGCGATGCTGGGAAACTTTTCCACGTCGAAGAAATCCGCGCTCTTCAGGTGCGTATCGCGCTGCGGCTCGCGGGTGTTAATGCTGTTGGCGTCGACGGTGACCTCAAGGTTGGACTTAGCGACATCGGAGCTATCGAGTTGCAAGCTGCCCTTGATGGAAGTGAATTCGCCCTTCACATTCGAGATCATCAGATGCTTGACCTTGAACTGGGCGGTGGAATGAACGGGATCGATGTGCCAAGTGGTGACGCTGGGTTCGGGTTGTACGGCGGTGCTCATGCTTAAATCCTCCTGTTATAATGATTGTCGTGCTAACGACTAATCATGCGTTGCTCACGCGATTGGTTACATCGCACGGCGGGTGATCCCGCCATGCAGCATTACGGAATATGCCTTGACGCAAAGAGCCTCGCAACTACTAAGTAAGGGCTCGATCCGGGTCTTTAATTAGCGTGCTACAGATTGGATTTTGCCAGTTCGATTGCGGCAGCGACGTTCGTGACGGGCGCGAGTGCGCCGCGGGCAAAATCCCTGGAACCGCCGCCCTTGCCAGCGACTTGCTCGAAGACTTTCTTGAGCAGTGCGTTCATGTCTTTTGCGGCATTGGGATGTTGCGCGAATACTACGTTTCCGCTTCCCCTGTCCCACAAAAGTGCAATGGTGCGGTCCGCGCGAGCCAGTGCCGTCGCCAGATGCTGCAGATAATCCGGCGTACTATTTTCCAAGACTTCCGCAACAACGCGAATTCCGTCTGCCCGGGGAGAGGCCGTCGCAAGCAGCGCTGCCGCGTCGGATTCCACAATTCTGGGAAGTAGAGTTTTAATTTGTTTTGCCGATGATTCCCTTTCGCGCATGAGCCGTTCGATGGCAGCGGGCAAATCCTGCGGGGCACATTTAAGATTTGCGCTTACCTGGGCGATCAGTTCGGCGTCGTGCCGCGCAGCCCTTTCGGCGCGCTCGCCGGAAACAAATTCCACGCGCCAGTCTTGGCGAATTTTCGTGCAGCCGCGAATTAGAATCATTCCCAGTTGTCCAGTATGGCGCAAGTGCGTTCCGCCGCAGGGCTGCAGGTCGATTCCAGCAATTTCGATGGCCCGGAGCACGCCCTTGCGATCAACCTGTTTACGAACGACCTGCCCGGCGAATTCCTCGGCAGTGCCGTAACGTACTGTAATTTCTCGATCCTCAAAGATGACCGTATTGGCCGCTCGCGCCGCGCCTTCAAGAATCAGCGGCGAGGGTTGGGGCCCTTTCAGATCGATAGTGCTGACGGTTTCACCCAGGTGAAACGAAACGGTAATGAGTCCAAAACGCTCTTGGAAAACCGCGGACAGCAGATGCTGGCCGGTGTGCTGCTGCATGTGATCGAAGCGGCGCGGCCAGTGGATGCAGCCGTCAATCCGCCCCTCGGGCACGGGGCGGTCCACCACGTGAACGATGCGGTCTTCGTGCTCTTGAACGTCGAGCACATTGGCATCGCCCAGTTTGCCGAGGTCATTTGGCTGTCCGCCGGAGGTGGGATACAGGAGAGTCTGATCCAAAAGGACACTCCAACGAGGACCGAAGCCGTGATCCTCAGCCTCGGCTATCGGCACACAGCTCAACACCTGGGCCGTGAAATTGTCTTGAAAGGAATCGTCGTAATAGAGGCGGCGAGTGGCCATTAACCGATTTTATCACACGCCCTTAAGGTTATTTTCGCCGCACAGTCGCGAAGAATGCAGATTCGAGGCGAAAAGACGCGATAAACTGGGAGCATGGCTGTCCGGCTCATCGCTCTTGATATTGACGGTACGCTGCTCGACAGCCGCTGGCGTGTGTCCGAAGCGAATCGCGAAGCCATTCAGAAAGCTACCCGGTGCGGAATTGAGGTGGCATTAGTGACCGGACGGCGGTACGATTTTGCCCTCCCGGTGGCGCAGGACCTGGGCTGCCCGATCACCATGATTGTGAATAACGGAGGGTTGATTCGTTCGAACGACGGCCGCACTCGGCTGAAACGCCTGCTTTCCGTCAATACTGCGCGGGCGGTGCTGGACCTGGGACGTCCCTGGCGGGCTGGAGCCGCGGTGATCTTCGACCGCCCAAAAGAGAATCAGCTAATCCTCGCTCAGCTGGATCGTGATGACTCAATTCGCTACGCGTACTATTCTCGCAACCTGGATTTCATCGGTGTCGTGTCGCCGATCGAAGAATGCCTGACCGAGATGCCGCTGCAGGTGATGTTTTCCGGAACGGTTGCAGAGATGGACGCGCTGGAGCAATTGCTGCTGGGCTCGGAGGTTGCCGCAGAAATCAAGCTTGCGTGCACGAAATATGCGTCCAAGGATTTTGCAATGCTGGATGTTCTCCCGCCGGGCTGCACGAAAGGCGCGGCGCTGGCCGACTGGGCCAACTCACAGGGATTGCAGCGTGATGAGATTCTAGCCATCGGCGACAATCACAACGATTTTGAAATGCTGGAATTTGCCGGAATTGCCGTCGTGATGCAAAACAGCGTGCCGGAACTGAAAACGTATGGTTGGCACGAAACCCATTCGAATGACGAGAGCGGCGTGGCGGCAGCAATTGAGAAGTTTGCATTGAGTAAAGCGGCTTCATGCGCCTGACCCTAGCCATTTCGCTTGGCGCGGCATTGACGGTGTGCGCAGCGGACGCTCGCGCGGATTATCTTGTGTTGCGCAGCGGGGCGCGGCTGAACGTATCCGCTTACCAGCTACTCGGCGACCGCTATCGCATCCAGGTAAACGGGGGTTCAGCAGAGATTGCGGCGGCGGACGTCATGGCGATCGAGCCGGAGGAGATTTTTGTCGCGGCGCCGCGCATCCCATTGATGCAAGCGCCTTTCGGGGAGTTGATTCAGTCCGCTTCGCAAAAATATGGTGTGGACGCCGATTTGCTCTTCAGCGTGATTGCGACGGAATCGAACTTCAACGCCAAAGCAATTTCGCGGCGAGGCGCGCGCGGGCTGATGCAGCTCTTGCCAAGCACCGCTACGAGGCTCGGCGTTATAGATATTTTTGACCCTGCGCAAAATATAGATGCCGGAACGCGCTACCTGCGCGACTTGATGGCGCGGTATCAGGGCGATCTGGTGCTAACGCTTGCAGCCTACAACGCCGGACCAGGCGCTGTGCAGCGCTACGGGCGCGTGCCTCCCTATAACGAAACCGTTTCCTACGTGAGGGCCATTCGCAAGACTTATGCGCAGCGAAAATTGAAAGCCGATGCCAACCATCCCGAAACAAAACCGGCGGTGAAGACAGAAGTAACCACGGAAACGAAGAGCGGCGGGCAGTAAGTCAAAGTTGCTTCCCCAAAACAGGTCCTTACGGTTGTTGTGGCGGTGGAGTTGGTGTCGGAGTCGTTTCCGGTGGACCTGGCTGCGCCCCGCTGGGTCCAAACGGCGAGCTTGGATTCGACGTAGGACTAGCGCTACCGGGTGACGTTCCAAATGGCGTCGATTGCATGGGCTGGCCAGCCGGCGTGCCAATCTGCGGCCCTGCCGCGCCGCCAATCACAATGGCGTCCTTGGAAGGATCCCAAATAAACTCAAACTGTTTGTAGTTTTTGGCCTTGTCGTAAACCACGATCGAACTATGATTGATTTTGCTACCGACACCGATGATGTTGCCGCCGATAACGGTGGTCGGATCAGACGCGAGAAGAGCCTCGTTGGCAGCGTCGCTGGCTGTCGTCGGATTACCCGAAGCGTCCGCGGAGGTGCTGTCCGTACCTGCCGCAGGATTGCCGGTGGTGTTTGCCGAAGTGTTTGGCTGTGCGCCGGGATTTGGTTGACCGGACGTATTCTGCTGCCCTAGACCGTTCGCTGCGGACGCAGAATTGTTGGCTCCGCTATTACCGAAAACCTGACCCACAGCCTGCCCCAATCCTTGGCCGAAACCTTGACCGAACCCCTGGCCCTGGCCAGAAGATTGCACTCCAAGCTGGGCAGCTGGCGTTCCTGGAACAGTGCCGACGCCTCCGGCGATTCCCGACATCTGAATGGTTTGCGGGGGTTTGAGACTTCCGATTAGTTGTCCCGTGGGACTTACATAAATAAGTCGCCAATCGCCGTCCTTGGCGTTCATCGGGTCTTTATACGCCTGCCGCATGAAGCGCAGGCTGCCCAGCTTGGGCTTAACCAGATCGTCCATCGAAGTGGGGAATTTCCCGGTCTTGCGGTAATACATCTTGACGCCGCGCGCATATTGTTTGCCGCGCCAGATCATTTCTTTTTCATTTGCGCGGCGGCCTTCAGTAAGAATGTTTGGAGCGACGGAAATGGTCGCCAAAAGCATCAGCGTCACAAAAAAAAGCACCAGAAGGATGGCGTAACCGCCCTGGCTTCCGCGACGAATTGGACCGTGCTGACGATTTGCGAAAAACAATTTCACGTGTTTGGCCCTGCGTCCTCCAGATTTGCCTTGCCCTGGCGGCCGGAGGAGACTTCTTCAAATTCGATAGTGGCATTGCCGATTTTCAGAATGCGATAGCGGCTGAGGAAAGTGTCGCCTTCGGCCACGATATAGACTTCGTCGCCATCCGTCAGAAAAGCGCGGCGAGCAGTGCCGTTGGGAACCGTGCCGTAGCCATAGAACTTGGCCGGCAATTCCGGGGGCGGTGGCGGAGGTGGTGTTGGTGCTACAAAGTCCTTGTCGCCTGGCTGCGGAGCTTTAGGCTGTGGAGGCGGAGGCGCCACAGCGCTGAACGGATTGCGGCCGCTGCTCTTGTATTCGGTCTTCTGCACTTTCCCAATTTTCCAGGTTTGAATGGCAGGATTTTCCACGGTCATCGGAGTGTAGCCCGTGATAGTGCCTGGGCCGAGGGCCGTTGGACTCTGGTGGGTGTTCCAGAACCAAACCACGGCGCCGACCACGACGAGACCGACAAGCGCGATGATTTGATTTTTTTCTTTCATGCGGCCGTCCGGAAATACGTTTTCATCTTCAAGCCGATGCGCATGGCGCTGGCACCGTTACCCTGCCCCTGGGCCTGCAGATTCAGCGACTCAACGATATAAAAATTATGCGATCGCTGCAGATTGTTCATAAACTTCACAATGTTGGTGTAATCGCCGCCAACCGCGGTGTCGAGATCCACCAGCGTGAGATTGCGCCCGGGGATTTCCTTGTGGTGAAGATTCAAGCTTTCAATCTGCAGGCCGGATTTCCTCGCAAGCTCGTCCAGTTCGGCGGTGACCGTGGAATCGGCGGAGCTTGCGGGTAACAGAGAGGCGTCGAAGCGGTCATAATCAGCGACCGTCGCCGGCAAATCGTGCCGGATTCTTTCCGCTCGCTCGACATCGCCGTTCAGCAAATCCAGCTTGTGCGAATCTTCCTTGAGCTGAGCCATGGGCCTTCGCAGCGCGGTAGAAGTCTGCCAGCTGTAGCCGGCCAGCGCCAGATCCGCAGCCAGCAGCAAGCCGAGCCCGATTAAAATCAGTCGCCTCTTGACTGAAAACGTACGGTCCATCAGCTCCTCACATAGATTGCGTGCAATTCCAGGGCCTGCTCGGCGCTGCTCTGTGCGGTGTGCACGCTCAATAACTCGACGTTGGAAAACGCCGGCGAATTCTCCATGGCATGCAAAAACTTGATTTTGGATTCGTCGGAGGTGGCTGCGACTGTCAGGCGGACGAACATATGGCCTTTTTCAAGTTGCGGCTGAATAGTGACCACGTGAACACCGACCGGCACCAGCTTCTCAAGGTCCATGAACATCTGCGTCCAATCGAAACTGCGTTCGTCAATGATGCCGTTAACGAAGCTCGCGCGTTCCTTGAGCCGGGCATTCTCCGTCTTGGCAAAAAAATCGTCGAGTTCCTTGCGTCGGCGCTGCAGAAGGCCCGCTCGATTATTATTCTCTTCTTCTTTATGCCGCAGAGCTTCCTGAGCCCGCAGCGCTGAATAGACGTGCCAACCGAGCGCCAGAAAAATAACTCCACCAAGCACGGCGAGTAGGCCGGCGCCGACTAGAAATCGTCGGTGCGATTCAAGCGGCTTAGTCGCGATGTTTAAACGTACCTGCATCTAGACGGTTCCTCGGGGTCGTTCAATTCTTTTGCATCATCCAGCCGACAAGTCCTTCCAGTTCGCGTTCCGCAAGCGGCCGTGCATCAGCGGAAACCCGCCCTTCGGAGATTGCCGTGTGCAACAGTGAGTGCACTTCGCAATGAAATTCGGATTCCAGAGGCGGTACAAATTCCGGCAAACGCGCCCCTAATCCGGCAACGCGCACGGATTGGATACCTTCCTGCCAGGTGTCCTGATAATACGCCGCCACTGGATAAATTTCTTCGAGCAGCATCTGCGGCGTAAGCTGCGCTACCTGCGCGGGCAAGTCGGTGCAGCGGTAGCCGCAAAGAACGCCTTCGCGCACGATGGCGGTGGTTAAAGAAGTGCCCGAGACGCGGGCCAGCAGCGCTGGTCGCTGATCGGCGAGGAGCGCTACAGCCGCGAGCGATGCGCTTAACACCACGCCAGGATGCAGGCCGCACTGTTCGGCAGCGCCTTCGTATTCACGCACAATGCGCAAGCGGCCGAGCGCAGTGACTACATCAACGCCACCTTCCCGTGGAGCCTGCCGCATGTAAGAAATCAATGTTTCGTCAACTTCAAATGGCACGCTTTTCTTAAGTTTCCAGCGCAGCATGGGAACCGCTTCCTTGGCACTGCGCGGAAATTGATCGAAATGCTGAACGAATACTCGAATAACGGTGTCCGGCAGAAGCAACGCAGCGAGCTCATTTTTGGCGCGCAGACGGTCGCAGATGCCCTGCATCGCGGCTCTCACCGCGGCAGCATTAACGATATTGCTTTCGACTGCGGAGGGGACGATCGCGCCGGGCGGTAGCGCTTCCACGGCAAAACCGTCCAGCGAACCGGTGCGCGTAAAGCGTGCGCCGGAAATACGATCGGGAGCGATCTCGATGGCAATCGGCGGGTGCGGTTGAGCGTCCAGCCAAAGGGCAACTTTCCTGACCAGCGAGCTCTGATAAATGCCTTGACGGTATGTGGCAGCTTCAGTCAACGAACGTCACCTTATTGATTTCGCGCAACGTGGTAATACCGAGCCTGGCTTTTGCCAAGCCACTTTCCCGCAAGGTGATCATGCCCTCTTCCCGGGCAAATCGCTTAATCTCCGAAGTCGGTCTTCTATCAATAATCAT
>WNFQ01002738.1_pt1 | contig 12772 bp, 8 predicted proteins | sample 5400171 | NCBI WGS metagenome assembly WNFQ01 (sample SAMN13153356, study PRJNA577476) | soil metagenome | isolation source: 20 cm soil under Madrone tree | place: USA:California | collected 2016-06-14
GAATCTGCCGGGTATACCGTTAAGACGGACGAACCTCTGGAGGGCTATGACCGAATCTACGTTGAAGACCCTTTCGGAAATCGAATTGAACTCATGGAACCACTCTCAAACTGACCCACTACCCAAAATCCACATCCAATGACTTCCCAGATCGAGACTTCGGGACAGCGTTTTATAACCAGGAGGGGCTAGCGCTGTGTTTTCTACCAACGGACCATTTCCAGCTTGCCTCCGTCCAATAACTGTGCCGAGGTGATAGCTGTCGCGTGTCCACAGGCTCCCCTCAATAGAATCGCAGCGCATTCATCTGTGCCAGGCATGCCCCGGACAAATCCATGTTTCAGCCACATATCGTATTGTTCCAGCCTCATCCATCCGCGGAACTTAATCCGAGTAAGGCCACGAACGCTGATTTGCACGGGAAACTCTGGGAACTCGAACTCGGGATCATCCCGTCTAAAAATGGATTCCGCTTCGTGCACACGCTGGTGTGCCGTTTCTATCTTAACTTCATTTCCCAATGGTACCTTCGCAATGGCGCCCACAGCCACAACAAGCTGATCGTTACGCAGCAAAGACAGGCCGAGCCCACCACAGCCTGTCCGTCTAATGTGCAGCCTGTCCCCCGGCTGGCAGATGCCAGTCAAGTCGCGGTCTACGTAAAAAGACGCCGAACGCAACCCGGAATGCTTCCTCTGGTCGGCGGTAAGCGTTAAGCGACTTCGAAAGATGGCTGGGCGCGACCTGTTTGGATCTGGTATCTCGCCCCCGTCCGTGACCTCCAGGCGCGGAGCAAACCCTACCAGGCGAGAATCATGCAAATCATCCCCGGTCGCCTTGATGGTCTCAGAAACTTGCACCGGCCATGCACAGGAACGCACCTCCAAAAAATTCGCTGGGACTATAGCAAGGTAACTGAAGGTACCAGCAGGAGGTATGGTCAAGACCTTCAATCGCTCCGCCCGGCATCTTACGCCCGAGCGATTCGAAACGCTAGAAAGTGATGACGAGCTACCGAAAAGCAAGCGTAACGAAATGATCCTTGGGGTTTCGCTCTGGTCAAAACTGACGAGGTATCGTGGCTGGTGATTCGGAAACTATCCAGAAACGGGGTTAGCGGAGATCACTGGTGATGTCCTCGAACGGGACTTCTGGCCCGCTTGGTTGAACTGCGGCCAAACTTGAAGCGCGCAGATGACCGTGTCTGTGCGGGCTTGTCGGCGAGCAGCAGTCGGCAAGCGCGAATCTACTGAAGAGGATGGAGGACGCCCTCTGTGTCCACAAAGAAGCGACCGTTGCTGAAGCCTTCGACTGCGCCGTGCGTCAGCCACTCCTTGGAGATGTGGTGCAGAACGCGGCGCTGACGTTCCCAGTTCATCATGTGTCCCGCGCAATCGACCCTGAATAACAGCTTATTGTTGTGCGGGATTGTCTCGTAGAGATTAAAGAACGAGTTGGGAAACTTCGGAAACACTTCCACTTGTTTGTCTAGCGTTCCAACAATGATGAGTACGGGAACGGATCCAGATATTCTAGATACCGTGCTGGCGTTCCACCCCCACGGGAAAAACGACCTCACCCGCATCACACCCTCAGGAGCAGAACCGGCTGGAGCGCCGACGGGCGGCGGCCCCCACGTGCGGCCAAGAGAGTCGTTATCCATGGTTGCGTTCCAGACTACATTTTGGATCCCGTCTTCGACTTGGCCCTCGCATTGGATCTCCGGCCCCCACCGTTCCACCACGAGGTCATTGCGCGTCTGAAGCGTCATAGGGGTTCCGGGCTGTGGCAGCGCAGCGGGCGGGCCGAAGCCGTCCGGCCCGACACCAGGGCGTCCCTCGGGGTTATAGATCGGAGCAAAGAACAACAAGCTGTCGACCTTTTCCGGATGCTGGACGGCGTAAGGGCCAATGCGCAACGAACCCTGGGACCAGCTTACGAGAGCTACCTTGTCCACGCCGCGAAGGTTCCTAATGTAGTCGACTACCGCATCTAGTTCAGACCAATCGCTTTGCGAGTTGATGAGTTGGAATCGATACGACGGCGGGCACGTGACGGAGAGAGGATTGGGAATCAGTATGCTTTGCTGAGCCAAGGGCACATTGCACGGGTCTTTCATCACACCGATATTCCTATCGGGGAGGGGAGACAAGCCGGATCCCTGGAAATCAAGCATGAACACGTCCAAGCCACCTGCCTGCGCCAGCCAAAGCGCCCAGTCGTAGTGGTCAGCTCTCAGATCAAACGCTGGGAGCGCCGGCGTGCTGAGGCCGTGGATCATGAGAACCGCCTTCCCAGGGGCATGATTGCTAGCGACGCGTTCGCGGACAAATAGATGGACCAATTCACCCACGTTGGCCGGCACCGTCGAAATGTGGGGAACTTGATGGTCACATGTCAAGACGTTGGAGTTATTATCATCCGCGATGCAAACGGGCGAATCTTGCGCAGATGCGCCTCCGAAGCCGAGCAGACCCCATGCAACCGCTCCACACCAAAGTAGTACGCACTTCATATGACACCTCCAAATCAAGGGCGAAAATTCATCCTGCAAGAGCCTCATCTCCCAACATTTCATTTCCCAGAGCCACTCTCATTTGTCACTTGGTGACCAAAGGTTTTGCAGCCCCGTGATTTTTGTCCGCATGCTCATATCGCACTAGGGCCTCGCCAGACATGCTGTTGACCGAAGGTCCAGCGTTGACTGGGGCAGACCAAGCATCAGTTACCTTCTCTCGTGTCGAAACGAACAGGTCGGTGCCTCCGGAACCGCCGTGACCGTCGGAAAAGAAGTAGAGACTCCTGCCATCGAAAGACAGAGCCGGCCGTCCCTCGATACCAGCCGTATTAATGACAGGCCCTAGGTTCAGCGGAGGCAACCATGGATCCGCCGTGCTTGCTCGCGTCGATACCCATATGTCGCCGGCTCCGAAGCCGCCCGGTCGATCCGAGACGAAGAACAACTCGAGCCCGTCCAGCCGGATGGCTGGTTGTTCGTCCTCGGAGCAGGTGCTGAGTTCAGATACGAGGACAGCCGGAGTAAACTCCCCGTTCTCGTCAAGTGTGCTGCTATAGATGTCACGGACGCCAGAGCTCGCGAGGCACCCGGGCCGGGGCCGGGTCGAGTAAAAGTAAAGGGTGAGGGTCTCGGTCTCGCTGTCCATAAAGAGGGCCGGGCCCAAGTCGGCCGCGGCAGAGTTGACCCCACTGCCCAGATTCACGGGGGTCTGCCAACCAAAGTCGTCCTGCTTGTCATGGCGACGCGAGACATAGAGATCAAGCCCACCAAATCCGCCCGGACGACTACTCGCGAAATAGAGGAAGTGCCCGTCGAGCGAAAGGGTCGGCGTCGACTCTCTAGCTGTGGTGTTGATAATGACGCCCAGGTTTCGCGGTAGTCCCCACGGGGCATCAACGCTTGCACGCTGCGACACCCAGAAGTCATTGTCTCCGTAACCGTCTGGGCGGGTAGAAGCGAAATAGAGACTCAGGCCGTCCTTGGAGATGAAAGGACCTTGGTCAAGGAACGCGGAATTCACTATCGGGCCGAGGTTTTCCGGTGTGGACCAGTCCGAAAACTTTGGCGTATCAGCTCCGACGAGCGAAGCCACAACGACGACCAGCGCGCACGACAAACTCACCGCTAGAACATTTTTGCTAAATCGCTTTTCCATGCGTCCTCCTCTCAGACCGATCAAGGAAGCGGGGTGACCGTCCTCCATGAACGGCTTGTGACCAATCAACTGGGGCGTTCCGCACGATGGCAGGGTACGGGCGCCAGTGTGGGTCCGCAACAGGTAAGTCCGCGCAGATACGCGCAAATGCGCTCATTCGGCTGTTTCCCAAATCCCTAAATGTGGAGTTGAAAACCAAAGAATCGGGGAGTAGCATTTACCAACAAGTTTCTCCCACCCAGAGGCGGAGTTATGGCTGTAGGGAAACCCCAGTCGCCCCCCGAGCCTTTCGAGTCCCCTGCGACCGAAAAGCTAGATTCCTGGAAGGAAATTGCCGCCTACCTGAAACGCGACGAAAGCACCGTGCGGCGATGGGAGAAGGAAGGTTTACCTGTCCATCGCCATACGCATAAGAGGAAGGCCACCGTCTACGCGCATAAGTCCGAGATTGACGCTTGGTGGAACGATGGTCGCGCTCGGCTGGAGTTAGTAGAAACACCGACTTCACGTCGACGCCGGATAACGGCATGGTGGGTGGCAGCGGGCTTGCTGCTCCTTGCGGCGGGACTGGGATTCAGCATGGGCGGAGTGCGCGACCGTCTGCTCGGTGGGCCGATGGCGGGCGAAATCACCTCCATTGCTGTACTGCCACTGAAAAATCTCTCGGGCGACGCCGCGCAAGACTACTTCGCTGATGGAGTGACGGAAGCGCTGATCACCGAACTGGGCAAGATCAGCTCCTTGCAAGTAATCTCACATCAGTCCGTTCTCGGCTATCGGCAAACAGCGAAACCGCTGCCGCAGATTGCGCGGGAGCTCAAGGTGAATGCGCTCTTGGAAGGCACCGCACTCCGCTCAGCAGGCAAGGTGCGCATCACGGTCAACGTAGTTCAAGCCGTGCCCGAACGCCATCTCTGGGCAGAGAGTTATGAGTTCGACCAGCAGGACGTCCTCGCCGTGCAGGGCGAGGTGGCCCGAGGTGTGGCCCGCCAGATACGGGTCAGGTTGATGCCTGAGGAACAGGCGCGCCTCGCCACATCCCAACGCGTCGATCCGGAAGCCTACGAAGCATACTTGTTGGGGCGTGCTTACTCTTACAAAGCAATGACAAGGACGAGTTGGGCGAGAGCAAAGGAATACTTTGAAAAAGCGGTTGAGAAAGATCCGGCCTACGCTCCCGCTTATGGCAGTTTGGCTGTGCTGTACATACACAGCAACAGGGGGTCTACGACGAGAGACCCGAGAGACCTCCGCGTCCAAGCACGCCAGTGGGCCGAGAAGGCGCTCAAACTGGACGGTACGCTCGCCGAAGCGCACACCGCTCTCGCCAGGGTCGCGCAGCAGGAGTGGGACTGGGCGACCGCGGATCAAGAGTATCGGCGCGCCATCGAGTTCAACCCCAGTTATCCTGTGGCCCATATTTGGTATTCGCAATACCTCTGGGCAATGCAACGCTTTGAGGAAAGTGTGGCCGAAGCCAAGCGCGCCCAGCAACTGGACCCGGTGTCCCCATTCGTCAACACCTGGGCCGGGGCAGCCTACTTCTACGCCGGGAGGACTGAGGAAGGAATGGCATCCATGCAAAAGGCGTTGGAGCTCGATCCCACTTTCTCGGACGCCAGTCTCGTACTTGCCAGGGCTCATTTTGCGCAGGGGATGCATCAGCAGGCCATCGCAGAACTTCAAAAGGCGCTAACTTTCAACAACACAGAGGTACTTGTTTTAGGCGCGCTTTCACATGTGTACGCGCGAACCGAACAGCGGGAAGAGGCACTGAAGCTCGTGGGCAAATTGAAACGAATTGAAGCGGAGGAAAGCGGATATGTGGCGCCGTTCGGACTCATTTGGGCCTATGCGGGGCTCAACGACAAAGACCAGGCGTTCGCCTGGTTGGAGAGGGCTTGCGAGGAGCATAGGGACCGAATCGTCTGGCTCAACGTGGACCCATTGCTGGAACCACTGCGTTCCGATCCGCGCTTCCACGATCTGGTGCGGCGCGTCGGCCTGCCCCCGACCAAAGCGCGATAACAAACCTCGCGCGGCGAAGGTCGGATTGCTGGTTTGAAACGGGCTCGGAGGTGGACCCTTGAAGAGGCTGGCGCTGCTCCTGTTGTTGGTGGGTCTGGCAGCGCCGGGGCGAGCACAGTTGGGCAACGAAGGCTCGATCGAAGGGACCGTAACCGATTCCTCTGGCGCGGTCATTCTGGGCGTGGCGCTGCGAGTAGCAAACCTCAGTACGTCAGTCACATTTAACACGACCACAAATGAGTTGGGAATGTTCCGCTTTCCTGTGCTCCCGGTGGGAAGTTATGAATTGCTAGCGGAACATCCGGGTTTCGCCAGCTTGATTCAGAAAAACGTCGTGGTAAACGTCGGTGCCGAAATCAACCTGACACTCACCCTTTTCTTAGCTACGGGAACGGAGAAGGTTGTAGTCAGCGGCGAAACTCCTCTGCTTGAGTCCACCCGAAGCCAAGTGAGCACCACAGTGGACGCGCCTTCGGTGGCCGACCTCCCTTTGAACGGCCGTAACTTCCTCGGCTTCGTCTTTCTTGTACCAGGGGTTACACCGGGGGTCACGCCCGCCGCAAGCGGTGTCAGCGTCACTTTTGGCGGCCAGCGCGGGATGTTCTCACTCCTGCTGGATGGCGCAGACGACAGTAATACTTTTCAAAGTGGCCCATTGGGGGGACTCGCCGGCAGCGACCGTTACCAGTTGAGCCAGGAGGCAGTGCAAGAGTTCCAAGTAAACACCAATGCTTATTCGGCGGAGCTAGGCCGGGCCGGGGCGGGCGCGGTCAGTGTGATTACAAAATCCGGAACCAACGAATTTCATGGCAGCCTGTTCTGGTATTTCCGTGACAGAGCATTGAACGCCACGGGCTTGATCAGCAAGAACGTGGGCGAGCCAAAAGAACCTTTCCACGTGCATCAGTTTGGCGGAGCTGTGGGAGGACCGATTCGCAAGAACAAGCTGTTTTTCTTTGCGAACTACGACGGGCAGCGCCGCACGGAATTCAACGTGACCTTCCTAAATTTGCCCTCGGGGTTCAACCTATCGTCCGATCCCGTCGTCGCCGGCTTCCAGCACAGTGCTCTCGATTACTTGTCGCCACGCGCAGAATCCTGGGTTCGCGGCTTTGACCAGAATGTTTACCTGGCTAAGATGGACTGGCACATTTCTCCCACCCAGCGATTCAGCGGGCGGTGGAATCGCCAGCGGTTTGGCGGAAGTAACCTCGAACAGGCAGGTCCACAAGTCTCTATCGAACGCACCGGGGCTTCGGAGGAAAACAGTGACACGCTGGCAGTTTCTTTCACCTCTACGATCTCGCCTTCCCTGGTAAACGTGGCCCGATTCAGCTATGTGAGCAGCAATCAACCCGGTCGCTCGAATAGCATCAATCCTGCCGCTGATATCTTCGAAGGCGGTCAGCCCGTGCTTACGATTGGGCGTGCCTCACTAAGCCCGCGCGAAATCGCCATCCGCCGAGGTGAGTGGTCGGACACGCTGTCTTTTGGCCGCGGCCGCCACGCCTTCAAAGTTGGTGCGAACGTGCTGGTTGATCGAATCATGTTCTTCAACGCTGTCAACTTCTCCGGGAATTACCGCTTCAACAGTCTGGAAAGTTTTGGTCGCAGCTTGGCAGGAGCGCCCCTACCGATCGCAGGCGAGAGATACGTCCAGACATTTTCTGGGGACGGGACACCTGGAATCACGGTGCACCCAAACGTTGAGGAAATTGCGGGCTTTGTCCAGGACGAGTGGCGCGCGCGGCCCAGCCTGACGTTCAATTTGGGCTTGCGCTACGACGTACAAGTGATGGCCAAGCCGAGAGTGAAGAACCCCTCCCCGGCACTGGTGGCCACTGGGCTCGATACGAGTTTCGTCCCCCAAGACAACAACAACTTCGCCCCGCGGCTTGGGTTTGCGTGGTCTCCACTACGGAGTAACAGATTGGTGGTCCGCGGTGGGTATGGCTTGTTCTATGCCCGAACTACAGCCGGCCTAGCTGCTCGCGCCCATTTCCTAAACGGGCTGACGGTGCAGACACGCACTTTTACGGGCGAGACTCGCAGCGCGGCCCTTATTCCCGCCTATCCGAACACCATCTGCGGCGCACCGGACTCGTCGGGAGTACCGCCGAGCTGTCCGGCACCAGCATCAGGGACCGACATTATCATGCCGTTCGATCCGAACTACACTCAGCCGTTCGTTCAGCAGGGCAGTTTTGGCGTGGAGTATCAATTCCAGAGAGACGCGGCGCTTTCCGTAAGCTACCTCGTGGACAGAGGGATTCACCTCCAGCGTTATCGAGATGTGAATCTAGGAACGCAAGGCACACCGACTACGATTGGCATCGCTGGCGCGAGCACCGTGATGACCTTCCAGCGCTTCACCCTTCCCCGGCCCATTACCGGTTTCGACCGCGTCTTGTTGTTCGAGAGTAACGCCAACTCGATTTATCACGGCTTGGCCGTACAACTCAAAAAGCGCTTTTCCCAAGAGTTCCAATTTCTGGCTTCTTACACATTCAGCAAGGTCATTGACGACCTTCCGGACCCGATCCCGGTGAATGTCCCTCAAGGCGACAGCCGGCTCCTGTCGGATGGGTCCAATCCCCCTGTGGATCGCGCCCCATCAGTCTCCGACCAACGGCATCGATTTGTTCTAAGTGGCGTATGGCAGTTGAATTATGCAAGGGGATTGCCGGCTCCTGCGAAGGCCATTCTCGGGGGCTGGGAGCTCAGTGGAATTCTGACGACGCAGTCTGGGCTGCCGTATTCCGGGCTTGTGAATTTCGATCTGAATAACGACGGCAATTCCGCCACGGACCGCACCCCTGGCCTGGGGCGAAATACTTTCTATCTGCCGACTACCGTTTCCTTGGACCCGCGCGTGACGCGTAATGTGCAGGTCACCGAGCGCACACGCCTGCAATTTATCTGGGAAGCGTTCAACGTGTTGAATCACGGCAACATCAGCGGAGTACGCACGACGCAGTTTTCACGTTCCACATCGGCGGCCGTCTGTGGGATCGCGGGCGCACCGTGCCTCGTCCCGCAGAACATCGGCGCAACCGCCTTTGGAACACCTACTGCAACGTCCGGTCCCCGAATCATGCAACTCGCCGTTAAGTTTCTCTTTTAGACCTACGGACCAGTCTAGAGATGCCTTCACGAATTTTCCTTATAAAGCAGGACCATCTTTTTTGCACCGAAACAAAACACTATTTGGCGGACCATCGGTAACACGGAAACTTTCCACAAACGGCGTTCGGGTCCTTAGCCCTCTGAGCGGATGACCATACTAAACGCGGCGCAGGAGGCCGCCAGTATGGGACATCGGAAAAAGACAGGCAAGCGCTCACGGACTAAGACAATACTTCGGTTGCCCGACTTGGAACAGCCGAAGAACGCGGTTCTGAACTCGCTGGCAGCAGTGAGTTCGCAGGAATCATATCGGCACGCCATCGATGAATTCATAGGCTGGTATTGTTCTGAGCCGCGCTTGGCCTTCAACCGGAGTGTTGTCCTTCGTTATCGATTCTTTCTCGAACAAAAGAACTTGGCACCCTCCACAATCAATGTGCGCTTAGCGGCCGTGAGAAGACTCGCCCATGAGGCAGCTGACACCGGACTCCTGAGCCCCGAATTGGCAGCCGGAATCGGTCGCGTTAAAGGCGCAAAACGCTTGGGAGTTCGAATCGGAAACTGGCTGAGTGTCGAACAGTCCAGAACGTTGCTCGCCCAACCGCCAGGAGACGGCTTGCGAGGCAAGCGTGATCGAGCGATTCTGGCGCTGCTGATTGGATGCGGCCTGCGACGCGCCGAATTGGTTGCACTCGGACTGGAAGATTTTCAAGTACGTGAGGAGCACTGGGTGATCCCTGACCTGATTGGCAAGGGAAAGCACATTCGCACAGTGCCGGTTCCGGCCTGGGCAAAGCGCGTTGTTGATGAGTGGACCGACGCAGCTAGTATCAGTACAGGTGCGCTCTTCCAGCGAGTTGGCAGGCTAGGCAAAATATGGGGTGCGAGCCTCACACCGAAAGCGATCTGGCACATCGTCAAAGCGGCTGCGAAACGTGCCGACATCAAGAGTCTCGCTCCGCATGACCTACGCCGCACTTGCGCGCGACTCTGCCACTTGGCTGGGGGAGAACTTGAGCAGATTCAGTTTTTGCTGGGCCATGCGTCAGTTCAGACCACCGAGCATTACCTGGGATGCAAGCAGAAACTGCGACACGCGGTGAATGACAACCTGGGCCTGGAAGACGTTTGACAGACGATCAATGGACTCGAAGCGGACTTTGGGACAGCGAGCCGAGGACAGCGACTTTTGCGCGGCATAGTTATCCTCTGCCGTACTGAAAAGGCAATCTTACAGCGTCTCATCAACGCCGATTTGCATCACCATCGTATCAAGCTCCGCCTGCAGCTCGGCGCGTTTCGCTTTCAAGTCGGAGATCTCCTTTCGCAATCCGGCCAGGCGGTCCTCTTGCGCATCCAGCTCCCTGGTATAGCGTTGCAGCAAAGCTTTCTCCTCCGGACTGCCTCTCAGAGCTTTCATGTTCTCACGCAGGCGGGCTTGGTCTTTATCGATCAATTCCGACTCTTGCTGCCGCGATTTACTTTCCTGCTCCACGTTGAAGATTTCAAATTTCTTGCTCATGGTCTTGCGCAGCTCCACCTCTACAGGCGGCTTGATCGTGCCTTCGTGGACGAAAGCGGCGAGCTGCGAGTCGGTCAGGGTGGAAAGATAGACTCGCATAACCTCCGGACGGCTTTCCTTGACGCTGAATTTTTCCGTTTTCCCCGGTTCTACGGCAATGCGAAACCTGTAATGCGTCGCACTGGACTCTTCCGGCTTCGTTTCCTCTCCCACCAACTTCCATCCGCTGCGGATCGGGTGCTCCAGGATGACCTGTCGCGGCGTGGTATCGGCGTTGTGGATGATGTAAGTAGTGGCGTCGCGCTCTTCCTGGTGTACCGCCATCACGCCCTTCAGAATGGTTACGCGTGTCGTCGTTCTTGAGCCAGCTGGGCTCTCTCTTACGATGCGCACCGCTTTGTCAGCGGCGTAGGAAAGCAGCCGTCGCTCGCCCGGATGCAAAAGCTCCAGGATGCCTTCTCCGGCGAAAGCATCCTCTTCCAGGACGTTGAATGTACCGCCATCGAGCGTGAGACCGGACGTGTTGCGCAGCCACAGGGCACGCAGCGGTGCGCCTGACAACCCGCCGCTTTCCTCAGCCGTCACCAGCGTTATTTTTTCCGCTTCGATCGGCGACTGCGCGATGGGCACCAGCGCGGACTGGTTCTTCAGGACCGTAATCCTCTCTTTCAGGTTGTACTCAAACAACCCCCCCACCGCAGTACCCTCCGCCTCGGCCTCCGCATTGCTGAGAGCTTCTGTTACTTCGGAGTCTTCGGCCGATTCTTCGGTTTCCACTAAAGGTTTCGCTGGCGGCGGAGGGGCCCCGCCCACTCCGCCGATGACGCCCACAATCACGCCGCCCATCGAACCTCCGGCCACGCCTCCGGGAACTCCTCCAGCCATGCCTTGTGGAACTACACTGGGGGCCATGAGTTCCCCTACTTGCATCCTTGCCTGACGCGCTATTTGCATGCTTGCCTCATGCGCCTGCGGCGTCAGCATCATCGATTCCGGGAGGGGAACCACCGGCCGTCGCGTGTAATACGGCTGCGAAATATTTTGAATGAAGGACTGTGGCGTGCCTGACACCAGCGAGAGTTTGACGTCCTTCCAATCCTCACCCACTGTGTTGTCTACAATCGCCCACCCTTGTAGGAAAGGCTTGCCGGGAGTCCTCGGCAAAACAATTCGGTAAGTGCTCTTCCACACTGGAACTTCGCTGATGTAGCTCACCATGAGCTCGCGCTCGCCGCTACCGGATGCGCTGACGCTCATGCGGCGGACGTCCTTCGATCGCGTCGAACCTATTAAATTCAAATAGTGGTTCAGATCCTTGTGTATTTCCGGCTCCGCAGCACGCACCACAACACCTGGGCCCAATTCAAAGAGCCGCATTTCCCCGTCATCTGTGACGATGGCTAGTTGGGTTATGTGAATGGTGCCGCCCCTGGCGGTTTCTTTTTCAATGCTCTCGATGCTGAACACCTTGCCTGTTGCTGTGGCCGCGCCGTTGCGGACTTCCACTCTGGTACCACGCAAAGCAACCAAAAACGCCGCGCTGGTCACCTCTTCGCTCAGCGGAATTTGCAGGTTTTTTAGTTGCTCGTCGAGCGGCGCAACAGAATTGTAGCGCACCGCCCCGATTCGACCGCCATTGAGGTCCACCAGCGTGAGCGACTTCAACACATCATTCAACTGGGCCGTGGTGAACTCGATCCCAAAATCCTGACTTCCCCGCACACGTCCGGAGTGCTCGAAATACCCGACGCCGTTCTTGTAGAGGATCACTTTCTTCACAGGCAGAGAGACGCTGGCGCTCGCTTCGGGCTCTTGCCCTCTTTTGCTTTGCTTCACTGGATTGTCTTGCGCAAATATCGCTGAGGAAAACAACAAACAGACGCACAACTTCACGATGCGCATGTACAACCTCCGGGGCAACGCACAACAACTCTGGTCGTTAGACACCGGCAAATGTGGGTTTGAGCCCGGCTGTTCTCAGAAGGTTTTCGTTTTTTGCCAGTAGCTAAGGATCGAGGAGAGCACAACTTCAGCACTGCCGCGTGGTAATATCGGCACTTCTACTCTTTCCCGAGCTTCACCCATATTTCGCCAACCGCGAATTAGAACCGCCCCGGCTCCCCGCTGTTGTGCACTTGGGCTTGGGCAACAGACGTTTAAGATTTAATTGCGTAGAGCTAGGCCTGGCAAGGAGGCCGGCCTTCCCATCCCATCTCGAAACCGAACAATCCCGTCATTGGCCGGAAACGGGTTCGAGGAGATGCCTGGCGATGTCCCAGAACGGGACTTCTGGGGAGTCAGGGGAGACTTCAGTTCTCAATTTTCGGGATGGAACATTTACGACAAAATCTCGTCTAATAGGCCATGCGGTCACTGTGGCGAGACATTCGTTACGGCCTACGCGGACTGCGTGCAAACCCCG
>WNFQ01003790.1_pt1 | contig 12772 bp, 5 predicted proteins | sample 5400171 | NCBI WGS metagenome assembly WNFQ01 (sample SAMN13153356, study PRJNA577476) | soil metagenome | isolation source: 20 cm soil under Madrone tree | place: USA:California | collected 2016-06-14
TGACCGCGCGCGCCACTTTCGGCGCGCTTTTTTTTGTAATCGGCGTTTTCCTGGTTGTATTTGCGCTCTTCACAACCGGGTTGCGCTCGGCAACGCCCAGCGCGGGGACACTGAACCCGGGCGGACCCACCGTGAATTGGGCGGGGACAGCCGTCGGCGGCGGCTCAACGGACGAGAGCACGTGCGTGGAAGGCGTAAACTGCGACACCTTTATTCTGACTTTATCCGGTACACCGACTACTTGGACCGGCCGCAAAGCCCGGATCGTCATCAGTGATGCTGACCCTTCCGGTGCAACTGACTACGATCTCTATGTCCACAAAGGCGATAATTCCGGGCCAGTGGTCGGAATCTCAGCGAACAGCGGAACGCCCCCGGAAGTTGTCGATCTTGATCCCAGCAACCCAACTATTGGCACCGGGCAGTTCTCTGTGCACGTGGTTTATTTTAGTGCCACTGCAGCCTTTCAATATGCCGGGAGCGCCAGCGCAATATCTTCATCAACCACGTCCGCATTAATTCCCACTGCGCCTCAGGATACCGGCCCGAAAATCGGATTCGAAAACTTTGAGGCGCCCGGAACGTTGGTCCAAGTTGCCGACAGCAGCCAAGGCCCGACTGCGCATACCGTCGAATACATGGGACACGACGCGGGGGAGCCCTCCATTGGGAATCACTGGAAGACCGGCGTGACGAATTTCCAATCGGACCTCCAGACGCTGTTTATCAAGTTCAATGATTCCTGTCCATTAAACGGCCAGAAGGCAACCTGGTACAACAGCCCGGCTCCGACGTCGCAGTTCGTCGACTCCGATCCTATTGGCTTTACCGACCGGCAAACCGGTCGCGTATTTGCCGGCGAGCTAACTTTGACGTCACCCTCGTGCAAGGTTTCGTTCACGGACACTGACGGTCTGGATACGTTGGGACAACCATCGCTTGCCGGCTGGTCGCCAAGCTCGGGACCGCTCGGCTCTGGCATCGACCACGAGACGATCGGCGGTGGTCCATATCATACGCCCGTTCCTTCGCTTCCGACGCCCTATCCGCACGCGGTTTATTATTGCTCGCAGGATCTGGTGACCGCGTTCTGTTTGCGGAGCGATGACGGCGGGGCCACCTTCGGGCCTCCCGTCCCAACTTACACGTCACAATGCGGCGGCTTGCACGGGCATGTCAAGGTCGCGCCGGATGGCACAGTTTATCTGCCGAACAATAACTGCGGTGGTCACGGGGCGGTCGTGGTATCAGAAGACAACGGGCTGACGTGGCAGATACGTCCAGTCCAGAACGCCAGCGCTCAGACTGTCGCCAATGCCAACCTTCAAGACCCGGCGGTCGGGATTGATACTAGCGGGCGAGTTTACTTCGCCATGGCTAATGGCAACGGCTCCGCAGTCGTTGCAACATCTACCGACCATGGCCAGACGTGGCAGCACATCTATAATGTCGGCGCAATCTATGCAATAAAGAACACATTTTATCCCGCTGCGGTAGCAGGCGATGCAGGCCGCGGGAGCGTGGCCTTCTATGGCTCGACGACAGGTGGAAACGGTTCGGCAAATAGTTTCAATGGCATCTGGCATCTGTACGCCGCCAATACGTTCGATGGAGGTAAGACCTGGACGACGACTGACGTAACTCCGACCGATCCGATGCAACGCGGTTGTATATGGGCGCATGGTGGTGCGGACATTTGCCGCAACTTGTTAGACTTTTTCGACATGACCGTTGACAAGCAGGGCCGCGTCGAAGTCGGGTATGTAGACGGGTGTGCTGACGGCACCTGCGCTCAGGCAGCGCTAACCGCGAAGGGCAACGCTTACACCGCGAGAGGTTTAATCGCGCGGCAATCGAGCGGCCGTCGGCTTTTCGTTGCTTTCGACCCGCCGAGCCCGCTAACTGCCACGTCGGTACCCGGTATGCCGTCAGTCACACAACGGCGAGTCGGTTCAGTGGTTCACCTGGCGTGGTCCGAGGCCGATACCGGCAATTCCACAATTACGCAGTATCAGATATGGAGAGGCACAGCGAGTGGCGCTGAAACCCCCCTGACGAGCGTTGGAGGAACTCAGACAAAATACGACGACACGACGGCCACCGATATCACCCAGACCTATTATTATAAGGTGCTGGCAGTAAACAGCGTCGGCATTTCTTGCGCCAACAACGAAATTGCTGCGCCTTATGTCGGTAACACATGCAGTGGCTTAATTCTCCAACAAACCCCGCCGGGTCACCCGGAACAGAGCGCTCAAGGACTAGCTCCTGCCTCGCTTGCCATCGACTACATTGCAGTCCGTGAGCCTCCTGGGACGAGCAACCTGGTGTTCAGGCTGAAAACGACCAGTCTCAGTTCCGTGCCCAACAGCAGCAGATGGCGGGTTGTCTGGAACTCGTACGCAGCGCAGTCATACGATCCAGCAGCTGAGCAGTTCTATGCTGGGATGAAGACAGATTCCAATGGAGTTGTCACGTTCGAGTATGGGACGGTTGCTACCGCTGTCGTCGGTCTGGTTATTGGTGTCCCGACGGAAACGAAGATCGGGTCCTTGCCTGGAAGCGGCTTTAACGCTAACGGCATGATCACGCTCGTCGTACCAAAATCCAAAATCGGCAATCCGCAGCCGGGTGATCTGCTCGGAGCTGTCAATGGAAGGACATTCACCGGCGATACCGCCGAGACACAGAATCTGGAGCGCTCAACTCTCCTTGTAGATCATACGTTTGTTAAAGCGCAGAGGGACAATGGTCATCCGGCGGCCACATACATGGTGGTCGGCAATGTCGCTTGTCCGTAGCAGTTAAACTCAAAACTTGGAGCGGTCGACCCTTCTGGGTAGATCACGCGCTGGTTAAAAGCGCAGAGGGTACCATCCACGGTTGGGCAAATCAACGAACCGGCAAGGGTTGACGAGCCCGCTCAGACGCAGAAGCCTCTCGCGCTAGCGCGGGCTCTGTTCAATGAGACGCTATGTTCCTTTTTGGGAAGTGGACTCGGAAACCTGTCTACCATTCAAGGCGCGCACTTTCTTCTCAACAGCATTAGATGCAGGAAGGATCCGAAAACCACGAAACAAAAAAAACGGAAAAACGTAAAAATTCTTGACATGCTTCCGCGCTTTTAACTAAAAAGGGGCGCTCACTCCGGGATTGGTCTCCCCAGGGCCGTAAAACAGGAGAAGGGTTTCGCGGGAAAATCTCCAAAGAAAGTTAGAATTTCTCTTTCAGAACGAACGAAAAAACCAAGAGAAATAAAAAAACTAAACCCTCAGCCCAAATTCCGTCCATGAAAAAGAAATCCGCTTCTCAATCCGCCTTCTTTAATCTCCGTGTTTTAATCGGGCTGTTTGTCGTCCTGGCTGGCGTCTTTCTGGCGCTGTTTGGCATGGGCGCGTTCTCGAGCGCGTTCGCCCAGGGAAAAGGCACCAAAAACAATCTCTCCACTACAAACCAGGCGTCTCCCGGCACACAAGCGCCGAACGTAGTCCAGATGATCGGTCCTGTCCGTCTGGACCAGGATTTACGCAGGCTCCCTTACGCCCCGCCTAAGCCCGAGTTTGAGGAGAGAGTCCTGACGCGCCATCCGCACGGGACAGGCGCGACAGGAGCTCCAGCAGGATACGGCACTTCTGGCCTCCCGTACGTCCAGCAACTGCTCCAAAATGTTTGGCGACCGGCGCCCGCGATTCCGAGCCCGCTGCTGACCTTCGAGGGGGGGGCTGCAGCCCAGTTCTGCGCTTGCGCGCCGCCAGACAGCGATGGCGATGTCGGGCCGAATCATTACGTCGAAGCCATCAACGTCGCGTTCAAGGTGTTTGACAAAAACGGCAACACTCTGGCGGGCCCAATCACATACAATTCACTCTTCGCCCCATTGACGGGCACGCCTTGCAGTAGCCAAAATGACGGCGATCCATTTGTATTCTATGATCATCTTGCTGACCGCTGGGTGATCAGCGACTTCGCTTTCCCTTCGTTTCCAGGGACCTCATTTTACCAGTGCATCGCCGTGTCTCAGACCAGCGACCCCGTCAGCGGCGGCTGGTTTCTGTACGCGCTGCAAGTGGACTCGTCGAACCCAACATTCCTTGGCGATTACCCCAAGCTCGCGTTGTGGAATAACCCGCAGCCTGGCGGTGCCTATTTCCTGACGATGAACCTGTTTAGCAGCCCCACTACCTTTAACGGCGTCCGCGCCTATGCGCTCGACCGCGCCAGCATGTTAAGTGGTGGGCCAACTCACGCAATCGGGTTTACCATCCCTACCGCCGGCCTGGGCGATTCCTATAGTCTGGTCGCTGCCAGCTTTCGCGCCGGCCACGCGCCTCCTGCTGGAAGGGATGAATTTCTGCTGGCCATCGACAGCCCGGCCACCGGCGGCGTAACCTTGACCCAGGTACATGGCTGGCTTTTCCATGTCGATTTTGCTAACCCGGGACTTTCCACTCTTGGCATTGGCGCTAACCACAGCCCGAATGCCCAGATTACAGTGAGTGGGTTCATTGACGCCTTCAGCAATACCGCTGGCTTTACCATCGTGCCTCAGCAGGGAACAACCCAGCACATCGATACCCTAGGCGACAAAATCATGACGCCGGTTGTTTACCAAAATCGCAGTGGCAACGAATCCTTATGGGCCGACGATACCGTTTGTACCGACGTGAACTGCACCGGTCCAACGGCCGTTCGCTGGTATCAATTCAATGTTACCGGCGGTACTTTCCCAGCTACCCCTGTGCAACAACAAAGCTGGACCAACGGCAATGATGGTTTGTGGCGTTTTATGCCCAGCATAGCTGTCGATGCGAACGGAAACACAGCCATCGGTTATTCCACATCGAGCACTACCCAGTTCCCCTCCATTCGCTATTCGGGACGCCTCGCCACCGATCCGATAGGTAACCTCACGCAGGGGGAAGCCATAATGTTCAATGGCACTGGGAGCCAGACCGACACCAGCGGCCGCTGGGGCGATTATAGCATGACAACGATCGATCCGGTCGATGGCACGACCTTCTGGCATGTGAACGAATACTACGCGACAACCAGCAGTTTCAACTGGCACACGCGCATCGGCAAGTTCAAACTCGAGGCTAAGGTCGTCGTCGCCAACGGGACGACGCTTGTGAATGAAGGTTGCGCGCCGCCCAACGGCGTGATCGATCCAGGCGAAACCGTAACGGTTACCTTTCGGTTGAAGAACAATGGCAGCGCCAGTGCCAACAACCTGGTTGCCACGCTTCAGGCGAGCGGCGGGATCACGCGGATAACCACGTCCCAGAATTATGGCGTTATTGCCGTAGGCGCGACGGTAGGAAAAGACTTCTCCTTTATCGCCAATGGCGCGTGCGGCGGAACGATTACTGCAACACTCCAGTTGCAGGATGGAGCTAAGAATCTGGGAACCGTTTCCTTTACGTTCACCTTGGGAAAGCAAGTCGTGGTGCTGACCAGGAGCTTTGATGGCATCACACCACCGGCGCTGCCCGCAGGGTGGGTGGCTACTCAGGGAGCGAATGCCGGAGGCTTCCCATTCTGGGTCACCTCGAATTCGGGGACGCCAACCCCGGTTGCGGATAGCCCGCCAAACGCGGTCTACTCGGTCGATCCCGCCAACGTCCTGGATAACCGGCTCGACACGCCAGCGTTCACCTATACCGGCCCGGCACAAGTGACCTTCCGGCAGAACTTCGATCTGGAAGAGCAAGACGCCAGCACAGCCTTTGATTGTGGCGTTTTGGAAATCTCCAATCCCAATATTAATGGCGGCGCCTTCACCGATATCATCACGGCGGGAGGCAGCTTTGTGACGGGTGGATACAACCACACAGCGATAAACGGGAGCTACACTAACCCGTGCTTGCCGACCCGCCCGAACTGGAGCGGCGTCTCTGGCGGTTTCATTACGGCGACGGCTAATCTGCCCGCTGCTGGGATTGGCCAGCCCTCGAAGCTCCGCTGGCGAATGTGTTCGGATAACTCCGTGTCACACGCTGGCTGGCGCGTTGACAATGTAGTTGTCACCAATGGTTATGCCTGCTGCACCAGCCCTGCTGAGGCCATCTCCACGCCGACAAAACCGAGCGGACCGGCCAGTGGCTCAACCGGCACAAATTACACTTATTCAACTGGCGGATCGACCTCGAACCTCGGTCATCCGGTGCAGTACAGGTTTGATTGGGGCGATGGGAGCGCGGCGGTCTGGCTGCCCGTGGGCACAACCAGCGCACAACACAGTTGGACTTCTCCAGGCACTTTCCTGGTCAAGTCCAGGGGCCGTTGCTCAATCCACACCAGCGTCGTTTCCAATTTTTCGAATACCTTTTCGGTGACCATCGCACCTTAGGCGTGACGGCACCACGATCGGTCGCGAACCTTACCATCGACTAAAAGTCGCAGGACTAACGCCAAAGAAAAAATTGCCAGCGCGGCGACCGATTAACCGAATTGGGCTACCGATTCAACGACGTAACGCCACGAAACCCTAACGCTTCACCGAATTCCCGTATCGCATTCCCACTCGACCTTTGTCATTCTGCCCGCGAGAACAACAACATCGAACGGGCCATAGTGCCCGATTCCGTGTTTCTTGCCCTCCCTGGATACGGTGTAATGTCCGGGCGTCAGGAGAACCCGAAATCGCCCCTGATCATCCGTGGTGAACGATGCGACTTCCGCTCCCTTTTCGTTCTCCACGACAAAAGTGACATTCGCGAGCGGTTTCGAACTGGGAGTATCCGCCCTGATCGGTCCACCTTGAGTAGGACCAAACGCAATCGCTCCTTCGATCCCTGTTCCTGATCCGGACTGTGTTTGCCCCGAAGAAGAAAAGCAACCAGACATGACGAGGAACACCAGAATTATCCGGAATTTTCGGAATTGCATTATCTAACTACTTTCACTACTCTCACGACTTCGAATCGGGTCAAAACGTTTAGCGTTTTAACGATTTGGCGCGCGAGCACAGCCGGGTGATCTGCTCGGAGCTGTTAACGTTCACCGGCGATACCAGGCAGACGCAGAACCTGGAACGATCAACCCTGCTGGTAGATCACACGTTCGTCAAAACCCAGAGGGACAATGGCCATCCGGCTGCGACATACTTGTTGGTTGGCAATCAAACATGCAATAATTAGAATGCGACGTTTCGGCGAGGTTTGCGCTTTGGTAGACGATTCGATCGCGTTGGTGACATGGCTACGCGATTTGCGCCATAAAAAAGGCCGTCCTGAAACCGGCCTTTCTTGCGTTCCATCCCACGCATGGCTTTGTACACTTAAGCAATGCGCATTCTGGTAATCGAAGACGAAAAGAAAACAGCGGCGTTTCTGGCCAAAGGTCTGCGCGAAGCCGGTTACGTTGTCGATCTTGCGCGGGATGGTGAAACCGGTTTGGATGTCGCGCGCGCGACCAGGTTCGATCTTCTTATTGTCGATGTCATGTTGCCAACCAAAGACGGCTGGGACGTAGTCGCGGAGTTGCGACGCGACGGGATGCGCACGCCGATTCTTTTCCTTACCGCTCGCGACAGCGTGCGCGACCGCGTGAAAGGACTCGAGTTGGGCGCGGACGATTATCTGGTAAAGCCCTTCGCGTTTTCTGAGTTGCTGGCCCGGGTGCGCTCATTGTTGCGGCGTGTTCCTGCACGACACGAAGAACGTTTGCGCGTCGATGATTTGCAAATTGATCTGAAGCGGCACAAGGCCGTTCGTTCTGGTGTGCCGCTCGATCTCTCGCCAAAGGAATTTCTCCTCCTCACACATCTGGTTCGTTCGTCCGGCGAAGTCGTATCGCGTGCGGAAATCGCCGAGCACGTCTGGGACATCGGGTTTAAGACCGATACCAATGTCGTGGACGTGGTCGTGCGCCGCTTGCGAGCGAAGATCGACGATCCGTTCAAGAGGAAACTGGTGCATACCATTCGCGGCGTCGGTTATGTTCTCAAGGCGCACTGAAGCGCGCTCGATTGCGTCGCAGCTCGTCTGGCTTTTTACGCTGGCTGCGACGCTGTTGCTCTCGTGCGGGCTGGGCGTGTTCTATTGGATGGTCGTTCGACACGCATTCGCCGAAGACAATGCCATCTTAGCTGACAAAACCACAGCTTTAAGCGCCGACCTCAAGGAGAGCGGGCTAAAAAATTTCGGCGAAGAACTGAACACGCACCGCGCCGGCGAGTCTGCCGCTTACTGGATCAGGGTCCTCGATTTGGAAAGGCGTACAGTGGCGGAGACGCCCGGAATGGATCGTTTGCTTCCACCAGACGTTTTCCCGTCCGCGCAAAGATCGACATCTCCTGTTCGCGCACCAAGAGATTATCGTATCGACGCGAAGTTGTTTTCGTTAGTCGCGGTAAACGAAGAGTCCGCCGGCCAGGCTTACACAATTCAGGTTGCGCAAGATCGCTCCAGCGACGAGCAACTCGAACGAAAATTCGGCGTTTTGCTCGTCGTCTTGCTGGCGGCCAGCATTTTTGCTTCGGCTCTCATCGCGGTGACGGTCACGAAGCGCAGTTTGCGTCCGCTCGGAGAAATGACGCGATCACTCGAGCGCATCGGACCCACTCATCTGGATGAGCGCGTGGCGCCGGCCGGCTGGCCACGTGAGCTCCAGCCGCTCGCGCTGGCTTTCGACCAAATGCTCGCCCGGCTTGAGGAGTCCTTCACGCGACTTTCTCAATTTTCGGCCGACCTCGCCCACGAGCTGCGCACGCCGATCGCCAATATTATGGGAGAGGGGCAGGTCGCCCTAACACGTCAGCGTCCGCCCAGCGAGTATCGCGAAGTCATCGAATCCACCATTGCCGAATGTGAACGGCTCTCCGGAATCGTGGACAATTTGCTCTTCGTCGCCCGCGCGGACGCGGCCCGGGAACCGATCGAGCGGAAGCTGTTTGATGGTCGCGCGGCTGTGGAAAAAATTGCGGCGTTCTACCGAACGATCGCGGAAGATCGACATGTCGCGATCAATTGCAATGGCCAGGGCGAAATTTATGGCGACCCCGTTTTGTTCGAGCGCGCCCTAAGCAATCTCGTCGATAATGCCCTGCGTTTTACGGGCGACGGCGGCGAAATCGAGATCTCTATCACGATTCGCGACGCACACTCCGAAGTTACCGTCAGGGATAACGGATGCGGAATAGCCGCCGAACATTTGCCCCGCGTCTTCGATCGCTTTTATCGGGCCGATTCATCGCGCAGCTCGGACGGCGCAGGCCTGGGTCTGGCTCTGGTGAAATCGATTGTCGATCTTCACGGCGGATCGGCCAGGATTGAGAGCGAAGTTAACCGCGGTACAACCGTCGTCCTCACTTTTCCGAACAAATCGCTGTAGCCGGGGATCGGTGATCCCGGCAGGCCCCGTGCTGTCGCCGGCCCCGGCTACAGCCAAAGAAATTTGTCTTGCCAATCATTACAATTCTGTAATGATCCGCGCCTTCTTCGATTCGCACATGATTACAAACTATTTTTCTCATCCAACTGCGCGGGCATTTATTCCATTGATCGCAGGGGCCTGTTTTATTTTCCTTGCCGCCAACCACTCGATCCGCGCGCAATCAGCGCAGGAAGAGCAAATCGTTGTGACCGGCGAGGAAGTGCCCAGCGCGTACGGAGCTCCTCCCGGACTTTCCCGCAGCCGCTTCTCCAACACAGTAAATGCCTACGTGTTGCCGCCATGGTCGTTTTTCTTCGGCGAACTTTTTGAGGGCGCGGGGTTCCGCCACGGGCCACCCGATTATCTTTTCACTCAAGAGGTGGAAATGGGTTTGCCCTATCGTTTTAATGTAGCGGCGGAAACAGGCTTGGAACGATTTAATGGTGGTGGCGGCGTGCAGACAGTGAGTCTGGAAGCACGATGGGCGCTTGCTGATTGGAACAAGATTCCGCTCAACCCGACAATATTCGCTGAATACAAATTCGGCGTCGGCACGATTAGACACGAAGAAGTTCCACCGCCTCCCGGAGGAGGAGAAGAGGAGGAGAGCGGCCCCCCGAAAGTTCCCGATGCCTACGAGGTTCGTTTGCTCCTTGCCCAGGATTTCTTCGAGCGCGTCGAATGGGCCATGAACTGGTTCTTTGAAAAGGAGAATACCGGCGACCGTGGGCGCGAATGGGGGTTCTCTCAGGCTGCGATGATGCCGGTTCTTTTGCCTAACGAACGTCTGAAAGTCGGCATAGAAATGGAATATAGGAATTTGACCGTCAAAGATACACGGGGCGATCCGTTGCACAGTTTCACCATCGGCCCAACCGTCGCGTGGAAACCGACCGCGCAAACTCGCGTAGACATCTCGCCCTTGTTCGGTTGCACCGCGGGTGCTCCGGTTGCTGATGTGTTTGTTGCCTTCTCCTGGCTTTTCGGTGGCGAACGCGCCGAAGCAGAAGCCCCGGTCTCTACGCGGTTCCGTTACTACTCCGGCGATGGCCTCGCCGATAGCCATTCGGGAAAAGAAATGAAGCAGGTCGCGCCGCCGCCATGTCCCGAATGGTATGGCGATCGCGAATGGAACGTGAATCTCTGGGGCACATATGCATTCACCAACACCGAATTCGCTCCTAATCCTTCGCTGGTGGACATCGTGCAAAGTACGAGTGAAGGAGGCCCAGTCCTTGGCACCTATGATCGCTACATCGGTGGCGACCACGCATGGGGCGGCGGCGCGGACATAAAATATTTCTTCTGTCGCTATGCTGGTCTCGGTGTTGAAGGATTTGCTCTGGACGCCAGCAAGCCTGGTTTCGATATCTTCGAGGACCAGGCGGTTCCGATTTTTATTCACCGAAGAATCAATCATAATCATACCGTCGGCGCTGTCCTTGGCACACTTACGTTGCGGTATCCAATTCCCTGCACACGTCTTGCGCCTTACGCATGGGCGGGTGTGGGTGCGATTTTCGGCGGTGGCGAAAGGGACACCCTTCACACGCAAGGACCGCCGGACGCATTCGCTGTCAATGCGCAGACCGAACATTTCGGCAGCGAAACCAAAGTGCTCGGTCAATTCGGCGCCGGTCTCGAATTTCGGTTCTCGCTCTGAATTTTGCCTTTTAAACCATGCTTTTACAGAGGCGCTCTTAATAGGGCGCCCCAAAAAACGGCGGCTGACCCATTCTGAAGTCCAAAAGCTTTCGCGTTCTGAGGAGTTCCGCGAGCAGGAGGATTCGGGGAACGGGCAGCCGCCGTTACATTTCTTGACCGGCTTTCTTCGCATCGATACGGTTCAGCTTGGAAAGGAGCTCGTTGGTGAAAACCGAGGTATCGATCGAATACTGCGTGGTTTGAAACTACACGCCGAAGGCCGTCAGTTTGGCGACCAAGATTCTTGAGCTCGGCGAGCGTATCAAATCGCTAACGCTGATTCCCTCAAGCGGCGGCGCTTTCGAGATTCGCGCCAATGAGAAACTCCTCCATTCCAAACTCGACACCGGCGATTGGCCGGATTTCGACGCCATCGTCAGCGCGATCAAAAAGATCGAGTGATCATTTCTTCGTCGCGCATTCAGCGCGAGCGATTGTCGATCTTTCCGCAATCCGCAATCCGCAATCCGCAATTGGGAGAGTGAAGGGTGCCTGGTGGCCTTCGCGGTCTTCAAAACCGTCGTCGCCGCGCAAGTGGCGAGGTAGGTTCGATTCCTGCCCTCTCCGCCGCCCATGTTTGATATTCGATCGCCGATTTTCGATCGGCCGCAAATACGCGCCGCTCATTGAATCAAACATCAAACCTCGAACATCCAACATCCGGAGAGGGGGTGAACCAGATGTCGCGTGAGCAAATTCGCAAACTCACTTCACTTTCATCGTGTGCCGGGTGAGCTTCCAAATTGAGCCAACAGGCCCTGCGACAAGTTTTGCCGCAGCTTCCAATTTCCCTGGACCGAAGGGTAATCGTGAACTCGAACACGTTCGACGATGCGGGTGTTTATCGCCTGGACCGTTGATTTTTTCACACCTATTGTGGATGACCCGTTTTCCTATGGGCAAATCGCCGCGGCCAACTCGCTTTCCGACATCTTTGCCATGGGCGGCCGCCCGTTGACCGCGCTCAACATCATTGGTTTCCCGGCTGATCTCATTCGACCAAGAGTGATTTCTTCCATTTTGCGCGGCGGCATGGCCAAGGCGGCCGAGGTGGGATGCGCGCTTGTCGGCGGCCATTCCATTCGTAATCCCGAACCGATTTACGGCCTGGCCGTCACCGGAATTGTCGATCTTCGCCACGTCACCACGAATGCAAACGCGCGCCCGGACGATCTGCTGGTTTTAACCAAACCGCTCGGCACCGGCATCGCCACTACCGCGATCAAGCGCGGAGTCGCTTCCCGCGCGCTTCAGAAAAAAATCGTCGACCTTATGTCGAAGATTAACACCGTAGGCGCCGAGCTTGCGGAGCTTCGTCTTGTCCGCGCAGCCACCGATGTGACCGGTTACGGATTGATGGGGCATCTGATTTCGCTCTGCCGCGCCAGTCGCGTCTCCGCCGATGTCGATCCAACCGCGGTGCCGATGATTAGCAATGAGATCGGCGATCTGATCGAACAGGGCTGCATCCCCGAAGGGAGCCGCCAAAATCTTTACGCCACGACGGTCCTGGTCGACTGGCAAAACACGGACGAGACGCGCCGAACTCTTTTGACTGACGCGCAGACCAGCGGCGGATTACTGCTCTGTGTAGCCGAAGCCAGGCTGGAGAACGTGCTGAACATTTTGCGAAAAACGCGCACCCCTTGCGCTGCCGTCATTGGGAGAATCGTTTCCCGACGCCGGCGCGGTC
>WNFQ01004598.1_pt1 | contig 12772 bp, 12 predicted proteins | sample 5400171 | NCBI WGS metagenome assembly WNFQ01 (sample SAMN13153356, study PRJNA577476) | soil metagenome | isolation source: 20 cm soil under Madrone tree | place: USA:California | collected 2016-06-14
AAGGGCATTCGAGCCTTGATACCGAACTCAGACAGAGCCTTTCAAGTTACCTGCTTTGGCATTGCTGCAATTATGCTGATTTATGCACGATTGTTGTGTGCTATACAAATGGCTGCAATATGTTCCGCGATGCGCCGAAAATCGAAAAACAAGACGAATTAAAATTTGCCAGGTATATAATTGACTTCCGCACGCCCCATCAAAAGAGCATCCAACTCCTACGTCTGTGGCATTCCTTGGCCTGACGGTCCTGGCTCCGGACACTCTGCACCGGTGTCACAAGAGTATCGTGGACCCTTGGCAGGAATTGCGATGCATCTGCATCCCGTCTAAACGGGTGACCGTCTTTCCGCACTTACTACAACGCGCCACTGGTGGTGCATTGTGGGTATTTGTGCGGTACAAATGCCTCCTCAGGTCCTTCTTGCACGAAAACGTCACCGCTTTGCCCGTCCGCTGCGTACACTCATCGCATTTGAAACGCTTGGACTTCGGTTTGACCTGGGTTGTATTTTTTTCTCGAGTCAGCACGCAGTACGCCGTCTTGCGTGCCGTCATCAGGTTTGTCCCGGCGCTTACCTCGGTTAATATCTTCTGTGCATTGCTTCCTGACGCTACCGTGCTCGGGTCGTATGATGGGAGTTTTAATTGGGGGGAGTGTAGGGCCTCGCCGTTGACGGCAACCCCGGGAGTTTGACTCCCGGGCAGCGCAACTGCGGCCCTACACGCTAGTTCACGATCGACTTGGGGTGTAGTCCATCCCGGAGTCATCAAATGGTCTGGGGCGAAATTGAATGCCCCATTATTCCAGACACCAGTCGCCAAGGGTGTCTGGACATGCCGGTCGGCCAGAAATGCATTTTGCGACCCCAACCTCTCGTGGATTTGCTCTTGCCTTGGAAATTTGACTTGGCGCAGGTCCAAGTCGCGCCCTACATCCTCGAGCTGGAGCCGACGCTTGTTCTGCCCTGGCCATGCATCGTTGGATGCCCAGGCTTCCTGCATTGACCTGGGTAGCCATAGTGAACTTGTCTCCACGTCGAGGGCATTATTAAACGCCTCATTGAGGCGGGCACCAGAAACCCGCAACTGCGTAAGGCCCTGCGAGTCGGCCAGCACTGCATCCCCCATCTCGCAGAGTCCCTCCGTGGTAAGGCCCTATCACAGATAGTCAGACTATCGTTGCAGTGTGACTCCCTACTTACCGTGGAGTGTATGCCGGAGTTGGCTGGCACAACCCTCTTGGGGACCCACTCAAGTCCATTCCAGAACGTCGATTCATAATCCAAGGGCCCCATAGGGACTGGCCTGTAGAGAGGGATGTGAACTACGTTGGCCCCCCCATGATCCTACACCGTCGGATTAATGCTATGGTTGTAGGTGCTCGGTCGTGACAGTCTATGCGCAATCACGGCAGTTTGGCAGTACAAGAGGTACAAGGTATCTACCCTGTATATGGGAAGATCATGTGGTAGGTCGGTGAGGTCGGTGATGGCTTTCCTCTTTTGCCATGACCAGTCACGGCGGCGGTCCATGCATAAGGACAGGATGGCCCAGTATTAATTGTTTCAGCCCTGCGGCGATGCCTACACGTGGGTCAGTCGTGTCCGTAGGAATAAATAAGGCAGATACCTTGTGTACGAGTGCCAAAAAATGCCCCAGCAAGAACAAGGGCACTTCCATACCTGCGTTGTAGAGCCGTAGTCGTAATCGTAAGTGTAGACAAGGTCAACATGACCGACGACCTTAACCCTGATTTGTGGTTCCGCTTGCCCGGAGCCCGCCGGTGAGATGCTTATGCCTTTGCCCTTCGACTGAATCCTCGTCGATGAACTCACAGCGTTATGTCAGAGTATTCGCTGTATTCTCTCACCGGATACTGAAGCAACTAAGAGACTCTCGAATAGCCTATCCCAAGACGCCTCCATCGTCCAGTCTCCCCACTATACCCCCACCATCGCCTCATCATCATTTCCCCTCGATCACCCAGTCTTCCATGACGATGGGGTGATGACACCACATTCCAGGGAGACCGAATGATTGAGAGAAAATGATGACGGAGCGATGGTAGGCCATTATCTAGTTGCCCCAGCATACCACGTCATCACACCACCATCATTTCCTTACTGCCCTGGGTCATTCACCCGGATAGATTCCTGTTCGGAATTTTCACTGATGGAGAAGAATCGTCCTACGCGGCAGGACTCAGAAAGTTCCAGGGAAGCCATGTCGACGTATGTGATTTGTGATACACTGTACAACAATTGCTTAGTAGTGCAATATAGGCCGAGTGACAATCGACATGCTCCCTGAAGATGCGGTGCTGGAGATTTTTGTTTTGTTTTTTAAATGAAAATATTCTTATTGACGATTGGGAGGATTGGCAAACGCTGGGGCACATGTGTCGAAAATGACGGATCGTGGTCTTCGCGTCATCACATCACCTGAATCTGCGACTTACTGTATCTGCACAGACGAAAAGGATGTGAGGAAGATGCTGGATATTTGGCCATCCCTTCCCATCGTCATTTCGAGCTACGCCACACCAAATGACGAGGACAATATCGTCGCAGCACTCGAGCACAATGATCGCGTATGTGATATCTATGTTGGTCACGTTTCAAGTTCCCCATGGGAAACAATCATGGCAGAAATACAGGAACCATTCCCGACGCTGACACATTTGCACCTTGACGCAATCAAAGAGGGCGATTCGTTCTTGGGTGGATGTCGTGGACGCCGACACTCCCTTCCGCCCACACGCTCAGTCTTTCCCGCTCTCACTAACTTCGATTTCAATGCGTAAGCGAATATTTGGAGGATCTTGTCGCCTGGATCAATGCCCCTCTACTCGACCGGTTTGAAATAAGATTTTTTCCTCAACTCATATTCCACACCCTAGAACTCGCCCAATTCATCGGTCGCACACCGAATTTCACGATTTCCAAGCTAAGCTAATACTTCCACGCACTCACGGAAAGCTCAAGTCGGGAATTTCCTGCGACGGTCAGACTGGCAGCTTTCGATGCTGGCGTAGGTCTGCAGTTCTTCATTGTATCTCATTTCCTCGCTGGAGCACCTCTACATACACGAATCATACCTCCCTTGGAAGACCCCGTCAGGGAAAGGGCGATCGAAGTGTTACCCGCCTTTCAGAGTCTTTTCTTGGAGGTGCTCCACCTATCAGGACCTGTTCAGGAAGCCATTGACAAGTTCGTTGCTGCGCGACAGGTTTTTAGTCATCCTGTAGTCGTTTCTTGCTGGGACAGAGGACGCTTGTGATGAAAAAATTGGTGATTGATCAATGCTCCCTATGCTCTGTCCCGTTTATGCTTGGCGTTATTTACTCACCATCCGCTGTTCTTAGCACTCACTGGCATTGCATCAGTAAACCTGCAGTAAACGTTTTTGGGCTTGCTCAAGCTTGAGCAAGCTTGTACAGCAAAAAGGACACAAAGTACTATAAGTGCGAAAGTAACCTGCTTTTTGCCAAAAGTTGATTTTAGCCATTTTGTCGAAAGCAAGAAAGCTGAAAATTTCAAACTTGTAAAAGCTTGCATTCAATCAGCATGATCAATGTCAACTTTTTTTCACTTTTTCACTTATTTACTTGCCCAAGTGAAAAGTTTGAAAAGCTTTTGCACAATTTACTGATGTGTTTGACCCCTGAGACATCGGTACCTGTGGCCTTCTTAACTTTGTCATGATTAGACTCATATGTATGATACCGTTGTGTAGAATAGAGGCCAATATGTTTCGAACTAGGCGAGCCCCAAAGCCATGCGTGAAATCCGGGGCGGCGTCCGAGCGCCTGCCAGCGTGACGAGCCGACTCGGAACCAAGGCATTCATCGATTCCCGCTTTCATCTTCTTTATCCTCCTCTCCACAGCCACTGACATCTTTCAACACCAAATCCTGCCATCGCCTCTGACGAAACATGATCACACTTTTTTCTTGAACTCAAAAGAGCGGCGTACGAGCGTCTAGTTGCGGTTGCATTCGCATTCGTGAGGCTGCGCGCATATTTGTGCCGAACGTCCGACGTCTATGCGATCATTGCTGACAGCGCCGACCGCTGACCGACGCTGACTCCTTCACTTCTCACCGCCGACTCCTCTTGATGTCCGCGGGCGATCAAACTACCGCCGCGGCCAACGTTGCTGCGATATTCGAGGCAGCGCGAGACGAGTATAACGCTGACAGGACAAAAATCTAGGAACGCATCCATCATGGCATGATTGGCTACGGAGCTCGAGAGGAACCTACTTTGAAAGCAAGTCCAAGCCCTTGATAATAAAATTTGATGGAATTGTTGACATCGATCTTCATATCCTCTCCACATTTTCAGCAACTCTCGGAGAAGGGGTGCTTCTCTATTCAGTTCCAGTTCTACAATATACAGTATATCTCTTAGCCATTCTCGCACGCAACGGTGCTCTTTCAGTTACTGGTATCGGCGTTGAGGCAAGTTTCTTCCAAGACTTATCTAACATTTTGAAATATTCCTTAACGTCTCGATCACTACACAGTAGTCCCTATCAATCGTAAGCTTCTCTTGACAATTCATAACTATTAATGGCCGCTCAGGTTTGTGGCAGGGTCGGAGAAAGCGCCCTTTGGTGCGCAGTTTTACGATCATCCCGGTGATGGGAACATTACACTGTTAGTTCGGCCGTCAATTTCAATCTTTCGCGAGTTCAACATCGATTCGTACTGTGACTAGTAGTACACAATTTGAACAAAAGGTGGCACGGGATCAAGTCTTCATCATCTCTCATCGGAAGACCCAAGAAAACCAGCTTTTACAAGGGAGGAGCTGATATCAAGTTGAGAACTTGGGCCTACGGGATATCAGGAGCCGCGATGAATGCCACTTCGTGATCAGTACTTCAATGCTTACAATACTACTTATGCCCTCCGTGACTCTTCTTCCAGGCAGCCGCTATGGCGTAAAGGTCATCCTTGTTCTTGCCAATGTATGCATGCCATGTGTTCGTCTTCTTTGTGACAGGGTTATCCGTCTGGATGAATTTTTTTTCGCATCCTTCACAACGACATCAAGGTGGAAAGGCTCGTTGGGATTGGTACCGCCTTCATGACCAGCACTTCTGTGGAGAACGTATGTCAACGAGAAACGGAGGCGATGAAATCTAGGTCCATCACTAACACGACCTCAGCGGACTCGGCACCGGCATCATCGACACCTTTGGTCTTCGCGGCCCAGGCTTTCAACCCAGCGTCCTCGAGGTAGTCTTTGACGATCTTGCCCTTCTTGCTAGAGTAGAGTTTGGCCGCAACGGTAGCGTGGTTGACAAAACGCTTTGGGATATGGCTTAGGATTGGATATGTAACGAGTTGAGAAGACTGAGAAGATTCTGTTTGACTGGATGAGGACCCAAATGTCGTGAGCCCTTTATACTCGTAGACCAGTGCCATGATTGCTTATATCGACGTATAAGTCCGGAATGAGACCTGAAACGCGTGTCTGGCGACCATCAAAATATTCAAGTTTTCACGCTTCTTAATGATCATCTCGTGGTGGAGTCCCTACACTGCGTCTCCAAAATGGACGCATCGAACATGATATACACATGTGACTATCGAGAGAGTATGCTCAACCCTTCTCTGACTACCGGTTTACCGTCCTCCGTCGGGTGATGATTGAACCAGCTGATGGACGTCATGACCAACGATCCGATGCCAGTAGCCGGCTGCCTCAGCTAGGCGGCTGCGAAGGAGTCTTTGTCACAGCCAGACAGGACCGGCGATCATCAGTTGCCCCCCCGCCACAGGACAAAAAGTCGAGGACGAACTACATGGATGGCAGAAACGACTGGTCTAACCCTCAAAAAACCTCCTTTCTACAAATGCCATTCACCAGAAGTTAATCGTATTATCTAGGATGGCGTGACTCTTGAACAATTTGCTGAGAATGGCCGTAACCTCGAGATATATAGTCGTATGAATGCCATAGCCTTGGAGATGTATTTTTGAAGAGGCAATCATAAAAGCTGGAGCATCGTAAGCAAGATGAGTGAGTTATCCTCGAATCAATTTGGTAACTCACCACTTTATGATAAGTAGGTTGTATCTAATTCAGTCGGCTGAATAGCTTGTCCGAGTCTCCAGGAAGGTAGAGTACCGTGACAGTATATGCCACTCTTCTTTCAGCGGCAATTTCACCCACGACCGGAACTCAGGCGTATTATCCAGCATAGCATCACTCCAGCACGATTTCCCGAGAATGCCCCGTCAGCTCGAGGCTTACTACAGTCGCATGGACGCCGTGGCTTTGGAGGCCTAGTAGTGTCTACAGAGGCAGAGCAACGTAGGCAGGCCGGGATGAGTGAGTTCAGTTATCCCATGTCGTACAGTATCAATTTGATCGCTCTCATCATTGTGAGCAGGTTGCACCTAATTCGGTTGGCAGAACCTGCCAGTGGGAGCTGCGCGCCAATCAATCTCGTTTTCGTGCATCCCATAGTTATTGATAATGTGCCAGTCAGCAGCAGCAATTTTTTTCAGCCGTAACCAAATGGCGAGTAGTAGTATCCAGTCATGATCGAGTTCATAATCTTGACCGATTGCAGTGGCACGAGATATCCCGCTCTGGATTTACCACGGTTCTATCCGATTTTTTCCTCTTCTATACCAATACTTGTCTTGAAGAAGAAGACTAGGCAGATATTATGCGCCGGGAAAACTGTGGATGAGAGGACGTAATGGAAGCGGGGTCTGCCAGCGGCTAAGCGCACTTTAAATCATTTCACACTGATTTTTACTCACGACAGAAAGTTGTCCACGGAGCCTCGGGACTGACTTACTATCGGGTCACCCGCGTCAATGCATTTTATGCCGTTTCCTTCATGAGGGCTTCCATATCTGACCTGCTAAGAACGCAATAGAATAATACAGTAGATACATACCCCTACCCCCACACAACCCTCCGAGTAAGTTAGTAGTATGCATTCAGCGTCAACATGCAAGTTGGGCCCAGGCGCCAGCGCCGCACGTCGGAACAACAAAGTCCGAGATTGAAAAAATGGGCGTCAGCAAGGAAGTATTTTGTGTTGTATGAAAAAGAGAGGGGAGTTCTAGAATACTGTCACGGTACTACTGCATGATTTGATGTGGGATGAGACGCCGGGCGGGGAGAGAGCGTGGCGTCAGGACGTCAACGCGTCAACGTTGCTGATAATGATAACGACGCAACCTGTAAAATTAAAAAAAGTCTAATTGAAAGCCACACCAGCATTGTCACTGGCACTGGCAGACGCTCGCTATTGAACCCACCCGATATTCCGGTGCTTTGCTTGCTCACTGGCGTTTAAATCAATCTGTCAATGCTGTCGATCGGGTTCGGGTTGGGTCAGGGTCACCACTGTTATCTTCAGCCGCATATCCTTAGTCCGAGAATATTACAAAGCCACTCGTTTTCACCCCAAGGAGCAAGCTTGCCCATGATGGGTTTTCTTCCGAGTCATCCCCCTCAGGCTCTTATTATGGGTAGAAATAACGACAAGAAAACATAATGCATTCAGGGCCGGCGTTTCTTCGGACCAACAACGCGTGTCTAAAAAAATGCACAAAAACACAAACAGCAAGAAAAAACATTTATCCTACAAACCAATCGCCATCATTAAAAAAAACGTTCGAGTCGTCATCCATCTTTCTCCAAGACGCGACTCCATAGTCTACCCACTCGACGAAACCGGGAGATGATGTCGTGTTTTCAGACGTTCGTATACAATCCCTTGTCTTTCCTGATCTTCGTCATAGCTATAAAGGATCGGGGAGGTGAGAAACGGATGGGCTGCCGCCAAATGATACAGCACACGCACCAGCGATGATAGCGCTACCGACACCGCTTCCGTCCTCGGCATGATAGGTTTCAATGTTTCTGCGCGGAGATAAGTGTGAAAAAAAATATTGTACTTTTTCTCCGACAAGATAGATGGGTGTGTATAAAGCATCTCACCGGCCTTTATCACCAAAGATGTCCTGAAGGCCCTCATGCACACGGTCCGCAAAGCCAGGGTATTTCTGGTGGTGGTACCATCAGCTCCGACTCCCGCTAGCCCAACGAGACGTAACGTACATTATACAGAGATCCATCCGCCCCGACTGAGCACCCTGACTCCAAGTACCCCATCTTGCTCACAATGGCGGCGATACCGCACGCGCTGAGCCTCGAAGCGCGGCGTCCGACCAATTTGGCGAGCGCGCGGAAGAATTGGCGTTCGGCGAGTGTAGTCTCTAGCGCAAAGAAGTGATTAAAGATACCGATGATCATCAACAGTTCCTCTGTTGGGTCACTCTCCATGAGCGAGAGGAACGCCGTGTCCAGCACATACGCTATTTCGATCTTGTACGTGTTCTGTCCCAGGAAGAGCACACCTTCATCGATCAGCTCACAGATAACGAGACGTAGGATCTCCCCAAGATAACGACCGGAGATCAATTTCTATTTGTTTTTTGTTCGTGCCACGCACGCACAGATACGGTGGGTTAAATGGATTGCAAATGAGCGTACACAAGCGGTGATGTGACGTGGGCGCACCTCAAAGGCCTGTTCGCCGGGCTTGTTCGACTTTTCGTCTATTATCTGATCGTACTTCGTCCTTGGAAGGTGCTCATGTTCGAAAGAATCAAATGCGCCCTTGTTAAAGTGTAAGGAACGGGGATCGTCGCGTCCGACGTCTGAAGAGATGGAAAACGGCATACCCATTCGCAGTTAATGGCCATCCGCGCCTCATCGTCGATGCCCAAGTTCTTGATCTTATGGATCTCGCCGACGCGCTCCATGTATGCAGCATTACAGCCAGTACCGAAGATCACTGCGATACGTGTGCGCGGATTGACGTACGACGATGCGATGAGGGTTCCGGTAGTGTCGTTGATGAGCGCCGTCAGTTCTGCGGGCACATTCTAGGGACACCCCGTGTCAAACACGCACAATGGCTGTGTCTGAGAAGGAGAAGAGAGGGAGAAGAAACTCACATGTCTCTCCAAGCTATCGCGGAACATCGCAGCGACATCTCGGCCTTCGGTATTGCTAGCGCCGAAACCCTTGGTCCAGCGAATGAGTTCGCCGTGATCGATGCGCTCTTGTCTATCACCCGAAACGCGTGGACATACACACCATATCGATCTCGGCAATGACACGACTCACGAGCACGGGTACGAGAACTAGAAAGTTTTTACGTCTAGATAGTCAGCCAGCCTTCTCTATGATAGATAACCCAAAAGCGGACCAAGGGGGGTGATAAGGGCTGGTCAGAAAGAAACGAAATTAAGAACTGACCGTGAACCCTAACGGCAACTTTTCGCCATCCTTCACCGTGCCTTCGCCAAGGTTGGTGTCGATGAACGTCTTGAGGCACTGGGCGCAAAAGTCGAACAGCTTTTGACCCTCTTCTTGCTTTTGTTCTTCCGTAAGGCGGTATTTTGATTGCGTGATCTCGAACTTGCCATTTCCCTGAAGGGTGACCAGGCACACACGCAGATTCGTTCCACCTATAATATAAAACGCCGGTGAGGAAGAGCAGGAAAGAAGGCTCGAATCGAAGCCACATACCAAGATCGACGGCAAGGAAGTCGCCTGTCTCCTCTCCTGTGGGCCAGCCAAAGACGAACGTCGGGATCATTGGCTGTTTACAGTGCATCCGTCAACGTCACGTGCGAATGCCATTGCAGGGTTAAGGAAGGTGCGCGGTGCGCCGGTATAGCGACCCAGCCTGGGCCGTCACACGGTGCTACACGTTCAATCATTCATCCCGCGAAGGGTGTGAAAGAGAGGGGCCCGCATAGAAGGGGGGCCACGTTTCATGCAGTGGTATCACCCACTCCCCCGTTCCGATCGGGGTTTGGGAGCCCAAGACCGAGCAGAGTACAGTACAGTAGGATCTCAGAAACGTACCACGACTTGCTTTGGCTTTTCGAGGCCGAGCTCTAGGGTATCCTTGAAAGCATCGACGATCATCCGCATGCGCGGAGGAGTGAGCGTAAATCTGTCATGTCACACAAAGAAAAGAAAAAGCGCACATGCTCTCGTATTTCCTGAGATGATCGGCCATGGTTCTGCAAGGAGGAGGCGCTCGTATCTCATCCCGATTATCATCGCCGGGTGAGGCAACGGAGGTGGAACGCACTTCTTGGTTGCATGGGGCAGATCCTCATCATCGTGGGTTCTGGTGTGGATCGCGAGAACCTGCCCACTGGGCAGCGTAACGCTCCCACTTCCGCGTCTTGAAGTCGGCATGTTGCGATTGTTACGCGATGAATACAATACGTCTGGACGGGCGGCGAGAGATGGCGGAATAGATAAGTGGCTCTCTCCCTCACTCCCTAAACTTCCAAATCACCCGTGGGAATTCATAGGCGCCCGTCCGTCCCCTTTCCTTTGTCGGAAATTGGCTCGCACGACCTTCTCTACGCCGACGAACGACCAGTCGAGACGATGATTGGCCTCAAGGGCACCCTCAACGTGCGTCACCCGTCGACCGGACATCACCTCTAACTCAATCCCCCCAAAAAAACAGGTAATAGACAACTCGGGCGCCCTGCTCGTCGAATGCGTCAACGTGCTCAAAAACAAAGTCAACAACGGCTGGGGCAGCGTGGGCGACGAGATCGTCTGCGTCGTAAAGCGCGCCCGACCCATCTCCCCAGGCCAACAGGCCGTCTCCAACGTGCTCAAAGTCCGTCGTGGCGACGTGCGCCGCGCCGTCATCGTTCGCAGCAAAAAACCCGTCCGGAGACCGGACGGACGATCGGTGCGCTTCGACGACAACGCGGCGGTGTTGCTTAACAATAAGCGCGAGTTGTTGGGTACGCGGATCGGTGGAGTTGTCAGCGCAGACTTGCGGACGAAGGGATGGGGCAAAATCGTCAGCTTGGCACCCAAGGTGAGCTGGCTCCCCGTCGCCATTCTGAGAGGGCGCTCTCTAATACGTGAGAGACACAGGTGGTATAATAATGCGAGATATATGCGCGCATTTTGCTTCTTTTTCCCTCCCCTTGTTCCTTTCTTTCACTTCCGACCATGTCGGCCAGGGCGACGTTTCACCCCTCGAAATGTGTCCCAAATAACGGAAGACAGGACAAATCGAGCACTCTCATCGCCGCTCCTGGAAATTGGATTTGTTCCCCTTAAAACGGGGTGCTATATCCACCACCAACCATACAAGTTGACCAACGGTGGCGCCCGCTCCCACACACGTAAAACGTGCTAGTAGGGGTGCCCCCCGAATTTTATTTCCCTTTTCCTTGAGAGGGTACGAGCACGCGGACGTGGAGTCTTCTGACATTCTATCAAATTTGTCAGTTGGAATCCCGTTAGAGTGCTCGAAAAGTCGAAGGATGATCTTAAAGTGGAAAATGAGGTCTTCTCGATAAGAGATGGATTCGAAATTGGCATATGAATGTATAGGGATTTGGGAACATGATTGCCAAGTCAGAGAGTGAATGTGGCGTGACTCGATATATACAGAACCATACGATGAGCAGCAAATTAAGTGCGAATGAACCTGGGGAAATGCGAGCAATTATATACAACCGACCATCGAGTTCAAGATACAATGCCCAAAAGACACGGGAATCAAATTTGGTATGCATGCGTGCGTGCGTGTGTATCCGTGTGATGACGAGCGTACGAAGATACTATCTAGTCGGCACATAATCTGCGTCCTCAGATTCCCGGTGGTGACCCCCGCCATTGTCACGACGCTTATGAAGACCACGCCGCGACATGGTTGGGTATTCACACTTGCGCGACCGCCGGGCGCATTGGCTAAAAATACCCAATATCAGTTAATCAATTCCTCGATTGGGATCAAAGGGGGCACCACGTACTTGCATGTGGTATCGGCGCTTCCAACGGGTGGCGCTCCACACGCGATCTTACGCTCACGGCAGAACAAACAGGCAATCGCAGGTTTGCGCCGCGCGCTCCGCTTTGTCGACGGTAATTTCAACACCCCTTGTCCCGCCTTGGGATTCGGCACCAACGTCGGCGTTGGGAGTGTTGGCGACGACGTAGTAGTGTTGTCTATGAGGGTCACGCTCGACGTGGGCGTCCCCGTATCGGAAGATGAGAACGACGACGAGCGCGGCGTGGGCATGCGGGCGCCAGCAGGATAGGAGTGCGAGCCAGGAATGGATAAGAACGGTGGTGGCGGGTGCCTCTATACGTGGATGAGCATGAGTAAGCTATCATGAGACAGGAACGAACCTTGGTCGACTGAGCAGATACCGGGTAGGCGGCGGGGTCTTGCACCAGACGGAACGAGTCGAGTGTGTGTCGATGACGCAGGGAACTATGGCCGTGCAGAGGAGTTGAGGCGCGTGGCATCGAGGAGGGACCAACGTGCATTGGCTCTTGGTCTTCCTCCTTCATGTAAGGCGCATGGTCACCGGTGAGAGATGGGCTGCCCAGCGGTGTCATCGGCGAGAAGGGTTGGCCGCTGGCGGTCGCACCATACTCGGTTTTTACGGGGTTCAGTCCGATTGCACCCTCAGACGGTTCACGCTTAGGGGCCCGGGTGGGTCGTGGCTCTGGCGGGGAGATCTCCACAAGAGCATTGCCAAGTTCTGAAGAAGCGGAGGATGGAGGAATGGGATGTTGGGTAACGGTTTCGTAATGATCAAAAGAACCGTAGACGGAAGGATCTGAGACCAGATTTTGGTGATGTTGGCTGCCAAGCGGCAAGCCGTACTGGCCGTCGGGATGGACGTATCCCGTGGGGTCGTATGTTGTCGTGTGGTGAAAGG
>WNFQ01002739.1_pt1 | contig 12769 bp, 18 predicted proteins | sample 5400171 | NCBI WGS metagenome assembly WNFQ01 (sample SAMN13153356, study PRJNA577476) | soil metagenome | isolation source: 20 cm soil under Madrone tree | place: USA:California | collected 2016-06-14
GGCTTAATGTTTACTGCCATACCGAAAATGCTCCTTTTCTTTTCTCGTTTGTGGACATAACTCCACTAAAAATAGCTTGCTCGACTTTGCTCATAATTGGCACTCTAGAAAGTTGAGTGCCAAGAATATAATGAAGGTGCGGGACGGTTGTCAACCGGGTACTTGCGAGCGGTGGGGTGCGCGGTTAAGCATCCGAGGTCATTGCCAGGCTGCAGAGAGCAGTGTGAAATCTCTCGATCTCGGCGTTCTTTTCGGATTTCAAAACGCACAATTCCGACCAACAAAGCTGCTGCGCTTATCGTCTCTTGGCTTTGAGTTGCGAACCTGAATACCTAAGCCAATCAGGTTTCATGAAGTGTCACAGCGCTCTAATGAGTTTTGCGGCTAGTGCGGTGACCATTGGTCTGGTGTGTCCGTTCCTGCGCCCGATATGAATTGACGCGCTTCGAGATTGTGTTGCGGTGGATGCCGAGGGCTTCGGCGGTGTGCGAGATGCGTTTCCGGTTGCGGGTAAACGCTTTTTGTATGTAAAGCTTTTCGAACTCTTCCAGAGCTTCATCCAACATGATGTGACCGTCGAGCATGTCTTCTATCACTGCTTCCAGGCGGGGGCGTATTTGCATCGTTCTCCAGTCCTTATTAGTTAATAAATTTATCAGATAACCAGTCGCGAACGCGGGCTAACGATTGCGGCTGTTTAGTACAAGTCATTCTGTCGCCCTTAGAGGGGGCTCTCCGATTCCTTCCTTGTTTGGGCTCCTGCCCGGTACTGACCTGATCGCTTGGTCGCGTGCTCCGGCCGATTCGTGTTGTGCGCTCAAACGGGCAAGGATGCCGGCGCTCCATTCACAACTTTTCTCCTACCAGTAATTCATACGCTTCCAGGTAACGAGCAGTGGTCGCCGCGGCAACTTCGGGCGGTAGAGTTGGCGCGGGCGGCTGCTTGTCCCAATTGATATGTTCGAGATAGTCGCGCACGTATTGCTTGTCAAAGGATGCTTGGGAGGCGCCAACTTCATAGCTATCCAGCGGCCAGAAGCGCGATGAATCAGGTGTGAGGACCTCGTCGATGAGAATAATCCGGTCGTCACGATCGCGGCCAAATTCAAATTTGGTGTCAGCAATAATGATCGCGCGACTGCGCGCGTAGTCGCTCGCTTCCTGATAGATTCGCAGCGAGGCAGCGTGCAGGACCTCAGTCACTTCCTGGCCAACTATCGCGGCCATTTGACGCTCGCTGATATTTTCATCATGCCCGGTTTCGGCCTTGGTGGCCGGAGTGAATATTGGCACTGCCAACTTTTCCGATTCACACAAGCCGGCGGCCAGTTGATGGCCGCACACCTGACCTGTCCGCTGATAATCCTTCCAGCCAGAGCCCGAAAGATATCCGCGGACGACGCACTCAACGGGAAAAACCTCGGTGCGCCGGACCAACATCGATCGGCCCCGTAATTCGCTTTCATGAGCACGTACCACGGAGGGCATCTCGTCAATATTCGTAGTAATTAAGTGGTTAGGAATAATATGGCCGAGTTTTTCGAACCAGAAGTGCGAGAGAGCCGTGAGCACTTCGCCCTTGCGGACTATTGGCGTGGGGGAAACACTATCGAAAGCCGAGATGCGATCAGTAGCGACGATTAGCAGGCGATCTTCATCGACTGCATAAACATCGCGAACTTTCCCACGTCTTACAAGTTGGAGATCGGCGAGAGTTGTTTCAACAACAGGAGCTACGCTGGCCATTGCAGGTTTCTTTCAAGTTTCAAATTCACCCACGCTCTATTGCAGGTGTCACTGACAAAAACAATTCCGAAATGAAGCGAGCGCGATTTTGCTTTTTCGTAAACGTAGTGTCAAGAGAATGAGAAAAATAAAACCGATCGACTTGTAGATTTTGTCGCGAGTCGTTCGGAATTGATTCTGAGAAAGAGAAAAGCAACCAGGATGAACACGGATTCACGCAGATCGAACTTCCAAGAAAACTTCCTAAGAAAGTTCTGCTTCTTTTCTTATCTGCTTGAATCAGTGTTTATCTGTGGTGAATTTCTTAAGCAGTTGCGGCTGCGTTCTCTTCGCCGCTTGTAAGTGCTTCGCGCAGGCGACGAATTTGCGCAGCGTGATTATGAGCATGTGCGGCATAGATCGTCAGCCAGTCCTCAGTGGTATACGAGCCGCTTTCTGAGTGTGTGCCTTCGCGTTGCCAATCTTCGTCGCTCATAAACTCGAAGAGTTGCGCTGCCGTAGCCCTGGCGCTGTGGAATGCATCGAGGGCGGGAGCCATCTCCCGATTGTTGTAGTTCAAACGTTCGGCATATGCCTCCTGATCATAGCCCTGAATCACGGGCCGATCTTCGACCAGCAGACGCCTGAGCCTGATGCCGCTGGTAGTTTCACTGTCGGCGAGATGATGGACAATTTCAGCGGCGCTCCATTTTCCCTGAATTGGATGCGCGGTCAGTGAGTCAGCGGGAAAGCCTTCAAGACTCCTCGCAACCTCGCTGTAGCCTTCCTTGTACTGCGCGATCAGTTTTTGTCTTTCCTGTGAAGTCATGCCAATTTACTCCCTTAGATAGCGTGTCAGAAGCCCGCGCGCAAGCAAGGGCGACCGTGAAAGCCATTCCTGTACGTCGTTTCCCAATATCGGCAAGCCCTCCCTGACGGTCGGGCTTCTGACCCTAACGGCTTAAGATCAGCAAAGTAAAACTCCCGGGCACCATCGGCGGTCGCGGCCGCGGCTGTGCCTTTGTTGCGGCGGGCGCCGCTCCGAATTCTGCCGTTACAGTGTAAACCTGATGGGTTTTGGTATCGAGAGCCATTGTTCGTGCCCGGCGCAGGGTAGGCACGTTTTCTACCACGGCGAATTTGTCCGGAGTATCCTCATGGGCCACAGTTAAGGTGCCATCGCCGCCGTTTGAACTGAACGCAAAACCAGTCTCCGAATCGAACCCCGCGGCATCAGTTCCGGGACCTATTGGCAGTGTAGTGATCACTTTGCCATTGTCCGCATCGACCACGACCATCAATTTATTAGAACATACAGAGAAAAGTCTGCGCTGCTTCCGATCGATCGCCAACCCACTGGGTTCTTCGCCCGGAGAAATCTTCCACCGGCTCTCGACCGTGAGCTTATTCGAATTGAACTGAACTATCTCGCTGGTATCTTCAATGTTGACGAAGACGTGACCTTTTTCATCGGCGACCGCGAATTCGGGTTTTCCTCCCAGGGCAATCGTCCCGGCGACCGTTCCAGTCCTGGCATCGATGGCCGTGGCATCGTTACTGGAGCCATTAAACGCAAAGACCCGCTTGGAAGAGGGGTCGTATATGATCGCGTCGGGATTCTTTCCGGTGGGCGCGGTTCCCAGGACCTTCAGAGTATTCACGTCAAAGATCGTCACGTTGTTATCGCGGCCGTCGCTAATGAATCCCTTGTCCATATCCGGCGCGATCGCGATCCCATGCACGCCATTTGTATTTGGAATGTCTCCGAGCAAGGCGCCCTTGTCGGCATCAACCACCATGACGTGAGTGCCCCGCGATATGTAGATGCGTCTGGCCTTCGCATCAACGGTTAAGTAATCCCAACCTCCATCGCCACCGAGTTTGATTGTCTTCGTTACATGATAACCAGAAGGACCGGCATTGAGGATCGTGCTGATGAGCAGCGTCGCAGCGCTCACAAGGACTATGCGTCGAATTGATAAATGCATTTAGCTGACTCCTGAAAAGTATTTGGAACAGGCGGAAACTACTCTTCTCCCGGTCCGTGGTCAAGCCAACTCCGGTCTTCGCTCTGTCCTGATGCAATTGAGAATTGAAACCATACGCTTAATTCTCTTCTCGGAGGTATCTATTGACGAACGCAAATCACCGAAAAGTTTTTGATTCACACTAATTAGTTCAAAAAAAGGCCCTTTGCGCGTGGGGAATACTGTTTGCAGTTCGACTCGTCTGTATTTCAAATGCGGTTTGGATTCGATCCTATTTTAAGTATTCGAGCAAAGGAGAAATGAAATGGCTTACGAAGAAAAGCTGGCAGAAAGTAGACGTGTCGTAGTTGACACTCCGAACGTAAGGCGCGAGGTGGTTCATTCGGAAACGGCCCGCTATCCAGAGCGGAGCGGCACGTCCGGCGCTGCGTTGGCGGCTATCGTCGTGGGCGTCATTGCACTCGCCGCGATCATTATTCTTTTCGTAATGAATCAACAGCAGAACGATGCGAACACGAACGTCGCGCAGACGCCACCGCAAACAACCATCGTGCAACAGCCGGCGCAGCAGCCACCGGTAGTCGTACAGCAGCCAGCTCCCGCAACGCAGCCAGCCCCGGTCATTATTAACGGGCAACCCGCACCGGCGACGAGCGGTGCGACTACGTCGGGCGCTCTCGATGATGGATCGATTCAGGCTGCCATCGATAAGAAGCTGAATAACGATCCGACGCTTTCGACGCTCGGGGTAACTGCCACGGTTTTGAACGGCAAGGTTACTTTGATGGGGACAGTAAAAACTGTGGCGTTGAAGTCTCAGGTCGAACGAGCTGTGCGAAACGTGAAGGGAGTCAAGTCCGTCGACAATCAGATTAGCGTGGGATAACTGGTTATCGCGACATCTGTCATACGTGTCACTGGGCATTTCATTCTTTCATTCACAAAGCCCAGCACCCCAGCATAGGACGCGCCGGAGCTGAAAAGTTGCGGCGCGTTTTTATTGCAGTTTTTGATTTGATCAGTTAGCGCACTTAAGTAATTGCTTGCGTCTTTGTGAGATCCAGGCAATCAGTTTCACGCGAAGGCGCAAAAAAAAGGAAGAAGCTAACGGCAGAATTACATTCCGCTTGTTTGTTCGCTCTGCCTCACCTATTCTCGACTTAGAACCGAGCCAGTCGAGGACTGAAATGGAAAAGATTTCGCAAACCCCGCGCACAACACTGAAGCGCCTGCCGCAGCGCGGCAGCTACGATCGAGAACTAATCAACCAGATTCTGGACGAGGGTTTTGTCTGTCACGTAGGGTTCGCTGTAGATGGAAGGCCCTTCGTAATTCCCACGGGCTACGCGCGCGTGGGAGATAGCCTCATCATTCACGGTTCGCAGGCCAGCCGGATGCTGCGGACACTGGGGCAGGGAATCGATGTCTGTGTGACGGTGACTTTGATCGATGGACTGGTGCTCGCGCGGTCGGCTTTTCATCACTCGATGAACTATCGGTCGGTCGTACTCTTCGGCTGTGCGACCCCGATGGAAGAGCCTGTTGCCAAAGTCGCGGCTTTACGGGCCCTGTCAGAACATATGATTCCCGGACGCTGGGAAGATGTCCGCGCGCCTAATGAGCGCGAACTGCAACAGACAACGGTGCTTTCGCTGGCTTTGACAGAGGCCTCTGCCAAAGTGCGCACCGGGCCTCCTCTCGATGACGAGGAAGATTACTGCTTGCCTGTCTGGGCAGGAGTGATCCCGCTGAGTTTGGTTGCGCAGGATCCGGTTGACGATCCTCGCTTAGGCCCGAATGGCGAGGCTCCTAAGTATGCAGTTGAATATGCGCGGGCCGGCGTAAAGCACTGAAAGCAATTACCCAAACAGGATGGGACCCCGCCCGCGCCTTGCTACTTTCTCCGTTATAGTCCATACTCCCTTACGGTTAATCCTTCTCTCGCGCATCGACGGTGATGCGCCCGTCGCATAAAGCATTCAGCGCCGGCGTTTTGGATAGTTCGAGAGCAGGCTTGTTTCAAACTCCGAAGCCGCTCTTTCAAGAGCATCCGAACCCGGTCCTTCGACTGCTACCGTTCACCGAAGTCCTTCCGATTCGCAGCTTCTTTTCATTCCCAAAAAGGGGAAAGGTATATCTATGTCTACGAAACTTTACGTTGGAAACCTAGCTTTCCAGACTACCAGCCAGGAGCTGCAGGAATTATTTGCCTCGGCCGGCACGGTTGAATCAGCAGCGGTTGTCGAAGACCGCGACACTGGACGTTCACGCGGCTTTGGCTTCGTCGAAATGTCCACCAAAGAGGAAGGCGCAGCCGCTATTTCTCAGTTCAATGGCAAGGAAGTAAATGGCCGGGCCTTGAATGTTAACGAAGCCAAACCTCGCGAGAATCGCGCTGGTGGCGGCGGTGGTCGTGGCTTCGGCGGCGGCGGCGGTCGTGGCGGCTTCGGCGGCGGCGGCAATGGTGGCGGTGGCGGCTACGGCCAAAAGCGCGAACCCAGGTGGTAATCAAACTCAAGCATTAGACAGTAACCACCTGTCTTTCGAGTCCCCGCGGCGAGTTGTCCGTAAAAGGACGCTCCCCACGGCGACCGGGCTTGCTTTAAGAATCAATCGCGGCCAGTGCTCGAAAAGCACGGTCGCTCACAATCAGAAGGAGTTTATGAATTTTTCTCAATTGGGACTTGCGCCCGCACAAGTGCGCGCCTGCGAGTCTCTAGGGTATACAGAACCCACCCCGATACAAACCAGGGCGATTCCCCTCGTCCTCAACGGCCAGGACCTAATTGGCTGTGCTGAAACCGGCACCGGTAAAACCGCCGCTTTCCTGCTCCCCATCATTCAAAGAATCAGCGAAAAGCCCCTTCCGGGCATCCGCATCCTGGTGCTTGCGCCGACGCGTGAACTCGCGCTTCAGATTCAGAAGAATTATGTCGAGCTTAACAATGTCAAAGCCAATCGCAGCGTAATCGTGATTGGCGGAGCAAACATCCGCACCCAAATCGCCGAAGTACGCCGTGGAGTCGCCGTCGTGATTGCCACGCCGGGCCGCCTCCTTGATCTACAAGAGCGCGGCGCGGTGAATCTAAAGAACGTCGAAGTTCTGGTGTTGGATGAAGCCGATCGAATGCTGGACATGGGCTTTTTGCCGGCGATTCGGCGGGTGCTCGCGATGCTGCCGACAAAGCGGCAGACTCTGCTGTTCTCAGCCACGATGTCTTCGAGCATTGAACAGCTGGCGCGTTCGACGATGAAGGATCCGAAGCTCGTCGAAGTAAACACGCGCGGCCAGGCCGCTACCATGGTTGAGCAGACTGCTTACCCCGTGGCCCAGGAATCAAAGACCGCTTTACTGCTTGATTTGCTCGAACGCGAGAAATTTGAGCGCGTGCTCGTATTTACCCGCACCCGCCGCGGCGCTGAGCGCCTTTCGCACATTTTGACGGCCCGCGATCACAGCGCGAATCGGATTCACGCTGACCGCACCCAGCCACAGCGTGAAGCCGCTTTGAGTGCTTTCCGCGACGGTAGAACCCGCGTGCTGGTGGCGACGGATATTGCCGCGAGAGGATTGGACGTCGACCTCGTGTCGCACGTAATCAACTATGACGTGCCGGCCGCACCCGAAGATTATGTACACCGAGTCGGCCGCACCGGCAGAGCCGGTAACGTGGGCCAGGCGATTACCATCGTCGCACCCGTCGATGAGCTTTCGATGCGGGCGATCGAGCGTTTGACTGGTCAGGAAGTAAAGCGAGTAGTGCTGCCAGGATTTGGCGGCGCGCAACCACTGGCCGCCCCCGGCAAGACGTTCGCGCGTTTTGCCCGCAGTGGCCGCAGCAGTTCAGTGCGCTCGTTCCGCCCGCGACGGGCGAGATAGTCGCCTAACACGAGCACACTGAACCCCAGACTTACCCGGGAGGACTATTATGGAAGTGGAAACAGTAGAAGTGAAAGCTGTAGAGAAACCGATCTTCGCAACCGGAGATCGCGTCGAGCAGATGTGCATCAAGTGCGGCGAAGAGCGCGGGCATATCGTGGCCTCGATCAGTAAGAAGGGACGAATTACGCGCGTCAGTTGCCCGATCTGCGGCTCGCGCGTCCCCTACAAGAGCGGCACCACCCGTACGCGCCCGCCGAAAATAGGCGCGCCTTATGATCAAGCGCGCACCTATCGCCGCGGACAAACCATGATGCATCCGACCTTCGGTGAGGGCGAAGTAACCGCGCTCATTGAGCCGCAAAAGATTGATGTGCTGTTCGCGGACCGCATGCGAAGACTGATTCATTCACATGCTTAAAGGCACGCTTCGGCGCCTGCGGAGGATCAGAAATAGCCGTGCAGCCATCGGTGGTCCCGCGGTGGGGACGCAGATAACGTTTCGCGCAGAGGTGATGCCCGGTCGCGAGACGCACGAACGCACCTTCGCTGTAGAACGAGTTCTGACGAGCGGACGAATCGAGCTGGCGAACTTGCAGGGCGAACATACCCTGACCGAGTTCGAGCCATTGCCTGAATTAGGGGCAGGCGGGTTTTAGAGAGACTGGAGTATCGGTTTTGAGGAACGAGACGCGCGATCAAGTTGTGCCTCACGAAAGGCACATCAATTGGAGTAAGAGCGTTTTCCTTAGCGTCTTTCATGTGGGCGCCCTCGCGGCGCTCTGGTTCTGGAGCTGGCCGGCGGTGATTTCCGCGGTCTTGCTTTACTGGGTCGCGGGCAGTCTGGGAGTCGGCATGGGCTATCACCGTTTGCTGACGCATCGCGGTTATAGAGTCCCAAAGGCGGTCGAATACTTCCTCGTCACCTGTGCCTCGTTGTCGCTGCAGGGCGGTCCGATCGAATGGACGGCCACCCATCGCATGCATCACGCGCACACCGATCGACAAGGAGACCCGCACACGCCGCGCGAGGGTCGCTTGTGGTCGCACGTCGGCTGGATCGTCGCCGGCACCGCGCAGAAGCATGAGCAAGCAGTGCTCGAGCGTTACGTACCCGATTTGCTCAAGGACCGTTTCTATGTCTGGCTGAGCCGCTATTACTACGTGCCCCTAATCGCTTTGGCGGCGACGCTGCTGGCGTTGGGAGGCTGGCGCGTAATGATTTGGAGCGTTTTCCTGCGCGTCACTCTCGGACTCCAGGCGACTTGGCTGGTAAACTCGGCCACCCACCTCTGGGGAAAAAGACGTTTCGACACGGGCGAAGATTCGCGCAACAGTTGGTGGGTCGCGCTCCTGACTTTCGGTGAAGGATGGCACAACAACCATCACGCCCATCCCACCTCGGCTCGTCACGGGTTGAAGTGGTACGAGATCGATTTCAATTGGTGGGGTATTTGTGTTCTGCGACTCTTCGGTCTGGCGCGCGCGATCAAACGGGTCCGCTTCAATCCGACCGGCACGATGTGGCAACTGGTGAGTGGTGAAGCAAAGACGAAAGGCTCCTATGAAGGAGCTTAGAGAGCGCGGACTTTATCGTTTGCCGGACGGCGGAGAGTTTGTGGTCGGCATAGCCGCTCGCGGCGGAGGCTATGAGCTATACGATCCGCAGATTTTCAAGCGCCATGGTTTGCCCGATTATCAAATTGATGCGCAGGGCCGGCTCAACCAAATGGGCCAATCAACTCGCTGGTCGGCTGAAGATTTGATCGATACCGGTCGGACCGCGGTCTAGATTCTCAATGGCGAATAGCGTCGCTCAGCGGCAGCGCCGCAGCGAAGCCACTACGGCGAGGGCGCCAGGGCCGCCGCGGCCAAAGGTAGCAATCAATGCCTAAGATTATTTGGTCTTGCCAGAATTGCGGCACGGTCTTACCGCTGTGGAAAATGAAGTGTCCTAATTGTCGTAAGCCCGCGTTGAGTTGGTTGCATGTGGTCGCGTGCGCGGCGGTAGCTTTGCCGACGCTGTTTTTACTGCTCAAACTCTTGTAGGGGGAATTAAAGATGGCTGTATCAAAAAAATCTTCGCCCAAGGGCGCCACCGTTTCGAAGGTGCCCGAGCTATGGCCGGGAATTGACGCGCAATTTCGCTTGATTATTGTGGCCGCCAAGAGAAGCAAGCAACTTGTCCGCGGCGCCACCGCCAGGATTGAACCCGATCCTCTGCGACGTCGAAACACCAGCATCGCACTTGAGGAAGTAAAGCGGGGGCTGGTACCTTTCACGATCTTTGATCCGGATCAGATCGCTGACCAGGTGGCCGAATAGTGTGGCACAGATCTCAAGCTCCGGCCGCAAGCGCTGTGGTCCAGGCTGTGGAGTCTGGGCCGGTCGTCGTCAGGATCGACAAGATGAACGGGTTGCGAGTCTACATTAATCCTCACGTGAAAGAGACTTGTGGCGGCTTTGGAGTTTTTTATAGCCGGCGCGAGAATGGCCCGTACTATCGCTGGGCTTACGAAGAGACGGTCAGCCTTTGGCGCGTATCGCGCGTATCTCCGAGTGACTTTGCACCTAAAGCGCTCGCCAATGCGAATTGGAAGGGCGTGCCGGCCGCGTTACAGAAGAGCATGGTTGAGCATTACCAGGAATAGGCAGAGTTGTTTAGAGTTCAAGCTTTAGCTTGCATCGGGAAATCAACCAACTAAAGGTTAAACTCTGAACGCAAATTGGAATAAACGAACAATCCTAAAGGAGAAACCTATTGGCCAGAGATGATTTGATTCCCGCTGAGGGCACTATAATCGACAAGCAGCCCAACGCCTTCTTCAAAGTCAAACTCGACAACAGCGCGCATGTGGTGCTGGCAGCGATTTCCGGCAAGATGCGTAAGCACCGCATACGCATTTTGGTGGGCGATCGCGTGAGCGTAGAGATGTCCCCTTATGATCTATCGCGCGGCCGAATTACTTATCGATTCAAGTAATCCGCCACCGGCGCCAGGCCGGCGCATCTCAACCGTTTGCCAATTTCGCGCCGGTACGTCGTGATGCGCATTAGTCGAATTGGGCATGCCAGCGCACATGACCCGCCTCTTTCTCCAGAAACTTATTCAAGCCCGGCAGAGCTCGAATGTCAGCCTTGATGGCCTCGGCGTTTTGCGTCACTGGCCTCAGGTCAAAAGCGCGGCCGGTTAAGTGTCTGCTGATTTTCAGAATTTCAGCCTCAGCCATCCCATTCATCACTTGCTGCAGCCCGGCCGTGATCTCATCAACGGTCACGGCATTCGGATGATCGTTCACCCACTGTTGAAGTTTTGCCCCGGCCAGATAGGTGTGTCCAATAAACTGCCGATCGTGTAACGACACAATGTTGGAAGCCATCGCGTGGGCCTGTTGCGCGACAGTGCGACGACCGCTGGTGAACTCGATGTTGGGATGCTTCTGCTGCAGCTGCCTTGCCGCTTGATCAGCCGTAGGTTCAAGTTGTAGCTCTTCGATGGTCATACCTTCACCTCCACAAGAATTAGTTGAGTTTGTTAAAGCAACGCCTAACTACGAAAGGCTGGATTTTGCCGAGAGTGCAGCACTGGCAGGCTCGTGAGAATTCAGCCATACTGGGAAGACGGCGAGAGAATATTGCGTGAGCCCAACGTAAGTCAAGATGCGCTGTCAGGTTGGATGAACCAACTATGAGCGGCAAAGCTAACACCGCGGCGAACAGAAGAATCGATCGCGAGCCGCGCTGGCCGGCGGCAGTGGCCGTAATCGCGATCGGCGGCTTATATACGGCCTTGCCTCCTTCGTTGGTGATTGCGGGTCCGCGCTGGTTAATCCTCGCGCTGGTCCTGGTGCTGACGGCTCCCACGATTATTTCGCACCGGATAGGTCATCATTTTCTCAATCAAATATTAGGTTACGTTCTGAATGGCGTTGTGACCATAGCGATGATCGTGTCGTTAGTGCTCCTCATCTCGGCGGTAACTGATCACACGATAAGTCCGCAGCAACTCCTGCGATCGGCGGCGGCGCTCTGGCTCAGCAACATCCTCGTCTTTGCCTCCTGGTACTGGCGTCTGGACGGAGGCGGACCTCAGGAACGGGCGCGCACACCTGGCCATACCGATGGCGCGTTCTTGTTTCCGCAAATGACCATGGATCCCGCGGCCAAGAAAGCCGCCGGCGAACACGACTGGGAACCAAACTTTATCGACTATCTGTTTCTGGCCTTCAACACCAGCACCGCATTCTCGCCGACCGACGTTCCGGTGCTCTCGCGTTGGGCCAAAATTCTAATGATGCTTCAGTCGCTGATCTCGCTGCTGGTGATTGCGCTTCTGGCAGGGCGTGCGGTGAATATTCTGTGAATCGCTCGGTAAGCTGGTGATCACACTCACCAAGCTCGCCGTCAGAAACCGGTCAACGACCCTCCGTCATCTCCCGCAAATCTTGACGAGCGCTGTACACCTTTGGTTCAAGGGATTGGCGTGACTCGCCCCATTTCAATACAAGAGTTGCCGTGTTCGCTACCTCTCATATGAATTAAAACTCAGTTGCACGCGCCTCCCGTCGCTTCAGTCATGAAGTGATCGGCCATGGCACGAAGCTTGTCATGTTTACTGGGCCGATGTACTGCCAGGTGGGCTTTGCCAGGAAATATATTGTACCTCGACGCTGGCACCTTGGTACGGAACCACTTGCGGTAGCAAGCGTGTGGTCGTGCTGAAATAACCCGGTGGCTACCGCGACCGGTTCCGTACCGTGACGTTTATTCGCCTTGGGCAAAGCTTGCTCGGCGCTGGTCTAAAACAACCGGAAGGAGGAAAAGGGTAATGGCCAAGTATGGCAAGAAGGCCTCTGACAAAGTCGAAAAGGCGATGCATGAAAGGAAAGAGGGAACGCTCAAGAGCGGACGATCCGGCAAGAAGGTGACGAGCAAGAAGCAGGCGATTGCGATTGGATTGTCGGAGGCTCGGAAAGAAGGCGGTAAGGTCCCTCGAAAGAAGTCTTCGTCAAAGAAGAAGTAGATCGTTCTAATACAAGGTTACGTCTATGAGCGGAGTTGATTCACAAAATCCGATAGTGCTGGTGGTCGACGACAACGAAGACACGCGGTACGTGATGCGGCTTGCGCTTGAGGATCGGGGCTATCGAGTCTGCGAAGCCGAGAATGGCGAGCA
>WNFQ01004834.1_pt1 | contig 12769 bp, 16 predicted proteins | sample 5400171 | NCBI WGS metagenome assembly WNFQ01 (sample SAMN13153356, study PRJNA577476) | soil metagenome | isolation source: 20 cm soil under Madrone tree | place: USA:California | collected 2016-06-14
ACGAAGACTCCTCAGAGATTTTCGCGAGACGAATCTCTGAGAAATAATCAAACGGCAAGCGACGTGCAAATTTTAGAAACTTATTTAGAGTTCGTACTGCGTCCTTGCCAGCGGGCTCTGGTGGATCAATGGCCCCGCCTAACACCGGCAATAATGGCTCACTTTTTCACCGGCGTTGACACTCAGAGAACCGTTCCTCCCCTAAGTGGAGTCTAATGTCCTCATCGAACCATATCTTTTCAGGAATATTTTGCGTGTTTAAGGTCGCGAGCCATTCTTTAAAGCGCGACGTAAGAGTCTCGCGTATTTCATTCAGTCGCGTCTGATCGGTTCTTCCTCCCGCAGAAGGGCGGAGTTGTTTTACTTCTTCGTCATATTTCAACGTCGTTTCGATCAGCGCCTCAAACTGCTTTTCTTCCACTGCCCGGAGAATTCGAAACCTGGCGCTTGGATAGCGGATGACTGAAAAGAGCGATTGAAAGTGACTTTGTCGCCTCCCGCAGTCAGCCATGGCCTTAATTGACTGGTCTTCTCAATGCAACAGAAGAATTTATTGCCTTGCCTCCGCAAGACAGGAATGCTGTTCAAGGCTATCTGGAGGGTTCTCAAAACAGCCAGGAAAGCCGTTGTCCCCATGATCGTCGTAATTGCGTGGATTCTGGTTTCTTTTCGTACTAACAGGCCCTCCTCACCGACGTCGAAATCCCAATAAGGATACGTATGTACCAAAAAAATGTACTCGGCCAGGTAGGACGAAACTGTCTTGCGTACCTCATTGCTGGTCCAACGATAGATGAAATTGGGAATGCACGAATGTCTGACCCCGCCGGCCTCATATCCATGATAGACAACCGCGAAGATCTCATAGGGAAAGGAGAAGCCAGACCAGGTTAGTATGCGCATCAAAAAGGAATCATTCGGCTCCAACAGGACAACGTGCTTGCGCGCCACGCGCAGCATCTCGCACAAGGCCCTGTGGGGCGACCGGCAATGATGCAAGACTTCGTGAGCAAAGACGAAGTCAAATGAACTGTCTGGCAACTCTATTTGTTCAGCATCGATGGCCAAGAATTTGGGCTTCGCGCTCAGATTTGCATATGCTTCTCCTTGCAGCTCTGACTCGAAATTCGAAAGAGTTATATCTCTAAATCCCAGATTTAACAGACATTCGACGTCCTGCTGGCTCCCTCCAATCACAAGCACCTTTTCATTGGCATTGATTTGGCAGGATTTGAGATGGCGCAGGAAAACAACCAGGAATTGGTCTCTGCTCTTCTCGTAGCCTACCGCCTTCGCCGTTTGGCCCATGACTGAAGTTGATTTCATACAGTCGCTCGGGGCTTTTGAAAAACGGCACGAATGGACACTCCGCACCGGGTAAGGGGAGAATTCCCGAGCATGCGGACAGCTCGCCGGTAGCTTTCATTGAATGGTAACAGGAATGAATCCAACGGTGGCAAGATATGTCCGCATTTGAGACCTTGAAAGTCAGCGCCAAAGGCCATTGAGAAAACTCTCTTGTGAGTATAGATCCGAGCGTGACAAAGGTGCTTGCGAAGGATTTCCAGGAGCCAGGAAACCATGGGAATATTTGAACCAATCGCGAAACCACCAAGGTGGCAGGGGTGACTCTCAAAAGGGTATAACTTGTTGGGGACAAAAAGAACCAATAGCCCTCCCGGCTTCAGAATACGACAACATCCTTTTAGCACTGCTCTGTCGCAATCAGTGCGTTCCAGCACTTCGACCACCGTGACGACATCAAAGTTCTCCGAAGCAAAAGGGAGATTCTCACCAGCTCCCTGCACGCCTGGAATTGGTTGCCTCAATTCCTCTAAGCGTGGCATCTGAATGTCAACTCCGCAAACATAAGCCGCTCGACGAGCCAATTCAGCGGTGTAGCAGCCGTTGCCGCAGCCGAGGTCGAGAACACGCTTCCCTTTTAGTTCCAGAGTGTCGTCGATATTGCCAATGCGCATTTTTACAGCGTACGACACGTAGCATACGGGGCCACCCAGTGTGATCGGGCTCGAGCGGACGATGGCTTTGAATCTGTTGGTCTTAGCGTATTCATATCGTGTTTCACGTGGGCACCTCCACACACTTCTTTGTGACGTCACGTCAAGTGATCACGACTGAACCCTGTGCATCGCAACCAAACTGTTTGGGAAGACTCGAAGTCCAATTTTGCAGATGCGCGCCTCCTGAAAAAGAAGATGGAGGTCTCGGGCGGACAATAAATTGATTTGGTGGGGTTCTCTCATGTAGCCCGGTGAAAGACGCACAAAGCAGCGTTGCAGTGCGCGTGGCAGGAACTGGTAGAACGGAAGCAATGTGTGGGGTTCAATTGGGAAAAGCTTGTTCGGTGTCGTCACAAAATAGCCTTTGGCTGCGACGCGGCGAATTTCATCCGCAAATTGCCTCTGTCTCTCCCAGTCTCCAACGTGTTCGATTACGGCGTTTGAGAATACCCAATCAAAAGATCTTGACTCGAAGGGAAGCCCGCATCCGTCAGCAATTACCCACTGCAGGGAGGTGCCGTTTGGGACTTCGAGCGCATGGGTATTCAAGTTCACCAGGACTACTTCTGCAAAATTTGAATACAGTCGCAGGAATTCCCCATCAGCTCCTGGGCCACCTCCGACATCCAACAGCCTGCCACTGAAGGGAGGGATTCCAGCAAAATTCAAGAAGAGGTCTATCTTTTGGTCCCGCATTTTTCGGTGGACCGGCTTCGCCCACAGCAGGAGTTGATCTCCGAAACGGCCTGCGACTGCCACGATTCACCCCTTCAGAGGAGAAGTAACTATCAAGATCCCTGAATTACAGCGCAATTCTCGCGACGTCCGCCTCGGCGATAAGTTGACAAGTCGTCTGCTGCCCGAGGTGAACCCTTCTCCATTAGATTTTCCCTTTACTCGGGTGGCCCGTAAATGGCCACGAGATTACCCAACACAGGCAGCGACCTGGCTTCATGAACTGAATTGTCCCGAACACTGAAGAATTCATAACCTAGCCTGCCGAGTAAGATTGTGGGACGATGTGCTGCAATTACTTTGTTGGCGCCACGAAGAACCAACTCCTCGGCACCCTCTACGTCCATCTTGATCACGTGTACGCGTTTCACAGAGGCTTGATCAAGCGCCATGTCCAGCGATTGCATCATGACTTCTTCGCCCTTGGCTTCCAGACGGGAATCTCTGCCCAGAGAGTTTTGACTGGGATCCGGCCCGTTATACAAAAAAGCCTTGCCAATCTTGTCCGCCAAGGCGGCAGGATATATCTGAACGTTCGGGAGACCATTCAATTTGATATTCGCTTTCAATAGCATGAACGACCGTTGCGATGGTTCAAAGGCGATCACGCGACCCGACGGTCCTACAATCCTGCTAGCCACTAGAGCGTATATTCCAAGATTGGCGCCAACATCGACAAAAGTTTTCCCCGGTGAAAGGGCGCGCTCCAAATAACCCAACTCAGATTCATAACCTTCACGAAAGACGAAAATGAGTTTTTCGACCCCCCTCCACCTGGCGGGCAAGAACATCCTCAGATTCCATCTTCCGAGCTTTACCGTTGCACCTCTGCGAATAGAGCACCGAATCCCCCAAGTAATTAGGCGAAAGGTAGTAAGTATCGGTGCCCTTTGGAAGCCTGTTTGGGCGCTAAGCCATGGCCATTTCTTTCTCAGATTCTTGAGAAGAATCTTCATTCTAGGAAACCTTGAGTTTCACTTGATGAATTGCCAGTACGTTGGCATACACACCCTCGGTCGGTGGAGACTCTATCCTAGTGGTCGTGCTGGCAGAGCTAACAGTGAAGAATTTGTAGCCCATTCTTTCGAGCAGATTCCAAACGCCAAATGGCGAGAGCCCTAGAAGATCAGCACCCTCGGGCCAAATCTCAAAAATGATTACTGGTCTCATGGACGCGACAACCTTCCGCGCCCCGCGCAAGACCAATTCTTCAGCTCCCTGAACATCCATTTTGATGACGTCCACGCGCGCGGCAGGAATTCGATGAAGAGCATCGTCCAGCGATTCGGTATCAACGGTTTCGAAACTTCCGTGGAAAGACGGGTGGTGCCCAAAAGAATTGCCGCTCGGACAACATGGTGCATGGTAAAGCCGGATCCTCCCTGCTTTTGCCGAGAGCGCCACAGGGAAAGCACTGACATTCGTCAAACTGTTCAGCGTAATGTTTTTCTGCAAAAGCGGAAACGACTGGACGGACGGTTCAAAGGCAATCACGCGGCCCGAGTGACCCACTATCCTGCTCGCCACCAATGTGTAGATTCCCAGGTTGGCCCCGACATCGACGAAAGTGGCTCCTGGAAAAAGTAAGCTTTGAAGGTATTCCAGTTCAGGTTCATAGTGTTCACGAAACGCAAAAATAGGCCTGCCGATCCCCTGCCATTTGGCGCGCAGAAACACCTGTAAGTCCCATCTGGGCAACCTTACAATCGTCGTCCTCTGCAACGAGCACTTAACACGCCATGACATCAGGCGGCTAACTGTGCGAATCGGTGCTCTACCAAAACCGTATTGCGCGCTCAGCCGCTTCCACTTCCCGACGAGTTCTTTTACCGGATGAATCATTGTTTAGCTGCGATGGAATCTTCCAAGCTGTGCGGCACAGGGATTATCGATAGATTTTGAGCCGTGCCCCGACACGAAAGTAGAGAGAAATTGCCAATTCGTCGATAGGGTTTAGGCTCTAATTGAAATTCAGGTAAAGACCCTAAATGCGGCCGCAAAGTGGCGTGCTAGATTGTGGCTTCCCGTTCCGGTCCGCGAGGGAGGCTGTTGTGTTGATTCGCAAACAGATCCAGGGGCGAATTATCAACAGTTGGCTGATCATCATCACAATCCTAGGGGCGGTAATTTCTGTTGCCGACGGGCTGACACGCGCCACCATAGATTGGGACGCGGCGCTTCTGCAACCTTTGGATTATGAACCCGACCATGCCGCTTTTTTGCTCGCACTTGTGACATTGCCCTTGATGGTTGCCTATGCCAAAAGAGCGCGGATTTCCCTCGCGGAAGGATTATTCTTGTGGTTCACTTTTTGCACCGCTGCATATATGAGAGATTTTTCCTACCTTCGCTTGCCGGGTGTGCCCTTGTTCGTTACGGATGTCCTCCTTGTCGTTATGCTTCTTTCGATTTACCTCCTGCCCGGATGGCGCCGCCTTCCCACCCCACTGTCGCTGGTTCTTTTCCTTGCCTTTTTCATGGCAGCCGGAATGCTGTCAGCGCTGCGGGGTTTCTGGGGACATGGCAACTCCCTCTTGGTGTTACGTGATTCCGCACTAATTGTCTACGCGCTCTTTCTGTTGATTGGATATCATCTTTTCCGGAGTTGGCTTTCGATAAAGAGGCTGGCTGTATGGTTTCTCCTTGGTTCGGCATTGAGCGTTCTAACCGGACTGGCCTGGTTTGTTGTTGCTCCTGAGCAGAAGCGATTCGTTTTCCCGGGAATTTATGTTCTGATCTCGCTTATTGTTGTGCTGATGATGCTGTCGAATCGCATCATCCGACCGCATGTTGGCTGGGTTTTCGCCGGAGTCTTCTCTCTCGGTCTGTTGCTCGCCAACGCGCGAAGTCTCTTCGTATCTCTTGGCATTGTGTTTGCGATGGTGTTGCTGGTTCCAAGGTTACTTCGGAGGAAAATTCGACTTGTGTCTCTGCTCACAACTCTAATCATTGCCGCTGTGCTGTCGTGCTCGCTTGCGCTCTTATTTTTTAATATGCGGGCTGGCCGGGACTTTACCATCCGTGTCACTGACGACCTGACGTCCGGAGTCCTACACTCCGAGGAAGACCCTTATTGGCAATTTCGGCTCTCGGCATGGAAAGAGGCCTGGAAGCGCTTCGAGGAATACCCTCCAGCCGGAGAAGGTTTTGGCATTCCATTTGTCTCTGAAATTTGGGATAACGACGCGCGGCCCCACAACACTTTCTTGACCGTCCTGTACAAGATGGGATTGATTGGTTTCATCCCATTGGTAACGCTCATTTGCTATTTCTTCTGGCGTGTCTCTGCGGCACTCCACCGCCATCGGAAGAAGCGCTTTGCGCTCTTCCTGCAAGTCGCCTGCGCGGTCCAAATCTCTTTATGTCTTTACGGAATGGCAAATTTCGTGCTCGAAAGTCCGCACCTGGCATCCCTCTTTTGGGCGGCAATGGGTGTAGACCTGCGCATGATTCGGATGCTCGACCTAGAGCAATCACTGCGAAACCGCGTCAGTTCCGCTAGGGCCGATAGACCTCTCGCCGAGAGCCGCTGGCCGGTAGAACAAGAATTGAAACACTTAGCATGAAAATGACAGTTTCATGAATCGTGAATCTAAGCTGTACTTGCTCTTAAGCTTGCTGCGTACGCAGCCGGTCGAATTCTGGGACCGCCTTCGAAATTTCATCGAGGGTCGCTATGAACGTAAGAAACCAGAACGCGATCTGCCACAAGCAATCCGTATGGAAACTCTGACGACTCTTCTCCTTCAAATTGTCAATTGGGACTTGGAAGGTGCCCTCCGAGAAACTGCGATGCGACAAATCGAGTGGCATGTTCATCGTCAAACGTCCAGCTCGAAGGGGAATAGACCATTCGACCCCCTCCACAGTGCGGACTTGACTCTCGCGCGCTTCTGTTATGCGGTGTGCCGTACTCTTTCACCCACTACGGTCATCGAGACTGGGGTCGCTTACGGTGTCACGACCAGCTATGTGCTTCAAGCACTGGCTCAAAACCGAAGAGGGAGTCTATGGAGCATTGACCTGCCTCCTCTGTGTCCCATGGCTGACCAATGCGTTGGGCTTTTTGTTCCACAAGAGCTGAGAACTGTTTGGCAACTGGAAAGAGGCGTAACCAGAAGGCACTTGCCGGGGCTGCTAGATCGAGTGCGCACGGTAGATCTATTCATCCACGACAGCTTGCACACACGCTCGAACATGACGTGGGAGTTTGAAACGGTTTGGCCGCATTTGCGGCCGGGTGGCGTATTGATTGCTGACGATGTCCAAGGCCAGGCTGCTTTTCCGGATTTTGTCGCCAAAGTACATCCACAATTCAGCGCAGTCGTCATCGAAGATAGCAAGGACGCTACATTTGGCGTCGCGGTGAAAGGTCCATGAAAGTCCTGCTTTGTCACAACTATTGTCGACATCCCGGGGGAGGGGAGTCCGCGTATTTGGCGGAAAGAGAGTCATTGCCGGGGAGTTGGCAAGACGACGCACGAGCGTCGCTCAGAGGTGTATGAAGTAACTAGACCAGCCAAGTCACGGCCAGAACTCCTCACGCCCGGGACGGCGAATCGAATTCGGGCGCAGGGCAGAAAGCCCGGCAAGGGATCCATCTCACTAACCTGGGCGTTTGGCTTCGAACGCAATGTTACAGCGACTGACCTGTCCGACTTGTCTATCTGAGAGCGACCCGAAAACCAATAAGTGACGCCAGGACAGCGACTTAAGTTAGTCTATTACTTGGTTCGGGACCAGGAGGTCGGTGATTCAAATCTTCTCATGCCCTGTCTTTCGTGGCGTATTTTGAGTCGCCTCGCGGTTCTGATGTAGGGTGCCAACCCGCCTCCCGCGTGGGAACAACTAAAGGAACACAAAACGTTCCTTGCAGCTCTAAACACTACTGAATGCTCCCGAATGTGACTCGTAAGTTGTTGACACGCCGTTCCCCGTAGACTTGCCAAGGTTCAGGTGTCGGTTCGATTCCGATAGGCCGCTCCATTAAATCAAAGCACTTACAGACTCTCCTTTCTCAGCGTGGGAACACAAAGGAACAGAAGCAGTTTTTGCCGCTGGCCGGATCATCTCAACCACTTTTAAGCGTGCTGCACGTTCTACAGGCGTCAACACGAAGTGCTTTCGAGGGCAGGGCCACCTCAAGAAACTTTTGGGCGAATCGTCCGCAAAAAAGTGGGTCGCTCCCGCCTCGCCTGAGTTTGGCCGCGTCCTTCCGGGCCTGCTCCTCGCGCGTTATTTTGTCGTAGGTTTTTGCTCTTGGGCTAGCGCAGTAATGAGGACAGAGTTCGGAAGAACTCCGCAGGGGTCGTGATCCGCAGTCCAGTACGCTTTGCGACCGCCTGGGTGAAATGCTTGGTGTTGTGCGTTAACAACCAGTCCGGCTTGCTGGCCATAGCAGAAAGAAGTATGGGGACGTCCGCGGCGTGCCGGATCAGGTGACGGCTTGACCTTACAAGCGCCTCGGCCGGGTAGGGGACCATCTCAGGATTGGTCAGTTTGACGAGCCGACGATAGTGTTCAATTAGCTCGTCGGCTTCCAAAGAGGGCAAACGCTCCGCGTGGATCAACAGATTCTCTTCTACCTCATCGCGAACAACCTCCGCCAGGACCAGTCTGCAAAGTCGCGCCGCACACAGCGACAAGGCGGCCTTGTCGAGGCCCCACCGAGAAACAATCCCTCCGGTGAGGACGTTCGAGTCCAGGAACAATCGAATTCGTCGTTGACTGGTCACTTCTCGCGTTGGCCGCGAGAATGTCGGCGTGAGCTCTTCGTGGAAGAATCAGACTTCTTGTAATGGCGCGCAAAGACACGCTTTCGTGCTTCAGGCAACGTTGCCAGGATTGTTTTTGGCGTAAGCCCAGCACCCGTGAGAGCCGAAGTTACCTGTTCGCAGAGACGCTCAAACCGCTGCTGCTCTGGCAGAAGAACGAGGCCATCTCCCAAACGCAATACGGCAAAGGGCGCACCCGTTCCCAACCCCAGGTCCTTGCGGAACTGCTTTGGCACGGTGAGTTGTCCCTTCTCACCTATCTTCGTAGTTGTCAGATATTCGAGAGTTGCCTGTCGGCTCGCCATGAATTACTCCAAGTAGGAATATCCTACCACAGCCTGCATCGCCCGGCAACTTAAGTCTCGTGTTATCCGGACCTGGCGCCTCCGCAAACCCGAGCGGTGCCGGGCGTCCAGTTCAGTCCGCAGGGCCAAGTGTACGTGCTCCTCCGGCTGGATTGCTCGATTTCATCGATGTAACAACCGGAAGGCTACGCGCACGATATGCTACTCCTGAACGCTCGTGACACCGCAGAATGTAGCCGATGTCAAAGGTGCATTAGCCATTGATAGCACGGGACAAACCATTTTTTCTATTTCGTCATCCGGTCTCACGGTGATACAGCTTGCGGCCCCGATCGACAGCTTGCCTCAACCCGTCTGGCCATTTTCTAAAACGGCAAATAAATCCTTCGCAGCAGAAAAGGCGTTCAAGCATCGAAACATAGTCAGGTGAAGACTGGGGAGAGGCGCACGCGCTACAGCCACGCGAAGTCTTCGAAAACACCGACTATTGAAGGGAACAACGCGGCCTTTGTTTTCCATCATTTTCCAATTAAGGGCTGCCCAAGAAATGCTAAGTGCCGCCGTTCCACCTCGTTAGAGTTAACTTCTCGAACCTTGCCAAGGTTCAGGTGTCGGTTCGATTCCGATAGGCCGCTCCAGATTCCAAAGAGTTTACGCCACGGCGCAGTTCTTCCTATTTTCCAAAGCACCGCTTGGACCCGATCCGGGGGCATCACACTTGCAACTTCAGGACGTCGAGAATTGCCTAAGTCTCGCCCGTCTATCGTCTTTTGGTTTCTGCTGAACATCGTTGTGATTTGCTACTGAACCTCGCCACGGTTCAGATGTTGGTTCGATTCCAATAGTTTTCTCCAAGGCACTCAAGGGCTTACGCCGCCAGCCCGTTTTCCATACCATTGCGTCCGCTTTCACGGCTGAAGGGCGCCTTCGGCTGAAATAACCGCCCCTACACATCCGCCATTGTTGGCGTTGTAGCCCGCACATCGCTCAAATTTGAAATCTGTCGCGCGCCACTTTAGAAAGCTTGCTGGAAGATAGTGTCTCCAGAGAACCATTCGTCAGTCCGGCAAGATGATCCAATCGCCGCCGTAGTCAAGAAAAACGAGGGCGGCCTTGTCTTGAACCGTGGCCACCTCATTTGCGAGAGATTCCTTCCCCAATTTCTTCATGTCAGCTGCGAAGTTTTGCATCGCTTTTGCGCTAAAAGACCGGTCATGTACGAATCTGATGTACAGATCCTGCTCAGGATGGTCGGCAGGGTACCGATTGAGCCAGGGAACGGAGCGCGCGCGCCTCATATGGTGTGATCCGTTCCACGAGGTCTTCCACCCCCTCAATCCTCATCCCATGAAAAAGGAGAACAACATCTTCCGTGGTATGAGGCGGGAGAGAAGGCCTTCGTAGGGTCGCTAACAAATTCTCCTCATGCGGACCTAGTTCGTTTCCAATGTAGCCGTGGTCCACTGAACGGTAAGGATCAATCCTGGCATGCTTAACTTCAAAGTTGTGACGCAGAATGGCGAAGCTGTCTGGAGCGCGGTTCTCGACGCCTAGAAAATCCCACTGACCCTTGACGTGTGACACCACGGCATCGGCTAGCTCTTTCTTCAGTTCCACGTCATTAAGACGGTCGCGGTTGAGGCTCCCGGCTGGCATGAGCGCTGCAATGGCGCGAGAAATATCGGCGTTGTAGGTTTTTGTTTGCTTCTGCCTGTTTAGGTCGACCGTCCACGGCAACATGAATGGGTAATACGAATCAGAGGCCGCCACCCAGCGCTGACCATTTGCAAATGCCACGGTGACCCTCATGCATGGATAATCGTCAGATCTCCAGAATGTGAAGAGTGAAGGCAGAAGCTGCTCCATTGTCCCAGGGTCAGAAAAGGTTTCCTCGAACAGCGCTTGTTGGTTCGGGGCTCCATCCTCGGAAATTGCGGAGGCGTATTGGTGTAGCCAATCCCCGGTAATGCCCAGGTTACTGGCTTGGGGAGCTGACAGTGCAGTTGCGCGAAAGGCTGCCAAAAGTGTCTCGATTCGGTTTGATTCGATCACCTTTTCGCCAAGATTGACTTTGCCAACGGAGGCTTGCAATACCAGTTTCAGATGCGCGGGATCACCAAAGCCACCCCAACTCGATTCAATCGTTATCTTGCTCGCCGCTGACTGTTGGCCTAGGGCCGCGAATGAGAAGAAGAAAAGACAAGATGCACAAACAGGAACAAGCCTCCAGCGCAAAGTAAGGAAAGGTAACATGTTCCTTAGACACCGCAGAAGTCCAATTTGAATTCGCTCCTTACGCCAGAGATATAAGGATGTGTGTCCCGGGCAGGGAATTTACCTCTCGAGGGATCTCGCGATGGTAACGGCTGGATTCGATCCACCTCTAATGAATGTCGAGATGTGTGCTACAATGAATGCTAGTGTGTGCTACAGAATAGCAATGCTAGGAGAAGAGTATGAAACGTGCTGCTCAATCTGCAAGTTCGAGAATAGGAAAAAGCACCAGCATTAGCGGGCCTGGTAAGCTCCGTGAGGTGATGGTCATCGCCGAAGAGCAAGGCCTGTTGCGCGGGGAAAGGAACCAAGTGGTCCGGGGTAGAATGCCTAAGGCCCTGGTGGCGCAGGCAAAGAAGCGCACCGGAGTTGTTTCTGATACCGATCTCATCGAGCTGGCGTTGGCTAACATTGCGGTCGCTGACGACTACGCTGACTGGCTGCTTGCTCGCCGTGGCACCATCGACCGCGAGGCTGACCTTGAATTCTGAATTTCAGGGCACCCTTAGACGCGTTAAGCCCGAAAAGCACAGAATACCGCTCAAACCGCGTCCCGAATCGGAACTCGACTTCATCGAGTCCGCCGGCAGTCGGACCACCAAGCTGCTGTACGACACCACGGTTTATATCGACATTCTCCAGAACCGTTTTCCGCGAAGGGGAGACGTCATGCTCCGGGCGGCCGAGGCGTGGCATTCGCCAGTAACAGAAGCGGAACTAGCGGCAACCTGCGGTCTACTTGACCCCGCACATGCCCAGACACGCGGGATCATGGAACAGGTTGTCGCGGTGATCGAACGGCGGCCAAGCCATCGCACACTCGCAACCGATTCCGAGATATGGCGTGAAGCGGGAATTCTGTCCGGTACACTAGCCCGGCTCCAGGGATACAAGAGCGACCAGCGCCGCCGGGTGTTGAACGACGCCTTGCTATTTGCCACAGCTAGAAAGCATGGCTGCACCGTGCTGACCCGCAATGTTCTTGATTTTGATTTCCTGCAACAACTCGATCCTTGCGGGAAAGTTCTGTTTTACAGATAAGCGCTTGTGTGTAAGCCTTCCAACCAATCCACGCCGCCCTTCGCCAGGTTCGGCGTGCTGAAAAGAACTGTGCGGTTTCCAGCGCGAAGCGCATCAGGCGAAGTGCTGCGAATAGCAGCTACAGAATAGGTGTCGAAAAGCTTCCCCGAAAGCCAAGATCTTCGATCCTTCTTCGATGCAGGTGACGTCCCGAGCCAGTTTTCATTTTCCATTCATTTTCCAATTACTGTAAAAGCATCGGCAAATCTGCTAAGTGCCGCCGTTCTAGCGCGTTAGATTTAACTACGCGAACCTTGCCAAGGTTCAGGTGTCGGTTCGATTCCGATAGGCCGCTCCATAAAATCAAGCACTTACAGTCTCTGCTTCTTCGACATGGGAACACAAAGGAACAGAAGCAGTTTCTGCATCTGGCCGGATCATCTCAACCACCTTCAAGATGCGCTGCACGTTTCGGGGGGTCAGCGCCTGTGCGTACAGGTCCTTTGTGATGCTTAGGCGTTTGGCGACAGGCTGCACGTAGCGCTGCTTCTTGAATTCTTCTTCCATGGTTCACCCTTCTTTCTGCGCATCCTAGCGCTGATTCGGTTGAACCCGTTAGCTTAGAATCTGTAGCTTAGTC
>WNFQ01006927.1_pt1 | contig 12768 bp, 12 predicted proteins | sample 5400171 | NCBI WGS metagenome assembly WNFQ01 (sample SAMN13153356, study PRJNA577476) | soil metagenome | isolation source: 20 cm soil under Madrone tree | place: USA:California | collected 2016-06-14
TGGCACTCGCCGAATACGAAAAGAAATACGCTGAGGCGGACCCGTATCGGATCGCCGAGATATACGCATTTCGGGGAGAGGTCGACCGAGCCTTCGCCTGGCTCGATCGTGCGTACCGGCAGCGCGATGGCGGCTTGCCGGTCGTACGAGGAGACCCCGTGCTCAAGAACCTTCACTCTGACCCGCGCTTCAGGGCGTTCCTGCGCAAAATGAACCTGCCGGAATAGTGGCGGTGATCTTTAGCGAAGTCGGGCCAGCAATTCCCATGTCCGCTTCCAGCAGCGGCGAGTGACCGGAGAGGGTCCGGTACCGGCCCCCACTCCAGGACCTAGAGAGGAAACAACGGCTGCTTCAGCACGACGACCGGAGACCCGAGCAGCGTTCGCGTTCTTGCTTGTGCCGCTAGTGCCGGCGGCGGGCAAGCATTTCTGTTTCCACTTTGGTTTCCAACCCAGCGTCACCCAGGAGCATCTACCGTCACCTACCCGACGGCTGATTTCTCGCAAATGGTTGTTTTAGGTGACGCTGGGTGATCTTGGGTGCAGAATCTCGCGGACTGAAAATCCGCGTGTCGGTGGTTCGATTCCGCCCCTGGCCACCATTAAATCAGCCATCTGGACGCACCGAGCCACCGTCAACTACGGAATAAAGTCATAGCTATGGAATATTCGCGGTTCTGGGTGCCTCACCTCCTAACGTGCTGTCCGGGTGGCGCCGTCCCGGCGCCAGTCTGAGCGGTGGTAATCCCTCGCGGTGTACCGCTTGCCCTCTTGAGGGCCCGCACATGCAGCTTCTTGTTCACGCGGACATCCTGCCGCAATACTCCATGCGGGTGTTGATCGGTTTCGCGGAATATTCAGCGAAACTCATCTAATGCGGTCTCTCTGATTCCGCAGGGTTGAGCTCCGCTGGTCGGAGAACGAGCCTCGGAGTCTTCCGCAGCCGTGTCCGCTCTTCGTATGCATGAGCGAGACCAAGCAGCTTGGATTCGTCGCCGGCATGGTTCCCCCCCGCGGCCGATGTCCCGCCAAAACACCGGCGCCCCCTCGTTAGCTTTAGCCGATTCCTGCTCGCCGCTCTCGGGAGCCCTGTCCGGCGCCTTCGGGTCAAAAACCGGCACTACAGTCAATCCGGCAGCAGCCGGCCAGAACCGGCCCGTCGCCCGCAAGTCACGATTCTCCGGATAGCCTCCACTCAGCCCGCTCAGCCCAACCGTCAGGGGAGCCCAAACGGCGTGACAGAGAGAAGCCGCGGATCAACATGTAACGCGCTCGCAATGAACCCGAGATGCTTGCGAGCGCGCGCGAGCGGATGGTCGGGGAAGAGAGCGTCGTGCTCCGGAGCGTCGGCGGATCGGCCAATCTCCTCGAGAGCTGCCTCGACTGTTCCTCCCTCGCGAAGCTTCTTGTCCAGGAGAAAGGTCTCTCGAAGGCCCGTTATGCCGTGTTCTTCACATTGCACCTTAAGAACGTAACTGCAGTTGGCAAGGGGTATCGTCACAGAGCCTACATACGTCATTCCGCTTGGTGACTGGCGACTTCTGATGATAGTCCTAAGAGCACGAACGCCGGCCAAATTGACCAGTTCGGATTCGACAATCTTGGCCCCTGCGGCGAAAACCATCTCGGCGTACATAGTGGCGAACTCACACTGGGAACGCGCGTGGGGGAGATCGGGCACCAAAGGAAAGAAGTAGATACCGACCGCGTCGCCGTCCGTGAACCGCCAGATTCGAACACCATCAACACCATCCAATTTTCGCACGCAGTGAGCCTGACTCCCGGACAGTGTGACCCATCCCGCCTCTGGCAACGGTTCTCGCAAGAGCAGGCGGTCCCAGATGCCCAAGGTTCGTCCTATCCGGCTAACGGCGAAGTTGAGGAGCCGGCCGACCACGTCCGCCAAACGGACTGCGCCTCACGGCCCCTTCCAACGATTGTTAGAAGCCCATACCTGCCTCGCGATAGAACTCAGGAATCCCTCGAAACACCATTGCCCTTGCGTCGGATCGCTACCGGCAGCGGGGAATCTGATTGGTTAAGGCGCCGTTTAAGGGTCTCCAGCTCCCACGTCCGGCGCTTGGATTCTTCGAGCTGCTCCGGAACTGCGCGGGACAATGTGTCAATAAGGCTCTCTTGTATCGGGCCTTCCTTGTAGGCGGAGGGGAGACACCGAGCGACTCGCGCAGCGCTCAGGTACTTACGCACATGCAATGGCGACGATCGCAGCCAAGCAAGAAACTCTGATTTTTCAGCTTCGGAGAGCGGTCCATCCTCGATTCTGAGGAACCACTCCGCTGCTTTGAACAGCACTTTGACGGGCTTCTTGGGATCTTTCATGAGACTTCGGCCAGACAAATTGCGATGCCCGTCGCGAGGAACGTCTTCACTGAACTTGATGAAAAGTGCATCACTTCGGCAATCTCGGAATAGGTTAGTCCGTGTCGATACTTCAGAGTCATTGCGGTCCTGATCTTCTCGGGCATTCTAGCGATCACAGAATGCAGGCGGTTTAGTATCTGAATTTCCTCGAGCTCGCCATCCAGCGAAGGCAGCTCGCCAAGAACCTTGTTTGCTGTCTTCTCATCGAAGTCCGACAAGTTCACGAACCGCCGCTCGCGCTGCCGATACTCCTTGAGGAGATTACTTGCCACCGAATACAGATACGACACAGGCCTTCGTATGGCCTTAGGGTCCTTCACCGTGAGTAGGCGTAGGTAAACCTCCTGGACTAGGTCCGGGATATCAGCGCTCTTGCGGATGCGATAACGAAAGTACTTGCGCAGTCCCTTGCTCTGCTCATTAAAGAGCCGCTCCAGGAAACCGTGCCTTTGTTCGTCCATTGTCGCAGCGCAATTCGCAATACCGCTTGAGAGTATAGAGTGCCCAAAAGGGAAATCGGGCATCGCGAGGCAGCAGTTTTTCCGCAAGACCGGATGTCCCGTGCTTCCGAACACCCGAAACCCCCGCAGCTCCCTCTCTACTAGGTAAGCACCGTTTGGACGGCTGCACGATGAGGGGCACACATGGGCGACATCAAGCTAACTGACGACCTCAGACTGATTCCAATACCAGGCGAAATTGCGCAGGAGATGGATCGCAGGCTCTTGGCCCTGCGAGGCATGGTCGAGTGCATTCGTCAGAGCCTGGAACGCGCGCAGGAGAGCGCTGCGGTCGTACACGCCCTCCATGGGGTAGTGCGGGAGATCGAGCAAGTTGCGACCGATCTGGATGTTCGGTGCTGGGACGCGCCGGCCTCGCAAGCCCGCACGATCAATGGCGCTAACACGCACAAGGTGTAAGCAGTTGTCTGTTGGTACAACGGAAACCAGCAATCGAATACGTTCCGCCGGACTGCCCCCGCAGAAATCCGGCAAATTGGGGGTACACCATGTCACGTTTCAAAGTAAGTATTAGCCTTTCCTTAGCGCTGCTTCTGCTGTCGTCCGCGGCCGAAGTTAGAGCCGGTACGCTGTAGGTGAATTGCGGTGGAAAGGGTGCCTTGACCAGTATTGGAGCCGCGCTCAAGGTTCTCCAAAACGCCGAGGGGTCCGACGGGCGCAGTACCATTAACGTGTCCGGTGCCTGCCGCGAGAATGTTGTGATCCAGAGTATGGATCGACTCACATTGATCGCCGGACAAGGTGCATCGATCAACGATCCGTCCGGAGGAACCCCTTCGACAGTTACAATCGACGATTCGCGCGACGTTGTGATCGACGGGTTCACGATCAACGGCGGTACCGACGGGATCGATTGTCAAGACGGATCTGTGTGTCGAGTGAATGGCAATACGATTCAGGGGGCCGTGAACGGATACGGCGTTGGCGTCTTTTTCTCTCAACTATTTCTGGATGGCGGCACGCTACAGAACAACGGCACTGGGCTAGCCGCCATCAATGGTGCGACCGCCAAGGCCACAAACGTGACCATCCAAAATAACTCCGGTGGCATCGAAATCAGGACGCAGTCGTTCGTAAAGCGGGACGCTCAGCTGCCCTGGATGCCAGATTACTGGGAACGGAGGCATCGGGGTGATACTACGAAGAGACTCGAGTGCGAGGTTGTACAGCACGTATGCAGTTACTGGGAATACTGGCGGCGGAATCCTTCTCACTGAGGAATCCTCAGCCTATTTCCCAAGCGCCACTGGAACAGTGCCACAAGCGGTCATTTACTTTGACCACTTAGATTTCCGCTGAGCGGACGTCCACGCCCGCGGCGCGTACCCACAGGGAGCGCGATTGTTAGGCGCCCAATCATTCACCGGGCATTGTCTCCACGATCTTGCCATCGTCGTCCACGACAATTATTCCGTGACCGCCTGGGTAAGGAAACGGCACCAGCTCCGGTGAGTTGCGCGTCGTAAACTGCACAAGAACAAGCCAGCGCTTGCCTTCGCGCCGTGCGTAATACGTGCGCGGTGTAACCTCCGGACACTGCCTTGCAGTAGCAGCCTTTGCCACGCTGATGGCTTGCGCTTCTGTCACCTCCGAAGCGGATGATCGCGGGCGCAGCAAGCACTGACATCCTAAAACCGAAGTAGAGTTCCATGGGCGCCTAACGACCCAAGCTCAGCGACGGCGGCAACAAAGCGCGCCGATTGCAACTGCGACGGCCCGCTGCCGTTCGCTGCAGCGCATGGTTAGGCGGCATCTCGATTTGCATCAAGTCATGTCTAATGTTTTCACCCCTGCTTCGTAAAAAAGGCGGATTTGGAACTCATAAAAATCGCGAGGTTCGAGCGAAGAAGACTTTCTGCCTGGAAATTTGACGGATGGTCCGGGCATCGGGAATACGAATCGGGTCGGTGGATTGGTGGCCAAGGTGATATGAGGCGGTTTGGCTTCAATGTTGCGAAACCCCACGTAATTCGGATCCTTGGCCCCGAGCCATCCCGCAGTTTCTTTTTGAACGTTCTCGCGGCAAGTGTGAAAATCTAAGGCGCATCTGCATCCCTGATCATCCACGTATTCTAGGCCGTCTTTGCTCACACTGAGTAACTTGCTTTTATCGAACGTGACTGTTTTCAAACTCGTATCCTCAGTTACGATACCAACGCAAGCGAACTTGGCGTGCAGCTGATTCCGGCACCTGATCCGTGGGCCAGATGGTAAGGGAAAACTAGTGCCCGGGAGAGGAACCTAACACTGGCGACTTCGTCAAGAGATTCGGTATGTTAGGAAATGCCGCCTACCCCCGAAATTACCCGCTGACGAATGCGTACTTGACGGCCCGTTTCCGCGGAAAGCGTGGCGGGTATAGGAGCGCAGATTTCCGGCCCAGTTCGTTCGCGTTCGTCCACTTACAGCGTCTCGCGCCAGAAGCCGACAATGGCGGCGGCGAGGTCGTTAGGGCACTCCTCGGGCAGAAAGTGGCCGCAGCCCTCGGCCGGACTGCCCTTTACCGCGCCGCCCTTTACACGGTCGCCGATCGTCGCGACCGTTGCGCGCAGGGCGTCGCCGACGCCCTCGTCCCCACCGCGCGCCAGGACAGGCATTGGCAGCCGCTGCGCGGCGCGCACCTTGGCTTGGGCGAGTCCTTCCGCGCTGAAATTGACGCGGTACCAGGCGAAGCCGGCTCGCATCGCGCCCGGCAGGGAATAGGCACGGGCATACTCCTCGAGCGCGGCGGGCTCGATCGCGAAGGTTCGGGTGCTCTTGGTCGCGTATATCCAGGCGAGATAGGCGCGCTCGCGTCCCTGCACCAGGATTTCGGGCAGGTCGTCCAGCCGATTGAAGGCGAACTGCCAGCTCTTGAGGTTCGCGGCTTCGCTCGGGATGCCCGCTCCGGAGTGACTGACTCAGGACGGGAGCATGTTTCCACTTTGGTTTCCAACCCAGCATCACCCAGCGTCATCTACCAGCACCTACCGTAACGCGGAAATCAGCTAGGAGGTTGTATTGGATGCTCTTGGGTGACGCTGGATGCAAAAATGTGGCGGACCGAAAATCCGCGTGTCGGCAGTTCGATTCTGTCCTTGGCCACCATTTAGATCGGAGACTTCTGACTCCGCGGTTAGGGTGGTGCAGGGAGAGACTGAAAGTATATGCCCGGCCCCGCTAGGCTAGCCCACGACGTGAGCAGCATGGTGCCGTCGGCCGAGACCACCATGCCACGTGATTGCAGGTCACGGTAGGCGCTGGATGTGCCGTCCGAACTCAGCTGTCCGAGAGGCGTTGCCGAGGATCCCTGGTAGATGAAGATGTCGGTCGGGTCGTAGTAGCCGTCGATGCCTCCGATGACTAGCCCGTTCCACACGCACAAGATGGCATCGGGATAGGAGTTGCCCGGCAGTGTCTGGATGACCTGGCTCGTGGCGACGCTCGTCGCGGGGAAGTTGTACGGGGCACCGCTCGCGGTGTAGATGCGGTCGCCCGTCGTGCTGAAGCAGGACTGCCCGTTGTTGGGGTTCTGCACGATGCCGGCCGGGGGCGCCACCACGCCCGCTTCGGTGATGAGGCTGCCGCCGTTCAGCGCGGAGCGCCGGATGCGGTTCGCGATCCCCACCTGAGTTGCGATGAGCGACTGGTCGGGCGAGGCGGCAAAGCTCAGCGCCTCGGCGGACCAGATGAACTTCGGATCGATGTACTGCGCGCCGCTGGTCAGGTCATAGACTTGTCCGACCGCAGTCACGAGCGAGTCGTAGCCATCCGGATGCATCAGCAGGAAGGTCGTGCCACCACCACTGATGGGCGAGGGCGGGGTTCTCCAGATATTATACGTTGCCAATCTGGTGGCCGCCTGCAGGTCAACCTGGTTGACGACATTGTTGCCGTTGTCGAACACGAACAGGGTGCGGCCGTCTTCGGCGAACTGCAGGCTGCCGACGACCGCGGCCACGCTCGACAACGTTCTGACCAGGGCGCCGGTATATACGTTGTAGAGACTGACGTCGGTACCACTCGGTGAAATCCCCACTAGCGGTTCGACCGGGCTCGCGGCGATGTACTTGCCATCTATGGCGAGCGTGGTTGTGACCGCCGCTGTGTTGGAGACATACAGGCCGACGCGGACCGATTGTCGGTTCTCAACCGTCGCGTCGGGCGAGCTGATGGTGACAGTTGCGAACAGCGTCGTGTCGAGGGGCTGCCCGGACGTGTCGGCGGTGATGACCAGGTCGCCCCCCGTGGTGCCGAAGGGAGTGACCGCAACCCACGGACTGTCCGAGGAGGCCTTCCACGGAATATCACTGCGCCCCAGGTTACTTAGCACCTGCACGGTGCGTGAGAGCACGGAGCGACCCGGCAGCTGCGACAGGCCGATGCCCTCAGCGGTGACGACGAGCCGGCTCGCCTCGAGGTTCAAGGTGACGCCGAGCGTCTCGACGATCGCTGTGCCCTCGGCGTCCACGGTCACGGCAATCTGACCGCCATACGTGCCGCCCCGCAGCCCTTGCGTGTTGACACTCGCGTGCACGCTCTGCGCGCCGTTGTCCACGCTGCCGGAGGCTTTGTCGACGGTGAGCCAGGATCCGCCGGAAATCGTCGTCGTCGAGATCGAGAACGGGTAAGCCTTAGTCGAGCCGCCGAGGTTGAAGGTTATAGGTGCGGCGGAGAGTGCTTGGCGACCATCTGCGCCCCCGAAGCTGAGTGTGGTGGGTGTGACAGTCAATGCGGGCCGGGCAAGCGCGTTCAGCGTGACCGTGAGCAATTCCTCATGAAGCAGCTCGCCCGTCGCCGACTTGGCACGGACATGAAGTGTCAAGCTGTACTGCGCGACGGGTTCGCCTCGCGCGCTTGCCGCAAGCCTCAGGGTACGTGTGGTCCCGGAGCCACTGACCGTTGGCACGAGCCACTGGGGTGGGTTCGCCGGATCTGGGAAGTCCGCGGTGATGCCGGCGCTCGTATCTCCCGTCACATGGATGGTGACGATCTGGGGCGCCGGATCGGTACCGCCGGCGATGGCCGTAAAGTTCGCCGAACTCGCGTTCAGCGTGAAGCTTGTGGATGGACCGGAATTGTCGCCGCCCCCGCAGGCGGTCAGGCAGGCGCTCATCAACATCACGATCAAGCCGAGTGCGCGCGTACACATGTTCAAAGGCTCTCCCCACAGTGCCCCCAAGTCCGACTCAGTGTTTCAACCGGCTCGGGGCGTTTGATGATTGGCGTCTGATGAATAAGGAGTGGGGAGTTGGCGAATGGGGTACCGAAAAACGTTATTATCTTTGCGTGGTGGCACGACCAACCGCTTCGCAGCCGAAGAAGAGACCGCTGCCATTCCAGCCTCGGGCAAGTCGTACCCGATCCATTGCTCAGGGACTCTTAATCCACTGAGCAGTACAAATTCCAACTGGGAGAACTTATGCGTGCCGTATCTCGTTACCTGATTTCGCTGATGTGTGGCCTAACCCTAATGACGATGTCGTCCGTCCCGGCCTGGGCGGGGCACGATCCGGGCCGACTGGTGATCTTCGGGGACAGCCTCTCGGACCCCGGCAACTTCTTCATCGCCTTCGGCGAGACCTCGCAGCCGCCGTTTTCTCCGGTTCCCGACGCGCCCTACGATATTGGCCCCGGCTACCACTTCACCGATGGGAGAACCTGGGTGGAACGGCTGGCCATACAGCTCGACACCCCGTTCAGCGGGCTGCCGGCACTCGCGCGCCCAGGGAAGTTCACGAACTATGCGGTCGGCAGGGCGCGCGCCCGCCCCAACGCCCCGGCGTTTGCCGCCTACGATCTGAGTACGCAGGTCGGTCTTTACCTTGCCGATTTCCACGGTCATGCAACGTCCAACGCCATCCACGTCATCTGGATCGGAGCCAACGACCTTGACGATGCCCTGCAGGCGCTCGCTACCGACCCGACCGGGGCGACGAGTGCGGCGATCGCGCAGACCGCGATCGATGCGGTGGCGGCCAACGTACAGGCGCTGTGGTCCGCGGGCGCCCGCACTTTCATGGTTCCCAACCTCCCGGACCTTGGCGAGACCCCGGCCGTGAGTGCGCTGGGCCCCTCAGCCGTGGGCGCCGCGTCGCAGCTGACTGGCCTCTACAACGCAGGGCTGCAGCAGGCCCTGTCCCAGCTGCAGGTGCTCCCGCAGATTCACTTTGTCCAGTTCGACGTCAACAGCCTCCTGCACCAGGTCATTGCCCATCCCAAGGCATTTGGTCTGGACGATGTCGTGGACGCCTGCCTGACCTTCTTTACCACCGAAAATCCCATCTGCGCACATCCTCGGCAATACCTCTTCTGGGATGGCATCCATCCTACGGTTGCCGGTCATGAAATCCTCGAGGCTGCGGCCCAGAAGCTGATCGAGTGCGACGGGAACCCGCTGGCCGTGCGGGAGTAGCGGGGGACCCCTCTCGCGCCCGGTGACTCGCAGGCCAGTCATGATGATCGTTTGCAACACACCGGATGCTGAGGGACGATTCTCCTCGAAGCCCACCGCTCGTCGGGAATCGCCGTTCGCACGCGCCTCATCGAGGTGGCAGGAGACCTCGGTCATGTGCGCACGCCTCATTCGCGCGGCAGATGCGGGTCTTTCGTCGGCGCCAGAGTCCTCTACGGACGGTTATCCATCGGTGGCGGCGGCGCTCATGCCCAAGGCGCCAGGCCCGAAATCCCGGACGCGGGCGCGAATGGCATGGTGAAACGGGCAGAGCCCGCTGCAGCGGTGGTGCTGCTTGTGCCCACCTTGTCCATTGCTCAATCGGGGCCACTGCGCCGCCGCCAGCCGGCGAACACACTTATGTCACGCCTCCCTGCACGCCTGAGCACTGCGCCGTGCAGATCGGTGCCCACGGGGAGCCCGCGCAGGCGCTGCTGCAGTGCTACCACGATCGGCTCGTAGCGCTGCAAGTGCTGCGGGTTTCCGCTGAGGTGCGCTTTGAGTTCACGCTCGACGTGCAGCCCTGAGCGTGTCCGGCGCAATGGAGCAGTTATGGAGCCACCTCTCCAAGCAACCGAACCCAAAACCGAGATCCCCGAGACTCAGCTCACCCCTAGCGCGTCCCTGGCCGCGCTCCTTTCGGAGCGCCTCCTCGCATGTGTACAGAGCTTTGATGCGCGCTCGAACAGCTTTCCCAGCATGCATGTCTCGGTAGCGACTCTCACCTCCCTGCACCTGCAACCCCATTTCGGCGCTGCGGCCTTCGCATTTCCGGTGTTGGTGGGGTTGTCGTGCCTGTTCACCAAGCAACACTATCTCGTCGACTTGCCGCCTGGCGCGGTACTCGGCTGGACCGTCTATAGAATCTACTCGTGGTTCACCTGAGGCGACGAGCGCGCCTCCGGCTATAACGGCACTAGAACCGCCACGTACCCGCAAGGCCCAGGGTTCGGGGCCTGAAGGTCGTGGCGTAGAACAGAGTGCTGACGTCGACGCCCTTGTTGCGCTTCAGCAAAGTGGGCTGCGAATCCAGCGCATTATTGAGGAAAATCGAGACATCCAAGCTCTCTTCGTTGTCAGTCGCGCACCGACACAAAGCGGCCAGCGGATTCGCCGCCCGGACGTGGATCGTCGCGCGCAGGTTTAGAAGATTGGTCGACGGATCGGACCCAAGGTTGGGCGCGTAGAAATTGGGTACGAAGGTAGGCGGCTGGGGAATGCCGGTGTAGAACGGCCCGGGGTTGCGGCTGTGGAAGGCGTCTTCCGCCCGGATGGTCGCAATCATGCCGCCACCGAGCAAGAGAGTCTGCTCAAGTGATGTCAGTACGTTCCATGGCGATGTGACCAGCGGAGGTGTTCCCAGCGCGTCTCCGTCGTTGACGATGACCCGACCATTCGCGCCGACTGTTTCAGTGTAGTGCGCATCGATATACGAAACCTCGAGTCGTGCCTCGAGCCGCCCGAGCGGCGCCATTGCTTTGAGTTCGAAGCCTTTGCTGACTGCAGTGCCGGGAATGTGGGTAACGAGGCAATTGGTCGTCACGCCGGGGCCGTTGTTCCAGCGGGCTTCGAAGACTGCCGTGTCCACATGGGCCCGCCCCCCGAAAAGCCCGAACTTTGCTCCAAGTTCGTAGCCCCACACAGCATCGGTCGGGTAAGGAGACAGGAATTCGAAGCAGGTCGGCAGCGCGGCGTCGACGCCCGCGGGCGCATAGCCCTTTGCCGCCAAGAAATAGAACAGGTTGCGATTGCCGGTTTCATAGTCGAGGGAGAATTTCGGTGCAAGCAGCGTTTCGCTGGCGTTTGCGCGAATCACCGGCGTTACCTGCGAAGAGTGATATTCTTCGTGCTCCACACGGAGTCCCGCGCTCAGCGTGAAGTGTTTCGCGATCCTTTGGGAAACCTGCCCGTAGCCGGCGAATTGAGTCTGCACGGTACCCGTGGAGTTGTCGGAGTCCAGCGGAAGATTATTGTTGGCCGGAATTTTCTCGGCAACCACCCGATATCTCTCGGTATCGCGCGTACGGTAGTAGGAGATACCCGCCGTCCAGCTTGAGCGCCTATCGTCTGAGGCATGGGACGTTAGGCGGACCTCTTCCGAGAGCACGCTCTGGCGCAGGGCAGTGAAGGTTGTCACGGCATTGGAGTAGCTCACCGGATACGCGAGACCCAGGGGGTTGCCCCAGCCTCCCCACTTCACGGACTCGGTATCGTCGACCACGAGATCGCCCTCGCGGTGATAGTACGAGGTCCGGCTGTCGAGCTCTCCCACCCTAACGTCGCCGATGAGCCTGATGGATCCGACGTAGTAGGCGTCGCTGAACGGCTGGGCCCGCAGGCTACCGTTGTTGAGATACCCGGCACTCGGGTTCGAAAGATACGTAAAGAACGAAGGGGAATCGTGCGCCTTGGTGGACACGTAACTGATCGAGGGGGTTATCGTCAGGGAGGGTGTGTAGGCGTACGCTAGGACACCACGAAGGCTCTCGCTCGCGACCCGATTGGAGTTGGCATCGACGGTTGTACCTGTAAACGGATCCACCCGGTCGACATATCCGCCCTCCGATCGGTACCATGCGCTAAACCGATAGCCGAGGACGTCTGTGATCAGCGGTCCTCCTTCGGCAGCGCCTACCTCGTAGCCGGGGTTACCTCGCGCAGTCGTGGCCCACTCAGCGTGGGCGAGACCGGAAAACGTCGTGAGGCTTGGCTGGTTCGGGACAAACCGGACTGCCCCCCCCTGAGTGTCTGCGCCGAGCAGCGTACCCTGCGGACCACGCAGGATCTCGATGCTGGAGAGATCGAAATACGGCGGCAGGGCGCGTCCGAACGTGTTGCTCCGGGCCGCAGGCAGCGGGACGTCGTCGAAGAATGTCCCGGTCGCGCTGCCGTGTCGGTCCGTCACGCCGCGGATGATGATGTTGGTGTATACCCCGCTGCCCACGCTGGAAAAGAAGTCGAAGGCGACGGCTGGTGTCAGCGCACCAATGTCCGCTATCCCCTTAACGCCGGACGCCACCATTGCGTCGTAGTTCCAGACGACCATGTCTATTGGCAACTGCGTGACTTGCCGATCCCAGCGCGTGGTCGTGACGGTGACCTGTGGCATCGGCGGCACATCCGGATCCGGGCGCGGTTCAGGTGTCCGGTGCGTCTCGGAGACTGTCTCCGGATACATGATCTTGACGCTTCGCTCATTGAGAAATTCGAATGTCAGACTTGTGCCGCGCAGCAGTGCCTTGAGCGCTTCTTGCGGCGTAAGTCCTGAGCGCGCGCCCGGCGAGTGAAAGTCCGCTGTTCCGGGCGGCCACGAAACGCTAAGGCCGGTTGTCACTCCGAAGAGCGTCAGGGCAGCCGCAAGACTCTGAGCAGGAACGTCCGCACTCAATCTCGGTGAGGCCGGCGCCGGCACCCCCGCGCGCACCGGGGGCGA
>WNFQ01002741.1_pt1 | contig 12767 bp, 12 predicted proteins | sample 5400171 | NCBI WGS metagenome assembly WNFQ01 (sample SAMN13153356, study PRJNA577476) | soil metagenome | isolation source: 20 cm soil under Madrone tree | place: USA:California | collected 2016-06-14
CATCACCGAAGCGTTGGGCCTGTCGTTGCCGATGAGCGCGACGATTCCCGCGCCGCACGCCGAGCGCTTTCGCTCTGCCGAAGCCAGCGGCAGGGTCGCGGCGGCGATGGCCAAGGCGAAGGGGCCGCGTCCCAGCGAGCTGTTGACGAAGTCCGCATTTCGAAACGCCCAGGTGGTGCTGCAGGCGATCGGGGGCTCGACCAACGGGCTCATTCACCTCACCGCGATCGCCAACCGCACCGCGCATCGGATCGATCTCGAAGCCTTCGACAAGCTTGGTCGCGAAGTGCCGGTGCTGATCGATTTGAAACCTTCCGGCGCGCACTACATGGAGCACTTCCACCATGCGGGTGGGTTGCCGAAATTGATGGCGCAGCTCGGCGACCTCATTGATCTCGACGCCAAAACCATCACCGGCGCGACGCTGCGCGAGGTCGTCGCCGCGGCCGAGGACGTGCCGGGGCAGGACGCGATCCGCTCCCGCAACGATCCGATCAAGCCGGAAGGTGCGATGGCGGTGCTGCACGGCAATCTGGCGCCGCGCGGGGCTGTGATCAAGCACTCCGCCGCAAGCCCCAAACTCTTGCAACACACCGGCCGCGCGGTGGTGTTCGAGTCCGTGGAAGACATGACGCTGCGGGTCGACGATCCGGCGCTCGACGTGAACGCCGACGACGTGCTGGTGCTGCGCAACGCCGGGCCCAAGGGCGCGCCGGGCATGCCGGAGGCGGGCTATCTGCCGATTCCCATGAAGCTGGCACGCACGGGTGTCAAGGACATGGTGCGGATCTCGGATGCGCGGATGAGCGGCACGGCGTTCGGCACCATCGTGTTGCATATCACGCCGGAATCCGCGGCCGGCGGGCCGCTGGCGCTGGTAAAGAGCGGCGACATGATCCGGCTCGACGTCGCCAAGCGCAGCATCGATCTGCTGGTCGACGAAAAGGAGCTTGAAAAGCGCCGCGCGGTACTCCCGCCCCCGCTGGCGCCCGAATGGGCCAAGCGCGGCTACGCGTACCTGTTCAATGAGACGATCCTGCAGGCTGACGAAGGCTGCGACTTCGATTTCATGCGCGCCAAGGGGAAGGGGTAGCGTTCCTGGCCCAGAAAACGGCCGTCATGCCCGCGAAGGCGGTGGGTCGTCACTCTCGCAACGCTCCGTTATCTCGCATGTGCGTCGTATCTTTGGCGCCCTTTGTTTAATTGACTTCAAAACAACCTCGATGGGATGATGAAAGAAAAACATCAACCATCGAGGGAACGGCAATGGGCAAGCTGAGAATTCTCGGTGCGGTCGTGATCGCGTCGGCGATTACGGTCGCTGGGAGCGCAGGCGCGCAGGAGGTAAAGCATTATCGCTTCGCCTACGATCAGCCGAAGAACACCGGCTACGGAATCGTGGGCGATATTTTCAGCGACAAGCTCAAGGCGCTGAGCAAAGGGACTATGCTGATAGACCAATATCCGGGTGCGCAGCTCGGACAGGAACCGCAGGTCCTGCAATTGGTGAAATCAGGTGACGTCGAATTCTGCATTTCCTCCTCGGCGAATGCCGCCACTTTGTCGCCGCAGGCTGGCGTGATGTCGATGCACTTCCTGTTTCGCTCCGAAACGCACCTCGTCAAGGCGATCTCGGACCCGGAGGTGGGCAAGGCCGTCAAGGCGATGATCGCGGACACCGTTCAAGGCGCCCGCGTCATCGGGCTCGCAACGCTGGGCCTTCGCCACATGTACGCCAAGCGCGAGATCAAGAAGATCGACGACATGAAGGGCCTCAAGGTGCGCGTGCAGGCCACGCCCACCGAGGACACCATGTTTCCGGCCTACGGCGCCCAGATCGTGCATATGCCGTTCGGCAGCGTCTATACGTCGCTGCAGACCGGCGTGGTGGACGTCGCGGAAAACGGCGTCAATGTCTATCTCGCCAACAAGCATTATGAAGTCGCGCCCGTGCTTTCGATGACCGAACACGAGGCCAACAACAGCCTGGTGTGGGTCAGCGACAGGCTGTGGAACAGCCTGACGCCGGAGCAGCAGGGATGGGTTCAGGCCGCGGCCGACGAGGTCAACAACGACCAGCCCGCGAAGGCGATCGAGCTTGAACATCAATCGCTGGAGAAACTGAAGTCGATCGGCGTCAAGGTCGTCACCGAGGTCGACAAGTCAGGCTTCATTGCGATCGCAGACCCCTATCTCGACAAGCTCGCCAAGGGGCTCGGCCCGCACGCCGAGAAGATAAAAACGCTGATTCGGGCGATCAATTAGCCTCGCCGGCGCACGTGCCGCGCACTCCCCGCAGATCGCCCCGCGATGTTTGATTGACAATCCCGCAGCGGCGATGGGATGATCGGGGAAATCAAACAGGGGGAAACCGTGCGTAATCCGACAAGAATTATCGGTGGGTTGATGACCGCCGTGGCGCTCATGTTCGCTGCGAACGCTGGCGCTCAGGAAGTGAAGCATTACCGCTTCGCCCACGATCAGCAGCTCAATTCCGGCTACAGCATCGCCTACGATATATTTTCCGCCAAGCTCAAGGATTTGAGCAAGGGCACCATGCTGGTCGATCAGTATCCCGGAGCGCAGCTCGGGCAAGAATCGCAAATCCTGCAACTGGTCCGGTCCGGCGATATCGATTTCGCGATCGTCTCGTCGGCGAACACCTCGACGATCTCCCCGCAGGCCGGCGTGATGTCGCTGCACTTCCTGTTCCGCTCCGCCGACCACGACATCAAGTCGCTGGGCGACCAGAAAGTGTTCGAGGCGGTCCGCGACATGATCGATGACACCGTGCAGGGCATTCACGCGATCGCGCTCGGCACCCAGGGCTTCCGGCACATGTATGGCAAGAAGGAAGTGCACAAAGTCGACGATCTCAAAAGTTATAAGGTCCGCGTCCAGGCCACCGCGACCGAAGACACCATGTTTGCCGCCTATGGCGCGCAGACGGTGCACATGCCGTTCGGCAGCGTCTATACGTCATTGCAAACCGGCGTGGTGGATTTCGGCGAGAACGCTGTCAACGTCTACCTCATCAACAAGCATTACGAAGTCGCCCCCGTGCTGTCGATGACCGAGCATGAAGCCAACAACGCCATCGTGTGGATCAGCGACAAGCTTTGGCAAAGCCTCAGCGCCGAACAAAAGCAGTGGGTCATGACCGCGGCGCGGGACGTCAGCTTGCAGGCCCCCAAGCGTGTGTTCGAACTCGAGCGTGCGGCGGCCGTGAAGCTGGAAAAAGTCGGCGTCAAGATCGTCACCGACGTCGACAAGGCAGGCTTTCAAAAGATCGCCGATCCCTATCTCGACAAGCTCGCCAAGGATCTCGGCCCGCATGCGGACAAGATCAAGACGTTGATACGAGCGATCGATTGAGTTGCGCGTGACCGATTTTCTACGACTCGTCCCTGCGGAAGCAGGGACCCATGCTCCGTGTCCTATCCTTCGGGCATTGGGGCAGAGGCCTTCTCTGCCAACCGACGCCTGTGGTTATAGGTCCCGGCGTTCGCCGGGACGACGGAGAGAGGGATGACCATCGCCGATAAATTGGTGTTGCAGCGGCAGCATCACCTGAAATGGCGGGCGTTCGACCGGCTCGAACTGATGCTGATGATGCTGTGCGGGCTGTTATGTTTTGGTTTCTCGCTCTCGGTGACGTTCGATATCGCCACGCGCCTCATTGGCCATCCCTGGCTGTGGCTGCAGGAAGTCACCTCTACGCTGTTCATCTATGCGATCTTCATCGGCGCGGCGGTGGCCACCCGCCGCAACGATCATCTGTACCTGACCGCGATTTCCGAAGCGTTGCACGGCACGCCGCGGCTGATCGTCGAGATCGTGATCCGCGTCGTGGTTCTCGGCGTGGCGTTTTGCCTGATCTGGTTCGGCTACATCAACTATGTCCGGGGCTTCGGAAGTTTTCGCCTCCCGTCGGGCACGCCGATCGCTTCGCTTTATGCGGCGATCCCGCTTGCCGGCGCCCTGATCGCGCTGTTCGCGGTCGAGCAATTGGTGAACGGCCTCGTCAACGGGTTCGACCATCCCGAGCCGCTGGATGACGAGCTTCCGCCGGTTGACACCCGTATCGAGACGAGGGCGCGGCTGTGAGCGCACCTGTCATTCTGGCGCTGATGTCGTTTTGCTTTCTGTTTTTCGGCTATCTCGGCGTGCCCGTGCCGTTTTCGCTGATGGCGGGAGTGTTTGTGGGCGCGTGGCTGTCGGACGTTTCGCTGGCGGCGATCATCCAGAAGATTTTCGACGGCGTCGATTCCGAAGCCTTGCTCGCGATTCCGTTTTTTCTCCTGGTCGGCGAACTCATGAGTTCGGCCAATGTGGTGGTGCGGATCGCCAATCTGTCGCTCTCGCTGGTCGGGCACATCCGGGGTGGGCTGTCCCAAGTCGTCGTCGTCTTCAGCATGTTCTTTTCGGAAATGTCGGGATCGACCACCGCCGACGTCGCGGTGATGAGCCGCGCGCTCGGCGGCCCGATGAAGCGCGAAGGCTACAGCCCCGCTTTCATCGCGGCGATCATCGCTTCGGCGTCGACCATCGCGGCGTTGGTGCCGCCGAGCATCACCGCCGTGGTCTATGGTGCGGTCGGCAACGTCTCCATCGCCGGGCTGTTCATGGCGGGCGTCGTGCCCGGATTAATGATCGGCTTCGGCCTGATGATCTATTGTTATTTCTTCGGGCCCTCCGGCATGCGAAAGCCGCGTGCGCCGTTTCGTCAAGTCGCCTTTGCCGCCGGCGATGCCGCGCTGCCGCTGATGATTCCGGTGATTTTGCTCGGCGGCATTCTCACCGGCTGGTTCACGCCGACGGAAGCCGGCGTCGTCGCGGTACTCTGGATCATCGCGGTCGTGATCCCCGCGCTCAATCGCGGTCATTTGAGGAAGATTCCCTACGATTTCTGCCTCGCCGGGTTGATCTTTTCCCTGCCGCTGATCACCATCGGCGCGGCGAACGCTTTCGGCTGGATGCTGGCCTATCTGCGCGGCGCCATCGTGATCGCCGATTGGATCACCTCGATCGCCGGGAGCGATCCGCAGATCATGATGCTGCTCTTGGTGCTGCTGTTTACGGTGGTCGGCGATTTTATCGAGCCGGTGCCGACCATCATCATCTTCATGCCGCTGGTGAATGCCTTGACCCAGGCTGGCGACATCAACGGCGTGCATATGGGCGTGGTGCTGATCGCCACGTTAGCGTTCGGTCTGATCACGCCGCCTTATGGGCTGGTGCTCTTGATGGCGTCGAAATTCGTCGGCGTCAGCTTTTCCAAAGCGCTTCGCGCCGCATTGCCGATTTACGTCGTGTTCCTGGTGACCATCATTTTCACCATCTATTTCCCCAAGGTAGTGCTGTGGTTGCCCAAACATGTCATTCCGGAATCGGTCGGCTGCTTCAAATCGCCCGCCGGGACGGGGTATATCTGCCCGAATTGATGTAAGCTTCCTCATGGTGAGGAGGCGCTCTTGCGCCGTCTCGAACCATAAGCCACAACCATCATCCATCGAGACGCGCGCAAAGCGCGCTCCTTAGGATGAGGTCCGTAAGTGGAGTGGGCGTGCTGAGCATGGATACGAAAGTCTACTCTCCCATCGTGTCGGCCTGAACGAATGTCACAGGGACCAGTCCTGATCGTCGGCGCCGGCCATGCCGGCTTCCAGGTGGCCGCATCCTTGCGGCAGCACGGCTATGGCGAGCGTATCTGCCTGGTTAACGACGAGGCGCATCTGCCGTATCAACGCCCGCCTTTGTCCAAGGCCTATCTAAAGGGCGAAGGCCGCCCCGACAGCCTGATGTTTCGGCCGGATAAATTTTACCGCGACCAGAATATCGAATTGATTGGCGACCGCGCAGTTTCGATCGATCGCGCCGCGCGCCGGCTTTCGCTCGCCTCCGGCTCGTCGCTCGATTATGGGCATCTGGTGCTCGCCACCGGCGCGCGTAATCGCCTGCTCGATCTGCCCAATGCCAACCTCGCCGATGTCCGCTATCTGCGTATCCTCGACGAGAGCGAGGCCCTGCGACAGCGTGTCAGTTCGGCCAAAGGCGTCGTCGTCATCGGCGCCGGGTTCATCGGTCTCGAATTCGCCGCCACCGCGCGCGCCAAGGGCCTTGAAGTCGACGTGATCGAGCTCGGCACGCGCGTGATGGCGCGCGCGGTGACGGCCGAAATCTCGGACTATTTCCAGGCCCGGCACCTGGCTGCGGGCATTCGCATTCATCTCGGCGTGCAGGTCACCAGCATCGAAAGCGATGGTGCGAACGTCACCGGCGTGAGCCTCAGCGACGGCCGCCACCTCCGTGCGGATTTGGTGGTGGTCGGCGTCGGCGTGACGCCGAACGTCGAACTCGCGGCCGAGGCAGGCCTGCCGGTCGCGGCGGGAGTAATCGTCGACGAGCAATTGTTGACGGCCGATCCCAACATCTCGGCAATCGGCGATTGCGCACTATTTGCAAGCCCGCGCTTCGGCGGCTCGCTTCGGCTGGAGTCCGTACAGAACGCGACCGATCACGCGCGTTGCGTGGCGGCACGGCTAACCGGCGACGCCAAGACCTATGACGGCCTGCCGTGGTTCTGGAGCGACCAGGGCGACGACAAGCTCCAGATCGCGGGTCTCACCACCGGCTATGACCGCGTCGTGCTGCGCGGCGACCGTGACCAGCGGTCGTTCTCGGCATTTTGCTACAAAGCCGGGCAACTCGTCGGCGTCGAGTCCGTCAATCGCGCGGCGGATCACGTGTTTGGGCGCAAAATCCTTGGATTGAACAGATCGATCGAACCGGAACAGGCGGCGGATGTCAGTTTCGATTTGAAGAGTGCACTGACTTAAGCTGGGTTATGCCGGGGCGTTCAAACTCCTGCCTGACGGCCTCGATATCGGAAAGCGTCGGCAATCCGGCTTCGTTGCCAAGACGTTGAATTTTGTGCGTCGATGCCGCGCGCGCGAAGTCGAAATGTTCGTGCCAGCTTTTGGCAGGATGGCTCAGATACGAATAGATATAGGCGCCGTGAAAAACGTCGCCGGCCCCGTTGGTATCGAGCACGCGCTCGCGCGGGATCGGAAGGGCGGGAAGCGCGCGGACGGCGCCGGTCTCGTCGTACCAGAGCAGACCGCGTTCACCCATCGTGACGCCGCCGATCCGGCAGCCTCGGCTCTTGAGATAATTCAGCATCTCATCCGGCTTGAGGTCCATCTGCTCGCACAGCCGCTCGGCGACGATGGCGACATCGATGAACTCCAGGAGTTCGTGGGTGTTGGTCCGAAGGCCCCCGCCATCGAGCGAGGTGAGGATGCCGGCCTCGCGGCATAGTTTCGCATAGTGAATAGCGGCGTCCGGCTGGTGACCGTCGACATGCAGCGCGCGGCATCCGCCGAGGTTGAGCAGCGGGAAGGGGTGGATGTGCTCGTCGTCGCGGCAGCGCACGATCGCCCGCTTGCCGTCTTTCGGCATGATGAATGAGAGCGACGACGTATTGACCTTGCGCGGATGGATGGAAATTCCGTACTTCGCGCTCATGTCCTGAAACATCCGCCCCAACCAGTCGTTGGCGACGGTGGCGATCAGGTCCGGCACGATACCGAGCTTGGCACAACAAAATGCCGCCGTCACCGCATTGCCACCGAACGACACGGCGTAGGCCTTGGCGACGTGCTTTTCGTCGCCGGTCGGCATGTGGTCGGTAATGAAGGTGACGTCGATATAGGTCTGTCCGATGAAGAGGGCCTGCATAAAATTATCCGTCATTCGCCGATGAATCGGTAGCGTAGACTAGCACCGGTAATCCCGGGATATTCGCTAAAATTATTCGCAAGCCCTGCCGCCTTGATCGCTTTTGAGATAACCATGTGACCGGGTTACGACCGTCTTCGGCACCGTTGCTGTGCCGCGTCGATCAACGGTCGATGGTCGTTCTGAGTTCCCTGACGGAGATGAACAGACAGGCAAACAGACAGATAAATAGATAATAGGAGGGAGAGAACGATGACCGTTTATTCCGGTCCGGTGTTCGACATGGCGACGAACCAGTTTAATGTGATCGCCAATCACCTGTCGATCCCCATGGATGAGCGCGATCGGCTGCTGTTGCCGAAACGGGCGATCACGGTCTCTTGTCCGATCCACCGCGACGACGGCACGGTCACCGTGTTCGAGGGCTACCGCGTGCAGCATCACCTCACGCTCGGCCCCACCAAGGGCGGTACCCGCTTTGCGCCGAGCGTCGATATCGGAGAGATCGCCGCGCTTGCGATCTGGATGAGCTGGAAATGCGCGCTGGTCGGGCTTCCTTACGGCGGCGCCAAGGGAGGTGTGCGGGTCGATTTGAGTTCGATTTCGAAGCGTGAACTCGAGTCGCTGTCGCGGCGCTACATGCAAGAGATGATCCCCTTCGTCGGGCCGCACACCGACGTGATGGCGCCCGACATGGGCACCAACGAACAGGTGATGGCCTGGTTCATGGACACCTATTCGATGTATCAGGGCCGCACCGTGACCGAGATCGTCACCGGCAAGCCGGTGGCCTCCGGCGGCACACTGGGACGGTTGGAGGCAACGGGCCGCGGTGTCGCGCATCTCGCCAGGCGGGTGATGAAGGAACTTTCGATCGACTTGAACAACGCTACCGCCGTGGTTCAGGGCTTCGGCAATGTCGGTTCTTATGCGGCGTTTGGGCTTCATCAATTCGGTCTCAAGGTGATCGCGGTCTCCGATCACACCGGCGCGCTTTTTGACAAAGCCGGCCTCGATATTCCCGCGCTGATGCGGCACGCCGGCGAGTACGGCAGCATCGCCGGCTTTTCCAACGAACTCGCCTTCGACCCCGACCATATTCTCACGCTGCCGTGCGATGTGCTGGTGCCGGCGGCAATGGAACGTGTGATCGATGCGCGTGTGGCGGAAAACCTGAAATGCCGGGTGCTCGCGGAGGGCGCCAACGGGCCGACCACGCCGGACGCGGACCTCGTGCTGGAAAAACGCCAGGATGAAATTTTCGTTATACCGGACATCCTCTGCAATTCCGGCGGCGTCGTGGTCAGCTATTTCGAATGGGTGCAGGACCTGCAGCAATTGTTCTGGGAAGAAGAGGAAGTGACACGGCGCGAATATCACATCCTCGATCGTGCCTTCGATCAGATGGTGTTACGCGCCAAAGCCGACAAGATTGCGCACCGCACCGCCGCGATGGCGATCGGCGTCGAAAAGGTCCGCGGCGCGAAGAACACGCGGGGGCTGTTTCCGTGATCACCGGGCTCGATCACGTCGTTGCCTTGGTCAGCGATATCGAGGCTGGCGCGCAAGCCTACCAAACCCTGTTCGCGCGCTCGCCGGCATGGCAGAACAGCGGCGACGGCGCCGAGCAGGTGCTGTTCACGCTCGACAACATGACGCTCGAGCTGATGGCCCCAGCGGGTAACGATGCGAACGCGGAGCGGATTCGCAGCGTCATTGCCGAGCACGGCGAGGGGTTGGCGAGCCTCTGTTTCCGTACCAGTGACATCGTTAAAATGCATCGCCGGCTCGATCGGCTTGCGCTGAAGCCGGAACCGGTCACGGAAGTAGAAAGTCGCGACGCGACCTCCGGCGCGACATTGTCCTGGAAGCGCACCCGAACCGCAACCGCTCTCACGCGCGGGGTTCGGTTGTTCTTCCTTGAACTTGCAAAAGAGCGTCCGCTTTCGGTCCGAACCGCCGTTGCATCGATCACGGCGATGGATCATGTCGTGATCGCGACCGCAGACGCCGAGCGCGCCGCCGCGCTTTATGGTGCAAGGCTTGGCCTCGACATGGCGTTGGATCGCACCCATCCCGATTGGGGACGGTTGATGTTCTTTCGCTGCGGCGATCTCACGATCGAAGTCGTGCATCGGCCAGGAAAGGGTGACGCTGCGGACCGGGAGCGCGACCGGCTCTGGGGATTGAGCTGGCGCGTCGCCGATATCGAGGCCACGCGAGCCCGCCTTGCGCAGGCCGGGGTCGCGGTATCGGACGTGCGCGCCGGTCGCAAACCAGGGACGCGGGTGCTGACCGTGCGCAGTGGCACCTGCGGCATTCCCACGCTGCTGGTGGAGCGGACCGCGCAAGCGGCGGCGCCGAACGACGACGGCCCCTAGTACCTGGAATCATAAATCCGTATTGCGGCCCATCCTTCGAGACGCGCCCTATGGGCGCTCCTCAGGATGAGGTTCTAAGGTGTTGAAACAAAACAACCTCATGCTGAGGAGCGAGCCTTGCGAGCGTCTCGAAGCATGGGCTGCAAGCGACTCACTCACCTCGCATAGTCAGTACTAGCCGTGGTAAAAAACCAAGGGCAGGACGATATAAGTCCAGCAAGACAGGCCCGCCAAGCCGCCCAAGACGAGGATGTCCTCCTTGGACATGGGTACCTCCGGTCTCAAAAATGCGACGAGACGTTGCGCGATCGGCAATAAAGACGATGGCGATTCAGGCGTCGTTGATCGAAGTCAACGAACCGGATCGACATAGAATTCCGGTGTCAGTTTCTCTACAGTCCGACGGATCCTGTCTCGCCGACCAACTGGAATTACCAATGCACGCCCGCAACGATGTTTCATCCGACACCACGCCCGCCTGGCCTGAGGATATTTTTCAGACCCTGCAGCGCTTCGATGTCCGCCAGGTGGCCTATGTGCCGGATGCGGGGCATTCGCAGCTGATCGAACGCGTGCTGGGCACGCCCTCGATGCGCGCGGTGGCGCTGACGACGGAGGAAGAGGGCGTGGCGCTTCTGGCCGGCGCCTGGGCCGGTGGCCAGCGCGGCGTGCTGTTGATGCAGTCGAGCGGCGTCGGCAATTGCGTCAACATGTTCTCGCTGACGCAGATTTTCCGCTTTCCGTTCCTGACGCTGGTGACGATGCGCGGCGAGTGGGGCGAATTCAACCCCTGGCAGGTGCCGATGGGCTCGAGCACACAGGGCGTCTTCGAGTTGTCCGGGATCAAGGTGTTGCGGGCCTCGCAACCAGGCGAGGTCCGCGAGGTGGTCGAGGCCGCGGCCGGCCAAGCTTACAATGCCTGCATACCCACCGCCGTTCTGTTGTCGCAGCGCTTGATCGGCGCAAAGGTCTTCAAATGAGCAAAACAAATCTTCTCGAACGCCGCAGCGTCGTCGCTCGCCTCCTGGCAGGGCGCAAGGAGGCGATCGTGGTCGGCGGGTTGGGCGCCTCGACCTACGATATCGCGGCGAGCGGCGATCACGATCGCAATTTCTATCTATGGGGCGCGATGGGCGGCGCCGTCATGATCGGGCTCGGCATCGCGCTGGCGCAGCCGAAACTGCCGGTGGTCGTGATCACGGGCGACGGCGAGATGCTGCTGGGGATGGGCGGTCTCGCCACCGTCGGCCTGCAAAAACCCGCAAACCTCACCATCATCGTGCTCGACAATGAGGTCTATGGCGAAACCGGCGGGCAGGCGAGCCACACCGCGGGCCCGGTCGATCTCGTCGGCGTCGCCCAAGCGTGCGGGATCGCGGATGTACGCGCCATTGCCACCATGGCGGAGATCGAGGCCCTCGCACCCAAGCTGCAGGACCTCTCGAGCGGGCCGCGCTTCGCCAGCATCAAGATCGACAGCGCCAATCTGGAGCGCGTCCTCGCCAGCCGCGACGGCGCCTTCATCATGAACCGCATCCGCGGCGCGCTCGGGTTTAGCCCGATTTAGCCTCCACCTTGGTTCCCGGACTGAATCTAGTTGCATCGCAACAAATCGCTTGACAAGACGATAAGGTGAGTGCTTACTCACAAGCATGAGCACTCTGCGCATGACAGGCGATTTGCGGCGGCAGCTGATCTTGAGCGCCGCCAGACGTTGCTTTGCCCGCAACGGCTTTGCGGGGACCACCACCAAGAGTGTCGCGGCGGCGGCCTCGATTTCGGAAGGGCTGCTGTTCAAGCACTTTCCCTCGAAGGCGGCGCTGTATGCGGAAATCCTCGCCGAAGAGTGCGAGGCGGATCCGGCGCTGCATCGTCTGCTGGGGCTTGAACCCTCGACAGAAACCCTCGTGGTGCTGATCCGCGTAATGGTCCGCCATTTCCAGCACATTTCGGAGACGCCGGATCACGAAGAGGCCCAGCGCCTCCGGTTGATGGTCACCAGCCATCTCGACGACGGCGAATTCGCTCGGCTGCTTTACGCAAAAATTGCGGGTCTGATCGGGCCCATGTTCATCGCCTCGCTGGAGCGCGCGGTGGCGGCGGACGACGCGACGCCGGTCGGGCGCGATCCGCTGAACCTGTTCTGGTTTGCGCACCATACGGTGGTGATGGCGGCGCTGGCGCGGCTGCCATCCGTTCCGTGCCTGACTTACGGCAATCCTGCCGATTTCGAACGGCAGATTTGCGAATTCATTCTCCGCGGAATTGGACTGAGCGAAACCGCGGTTGCCTCTCATCTGGATCGCGAGTTCTTGTCCGATCCGGGGCAGCCGGTAGCGGCGGAAGGTGCATGACATGAACATCGTGACGGAACAAAATATCTCCGGAAAACCGATCATGGAGCCGCCCCACAAGCGCCCGGTTCGCATGACGCGCTGGTTCGTCATCGTCGGATTGTTGCTCGCGCTGCTGGTGGGTGCGCTCGTCGGCTTCAATGCTTTCCGCAGCTATAAAATCGCGGAGTTTTTCGCCAACAACAAACCGCCGCCGACGTCGGTCGCGGTTGCCGAGGCCAAATCCGAGGTGATTCCGAATTTGCTGACGGCGGTCGGCGATCTCGCCGCCGTGCATCAGGTCAACGTCACC
>WNFQ01002743.1_pt1 | contig 12765 bp, 5 predicted proteins | sample 5400171 | NCBI WGS metagenome assembly WNFQ01 (sample SAMN13153356, study PRJNA577476) | soil metagenome | isolation source: 20 cm soil under Madrone tree | place: USA:California | collected 2016-06-14
GGCGACGAGAGAATGATCCTTGGTGAGCTGTAGCAGGGGGCCAACGCGGAGGAGATAGGCGCGGCTGTCGCCAACATGAGCGATGCTTACTTTCGAGCCGTCAATCCACACGGCAGTCATCGTCGCGCCCATGCCCTGTTGTTCCGGATGTTCTTCCGCCGACTTAAAAATGCTCCTGTTGGCCAGGTGGACGGCACTTGCAAGCCGTCTCGTTTTGTCGCTCAAGCCGGGCTGCTCTTGACCGTAAAATGGAGCGGCTGGATTCTTCTCCGCCTCGGTGCAATGCTTCACTACGGTTTCCACCGCGAGAGCGCTGGCGACTTCACCATGGGCTTCGCCGCCCATGCCATCGGAGAGCACAAAAAGGTTTAGCGGCGCTACGATTCGGAAACAGTCTTCGTTGTTTGTGCGTATGCGGCCCATATCGCTTACGCCGCCGCTCACGATTCTCACACTAGCTCCCATAGCTGCTGGCAGAATACACCCCTGCCCACACCTGTAACCCGCAATCCTCTTCCCAAGCTAACAGAGCCGCAAGGGTGGCGAAAGGCTCTGAACCCTACTAATTACTCGCTGATTCGCTACATGCACACGGCAAGGGTAGCCATCCTCTTTGGTTTCTGGATGTTACGCGTGTCCCGGCGCCTCATCCCACGCGTGCCTCGCTGACCTGCTTCCGCTATACTCTCGGTTCGCGCGGAGCGCCCCACCTCTGCGGCTCAACACCCGTCCCTTATGCGTGGAACTCAGAAACCGCCGCTCCCGCGAAACCCGCGCCCCAGTCGCGCAGCGCTCAGCGCTAGCCGGGCCACCCGTGAATTGGAAGAGTTGAACCGTATTGGAATCGCGCTTTCCGAAACGCGGGATGTAGGGCTGCTTCTCGATCTCATCCTCAGAAAAGCCCGGGAGATTACCGCCGCGGATGCCGGTTCGCTCTATCTGGTCGAGAGGGAATCGGAAACGGCGAACCGCGTCTTGCGACCGCCGCGGCTGCGCTTCAAGCTGATCCAGAACGACAGCGTGCAATTTCCATTTAGCGAGCACACCCTTCCGCTGACGGAAGAATCCATCGCGGGATATTGCGCGCTACATGCCGAGGTGATCGAACTCGCCGATGCCTATCGAATTCCCAAGTCGCGCCCCTTTCATTTCAATTCGTCGTTCGATCAGGAGGCCGGTTACCGGACGCGTTCGCTGATCGCCCTTCCGATGAAAAACGGCAAGGGCGAAGTTCTGGGCGTGCTGCAGCTGATCAACTGCAAGCGCAACCCGAAGGCGCGGCTGACGGACGTCCCGACGGTGCGCCGCTGGGTACGCGCATTTCCAGAGCGAGCCGTAAGGCTGGCGCTTTCCCTCGCGTCGCAGGCTGCCGTGGCCTACGAGAATTCGCGATTGTACCAGGACATCGAAAACCTGTTCGATGGTTTCGTGAATGCGGCGGTAAAGGCCATTGAGCAGCGCGATCCCACGACTTCCGGCCATTCTCACCGCGTATGTGAGATGACTGTGGCGCTGGCGGAGGCCGTCGATCGCGAGCCGCGCGGGCCATACGGCGATCTGCGCTTTTCCCGAGAGCAGATGAAGGAAATCCGCTACGCCGCGCTGCTGCACGATTTCGGCAAAGTCGGCGTGCGCGAGGAAGTCCTGATCAAGGCGAAAAAACTCTATCCGCTGCAATTCGTGCGCGTGCTGGACCGCTTCGATTACATCCGCCGAGATATTGAAGCGCGCGTCTCGCAGGAAAAAGTGGAAGCGCTCCTCTCGCTCTCACGCAAGGAAGCCGAGAAGCGCTTACGCATGCTCGACGAGGAAGCGCGTCGTTTGCTGGGGGAACTGGATCGCTATGCGGAGTTCATCGCCAGAGCCAACGAGCCGACGCTCCTGCCAACGAGCGACTTTGAAGTGCTGAACGAAATCGCCCACAAGACCTACCGTGATCCACGCGGAACGGAGCGCCCGTACTTGTCCTCCGAGGAAGTGCGCTTTCTGTCCATCCCGCGCGGCAGCCTGGACGCCGAGGAGCGCCGCCAAATTGAATCGCATGTGTTGCACAGCTTCAATTTTCTCGCGCAAATTCCGTGGACCGAAGAATTCGGCGGCATCCCCGAAATTGCCCGCGCGCATCACGAGAAGCTCAATGGCAAGGGCTATCCTTTCGGTTTGAATTCGAATCAGATTCCCATCCAGGCCAAGATGATGACCATCTGCGACATTTACGACGCTCTCTCCGCTTCGGACCGCCCTTATAAACGCGCGATTCCCACCGATCGCGCCCTCGATATTCTGAAGCTCTGCGTGCGCGACGAAGAAATTGATCCCGAGCTATTCCGCGTTTTTCTGGATGCCCAGGTTTACCGCCTTGCAGGCAAGTCGCCATGACGTTCCCCACTACAATTCCACGCATGCCCTTGCGGCGCTTCTTTCGGTTCAGCTTGTTTCTTGGAATTGTTTGCGTGGTTGCACAGCTTTGTTCGTTTGCGCGGCCACAACAAGAGGCGCCAGCGGCATCCGGCGCGCGAATTCTCCTGCTTCCGCGGCGCATCGTTTCGGGCGAGCGCGCGACACTGGCCGTACTCGACGTAAACGGGCGGCTGACACCCGGCGTGACCGTCAATTTTTCCAATGGCGACAAACTCATAACCGATCCCACCGGCAGAGCTCTGTTCGTTGCTCCATTGACGCCGGGGGTTCTTTTCGCTTCCATTGCGGGACGCCCCGGGCGCGTTACCACCGCCGTCATTCCGCCTTCTGAAGCCGCGTCTTCCTCGCCGGAAATTGACTCCGCACCGCGCGTCGCATCCCTGGCAGACCGATTTGAAATTCTCGGCCGCGGCTTCTGCGGTGACGCGGATTCCAACCAAGTTTCGGTGGCGAGCCATCCGGCGCTAGTCCTCGCGTCCTCGCCAGTTTCTCTCGTCGTTCTTCCGCCGATGGACTTGGGGCCTGGGCCCGCAACCGTTGACGTCTCCTGCGCCAAACACCCGGGGCCACCTTTTCCCGTCACGTTCGCCGCCCTCGATCTCGACGCGGATTCTTCGCCGCTTAAGGCCGGCGAGCATCGAGCGCTTACCGTGCGAGTTCGGGGCACCACCTCGAAGATCGCGCTCGAAGCACGCAATCTTGCCCCGGAAATCGCGGAGCTCTCCGGCGGCAATCCGATTCGGCTTTCCAGCAGCGGCGGCGCGGAAAATTTCGCGCGCTTCGACCTGATCGGCAGGAAGAACGGCAGCTTCCTGATTTCAATACGTCTCATTCCGTCCTTAGCGCGCCCGCAATGACTCCAGTTCCCTGAATGGACGGGAATCGACTCAACGAAATTTCTGTGGATGCACTTCTTGAGAGAGGCACTAAGCGCTTTTCTTGGCGCTCGCCTCAGCGGAAAGAGCAAGCGTGCCCTGCGTATTTTCGAGGGCCGGGTCGCTGGTGCCGGCGCTCAGTACGCCTTCCAGTGTGTTATGCGCTTTTTCGAATAACTTATCGGATTCACTGTAGCTCTGCTGAGCGTTTTTCAGATGCGTGCCCAGGGTTCCAAATTTTTCGGCAAACTTCTCCATCTGTTTTTCCATGCCCGAAAGACTCGCCAGGAGCTTCTTGGCATTCTCTTCCACCTGCATGCCGCGCAGTCCCATGGCAATAACACACAAATGTGCATAGAGAGTATTCGGCGAAACCGCAACGACTCTCTGATCGCGGCAATAACCGTCCAAAGGCTGGCCTTTGTTGTCTGGCGTCATGAGGACTTCGTAGTAGACATTCTCCGACGGTACAAACATTAATGCGACGTCGAGCGTGCCTTCGTCTGGAACGATGTATTTCCTGGCGATGGCGTCGGCGTGGCCCTTTACTGCGATGGCAAATGCCCGGCGTGCATCTTCACCCTCGCTTGCGATTCTCCGGAACGCGTCGAGTGGAAACTTGGAATCGATGGCCATCAATTTCTTGTCGCGAAGTTTGACCACGGCGTCCGCCGCCTCGCCGCTCGAAAAACGATACTGCATTTCGTACTGAGAGGATGGCAGGGAATCTTCCAATAACCGCTCCAGCGTGACTTCTCCGAAGGAACCGCGCGATTTCGCGCCACCCAGAATGCTTTCAAGCGTCTGCGCCGTTTGCGACATCTGTTGTCCCGCAAGATGGACCGCTCCAAGTTGCTTTTGGATCTCGCCGATCTGTTCGCGAGTATTCTTGAGCTCATCAGCCATCTTTGTTTGCGCGTCGGAAGTCATTTGACCGGTGATCTGGGCCGAATTGCGAATGGCATCCTGCAGGGCAGGCGTGACGCTATCGAGACGCTGGGCGACGCCCTTGGCGATAGTTTCCAGTTGGCCGGTGCTCTTGGCCTGCGCCGTCGCCACCGATTGCAAGTCGCGGCGCAATTCACTCATTTGCGATTCGATTGCTTCGCTCTTCTGCCGGCTCTGCGAACTCTGCAGAATCAGCCAGAGAACCAGGATCGCCACAAAAATTACGACGCCAATCAGGGCCACGTTCATTCGTTCTCCAATGAGTCCACCAAAAGCGGTCTCCTTACTTTACTCGCAAATACTTTCCTCTTCAAAATTCCCACCAAAGCAAAGAGGGCCCGCGAGAGGGCCCTCTTTGCTTTGAACTATCGACTGTGAACTGTTGACGGTGGATTTTCTTTTTGCCTACCAAGCCAGCTTGAGAGCGAACTGGAAAGTCCGCGGGCTGAGCGCGGCGGTTGGTTGGCCCGCGGTACACGTGCCGGAAGTCGGGTCGCAAAGTGGGCTGACGTCGCCAACGTTGAAGCGATTGAGCATGTTGAATCCGTCGGCGATCACTTCCAGCTTTATGCGCTCGGAGACGGAGAAAGAACGCGCGAGGCGCAAGTCGATCTGAAAGAAGTTCGGGCGCGTAAATCTGTTGCGTCCGAGATTGCCCGTGCAACCGAAAGGCGGGGAGGGAACGGTTGGGAAAGGGCCAAAGGGCTTTCCTGCGCCGTCAATGCATCGCGTGGGAACGATGAATTCGAAGCCCTTGATGAAAGGAGATGAGACTGCTCCCGGAAATGGCGTTCCTGCCGGGAGAACTGAGGGCCGGTTCGTGGCCGTGCCGAAGTCCAGATTGGGATCAAAACCCAGCAGGACATTGTAGGGCCGGCCGGATGCGAATTCGATGACCGGAGCCAGCGTGAAGTCCTCGAAAAGTTTTTTTGCGAACCCCGAACCACCGCCCTGATGCGGGCTCTGAAAGACGGCGCTGGTAATCCAGCGATGGCGCTGATCGAAACTGGAATTGCTACGTTCGAGGTTGGGGAAGTTATTGTCTTGAGGGTTGAGGAGGGTAGAAAGATCGGTAGAGTCATCAATGGTGTGGGAGTAGGTCCAGCCCGAGAGCAACTGGAAATTATGCGAGAAACGCTTGGTGGCGGTGAATGTGAAGGCGTGATAGACGGAATTGCCATTGGAGGCTTGGGGATTCACGTCGCTCCAGGGAATCTGTACGCCAGGGAAGCCCACGGGGAAATCAGCCGCCTGAGCCAAAGCGACCAAGGTGCCGTAGCCACCCGGGACCAGCGCTGCGAACGAAGGATTCGGCCCTGACGGACGGAAATAATTGAACACGGCGGGCGTGCCAATGAAGCCGATCACAGCGCCGCTACAGTTTTGTCCCGTGTATGCCAAGCCTAGGACCCCTGGAACGAGAGGCCCTGCGGGGGTGGCAAAGGCGATGCTGCCTTGGTTGCCAAGCGCATTCGGCGAAGGCACGTTATAAGCAGGAATCACCCCTCCACAGAGAGTATTGATTTTACTCGGTCCCGGCACTGCCACGCCCAACGGGTTCGTGCCGGGATTGATCAAGCCGACAGCAAGGGCATTATTGTCGTTGCTGATCAGTATGGCGGGATTCGTTACGTTAATGTTCACCGTGCGATCGAGATGGGTTCCATGCGTGTAGTTATACCCCAGGCTAATCTTCCAGTCCTTGGTGATTTCGCGCTCAACAGAAAAATTGGCCTGCTGCGCCAAACCGTACTGGAAAGTTTTCTCCACGGGAATGGTGAAGGGCAGCAAAGTGAGGGGGAATCCAAATTTCATAAAATTCTGATTGGCGAATAGAGAATTCGGCTGGAAGGGATTAAAGCGTTGCTGGTTGGGCAAGTAGCACGCGGCAAAGGGCGAGGATGTGGAACAGTCTGTAAAAGGCGGGCCAAGGACGCCCTGGAAAATGGAAGCAGCGTTCGGATCGGTGGCGGAAGGAGCGCCCGGTCCTGTCTCAAGGAGAGCTGAAAGAGCACCATCTTCGGCTGTGGAGAGGAAGGCCAGGGCCAGCGCCGGATGATCGTAGAAGAATCCGTAACCGGCCCGAATAACGGTCTTCTTGTTGCCCCAGGGGTCCCAAGCAAGACCTATGCGTGGAGCGAAGTTATTAGAATCGAGTGGAATGCCTTCGATGACATTGAAGGCCTTCTCCCCCGGGCCGTTCAGCGTGCCGAAGGGGGCAAACTGCGGAGTCCACTCGATGTCATAGCGCACGCCATAATTCAACGTGAGTTTCTTGCTGATCTTCCAGCTGTCCTGAGCGAAGACGCCGAGAGCTTTGTTGTTGAACGGGCGCTTTGATTGGCCAATCCCTTGGATGAAAGACGAGGGAATACCAGCACCGTAAGCTTGAACTGCGGATAAATTGGGTGCATTGGCGGCAGTCACGCCAAAAGGACCTGTCCCGAGGCTGCCAAACGAGTAGACACCGCCATAATTCAGAGTAAAGATCTGCGACTTGGCCGAGCGCAACTGAATGAGATTTGTGTCGGCTCCGAACTTGATGGTGTGTGATCCCTTAGACCAGGTTAGGTTGTCAGTCCACTGGTAGCGCCTTTCGATGCGGTCCTCCGTGGAGAAGGGCTCGCGTCCAAAGAAGGCGAACCCGGTGATGTTGACAGCAGGCAGGTCGCCCCCCGGGAGGTTGGAAAACCCGTAGTGAAGACCGCGGCGCGCAAACTGGAAACGCAATTCATTGAAGAAGCTTCGGCGAAAGGCTGTGGTGTGCTGACCAACAATAGAAAGATCGCGTGTCTGCTGAACGGAGGTGCGAGAGCCGGCATTCTGGCCAAAGTTCTGATTCTCGGCGTTCACTTCGATACCAGAAATGGTCGAAGGTGAAACACTTACCCGCACAAAAGAGTTGTTATTGGTATTCCAGTTGTGATCGAGCTTCAGGGAATACAGGCTCGTGCCTTCCGAGGCCGGGAAATTGCCGATAGTGGAAGCGAGTCCTACGTAGGAAGCTGGAAGCGGAGCCCCACTGGTGGGGAAAAAGTTCGCCGGGAAACCTGGGGTATTGCCGAAAAGCGCTACCGCGGAGCTGGATACACCCAAGCTATACATGGTAACGCGATCCGAAAACGAGTTGGTGGAATCGGAGACGAAGGCCGCCTGGTCTGGTGTCAAAAAACCCGCCGGGGGCACGCCCGGAGGAAGAAACGGCACGATTGCCGCAGGAGCCTGAGTAGCGACCAGTCCAAAGTTGTTGGCGCCGATGCTGGAGAAGCCGGTTTCGTGGCGGCGCGTAATTTCGTAGGAGAAGAAGTAAAAAGTCTTGTCTCTTTTTATGGGACCGCCCAGGGTAGCGCCGGCCTGAACACGAGTGTAGGGAGGCTTGACTGGCACGGCTTGGAAACCGGTCTGCGGACTAGAGACGACCTTAACGGAGAAGGGGTTCTGGGCTTGGATCGCACTGTCCCTGAGGAATCCGAAAAGATTACCATGGATTTCGTTCGCTCCCGATTTTGTCACAATGTTGACAACGCCGCCCATGGCCCGGCCATACTCCGGCATATAGTTGCTGGTGATCACTTGAAATTGATCGACGGCTTCTTGGGAGACAGTGGCCCGCACGCCGTTCACGGAATTGTCGACGGCGTCGGCACCGTCCACGGAGATTTCGTTGGAACGTGCGCGCTGCCCTCCAAAATTCAAACCGCTGGTGGGAGCAGCACCGATCGAAGGAGTATTGTCGCGGCCCGCCTGGGGAATCAGCAACGTGAAATTGATGTAGCCGCGGCCATCGATAGGCAGATTAGTAATCTGCCGCGAATCAATGGTGGAAGCCGTGTCTGCCCTTTGCGTCTCTACTAATGCCGTTTCCGCCGGGACTACGATGCTCTGCTCTTGGGTGCGGAGCTGAAGCTGGAGATCAATAGTTGCCGGCTGGCCGACCGTGAGCACGATAGAGGAATCCTCGAAAGAGGCAAGGCCTGCTATACCATCCACTGTCATTTTGTAGTGTCCGGGGGGCAGCCCCACGAAGTTGTAGCGGCCGTTGTCATCCGAGACTGCCGTTCGCGTTGCTCCGGTTGCGGCGTTGGCTAACGTGACTCTTGCTCCGTTAACGGGGGCTCCAGAAGGATCGACGACCGTTCCCGCAAGGGTGGCCGTGTTTACGCCTTGCGCATGGGATATCACGGCGAAAGCAAGCACACACGCCGCCAGCAGCGCCATGACCTTCAGCGAAGCGGTCCATCCAGAACGCCAACCCCAATTCCTCGACGTTGACGCACACACACCCTGCCTGCGTTGCATGACTCCTCCTATTTGGCACCAGCAAATCTCCGCTACCCCTAGCGGTGGCGGGTCTCCCCGCCGCTTCCAGCGTACGCAATTGAATACTGGGCTTTTACTGCAATACACCGTTGCTTTCAACTGAAAACTTCCCAGCCGGTGTCGCGGAGAAACTATTCCCGCGAACACTCCCCTCGTTTACACCATCAGATGCATCAAATTCCCCCCAGGGACCTTCTGACTTCCCCGCAGCATCACCCAAGTTTGAAGAACTGGCAAGAGACAAGGAGCGAAACGGAAGGGAGAAAATGGAATGTCGCCACTTGTCGTGATGAGCCGGTGCCCCCCCTCTTGGTTCAAGAATTGGAAAGGAATACAGCTCGGCGTGCTGAAGGATGGCGGTCCGCTGGTTCTTATGCTTTCTGGATTTTAGAGCAGATTGGTCTAGAGGTGGAGACTGCGTTGAACGAGTTTGCGCAGTTTTTCGCGGTCTTGGTCGCGCATATGCACAAATTCCACACCGCTGCCGTCCGGCCCGATGTTTCGGACCACGGCTGTAAAATTGATCTTGCGCAGGCCGGAGCGAACCTCAAGTTTGATCGAATCGCCAACGCTCAGTTTCCTCGGCGATTCCAGATAGGCGCCGCCCAGGCTGATGGTCTTCACTCGCGCCAGGCCCGCCTGTGACCCTTCGATGTGAGCCCGGAGCGGCGATTCCAATGGCACGCGAGTGTAGCGCCGTGGCACCACATAGCTGGCGCTTGGCTGTGCTGTGGATTCATACGCGGCACGCGTCCGCGCGGACGCCGGGCGATCCTCGATCATCGCCAACGCATCTTCGGCTGCAGCGCGCAAGCCGGAAGGTTCGGCATAGGTCAGCCCTTCGCGGCCTTCCGCCAGGCTGCGAAGAAGCTCCCCCGCCTCCGTGGCCCGCATGCGTCCCAGCGCTTCGATGGCTTTGATGCGCACAAACTGATCGCGCAGAATCTCGTGTTCGCCCGCAGCGATCTCCATCAGTTGCGCCACCGCCGTGGTTTCCTGCGCCAGTCCGATCTGATCGATCATCATGGGCACGACCAGCGGATGGGCATCCGCGAGGATCGCCGAAAACACGAAGGCTGCGCTGTGTATCGATGCGGAATTGGCAGGACGTGAAAGTTCGCTCACCGCCAAATCCTGTAAGTTCCATTCCCAGCTTGCCATCGCGCGCGCCAACCCGCGCAGCAGACGCTCCGGGTCCGCCGCCGCGAGCAGTTTGATAGCCGCCGTTACGCGCTGGCGTCGTGCTTCGTAAAGCCGCGCCTCGAGCAGATTCAAAACTGGCACGCCAATCGCGCGCAACAGCCGCGCCATCGGCGGCACCAGCTCCGCGCCTCGGGGATCGGTGAGGAGCAACGTCAAGCGATCCAGCAGCCGTTCTGAATCGCGCTGCAACAATCGAGGCAGCACCGGATCCAGGGCCCGGTTTGCCAGCGCCGCATCCACCAGCAAGAGCCAGCGGTCCTGCGCGACCAGGCGGCTCGCCAGCGCGGCCATGTGGTCGTGCTCTTTGTCACGTGGCGCATTTTCCAAATTCGTCAGGATCGTTTCGAATCCGCCATAGTCTGCGCGGTTTACCGCAACGCGGCCTAGCGATTCCACAAACGCCGCAAGCAAACCCGCCGTTTCAGGAGCCGTTTCCTTATCCAGGGCCTTCATCGCGCCGCGGCTCAAGTCTTCGGGCACCTGATTGGGCCACAGCGATTCGATGATGGATGTCAGTTCGTTCAATCCTGCGGCGACGTAGCGCCGTGCGGACACGTCCACATGTTCGAGGCGTCGCGCGTAATTCAGCACGATGTTTCGTGCCTCGCGTCGCGGTGCATCCGCCCCAGCCTCCGCAAGTTGGCCCAGCGTCTGCCGCAGCGCCGGAACAGGAACACACCAAACATCCGCTCCGCGCAGAACTGCGGATTTTTCCCGCGCCGGCAGCTCCATCCAGAATCGATCCATCAATTTTTCGCGCTGCGTGTCCGTCGCCCACGTCACCGCCAGCGAAGACAGATGCTGCGAGGAATGCGGCCCGGAATACGCGCCCGCGCCCACAATCACGTCGCCCAGCCGATGGAACGTCGGCCGCACTGACGTCGGCGTCAGCGACCCGCTCGAGAACTCCGCATTCAGAAACTCCAAAATGATATTTTCGGATAGCCTCAGCAAGTAAGGCTGTGGCCGCTCGCCTTCCCGTGGGCCGTATTGGGAAACCGAGCTGAGCATCATGCAAACGCTGTCGCGGCTGGCTTCTTCCATCGCGCCATGAATCGCTCGCGCCGCTTCTTCCGGCGAAAGCCCCCGTTCGCTCTCCAGCGGAGGAGTCAAGCGCGCCAGCAGCCGCAGACTTGCCACCAGATCGTCAAAATCCGGCACGTGAATTGGCGTATCGGACTTTTCGCGAGGCGAATGACCGCCGTAGGCCACCAGCGCGGCGATCAGGCTTGCCAGCACGGTGTCCACCCTGCGCTCCGTTTGTGTATTGACGGAAATTCCTTCCACGCGGTGCTCCAGGAGTCGTGCCGGCCACCACGCGCTTCCCACGTCCTTCGCCGGCTCTTCCGATCTTAGCAACGATACTTTCACGAGTCGTGCGAGCGTGTCCAGTTCGCCTACATGAAATTTATTCGAGAACACCAGCGCTTCAATCCCGGCGCGCTGCAGCTCGCCTGCCAGCGCCTGCATTTCTCCGCGCACGTCCGGGAGGTGCGCGTCGCTGATTCTTGGCACTACCAGGCCACCGCGCTCGATTCGAATCTCGATTCCGCCCAGGATCTCAGCCGTGTTCTTCAGGGAATCATACGCCCCATCCAGGCTGTCCAGCCGGCGGGGATGATTCTGGTCATACAGGCGCTCCGCTCGAAGCAGCAAATGCAAGCTTTGGAGGGCACGACGAACTTCAAGGACCTTGTGATCAGTTGCCACCGCAGGAGTTCGCTTAGCCGGAGCTGCCGCCAAACGCTGCGATGAATTTGGGCCCGCCGCGGCGCTCGTTTTCGGCGAGGCTTCGCGCACCGACTTCTGCATCGAGATGGCTGCCCGTGAAACCAAATGAGACTCTCCGCTTCAGTACCCTGTCGTTCCTTCACTCTGTTGCGAACCGCGAGGGGCCTGTCGTAGCCTGCGACTAATTCGCGGCTGGGCAGGTGGTCCCTACAGATAAGGAAAGCACGCTTCCGGCCTGGCTCGGTGGCAGCTAAGTACTTTGTCTTGAATCAATATTTGACCTAGTCCTAGGACTGTCGATGTCTAGATGTAACAAATCGTTACGTTTTCGGGAGTGGGCCTGAGGCTCTCTTGGGACCCGAAGGAGGAGCTAACTTTGTGTTTTTCTGGGCTCTTAGACCCTACTTGGGCCGCAGCGATTCATCAACAACGACAGTGCCGCCCTCGCTTACTTGCACCGTACGCTTCGCCTGCTGGTATCCGTTCAGGCGCAGGGTTACGTTGTGCAATCCCGACGGTATCTGCACGCGCCCCGGCGTAAATTGCCCGGTGGACACCCCGTCCACAAAGATCTCCGCGCCTTTTGGATTCGTGTTCACCTGTGCCCAAGCAACGTGTGTCGCGGACTTTTCATTCAATGTCGCGTCGAGTTGCGTCTGGATGTTGTCCTTGACCTGGATGTCTCCGGCATATGCTTCATAGCCGGGCAGCCGCAACACCAGATTGTACTGTCCCGGCGCGAGCGGGAGCGTCACCGGCGTTTGCCCTGATTGTTTGGCTCCGTTAATAAATACGTCGGCTCCCGGCGGCTTGCTGGTGATGAAGATACCCTTTGCAAGCGATTCGAGTTTGATCTTCTGATCCTGGACGTCGCCCCTCTTCACTAGCAGCGCCGTCTGAACGGATTGATAGCCTTCCTTCTGCACTTCGAGGCTGTACTGCGCCGGTGAAAGATTGTTGAAGCTGCACGGCGTCTCGCATTTGTTCAACACGCGGCCCGTCTGCCCGCGCAAAATTGCGCTCGCTCCGATGACGTCCGTAACCACGTGGATCGCGCCGTGCCCCAGCTCGGGCACGGGGTGCGCGCCTTCGTCCCCGCTGCCAGAAGCGCTCACCGGAGCATCGTCATATTCGATGTGATCGATCACCCGCACGTCCGATGGAGCATTTCGCAGTAGGCTCAAGAGTCCCGCGTGCTCCGCGGGATGCAGCTTTCCTGCCAGTGTCAGTGTGTTTCCCGATGCTTGAACCCTCGCTCGCCCGCTCA
>WNFQ01002745.1_pt1 | contig 12760 bp, 14 predicted proteins | sample 5400171 | NCBI WGS metagenome assembly WNFQ01 (sample SAMN13153356, study PRJNA577476) | soil metagenome | isolation source: 20 cm soil under Madrone tree | place: USA:California | collected 2016-06-14
GTCTGCCATGCACCCTTATTCGTTGCCATCGGCACCGTCGGCTTCCTTTCGCTCGCGTCCACAGGTCCTCTAACTCAAAAGGGACTAGTAGAGCAGTCGTGCCCTGATGTATTTAAACGGACTGGTCAATCATTGCAACAATATACTCTCTTCTCTATCGCTCTTTGTGTTTGCCTGCCGTCTAAGGACGAATTCGCTTTTCTCTCCTCCACGCTCCTTTTCGTTCTCTGCTAGCCTACGGAGACCTCGGTTGTTTGTGCATTGACGGCTCTTCTCTTCTAGTTCTAAATCTCTATCCTTCCCGAACTCACTCACGCCACTTCCCGGCAACACAGTCTTTTCTCGTTCTCATCCACATCCGACGATTTCGGAGTAAGCAAAAGGACAATGACGATCCGCAAGGTCACCAACCTACCCGACATTTTCAAAGTCCCCACAGACGCACAAGGCGCCTTCAAACGCCCCGCATCGTCCTTCCGGAATTTCATCCAGGCCGGTGGTCAATTCCCCCCAGAGAAAGATCGCTATCATCTTTATGTGTCGTTTGCGTGTCCTTGGACTTCACGCACTCTTATCATGCACAAGTTGAAAGGCCTCGAAGATGTCATATCTATCACTGCCGTCTCACCGCGAATGGGCACAGATGGATGGCCATTCGCACCTACGGACTCGTATCCCGGAGCTGACGTCGACCCACTCTACCAGTCCCGGAGTGTCAAGGATCTATACCTCCGTGCGGACCCTAATTATTCGGGCCGCTTCACGGTCCCGGTACTCTGGGATAAGAAACGGCACACGATCGTCAATAACGAGTCCTCTGAGATCATACGCATGCTCAATTCGGAGTTCAACGCGCTGGTCCCAGAGGAGAAGGCGAAGCTTGACTTTTATCCTGTAGAGCTTCGGAAGAAGATCGATGAGGTGAACGAGTGGGTCTACGATCGGATTAACAGTGCGTTTTGGCTATATCAGCGATTTTATTCCCATTTTGGATTGAATTTCGGCTGCTCTTGCAGATGGCGTATACAAAGTTGGTTTTGCGAAAACTCCCGAGGCATATCAACAAGCCGTCGTACAACTCTTTGAAGCACTCGATCGCGCCGAGGCTTTATTGAAGGACAAGGCCTACCTAGTCGGTGACCGTCTGACCGAGGCAGATATCAGACTCTTCGTGACCATAGTTAGCTCTTGTCGTCTTGCACTTTCAGGTGTCGGGTCACTAATGATCTACCTAGATACGATTCGATCCCGTCTATTTCGGTCATTTCAAATGTAACACTCGAACCATTCGTCACGGCTATCCTAACATTCACCGGCAAGTCCTCTTTTGCTCCACCATTTCCCGCGTCATTTCTTGCTCACACTGATTTTCATGTCTAAAGGTGGATGCGTAGGTTGTACTGGCAGAATGACGCTTTCAAGTCCACCACCGACTTTGACCACATCAAGACTCACTACTATTGGTCGCACACACAGGTGCGTTCCGTTTTCTCAGCTCATTGCCAGGTCAAAGCGGGGAAAGCTCACTGGGTTAATAACTAATTTCAGATCAATCCGACCCGAATTGTCCCGTTTGGCCCCGTTCCACACATCGAGCCATTGGAAAGGGGAATTGTGAGTTCAAAGTTATGGACCACGAATGCGTGGTCCAAAAGTGTCGGGTGGTCATGGGCCGCAAATCCGTTGTCCAAAAGTGTCGAGTGGTTATGGCCCACAAATCCGTTGTCCAAAAGTGTCGAGTGGTTATGGGCCACAAATGCGTGGTCCAAAAGTGTCCGTGAAAATGTCCGACATCTCGTTAAAGTTTTGTATATATTATAGTACAGTCGACTCTGTCATAACCCGTACCCTTCTTTGAGCACTTATTTCCACTTCATGGCTGGCCCAGAACGCACCATAGTTCACAATGCACCCTAGCAATTGAAAGCGTTAAAGTCCCAACATAGACACTGTTGATTTGAAAAACTCTGCGCCAGAAAATTGCTACAAATTTTTGTAGACTACCTAGTCTAAGTGCAGAGTACTCCCTTGAATGGCTCACCTTTGGCATGCTCTGGAATGACAGGGCTGTCATTCGACTGTACATGCGGTGGCTGAAATGAAGATGCGTCCTCTCCACCCACACCGACAATGCTGATGATCCCGACGAGGGACGGTGTACACCTTCCATGAAAGTCGGCTGGGTTTCTGTTCTCCTTGACTCTTTGTTTGCTCTCTGATCCCTAGACTTTGCTCTAGGACTTGGGATGACATCTGCACTTCATATTTACCCCAGATCACAGCATTGAGTATCGTGCCAGTATTGACTTTCTAGAAATATCACGTCAGTTATGGGTAGATGAGAATCGGCGAAATCATGGCATTGGGCCATGTTACCTCATTATTGCATTTACGGTGCCTCCCATTCCCAGGTCGATAAACCTTGTACTTGGATCCAGGAGAGCATGATCAGGATTCTAGGCCGATCAGACCGAGACCGATAATAAAATTTGGAAGTCAGCTAGTCAGCGGCGGCAGCCCGAACCGTACGCCTTGAATAATGCGGTGAATAACGAGCGCAAGACGAGGTGATCCTTATCATGCACTTCAACGATCAAGTCTACATTCGCCTTTAAAGTCGTGGGAGAACGTGTTCAAAGATGGAGTGTTAGGTGGTTGTCTTGACGATGCTCATCAGTGTGCTTGCTTAATATCGAGACTAACTTAATTTCACCTCTTCGCATTTACCAGACAACGGGGCATGGCCAACGCAAAGAATCCTTACTGTACTGTACAGTGCTCAAGTACAATTATGAGCGCTGTCATAGTCATTTGCTGGCAATGGTCCGGATTCACAAAGCCCGTCATCACCATGACGAAAGCATCGTGCGCCAGGCCCATCCCTTTGGATTTCTAATGTGGGCGTGTAGGCGGATAAAGTATGAGCCTATGAGGCCGCTTGAAGACTTTATCCGCCGCTAGAAGCCCAGTGGAGATTGTCCGGCATCTGTGCCTACGAAAATTGATAATCTTGAGGGATGTATACTACGAGTAAGCGCATAACCCTTCCGACTTTTCAGCGATAAAGTATGAACGTTTATACATGGATACCGAAGCAGCAGCACTCTACACGTGCACATCGCGTCCGGTCGGCCATGTGCGAATTTGAGACCGTGACGGCCTCAACTATCCGCGGATAGCGGGGGTCGGTCAGCAGAGCGCATACATAGCGCATACATATTTACAGTCGGTACCGTGACTTAACTTACTCGCTCCTCTCCCTTAGTCATGGCTGCTCCCCAATGGTTTAGGGGTTTGCGCCCAGCTCATTCTAGGCCCTCGCTCGCTCTCTTGTGTATACCGTCTTCTCCTCTCATCCACATCCAACGATTCGGAGTAGGCAAAAGGACAATGACGACCCGCGACGTCACCAACCCTCCCCACATTTACAGCGCCCCAACAGACGCACAAGGCGCCTTCAAGCGTCCCGCATCATCCTTCCGGGACTCTATCCAGGCCGGTGGTCAATTCCCCCCAGAGAAAGATCGCTATCATCTTTATGTGTCATTTGCGTGTCCTTGGGCTACACGCACTCTTATCATGCACAAGTTGAAAGGCCTCGAAGATGTCATACCTATCACTATCGTCTCACCGCGGTTGGGCGCAGACGGATGGCCATTCGCATCGGCGGACCCGTTCCCCGGAGCTGAAGTCGACCCACTCTACCAGTCCCGGCACGTCAAGGACCTATACCACCGTGCGGACCCTAATTATTCGGGCCGCTTCACGGTCCCGGTCCTCTGGGATAAGAAACGACTCACGATCGTTAACAATGAGTCCTCTGAGATCATACGCATGCTCAATTCGGAGTTTAATGCGCTGGTCCCAGAGGAGAAGGCGAAGCTTGACTTTTATCCTGCAGAGCTTCGGAAGGAGATTGATGAGGTAAACGAGTGGGTCTATGATCGGATCAACAGTGCGTTTTAGCCATATCAGCGAATTTTATTCCCACATTGGATTGAATTTTGGCTGCTCGTGCAGATGGCGTATACAAGGCTGGTTTTACGAAAACTCCCGAGGCATATCAACAAGCTGTTGTACAACTCTTTGAAGCACTCGATCGCGCTGAGGCTTTTTTGAAGGACAAGACCTACCTAGTCGGCGGCCGTCTGACGGAGGCAGATATCAGACTCTTCGTGACCATTGTTAGCTCTTGTCGCCTTGCACTTTCGGGTGTCGGGTCACTAATGATCTTCTAAAATCTACCTAGATACGATTCGATCCCGTCTATTTCGGTCATTTCAAATGTAACATTCGAGCTATTCGTCACGGCTATCCTAACATCCATCTGCAAGTCCTCTTTCGGCTATCCATTTCCCGCGTTATTTCCTGCTCGCTGATTTTTATGTCTTAAGCTGGTTGCGTAGGTTGTATTGGCAGAATGACGCTTTCAAGTCCACCACCGACTTTGATCACATCAAGACTCACTACTATTGGTCGAACACACAGGTACGTTCTGTGTTCACATTGTCAGGTCAAAGCGGGGAAAGCTCACTGGGTTACCTAATTTCAGATCAATCCGACCCAAATCGTCCCGCTTGGTCCCGTTCCACCCATCGAGCCATTGGAAATTTGAATTGTGAGTTCAAGTGTCGAGTGGTTATCGGCCACAAATGTGTGTGGTCGAAAAGTGTCCGTGAAAATGTCCGACGTCTCGTTAAAGTTTTCTACGTGTATATTATAGTACATGCGGTGGCTGAAATGAAGATGCGTCCTCTCCACTCACACCGACACTTTGAAGAGTATACGAGACAAACACCGTTGGTGTAATCTGGCCCGCTAAGGCATTAATGATCGAGGATGCCGCAGTGTTGATACTCTTAGACTACTGAACGACTATGCAGCGCCATCATGAGCTGTCCACATGCGTGTAGAAGACCAAACTGCGTAAGAACACGGGCCCCGAGAAACAGAACTGGTCATTGGTGTAGTGACAAAAAGGAGAGAAAGTTGTATAGTATACTTGGGTCAAGTCCCAGCCATGCCGGTGACACCGACAGAGTCGCGGATCTTTGCGATCTCGCTCGCAGTCAGGACACCTTTACTAGCAGCGAGGTAATCCTCGAAGGCAATCGACGCGTCTCCATGGTTGGAGAACTTGGATCTAAAACAAGAACAGTTCCGTCAGTCCGATCTAAAACGTATAAAGCACAAGGGTATGACGAACCTAAGGAAAGTGAGTAGCTTCTGCCAGTACTCCGGCTGGGACACGGCGGTGCGGTATGTGGATTGCGGGATCGAAAGCTCGGTTGGCATCTCTGTAGAGAGTGTGAGCCCGTCACCATCGACGAGCTGGATATCCTGGGGCTTTTCCAGGGGCGAGGCTGGGGTGGACAGGACGACGGAAGGGATTCGGCTGTGTCCTCGTTTCATTTCCTTTTCCGGAGGAGCAGGGCTAAGCGACGCTGTCTCTGTCTCCTGCAAAGGAGGTACTCCAGACAGCAACAGCGAGGGTAGTTCTTTGGGCTTGGCAATGGGATCCCACTCAACGCCTGGTTTCACCATGAGGTTGATCGTGTCACCATCTTGGACGTTGTACTCCTTTAGCAGTTTAGTATCTGCCAATGCTTTGCCTTTTAAAAGGAGCCGTTGCGCTGAGGCTGGGGGTGCGTGGGGCTGGTCGGCGATTTGGGTCTTGATGGAGGATATGGGATCGGCTGGTGAGACGGGTATGGTGATGGAGAACGGTGGCTTGAGGGACTTGAAAGTGATTTTGATTGTGCTTGGCGCTAATCAAGCCACCCCGTCCCACAGCGGATGTCAACATGCGTTAAGAGTAGAATATTTTGGGATCGGACGCACCGAACGACGGGTGTGCCTCTTTTTTCAACTCTGGAGGCGGGGGAACTTCAAGCTGGATATCAACACATGTCACAGAGAGGTGGTGATGTTCGTTCGCGGTTCTAGAGACATTTGATCCGAGTGAAAGATACTCACCTGAACGACGGGAACCTTTTTCAGGGTTTTCTCTGGTTGTTCTTGAAAGTCATCGTGTAAGGTGACTGGTTGGGATGCGAGGATGTTGACGAATGCCTTGACAAATTCGTGTTCTGTCTGGCCTGACATGTAGACGGTTTGCACAACGCGACGAGCGACGAGCTCCGTTACGCCAAATCCGCCAAATCCCGCTTGCCCGGCCCGGCGTCTCGTCTCCACTCCATCTCTCATTCCGACAGACATGGCTGTGAGTCCATCTCAAACTTCTACCTACAATAGTCTCGGATTGATCTGAAAAAACCCTTTCCCGCCAGTCTGGCTTTGGCTTTAACGGTGGTATGTGGTCACTTGGTGAACTCCGCTGGTTTGTTTCGTGTGCTGAGCGAAGCTGCAGGTCGGTCGCGCTGCTTCGCATTTTGGCAGGAATTCTCCAAGGTACTTTCGCCCTTCTTTCCCCAAATGCTTGTTTTCAGAGTTTACTCATACGCATCATGCAAAATCCATAGTGTTATGCCCAAACGGACAACCCCAAAGAGTGCAGCCCACAAGCCGAAGACTACTTGGAGTGTCTGCATCACACTAAAGAGGCATGCTTGATACGCTCTTCGTCGACCATTTCTCCTTTATTCACGGCGTTGATTGCAGATTGCGCGCGCGAAAGCCGTCAAGGAGGAGTTTGTCAAGAAGGTACAGCACCAAGCCGCAGAAAGCCGAAAGATTGCGGATGTACTGGCGGATGGCGTTATAACGGGTGTTGGACTCATTCGACGAACAGGGGGAAGTGAATCAGAACAGTCCAAGTCACAATAGATTTGTTTCTTTTCGTAGCGCAATTGCGAGGTCAATGGCGGAGATTACGTAATAAACACTGCCATTGAAATGATTCCGCTTGACAGAAAAGCCTTTCAACCTCGTCTGTCATGACCATCGTTGGTATAGGATCGCGCAGCTCGCCGATAATCATTGACGACGATGACGGTCCAATCCCTCCAAAAGTCAAGGCAGGTTCAAGTTCACTGTCATCGGTGAAAGGGACACCGCCACAGCAATCAATCCTGGCAGACATGGTCCCGGCGCGGGATACCACTCCAGCCAGGCAAGAAAACCCAGATCAATTGAGAAGCGGAAAAGGCTATTCTATCCTCATTCGCATGGGATACAAACCCGGATGTGGCCTTGGTGCGAACCTCGAAGGTATTCGCTCCCTTTCACCCTTTCTCTTGGGTGGTTGATTTGTCTTGCAGGTATGACCAGTCCCATCGAGGTCCGTGTGCGGCCCAAACAATTCTCCAACATTGGCATTGGCGCAAGTAGCATTATCTCTTCACGGAATGGACCGTTCAGGGACGCTCCAAACGCAGTCCCTTCTCCGACTGGCTCTTCGACCACCCCCGTATCTGAGCACACCCGTGAAACAGCCAGCTTTTCATTATCCACAACTTTCGGAAGATCCTCCGGACTTTATCCAAATGAAGAACCACCAGAAAATATTCCTAGTAATGGCTCCTCGGTACTCCCTGGCGTTGATCCTGGACCTACAGACGGCAGTTCCACGTCGACTCAAGCTGGCGAAATAGGCAAAGTCAACACCGCAAATATATTCACGAAACATAATTCGGACTCGTACCCGTCCACGTCTCCTCAAGATGTCGGAAACACTCTTCCTCTGGACATTCGAGCACCCCCTGCCTCAACAAATGCCCTTCGCTTCTTCTTCCCGGAACTGTCTTCGGTTCAACCAGTTGTTTTACGGCTCTCACCACCACCCGTCAATTCTCGAGATAGTGCGCCCGTCAATCTTCCCTTGAGTTCCGTCAATTTGCCTTCCTGCCCAATCCTCCCAAAACGACCTCCATCACCGCAAACATACGGCATTCCCTACGTAACCAGGTTGAGTAGAAAAACCGTAGTTATTGGTATGCCCCTAGATGACGTCAAGGTAGGAGGAACGCGCGGCTCTTTTCCCAAGAATTTCGAATCACCTCCCGACCCGTCTTGTTCTCTCGTGATGGAGACTCTTCCGCGAAAGTTTCGCACGGAGTCTTTCATTCTCGACTGGCTCTCTCAGTTTGCATTTAAACCAATGCGATATGAGCTCGTGGAAGGGAAGGCCTTTTTCGAATTCAAGACTCAGCGAAACGCGCAGCTCGCCTGGAAGAGCCCTCGAATGGGTGGCGTAGAGGGTTTGTTCGGTGTCCGCCTTTTTTGGTATCGCGTACTCTCGCAAACGACTTTAAAGGACCTGGACATCATGCGGAAGGTCAATGGGACAGGAACAATAGAGATTCCGGCACAATCACCACAACTGCTGGTCTACACAGACGACTTAAGTCACCGCTCGGGACTTAAAGCAGACACTTCCCACTCACGCATTCCAACACAGAAAGTGGTGTCTCTGCCCCCATCACCCCCTTATTCAACAGTCATCGAGGAAGATAGCGGAGTACCAGTTAAAGTCAACCGTCCGACCGAGAGCATTAGGTCGAACTCTGATAACCAAATATCGCACGGCGGTGACTCCACTGTTCCCTCACCAGCCGTAACGACACGTCCATCATCTGCTTCTACAACGCCAAGCGATCCCCCGGACAAGCGAATGGACGCCGACTATGCTATGCGAGATCTGCCCCCTGGGGTTCCTGGCTTGACCCCGGGCGCCACAGCTTTACCAACCGTCGTCCCTACGTCGTTTTCTCCTACCTCATCCTCGGCTTCAGCTCCGTGCTCCTCACGTACCTCCCCTTCCACCTTCCCCACTTCTTCTCCAGAGGTGCCCAACTCTGCGGTCACCACGGCGTTAGTTGATCATCAGGCACCTCCTGCCCTCAACCAGGGTCAGGGTCCTTCCATGCAGGCGTCAAACTTAGCCGCGGAGACATCCCACATGGAAACGGAGGTTAAAGGGATCGAGTTTGAGAAAGTCGACGGAACACCTCTCGGTGCGGACGATTTTATGGATACGGATACCGCGGCACTTGCCAAAGAGCATGCTTTGCGGGAGATGGTCCTTCAGAGCAGGAAAAGGAAATTGCTTGAATCGTCTAGTACCAAGCAACCTACACCTGCTGCGACGTCTACGGTCACTTCCGGAAGTGCTCTGCAAGACCTTGCGGCAAATTTCATTGCCGACGCTATTGCTCGACCGCCACCAGCCAAGATCGTCAAGATTACTCCATCCGCATCAGTTATGGCTGCTTGGGGGAAACGCCTTGAGCAACATGTTGAATCATCCAAGGCTATCATGGCGAAGATACAATTGACTCGGTCCAAAGCAGAGAGGGACAGACTCATGGCAATTCTCCGGGAGAAAGACCGGTGCGTGTCTTGGTAACACATGCTGGATTCCGCATACTTTATGTGATTAAGAGGATCGACACTTCCCCCCCAACAGCCGCATAGAAAAGGAAAAGATGGCTTTGTACTCGTGTCCTGTGGAAGAAGTCGTACCGGTATCACCGTGGCCTGACTCTCATCCGGGTCAAGGAATCCTTGAACTCAGTGACACTGACGATGACGAAGGTGACTACGATTCCGACGATGACATGGAATAAGAATAAAGGTCAGGTAAGTGTCTCGTGGCGCTCTTTATTCTAACATGGGCACAATGCAGATTCAATCATTTTCCCGCCGCCCAAACGATGGATCCGTTTCCTACCTTGTTTTGGTTTAATAAAATGCTTTCTTGCATCACGCGCACCCCGTTAACCAGGTACTTTGCTTATTTCTTGCACTGTATTGCCTTCCCACCGCTCATTGGACACCATTTTTTCGCTCGTTTCTGGACCTTTGGTCTGTAGTTTGCATAATCATCACCGTATTTCTCTCTGTAATCCTAGTTGTCGTCATCACAGCTCCTCATTCACAGTTCATCATCGCCTCCTTACGTACCCATCGTCTTCCTAGTCCCGCCATGCTCAGTACATGATTTATACTACAGCCATATCGATCAATCGTACTATATACTCTTTAAAATCGTCTTATTCTGCGCGTAAAGGACCATATTGTTGGCCAGATGCGGCAACACAAGAAATTGCTCGCAATTTTGTCCTAGACGATTTACTGTTGCAAGCGTGTATCAGCACCTTACCGTTGCATATGAAACGCTTCAGATTATCGTATCTGATTATTGAATGGATATACCCGTCTATACGTACATTCAACCGGGTAGAGGACTACAACTAAACTAACATACAAGATGGGGGATATTTAGATCGGATAGATATATGCACCCGATACAACAACAAGCGTGGCACATGCAAGCAAGAAACGAAAAAAGGTGAAAAGTGAAAGGGTCAGGACGAATCTTTCTCGTCTCACCAGAACCGGCCAAACACGCTACCGCGACCGGTAACAGCATTAGCAGCGCTGTCCAACAACATCCCCACGCCCTCCTGTATCGCATAGCTCACGGGTCGCATCTGCGTCGCATCCCATACGTGCTGACAAGGTTGTGGGAGTGGGTCTGGGTTTAGCCGGGGATGGTCGAGGTCGCGTTCGTAGATGGATGGTTGGCGCGTGCCGCTGGATGAGAGGCGCGGGTATATCGGTGGTTCGAAGGTGCGGCGCGCTGTGCGTAGGCGGTGGAGAACCTGTGTGTCATGGGGTGGGCGGTCGGTTGTCGCGGTTCGATTCGATTCAAATCCCAAAAAAAAAAAAAAAGAGGAGAAATGGGGGTTCCGGGCGTGGCAGGGGTCACAGAAGATCAGGTGGGTGCTTTTGAAGAAAGAAGGTTCTGTTTTGACTTGCCTGTTCGTAGAATTCGATTTCGCCGTCTAGGTGCTCCTTTGCGAGCGACGCAAAGTCTTCGACTTTTTGGGCGTGGTAGGTGTCTATTTCAGCCATTGTCGTGTTCAGGACCGTCTCGCATCGCGAAGCAACTTCCTCGTTTGGCTGAGGCGAGAAAAGAGAGATCCGGATGAGAACTGAACCGGTCATAGTTTGCGAATAAGGATAGAGTGCGACTTGCCGTAGATCCTTCCGTCGCTTCTTTGTATCGAGATAGTGTATTTCGATGGGTATCTATGATCGGCTGTACCAGGTGTGAGTGAACAAGCAAGGTCCGTCCGAACATCAAAAGGGGGTTACCGCGTATAGGTGAGAAGGGTGGGCGACACTTTTGAGGGCCTCGTGCGTGATCAGCTGCGTTCTGCGCGCCTAGTAACAGGTCATCAGGATTTCTTAAGACGTAAAATCAGTTGAATTCCGACGAACATGGTCATCATACAAGTCGGCGACGCTTTGCAGGGTCTCACTTGTTTTCTGCAGCGCCCCGGTAAGTCTTAGGCAATCTGTAATGCGTTATGTAGGGCGCGAAATCGAGCCGTGTGGAGGGGCGTACCTTCACAGCCCTCACGCCAACACCATGCACCCTGTTCGTTCACATAGCCTTTCGCCTTCTTGGGTTCCTCACTTTCACCTAATCCCTCTCGATCGGATTGGAAATACAAGTCCTCTTCTCGAGTAGTCACGCCAGCACTGGGTAATGAGGCGATAGGTTTAGCGGAAATAAGCGAGAGCAAAGAGTATGACAGGAGGCGCTCCGCCTTTGACATCTCTGGTTTCGATTCATGGGATCAGGTTCCATGCCAAGTCTATACGTGATTGCTGCTCACCTACCCGGGCTTGCCGGATCTGCGGAAAGATATTGCGTAAACCCTGCACCCCAGTGCTAACAGCCATTGTGTGAACATCAAATCTATTGACGGCCTCGGTAGCCTCTTCAGCATCAATATTGAAGTCCGAGTGGAGCACGTTAAGATAAAACGAAGGTCCAGCAGGTGGGAGACCCAAATGTTGAGGGAGCTGGCGTTTCCACTCCTTCGATCCAATGCACGGTTAATCAGGATCTATGTGCCAGAAACGAGACCACGCTCACCTGCTCACTTTCGCAACTCAAGAAGAAGGTCAAAATCTCTGCATATCGTCCGACGGGATGTCTTACAATCCTCGCAAGGTATCTCTCAAGATCACCGCGACGCGCTTCCACAAAGTCGCCACTGAAAAGACCCGAATAATGTTTCTCAGGGAGCGGAGGAAGGGCAATTCCGGGGAGGCGGCGCGTCAAGGCAGTATGCAACATAGAAAAATGAGAAAATCGTCGATGGACAGTGATGCGTGAGCTATTGGGGGAAGTATTGACAGTGCCGGCCGACTCTGCATCTAATGGTTCGGATGTTGACACGTGGAAAAGCGAGGTGACGCTATAGACGATATATGCGCCAGAAAGTGTCGAGGCGCGCTTTGAGGGTGAGTGGACTAGAACCCGGAACGGTGGGACCTTCTGCCTCCAGGATGGACCGGCGTCGACGAAGTGTTTATCTGCTTCATTTGCATCTGTCGTGCCCGTTGTTGCTCCAGCATGGCCATCACCTACCTTAGGTGCGGACTCTTCATCGTCACTTGCCTCAAACACGTGCTTTAGCGAGGGTGAAGGGACATCTGGCTTTGATGAACTTGTCCCGTTCAACACATAAGCCTCCGCGCCGCTGGTAACAAAGCTTGAGAATCGATTGAGGCTCTTGCCTCCAAAGAGACCTTGAGTGAAGCTGGGGAGAGCGGCCATCATGCGCTCACCCGTGGTTTGTACCACGATGGGCTTTGCTGTGGGTGGGGATATGAAGGCCACGGAGCCACGTGGTGTCAACGAGGAAGTCGAAGCGACGCTTCTGCTTTCACTAATGTGTCGTGAATGCAGCGTGCTGCCTGCGTCGGGAGCGGCGATAAAATCGACGGTGAACTATGGGATGTCAAGGAGGGCATAGACGGTAAAGCAGGAAAGTATTCA
>WNFQ01005424.1_pt1 | contig 12758 bp, 11 predicted proteins | sample 5400171 | NCBI WGS metagenome assembly WNFQ01 (sample SAMN13153356, study PRJNA577476) | soil metagenome | isolation source: 20 cm soil under Madrone tree | place: USA:California | collected 2016-06-14
AACCCTAACCAGTTGATCCTCTTCGATTTATAGCCGGACACCAATGGTGAGCGATATTCGCTCGGTGCATGGTGGGTGTTGCATCGACCGGTTGAGCTGGCTGCGCTTACCAGACAAATATAATTTCACCGCTATCCAGCTCTCTCCATCCAGAAAGATACTGTCAGCTGGATGCTCCTTACTTGACTCTGTGACCGCGGACAGTCCAAAAACTGTCCCACAACCTGTTCCTCAGTACGATTGACGCCACTTCATGTAGGAGTTGCTGTGTGATCCACGCAACGAGCGAGCGCGTTGCGTCAAGGAATCTACATGACGCCCTACGTCCGCCCGCAGCTCTCTCCGACTCGAACAGTCCTTCTCTCAACCGTCTCGATCCCCCCTTCCACCTTTCCTGCAAGTCTCAGTCAATAAATCCCGATCTACTTCGTTCAATTCCTGCCCGGAGGCCCGAAAGCTATAGCAAACGGATTTGCTCCACCGAATGGGTCGGACTCGTTCGTTTTCCTTCGCGCTTTCCCTCCAGTCTCCAAGAAATAGATTTTGTCGGCCCTTTCTTTTCAACAACTTGCACACTCTTTTTCATTCTTTGCAAAAGAGTGAAAGCCCATCACCTTTCCTTTCAAGCAGTTGCGCACTCATTGCCAAAACACCCTGCGGGTACCCCTCTCCCTCGCCACAAAACAGGAACTATAGTTCCCTATTCCCGTTTCTCTTTACTTCGCTACGTCCTTACTTCTTTACTTCTCTTTGTGCGAAACTCTCTCCCATGACGAGCAATCCTCTCCACCTCGACGTCAACGAAAACATCGAATGTGCGCACACTCTCGCCTCGCGCTTCTACACCGATCCCGCCATGCTCGAAATTGAAAAAGAAAAGATCTTTCGCCGCACCTGGCAGCTAGTCGGCACCCTCGACCACTCCTGCGGCGAGGTCAGCGGCGTCAAGAAAACCATCTCCGATCCAGAAACTTATTTCACCGCTGACGTTGCGGGCGAACCGCTCCTTGTCGTCCGCGACAAGCAGGGAACTCTTCGCACCTTCAGCAACGTCTGCCGACACCGCGCCGGACCCATCGCTCTCGGTAGCGGTTGCAAAAATGTCATGCGCTGCCAGTATCACGGCTGGACTTACACACTCGACGGACGCCTCATCGGCACGCCCGACGTTGAAGGCGTGGAATTTTTCGATCGCAGCACCATGGGCATGGTTCCAGTGCGCCTCGAAACCTGGGAAAAATTCATCTTCGTGAATTTCGATCCAAGCGCCGAAAATCTTTCAACGTATCTCGGAAAAATTCCAGAGCAAGCTCGTGGCTTCCAGTTTGCGGGACTGCAATCCGCCGAACGCCGCGACTACGTCATCGATTGCAACTGGAAGGTGTACGTTGACAACTATCTCGAGGGCTATCACATTCCCATCGCGCATCCCGGACTGATGCGCGAGATCGATTACGCGCACTATCGCACTGACACGTTCCGCTATTATTCGCAACAATTCGCGCCCATTCGCGCCATGAAAACAGAGGACGCCGGCGAACGTTTCTACGCGCCCGGCACAGGATTGCAGCAAGCGCTCTACTTCTGGATTTTCCCGAATCTGATGCTCAACATTTATCCCGACAATATTTCCATCAACGTAATCGTCCCCCTCTCAACCGAAAAAACCCTCACGATTTTCGAATGGTTTTTCCACGACGCCGAGCAGGCAAAGAGGAAAGAGCGTATTGAAAAGGCAATCGGATTTAGTGATGAAGTCCAGCAGGAAGACATCGCGCTCTGCGAAAACGTGCAACGCGGCCTCCGCTCCTCTACCTACGATCGCGGCCGCTACTCCGTAAAACACGAAAACGGTGTCCATCACTTCCACATGCTCCTAAGCGAATTCCTCGGAAAGGAAGCACCCAGCAACCAGCGATCACAGATCCGTCAGGCAGGTTGCTCGTGAATTTCAACTTTTCATATAGCCGCGGCGGCATTTATCCCGACCCATCGCTACGCCGCTGCTCTATTCACTACTTACTTCACGGCTTGGCCGGAGCAGGAGCCGGCGTCGCCGGCGCGGTGGATTTGTTGAAGTCGAAATTAACTTTCGGAGCGGTACGCGCGCCTTCTTCGGTTTTGAAATAAGCGTCGTTGCGAGTGAAGCCGGCCATGCTGGCGACCAGACTGTTGGGGAAAAGTGAAATGTAAGTGTTGTAGTCCTGCACCACTTCGTTGTACCGGCGGCGCTCCACAGCGATGCGGTTCTCCGTTCCGGCAAGTTCATCCTGCAAGCGCAGGAAATTTTCGTTGGACTTGAGCTGCGGATAATTTTCCGTGATCACCAGTAAACGGCTGAGCGCGGAATCGAGCGCGCCATTCGCGGCGATTTTATCGGCAGGAGTTCTGGCGCCGATCAGTGCGGAACGCGCCTGCGCGATTTCGCTGAACACTTGTTCTTCGTGAACGGCAAAACCCTTCACAGTTTGCACGAGGTTGGGAATCAAATCGGCGCGGCGCTGCAACACAACATCGACTTGCGCCCAGGCTGCATTGACAGCCTCGCGCTTCACGGCCATCTGGTTGCGCCTGCCAACGTAAGCGCTGCCCAGAATGAGAGCAAGAATCAGCAAAATAACTAAAATGACCAAGCCGGTTTTCATGAATCTTCTCCTTTTTATGTCAGGGTTTGTCAGTACAAACCCTGAAACCCGTTAAACTGCGGGTCAGAATTTTTGTCTTTTAACGCGCTGCCACTCGTGTTTTGGCACCAGAGCATCGAGCGCGTTGATCACAAATTCGACGGCTTCGAGATATTTGCCATAAGCCCGCGTAACTTCGGAAACCGGATGATTGTCGCGCAGCGCGCGGCCAAGCTGGAAAACGGCAGCTTCCGCGCCGGTCAACTCTTCGATGCGCTGATACACCGCGCTCTTCTCTGAGGGAACATCTTCGCCGAGCGCGATCAGAACGTGGCGGAGAAGAACGGTGATGCTGGAAATGGATTTGCCGTAAATTTCGCGCAGCTGCTGTTCGTTATCGGAAGCGCGTAGAAAATGGTCGCGAAGTTTATGCAGCGCGCCGCGCAGTTCGTGCTCGACTTGCGCGCGATGCAGATTCATGGGGACTTCGATCCTCGCGATCGGATCATCGCCAAAGAGCGCGCGATGCGCCTGCCCGATATCGAGCAGCTCGATTGCGAAAACATCGGCGGAATGAATTAATTCTTCCTGCGTGAAAATGCGCGGGGCCGGTTCGCGAAGTTGTCCGCTCCACCAGCGAACCACGGAAGCGATGCGCGAAAGTTCCATCGCCTTTGCGGATTTCAGCACGCACAAAAGATTCAAATCCGATTTGTGCGCGTGAAAATCGCCGCGCGCCGCGGACCCATACAAAATGACGGACTGTAGATTTTCTCCCGCAGCTTCCCGCAGCCTGCGTACGATCTCTGTTAATTTTTCTTCGCGTGCCAGCATGCCATCCTCTATTTACGCAAAATCGTTAAAAACATTTCACCAACTGCCCGAAGCCCCGCCTCCGCCACTCGATCCTCCACCAAATCCGCCAAACCCTCCACCGCCGCCCCCACCGCCTCCGCCAAATCCTGGAGATCAGAGAGCCGAAAATTCTGAGAACGATGAAAACAATTATCAACAGCACGAACGGATTAATCGGCGAACCGCGCTGTCGCGAAGTGTTTGCGAGCGGGCGAGCCGGTGGCTGTCCGGAGAGCGTGACACCGTCATCGTCGGCAATATATTTTGCGAGTTGCCAGGCTGCGATTTCGATCGCCGAACCGTAATCATTTTGCCGAAGAAAAGGAACCATAGCGCGGCCGGCATCGCCTGCGCGAGCGTCATTGATGATTGGTTCGATGCCATAACCAACTTCGATTCTATATTTGCGGTCGTTGGGAGCGACGAGCAACAGCACGCCGGTATTGTCTTTCTTCGCGCCCACGCCGAGGTGTTTGAAAAGATCCACGGCATAATCTTCAACCGGACGATCGTCGAGGGATTTGACGGTGACGATGGCCATTTGTGTGCCGGTTTTTTGTTCGAGTTCACTGCCGAGCGTTTCGAGGCGTTGCCTGGTAGCCTGCGGAATGACTCCGGCGAGATCGGCGACATAGCCGGTGGGCGAAATTTTGTTGATGTCGTCGGCGGAGACGGTGCTGGAGCCGAAGAATAACAGAAAGAAAATGCAAAGGAGTGGCGGACGGGAACGTGTCATGTGAGGAGTTGGAAAGTGATCCTCTGGCTCGGCGAAAGTTCCGCTGGAGCGAACCGAACAAGCATCGCGATTTTCACGGGAAAGTGCAAGTGAACTTCGAGCAAGAAGGTGCGGCAGAGCACGGAAGAAAAGAGGCTAAGCAAAGATGTGACGAAGAGAAGTTCAACGTGGCGCGGGCGCCACCGCGCACAGCCAAGAGTGGCTGTGCTACTGAAGAGTGCTTCGGGGCGTGGGCGAACCGTGGTTAAATCACTCGGATTTAAAAACCAATGCAGGCAAGGCGGAGGAATTGATGCGACGAGCGAAAATGAGCGGCAGCCGTGGTTTTCGATGCACTGCAATGTGGCTCGCGATTTTCATGTTGGCGACCGCAAAGCAGGGCGCAGCGCAGGCGGGACCTCCAGCGGATTTGGATGCGTTTGTTGCGCGATCGATGAAGACATTTGAGGTGCCGGGATTGGCGATTGCGATTGTGAAAGATGGAAAAGTGGTGATGGCGAAAGGCTACGGCGTGAGAAAAATGGGCGAAAGCATGCCGGTGGATGAGAACACACTGTTCGGGATCGGTTCGAATACCAAGGCGTTTACAACGGCGGCGCTGGCTACACTGGTGGATGAAGGAAAGATTTCGTGGGACGACAAAGTGTACGAGCGGCTGCGTGGGTTCGAGATGTACGACCCGTATGTTTCGCACGAGATGACGATTCGCGATTTGTTGACGCACCGCAGCGGGATGGGACTGGGCGAAGGCGATTTACTTTTCTGGCCGCACACCACGTTCACGCGCGAAGAAATTATTTACAAGTTGCGATTCATGAAGCCGGCCACGAGTTTTCGCAGCAAATATGCGTACGACAATTTGCTGTACATCGCGGCGGGACAGATTATTCCGGCGGTCGCGGGGAAGTCGTGGGAAGAGTACGTCACGGAAAAGATCTTGAAGCCGTTGGGAATGAAAACGACCACGTTGAGCAACGCACATTTTCCCGCGGGCGCGGATATTGCGTGGCCGCATTCGAAAATTGGAGGGCCGTTGCGACCGATTGATTTTGTGGAGCTGGACAATGCGGCACCGGCGGGGTCCATCAATTCTTCCGTGGTGGAGATGTCGCGCTGGCTGCTGCTGCAACTAAATCGCGGAAAATTTCCCGACAGCGATGCACGCCTTTTTAGCGAGCAACGTTCCCAGGAAATGTGGTCGGCGCAGACGATATTGCCGACACGGGAACGACCGGGAGCATTGGGACAACTAGCGCCGAAATTCGCGGCGTATGGATTGGGATGGGGCCTGCGTGACTATCGGGGAAGGAAGCTGGTGGGACATACCGGAGGCGTGGCGGGATTTGTTTCGCGGGTGATGTTGGTGCCGGAAGAAAAACTAGGGGTGGTGATTTTGACGAATGCGGAGGAAGGCGGAGCGTTTGATGCGATTTTGTTTCACGTGTTGGACGGATATTTCGGGAGTGGCAACACGGACTGGATCAGCGTGCTGCATGAGGCGGATGAATCAGAGCAGAAGAATGCGGAAGAGGAACTGAAGAAACAGGCGGGAGGTCGGGCGAGCGATTCGAAGCCGTCGCTGACGCTTGGGAAATACGCCGGCAAATACGAGGATGCTTGGTATGGACTGGCAACGATTCGAATGGTAAACGGGAAATTGATTTTTTCGCTGGATCATACGGCGACCGCAGTTGGAGAACTGGAACACTGGCAGTACGACACGTTCAAGGCGCGGTGGAGGGATCGCACGGTGGAAGACGCATTTGTGACGTTCAGCCTGAATGCGAATGGAGAGATCGATCACTTTACGATGAGCGCGGTCTCGCCGCTGGCGGATTTCAGTTTTGATTATCAGGATTTATTTTTTCGGCCAGTGAAAAGCGAAAGCGGAAAACATTGATTTGATTTACGAGCCGGTGAAAAGAAAAGGAACGGAAAAGATAACGCAGAGACGCAGAGGAACACGGAGACGGTAGTGTAGAGGGACAGGTAACGGGACTGGACTTTAGTACAGTTCTGCGCTGGAAAACGCGGCGAGAGAAGGAGGCATCCAACTATAAAATTGAACAGGAGAAATTGTGGAGCGTCCCGTTAACCCTGCGCGACGGTATCGGTATGAGTGGACGACGCACGTTCCTGTGATCGCAGTGTTAGTATTTTCCCTCCTCGGCAGTTGTCCGACGATGTTTGCGCAGTGCAATTCCTTGAAATCTGGAGAGACGCTGTGGGTGCGGCTGTTGGAGCCGCTGTCTTCGTATAGCGGAAAAGCGGGCGACAAGATTCATGCGATGGTGATTGAGTCGCCGGCGTGCAATGGGGCGGAAGAGGTTGCGGCAGGGACGATGGTGGAAGGCGAAGTCGCAAGAGTCACGAAAGTGGGAATGGGATTAGTGCACGAGACGGCGGCGCTGCGGGTGGAGTTTAAGAGTTTGCAGATGCCGGACGGAAACCAGATAGCAATCGCGACGCGTCTGCTGGAAATCGACAACGCGCGTGAAAAGGTAAAGAACGGAATTATTCACGGCGTGAATGCAACCGACACGCCGCAAGGAAGAATTACCAATCGACTGAAGCATCTGCCGACCTGGAACCCTTACAGTGATTTGACGGTGTTGGCGTACCGCACCGCGTTTCCGACGTTTCCGGAACCGGAGATTTATCTGCCGCGAGGAAGCGATTTGAAACTGGAACTAGCGGATGGGATCTCACTGCCTGAGAGCGCGGAGCGTGAGCCGGAAAATGACCGTCCCGACGAAATTGAGAAGGCGGTGCTGGAAATTACGGCACCCGAACTGCCGGTGAGGACAACCACGCGCAACGGCCAGGACGCGGATATTGTGAACGTGGCGCTGCTGGGAAGCACAAGCCAGATGGATGCGGCGTTTCGCGCAGCGGGATGGAAAAACGGTGATGCGATGTCAACGCGATCGGTGCTGCGGCAGATCCATGCGTTCCTGTCGTTCAAGAATTATCCGAGCGCACCGATTACCACGCAATTGATGGATGGCCAGCGTGTGAGCCAGACTTGGGAAAAAGGGCTGGACAGTTACGCGAAGCGCGAGCATTTGCGGGTGTGGGGCCGGAACGACGTGATCGAAGGGCAGACGGTGTGGCTGGGAGCGATGACGCGGGAAACCGGAGCGGTGTTGTCGGTGCGTCGGCATAAATTTATTCATCACATTGATGCGCAAATGGATGACGGGCGCGGAATCATGGTGCGGGATTTGCGTTTGGCGGGATGCGTGGCGGCGGTGTACTACGTGCGGCGGCCGGGGATGGCGCATGCGGCGATGAACGCGACGGGCGATGCGATGCGGACGGATGGCTCGCTGGCGGTGGTGCAATTGAAGGACTGCGAGAATCCAGTGTTTGTGCAGGGGAGCGATGCGCCCGCGGTGCAATCGCGGCCGCGTTCGAAGTTCGCGCGATATTTGCGGATGCAGGTTTTGAGTTTTCGGAGCGATTTGATTCGCGGGAATATTTTATACGGCGGATTTGAATTGACGCGGATGGTGGTGCGCACGCGGCGGAATCATAGCGAGAAGGCGATGCTGGCGCGCCAGGGCGAAGTGAACACTGAGCGTCGGGACAGCGTGGCAATTGGCGATGCGAACACTCCGGAGAGTACATCGTTTGCCGACCGCGACGATTGAGTCGAAGTAATTTCCAGAAAACAACATTTGGAGTTTTCGTAAAGCCGCAGTACGCGCTGCGATGTGATGGTTCGTGCTGTTGCTGCGTGTGATTTTTAACGCAGGGACACAGCGGACAGGAGATTTCTGCGACGAAATTGTCAGGCAGGAGCGGATGACGGCTGCGTGTCGGCTAGTTCGTTTTCCCAGCGGGCGATTACGGCGCTGGCCAGGCAGTTGCCGGTTACGTTGACGGAGGTGCGGGCCATGTCGATCAGGGCGTCTACGCCGAGGATTACGAAGATAGGTTCGGTCGGGAGATGGAAGCTGGCGGCAGAAGCCAGAAGAACAAGGAGAGTGGCGCGAGGTACGCCTGCAATGCCTTTGCTGGTGAGCATGAGCGTAAGAACCATCAGGAGCTGTTGTGGCCAAGACATGTGAATGCCTGCGGCCTGCGCGACGAAAATGGAAGCGAGCGCGAGGTAGAGAGTTGAGCCGTCTAGATTGAAGCTATAGCCTGCGGGAATTACGAACGCGACGATGCGGCGCGGGACGCCGAATGCTTCCATGCACTCCATGGCGCGGGGTAGAGCGGCTTCGGAGGTGCTGGTGGCGAAAGCGATGGTGGCGGGTTCGGCTACGGCGGTGAGAAAACGCTTCAGTGGGATGCGCGCGAGACTTGCGATCGGGAGCAGTACGAAAAGAAGAAATGCGATCAGTGCGCCGTAGGCGGTAAAGAGCAGTTTGCCGAGGGGAAGAAGGACCGCGACGCCCATGTGGCCTACGGTGTAGGCCATGGCGGCGCCGACTCCGATGGGAGCGAAGTACATGACGATATTGGTGAAGCGGAACATGACTTGCGTGAGGGATTCGGCGAAGTTGAGGATTGGCTTTTGGAGTGGTTCGGGAACGCGGGTAAGCGCGATGCCGAAAAGAATGGCGAAGACGGCGACTTGCAGGATTTGGTTTTCTGCTACCGACTGGACGATATTTTCCGGAAAAATGTGGAGGATAAAATCGGCCCAGCGGAGTGGAGTTGGGTTTGGCGGAGTTTGCGCGATTGTGCTCGCGGGAATCACGAGGCCTTCGCCGGCTCTTGTGAGATTAATGGCGGCGACGCCGAGGAAGAGCGCGATGGTGGTGACGGCTTCGAAGTAGACGAGACTCTTCCAGCCGATGCGGCCGACTTTGCGGAGGTCGCCGTGACCGGCGATGCCGGTGATGAGCGTGCCGAGGATGAGCGGGGCGACGATTACCTTGATGAGGCGGAGGAAGATGTCGCTTAAGAAACGGAGTTGCGTGGCGAATGCGGGAGCGTCGAGGCCGAGCTCGAGTCCGGCGAGCATGGCGAAGAAGATCCAGAAGGTGAGGGAGCGATTGCGAAGGCCGGCGATGGCGAGGAGGAGAAGGCCGACGCAACGGAGAACCATGAAGGACTTGTGTGAAGGAAATGGGATCAGGAGCAGGCAGCCTGTGGCGAAGAGGACGAGTCCGACGGCGAGAAGAAGTTTGAATTGGCGAGCGGCGGATTTCGGCAAATGTGTTTCCAGAGTTGGAAATAGGAACGCACATCATAGCAGCAAGAGCAGAAAAGCTGCGCGGGTTTGCGGGATCGGCGGAGTTGGGTGACGTGGGTTTTAACGCCGAGGTCACAGAGAGCGGAACGCGGCGCTTCGGCGAGGCGGAACAGGATGGCCACCTGAAAGCGCCGCTACAAGAGCGAGAGCACAGCCAAGAATGGCTGTGCCACCACGAAAGAAAGAATAAGAAAGAGCAGCGACACCCCGATATATCGGGATAAATGCCGCCGCCGCTACGTAAAAAGTCTTCGCGGCTTGCCTAGTTAATTAACGCGCTGCTATCGTGCGGGTATGCCAAAAATAAAACATTTTGAGTGTTCACGCTGTGGGACTACGGTGTCTGCTGAGCAGCCGCAGACGGTTTGTGCGAAGTGTGCGGGATCGCTGTATGTGCGGTATGACTTGAGGCCGATGCGTGGAGAGGCTGGGCAAGCGCAAGTTTTGCGCGATGCGAGTCCAGGCGAACGGGCTGCGAGGGAAACACAGAACGGAAATTCGGCGCTTCCGTCGGCGTGGGCTGGGATGTGGCGATATCGGTCGGTGTTGCCGGATGTGGAGCCGGTGACTTTGGGCGAGGGATGGACTCCGGTGATTCGAAGCCGGCGATATAAGAATGTTGTGGTGAAAGAAGAGGGAGCGAATCCTACGGGAAGTTTTAAGGCGCGTGGGTTGGCGCTGGCGGCGACGATGGCGAAGCACTATGGATTGAAGAAGCTGGCAGTGCCTTCGGCGGGGAATGCTGCGGGGGCGCTGGCGGCGTACGCTGCGGCAGCGGGGATGGAAGCGAATATTTTCATGCCGAAGGATGTGCCGTTCGCGAATTATGTGGAAGCAAAAATGTATGGCGCGAATGTGACGCTGGTTGATGGATTGATTTCGGACTGCGGACGAATGGTGGCGGAGCGAAAAGAAAAAGAAGGATGGTTCGATATTTCCACCTTGAAGGAGCCGTTTCGAATTGAGGGAAAGAAGACGATGGGATACGAGCTGGTGGAGCAGCTCGGGTGGGAATATCCAGCGGCGGTGTTTTATCCGACAGGCGGCGGAGTGGGATTGATTGGAATGTGGAAAGCGTTTGCGGAACTGGAAGAATTGGGTTGGGTCGCGCCGGGAAAACGGCCGAAGATGATTGCAGTGCAGTCCGCGGGATGCGCGCCGGTGGTGCGTGCGTTTGATGAGAATGCAAAGGTGAGCCAGATGTGGGAGAACGCGGCGACATTCGCTTCTGGATTGCGTGTGCCGAAGCCGTACGGCGACTACATCATGCTGGAAATTTTGAAAGACTCGGGTGGCGTGGCGCTGGCGTTTTCGGACGGAGTGATTCTGGAATCGTTGCGGGACTGGGCGAAGAATGAGGGGATTTTTCTTTCGCCGGAGGGAGCGGCGGCTACGGCGGCATACGATCATTTGTTGAAGACGGGATTTTTGAAGGCCCAGGATCGCGTGGTTTTGTTCAATACTGGCGCGGGGCTGAAGTATACGGATGTTACGGCCGAGGCGGCGGGGATTTTGCGGCCTAGTTGAGGGGAGTTGTGGCGCAGTTTCGCGTTACGGAGGACCTTGCGTTGAAGTTTACGTTGAGGTCCTTTGCGAAGGCCGGCTCGTAGATGACGGCGCTGAGAAACTGGCAGCCATCTGGGTATGAGAAATTAGTTCGGCTGGGGCGGAGCGGTTTCGCGGAGGTCCACTGTCTTGAATCCTGCGGGGAGTTCGAAGAGTGAGGAATCGGGATCAGACTGATTCACACTGGTCACGACAAAAGTCTGTTTGCCGATTCGCGGGTCCTCCCGGACCGATAGCAGACTCAGGCCAAGCTGCTCGGAATACCAGAATTCCCGTTCGACGGTAACTTTGCGATCATTTCCAAACACTCCGGGATTGTAGGTGGTAACGTCGCGAATGCCTTCCGCCGATACGCCGGCAAGAATCTGTGCACCCAACTCCTGGTGGACGACGGTTCCTTGATTATTCGGAAGCGGCCCGGAGGGTGGACTAGCGGGCTTGTAGATTTTTGAAGTCGAGCCGGCGTATTTCAGCAGTTCACAGGTGTTGGTCTTCACAACCAGGAAGCAGTTGTACAACGTCCCTGCGGTTGGGTCGGCAATCTGAATCACGGTCATCATCGACTTCACACGTGGGTCGTTTTTCGGCACCAGCGCCCAGCGTTCTTGATAAATTCTCCCTGCAGCATCCCGCACGATGCGACGTTTATTGACGAAAGTTACCGTTCCACCATCGTTCAGCGTTTTCACCCACTCTGTTTCTAGTGTCAGGGTGAACGGGGCACCAGCCTTGGGAGGAACTTCGATACTTTGCAGCACTTCAGACACGCCGCCATCCTGAGTGGTCACGAACTGCGGCTGTTTGTTGGGCGACTGGGCAAACGTTCGATCTTGAGCTTGCAGCGAAGCAGCGCCTGAAGTCGCGATAGCAAGTAGTACTACGGTAAGTATGCGCACAGATACCTCGCAGGAGCGAGGGCTAGTCTCGCACAACGAACCGCGGTAACGAAGGAGTATTTTCGTGTGCTGCTCTCGCTACTCTGTTCGTAGGGACAGGCTGTATCGAGCCTGCAAAGCCGCGCTCCAAATCGCCGCCCATGAGGGGCTGCTCACGACAAACGGGCTGCCGCATGGGGCCAAGAGAACAACACCACTCCAGGAATGGAGGGAAAAAAACCGATAGGAGGAGAAACAGCTTCCTGACTAGCTGCTCTGCCGGTTTGCAAGACAGGCGCTACGCCGTAATAAATGTGGAGTCAATTCAATATCTTGGGATTTTCGGTCGCCCGGAGGATCAGCGCCACAACGCATCACCGACCAAGACAGCAACCCGCCACTGTAAAAGCAGCGGCCAGACGGCCACCCAAAAGTGGCCGCTACGTCGATGACTCAGATGGGCGAAAGGAGCGGCAGGCGAACCAGGCTACCGAGGCGAGCATGCCTAGCCAGCCGAGGGTGCGGGTGGCGTGGGCGATCTGCGTGTCATGAAGCATAAGGTTCCATTGCGTGAAGAGGACTTCCCAGTCGCTGTCGCCCGAGCCGACGAGGAGGAGCGCGCTGGTGCGGGCGTCGGCCATGTAGGTGGCGATGTACAGAAAATTCTCGAAGAACCAGAATGCGCAGAAGGCGGCGCCGGTGGGTTCGCGACGGAAGAAAAAATAGGACGCGCAGGCGAGAGGCACGATGAGTTCGAGAAGCGTGCCGCCTATGACCATGAGAGTGTAACCGAAACCGGATTCCGCGCCACCACCGAGAATGCAGAAGAGCGGGTGGCCTGCTTCGTGGATGGCGAGATTGGCGTAATCGAGGAGTAGGAAACCGGAGCGGTT
>WNFQ01002749.1_pt1 | contig 12753 bp, 10 predicted proteins | sample 5400171 | NCBI WGS metagenome assembly WNFQ01 (sample SAMN13153356, study PRJNA577476) | soil metagenome | isolation source: 20 cm soil under Madrone tree | place: USA:California | collected 2016-06-14
CGTCGCCAGCCAGGTGGCGGCCGGCGAAGTGGTGGAGCGCCCCGCTTCCGTCGTGAAGGAGCTAATCGAGAACAGCATCGACGCCGGGGCTCGCAGGATCGAGATCATGATTCGCCGAGGCGGAATTTCGCTCGTTCGCGTGAGCGATGACGGGTGCGGAATGGATCGTGATGACGCGCTGCTTTCACTTGAGCGTCATGCCACGAGCAAGATTCGTTCTGCCTCCGATCTTCAAGCTATCGGCACGCTCGGATTTCGCGGCGAAGCGTTACCGAGCATTGCCAGTGTTTCGCGATTTCGATTAACTACACGCGAGCCAAAAGCGATCGCGGGAACGGAAATCATCGTGAATGGCGGCAAGATCGACATCGTGCGCGATGGCGGCGAAGCGCCGGGAACGCAAGTCGAGGTGCGCTCGCTTTTTTATAATCTGCCTGCGCGCCGAAAATTTCTCCGTTCCGAAAACACGGAAAGCCGCAACATCGAACACCAGATTCATCTGCAGGCGATTGGCCATCCTCAAATTGCTTTTACACTGCTACGAGACGACCGCCTGATGTTCCAATTACCGGCGGCGACAACGCTTAATGAGCGAATTCGTGATTTATATGGCGTCGAACTGTTGGAGCGCCTTATTCAGCTGAATGGTGCCACGTCGCGGAAAATTCAAATCAGCGGGTTCATCGGGCAAGCGGGTCTGAGCAGGCAGACCCGCGCGCAACAGCTCGTTTTTGTAAATGGCCGTGCAATCGAAAGCGGCCTCCTCACCGTCGCAATCCGCGAGGGCTATCACACGGCCCTCATGAAAGGGCGGTATCCCGTCACATTCCTTTTCCTCGATCTCGATCCAGCGGCGGTGGATGTAAACGTTCACCCGGCAAAACGCGAGGTGCGCTTCCGCGATCCAACCGGAGTGCGTGAAGCGATCGTTCGCTGTGTTCAGCAAACGTTGGAACGCGGCCGGGCGGAGTGGCAGCAAAAATTTCGCGCACCACACATCGAGCCGGAGCCGGTCGGAACGGAAGCAAAGATTCCTGAAGCGCTCCATCGTGAGCTTTCCCACTTCGCAGCCGGCTTTGGCGATGGCAGCCACAGACGTGCTGAGTTTGCTCCCGCGCCGCCTGTCATCCCGAGCTCTCTAGCTCCGCAGGCGCAGGGTGATCCTGACCATCCACTGCAAACAATTCCGCCTGCCAAAGCCGCGCCTCAGCAATTCCAAATCATCGGCGTGCTGAACAAGCTCTATGTCTTGATGGAAAATGCGGACGGGCTCGTGCTCGTCGATCAGCACGCGGCGCACGAGCGAATCCTCTTCGAAGAATTGCGGCGAAGAATGGAAGAGCAGGGAGTTCCAGCGCAAAAGTTGCTGCTCCCTCACACTTTCGATCTGCCACCACGCGATGCGGATTGGATCGAGCGCAACATGTCGATCTTGCAAAAAATGGGAATAGGAATTGAGAGCTTCGGCCCAAGTACATTCAAGATCGACAGTCTTCCGGCTTTTTTGAACGTCTCAGATCCGGCGCAGTTTATGCGCAAAGTGATCGACGATCTCAAGAGCGCGAGCAACACCAGTTCGCCAATGCGATTGGGCGAAGAGATGATCGCCAAGACCGTTTGCCGCCACGCGGTTAAAGCCAATGATCCGCTGCGTTATCCCGAAGTTGAAAAATTGATTCGGGATTTGCTGGATTGCGATCTGCCTTACTGCTGCCCGCATGGGCGGCCGACGATGATCCAGATTTCGCTCGCCGAGCTGGAGAAAAAATTCGGACGCAAAATCTGACGTTTGCCTGTTGGCTTATTCTTTTCTTTGTGACGCGCAAAATTGCGCGCGCAGTCGCATGGATCGCGCGAAATCTCGACACAGAGCTTGTCCTGGAGAAGCTGGAAGGCCAAAGAGATTGGAGCGCGCCCAGGGTTATGGGCGATTCAACGAATTATCCATTTACGTTTTCAAGCGCGCAGCTAGTTTGGCGCGGTGAAAAAAATCGAGGCGATCGTCAAGCCTTTTAAAACCGAGCCGGTCAAAGAAGCGCTGATGGCAGCGGGCGTAGAAGGAATGACTCTCAGTGAGGTAAAAGGCTTTGGCCGCCAAAAGGGTCACAGCGAAATTTATCGCGGCACCGAGTACACGGTCGATTTTCTGCCGAAAATAAAATTCGAGATGGTTGTTCCGGACGATCGCGCGCAGCGCGCCGTCGAAGCGATCTTGCGCGCGGCGAAGACGGGGAAGATCGGGGATGGAAAGATCTTTGTTGCGCAAGTGGAAGAGGCGGTGCGTATCCGAACGGATGAACGCGGGATGGAGGCGCTGTGAGAGCGAAGCGCTCACGCCGTTAAATGGTTAAAGAGTTACAAAGTTACAAGAGACAGCCCATTTGCCATCAAAACCAATAACTGCACAAGCCATGCCGTTGTAACCATGTAACGATGTAACTTTTAACGATTGAACCCATGTACGAATTTTTTTTGTCGATCTTTCTCGGAATTGTCGAAGGGCTGACCGAATTTCTTCCTGTTAGCTCAACCGCGCATCTGCGCATCTGCGAAGCGCTGCTGCGTATCGATCTTCATGACGGTTTCTGGAAAATGTATACGATCGTCATCCAGCTTGGCGCGATTCTGGCCCTACCGGTTTATTTTCGCGAGCGCATCCTGACATTTCTTCGCACTTTCCCAAGAGGCGAACGCGGCGATCGCACGATCCTCACGCATCCGCTGAGTCTGACATTGATTGCGTTTATCGTTACTGCCGTCCCGGCTTGGGCCTTAACCAAACAGATTGGCAAAAACCTGGAAAATCTCTGGGTTATGGCCTGGGCGCTCCTCATTGGTGGAATCATCATGTGGATCGTTGACGTCGTTTTCAGGCGGCCGCGCACCACGCACATGGAAGAAATGACCCTGCCGCAAGCAGTTTGGATTGGCGCCGCGCAAGTTCTTTCCGCTATTTTCCCGGGCACATCGCGCTCGATGTCCACCATCGCTGCCGGACAGGTAGTGGGAATGTCTCGTCCGGCCGCGCTCGAATTTTCCTTTTTTTTATCGATGCCCACCATGTTCGTGGCCACTGGATATGACTTCGCAAAAACGGTGATGCCACATCGCCACGAGTCGAATATCGCACCGCTCGCGATGAACGGTCACCAATGGATCGTGCTAGTAATTGGATTTGTGGTTTCATTTTTTGTGGCGCTGGGAGTGGTCGCCTGGTTTATGCAGTGGGTGCGCTCCCGCGGCTTTGTGCCGTTTGCTGTTTACCGGATTGTGCTCGGGATCGGATTATTGATGCTGCTGATTCGCGGCATCATCTGATTGCAATTCCAATAATGCGGACTGCATCGCCAGCGACTTGTAATTAAGCGCTTGCCAATCGCAACGAATTTGTTTATCAGGGCGCTTTCATGCTGAGAAAAGTTCTCACCGTATCGCTCTGTGGCTTTGCGATCGCCGGACAGATGCGCGCGCAAGAAGTGATGGTCGCGCGTGAAACAAAACCAAATACTTCAGAGCAACCAGCGCCGGCCCCTGAACGGTCGGATGTGGAATCGGAGACATCGACAGAAGCGAAATCGCAAGTTCGCAAAAAGAAGTCGCCTTCCGCTGCGCTTACGGTCGAGCAAATGCGAATGGCGGGAGCGCTTGCTGCGGAGCGACTAAATAGTCGAACTGTTCAAGAAGCGGGCGCAACGGGCGCGTCCAGTTTGCAAACTCCCGCGGTGGAAACGCGGAACGTGTCTGGGGCTTCGGAGCGGAAGAAAAAGGAAACTCGCGTTGAACAAACCGACGCATCACGGGCATCGAATTCGCGAACCACGAAATCGGAAGCGGCCGGCCCCATTCGACCGACAATGATCGAATCGGGAAAGCAGGAGCCAGCCGCTTCGCCGGCGGCAAAAACAGGCGCTCGCGGCGAGCAAACACCTGCGCCCCAATCGGCGAACCGGTCGCTGCGCAAGCAAGAAACAATCCTGTCTCAACTGCCAAATAAGCCATCGCGCGAGGAGGATACGATTCCTGCCCAATCCATCAGCCTGCGAACCGAAACCGCGTTTACGAAATTAGCGACCGGTTTCGATTTTCCCGTTGGGATACCGGACGCCCAGGGCTACTACAAGGCGCGCGGCTTTCGGCCACACGGGCATCTGGGAGAAGATTGGGATGGAGTTCGCGGCGGAGACACCGATCTGGGCGATCCAGTCTATGGCATAGGTGATGGAGTGGTAGTCCTTGCGCGCGACTGTCACATGGGCTGGGGGAATGTGATTATCGTGCGCCATGCGTATCGCGAGGATGGCACGATTAAAAGCATCGACTCGCTTTATGGACACTTGGACACCATTCTAGTGCGTCCTGGTCAGGCGGTTTCCCGCGGGCAGAAAATAGGAACCGTCGGCACGGCGCACGGATTGTACGACGCGCACTTACACCTGGAGATCCGGAAAAACATCGAAATTGGAATGAGCCGGGCAGCGTTTGCGCGCGACTTCAGCAATTATTACGATCCCTCGCAGTTCATCCTGACGCATCGAAATCTTCAAAGCAGCCGGGGCAAATATCGCATCGCGATGAACACGTTTACTCATGATGCGCTGATTAATTGGGACGCGGCGCGCAATTACTCGCATCATCGCGGTGGAGCCCACGAATCGGCTGCGGCTCTGAAGAAGGCACTCGCTTCGGAAAGCGCTGACGCGCGTTGAAAAGTTACACTGTTACAAACGTTAAGACGGTTAACGCCCTGTAACCTTGTGACGGTGTAAGAAATTCCGCCGCTCGGATACGCATATTTGCGCGATTGTGTGGGTTTCGCCGCGGAACGGTGCAAAATCCCTTGCAGCCGGTGAGGGCCAACATATTATTCGTCTGCGGTCCCGACTGTGTCCTGCCGGATGCATCGGGAAAATTTTTTGCCCATTTTCTGATTTCGATGGCCAATACAATCCTAATTGGGGCGCAGTGGGGCGATGAAGGAAAGGGGAAGATCATCGACGTGCTCACCTCCAAGGCCGACATTGTTGTCCGCAGCCAGGGCGGCAACAATGCCGGACACACGGTTATTCATCGGGGTGCCAAATACATTCTTCACCTGATTCCGTCGGGAATCCTGCGGCGCGGGAAAATTTGCGTGATCGGCAACGGGGTAGTCATTGATCCGATCGCGCTCGTCGCGGAGATCGATGGTCTGCGCAAATTAGGAATCACAATCGGCAAGAATTTACTGATTAGCGATTGCGCTCATTTAGTTTTGCCTTACCACCGGTTACTCGATGAACAACGCGAGTTGCGTCAGGGCCAGGCGAAAATTGGGACGACGAAACGCGGGATTGGCCCGGCATACGGAGACAAAGCGGCCCGCACAGGCCTGCGCATGTCCGATTTGATGCAGCCGATTGTTTTCTCAAAAAAATTGCAAGCCAAGGTGCGAGAGAACAACAGAATCCTCCAGGCGCTTGGCGCAAAACCGATCAGTTTTCGCGAAGTTAACGAGAGTTATCTTGCCGCGGGAGAAAGGCTGCGCCCATTTGTCGGCAACACCGTTGTGTATCTTCATCGCGCCCTTCAGCGCGGGAAAGAAATCCTCTTTGAAGGCGCGCAAGGCACATTTCTGGACATCGATCATGGCACGTATCCCTATGTCACTTCCTCAAATACGACCGCCGGTGGCGCGTGCACAGGCACGGGCGTCCCGCCACATCGGATGGATCGTGTGGTAGGAGTAATGAAAGCCTACACAACACGCGTAGGCGAGGGGGCATTGCCCACCGAAGATCGACAATTCACTGCAAGACTTCATGGCTTGGGACGCGAATTTGGAGCTACGACTGGCCGCAAGCGACGCTGCGGCTGGTTCGACGCAGTAGCAACCCGCTATGCGACCATGATCAATGGGATCGACGAACTCGCCATCACAAACCTTGATGGGCTGGACCACGTCGATCCAATTCGGGTCTGCGTGGCGTACCGGTTGAATGGAAAACGTTTAAACGTACCACCATCCGACGCGACCCAGCTGGCTAATTGCGAACCGATCTACAAAGAAATGCGCGGCTGGAATACAGTTACGCATTTGGCAAAGAAATTTTCGCAACTTCCCTTGGCAGCAAGGCAATACGTTAAATATATTTCTGAATTAACGGGAGCAAAATTATCCATGGTTAGCGTGGGCCCAGAGCGCGGCCAGACTATCATTCTGTAGTCATGCCTCTGGCCGCGAAAACGGTTCCGCGTCACATCGCCATTATCATGGATGGCAATGGTCGCTGGGCAAAAGCGCGCGGTTTCCCGCGAATTAAAGGCCACGAAGCAGGAGCCCAGGCCGTTCGTCAATGCGTGGAAGGCTGCGGCGAATTGAAGGTCGACTATCTCACCCTTTACGCATTCTCGGCGGAAAACTGGCAGCGGCCGAAAAGCGAGGTCTTCTCGTTGATGCGTTTGCTCGACAGGTTTTTGAAGGAGAAGACGCCGGAGCTCGTGGAGAAAAATGTTCGCCTTCAAGCGATTGGCCGGCTGACCGATCTCCCGGAGAGTTCACAGGAACAACTTCACAAGACGATTGAACAAACTGCGGGTAATAATGGGCTCACGCTCATTTTGGCGCTGAGCTACGGTGGGCGACTCGAGATCATCGACGGCATCAAGAGTTTGCTCCGCGCGGTTGAACTGGGTCACATCGACAAAGGAATGATCGACGTCGAGATGTTCAGCAAACACCTTTACACGCGATATTATCCCGACCCTGACCTGCTCATTCGCACTTCGGGCGAAATGCGCTTGTCGAACTTTCTTCTCTGGCAGCTCTCTTACACGGAAATATACGTCACGCCGAAACTGTGGCCCGATTTCACAAAGAAGGATTTGATCGCAGCAGTAGAAGAATATGGGCGCCGCCAGCGTCGTTACGGAGGCGTGGAATAGCCTGCTGGCTTGTAGCCGCCTTCGCCCTGTGCGAAGCGCGGCGTTGCGTATAGCTGCGCATCGGGTCGCCCACAGGGCGACCGCTACAGGAACGCTTCCACAACAGAGTCGGCGAGAGATTTGCCTGTTTGCGTTAGCACGAGGTTGCCATTCGATCTTCGAAGCAACCCAAGCGCAATAAATTCATTTGTTTCCCGCGCAAAGTGCTTCAGTTCCTGAGCCGGAATTCCTTCGCGGGTTCGCAGAGAAAGCGCGATTCTCTCCGCGCGCTTCATCTCTTTAGTCAGATTTTCTCTCGATCCAAGCGGTGATTGGCCTGAAAGAACGCGAGCGGCATAGGCGCGGTAATCGGCAAGATTTTGCCAGCGTTGCATACCAACAGTGGAAAATGCGCTTGGACCGATGCCGAGATAATCTTCGCCCGACCAATAGGCGCGATTGTGAACTGACGAAAAACCGGGGCGCGCATAGTTTGAGATTTCATAATGTTCGTAACCAGCGTTTTCCAGGACCGACATCGCCACCTGGAAAAAATCTGCGTCGCTGTCGGGATTGGCTTTTAGTTCACCGCGCGACTGGCGCAGGAAAAATTCCGTGTCCTCCTCGTACGTCAGGCAGTAGGCAGAAATATGATCAGGGCGCAGCGAAATCGTTTTCTCCAGCGTACTCTGCCACTGCTGGATCGTCTGGCCCGGGAGACCGAACATAAGATCGACATTGATGTTTGAGAATCCCGCGTCGCGCAGAATGTGAAACGATTGCTCGGCTTGGTCTGCGTTATGTTCCCGCCCGAGAATTTTGAGCAATGTATTGTCCCAGGATTGAACACCAAGACTAATTCGGTTTACTCTAAGTTTGTATAATAGAGCCGCCTTACGTGCCGAAACACTTCCCGGATTTGCTTCGATCGTCCATTCTTCTAATGCTGAGAGATCAAGCCGCTGGTGAAAACCTTCAAGCAAAAATTCCAATTGCGAAGTCGTTAGGGCGGTCGGCGTCCCGCCGCCAAAATAAATTGTCGACGGAAGATCTTTCATGGAGCGGCGGTCTCCAGTCCGCTGGGCCGACTTCGAAGTTGCGCTTCCTTGAACGTATTGCTCGAGTTCACGCAGAATCGCTTCGCAAAATCGCTGCGTTTGCGAACGATCGAGCAGATCTTTGTAGAACGCACAATAGGGGCAGATCCGCGCGCAAAAGGGAATGTGAACGTAAAGATGTCGAATTGGGCCTGTGGCGGCAGCCGTGCTCGCCACGCCGAAGCCGGGCGAAGGCGGGTCGCCTGCGGTGCTTGAGAAAGCAGCCGGCTCGGTTGCCACTCCAGTCGCAGAGTTGTGATTCGCCCCATTACTCATAAAATCCGTTGCCGCCTCTAAGGCACCGTGTTGATGAGAAACGTAGCTCTTGTTCTTTTTTGCGCCATCGCCTCCGGGCTTGCCCAAGGACCGCAGCCTGTGCCCACGCCGTCGATCGTATATGCTGTGCACGATCCCGATGCAATCAGAGACTACAAGACGAAACCTCGCGTTGTGCGTGAAATGGTTAATCGACTCGTCCTCGCCGCGACCGGCCAGTCTGATGTGGCGAAGGCGTGGGCAACGCTGGTTTCTCCGGACGACAAGATTGGAATCAAGATTTCCGCGGCGGGCGGCGAACTTTTCACAACGCACCATGACGTGGTGGACGCGATCGTCGATGGGCTCGTCGCGGCAGGACATGCGCGCAACAGCATCATCGTTTGGGACCGTTCGCTTGGTGGAATCAAAGACGCTGGTTACCGATCAGGGATCAACGGCTATCAGCTCAAAGCGATCGAGGCGCGTAACGGGTATGATCCGAAAGCGACCTTTTCGGCACCGCTGATGGGAAAATTAATTTGGGGCGATTTCGATTACCGGAGCGACAAAGAAATAGTCATGCTTTCCGACACTGAGAATACAAGCAACGTAAGTCATTTTTCGAAGATCATTTCGACTGAAGTTACCAAGATCATCAATGTTCCAGTAATGAGCATCAGCGAAACGAATGGGATCGCCGGTTGCATCTACAACGCGACCATTCCGAACTTCGACAACTGGCGTCGCTTTGCTCAAGGCTCTCGTTTTGGCGCTGAAAGTCTTGCGGAGATTTACAGCAATCCGCTCATCGCAAAAAAAGTCGTTTTCAATTTAATGGATGGTCTCCTCGCGCAGTATGCCGGCGGGCCGCAGCCCCAACCGAACTACGCTCTGCATCACGCCACGTTGTACGCGAGCAAAGATCCGGTGGCGTTGGACGCGATCGCGTTGAGAAACCTCGAGCAATGGCGTGCGCGCGCGAGTCTACCGCCTATTGGCTCCACGGCGGCCTATGTCGACTTTGCCAGCCAGCTTAATCTGGGCAACTCGGCGCCAAACCGGATTGAGATTCGAAACATCGGACGATGAAATCTGCTGCTGTAGCCGGGGTCGGTGATCCCTGCTCTCGATGATGATCGCGCCGATATGCTCGCTAATAGCCCATACCGGCATCGCCGATGCCGGCTACAACAGATGAGCGCATCAGCCAGCGTGTCCACTCGAAGATTGCAGGGAACAATTCTCCGCTCCGTCTCGCGTTCGTTCTATCTTTCGATCCGGTTTTTGCCGGCGCCTTTACGTGAGCCGGTCGCCCTGGCCTATTTGCTTGCGCGGACAACGGATACGGTCGCCGATACCATATCGATTTCCAGCAACCTGCGAACCGAAGCTCTTCAAATGCTATCGAACGCGATCCAGGCCAAAGCTTCGCGTGAGGTCGTCGTCGATCTTATCGCGTCATTTTTGCCATTACAGCAGGACCCGACCGAACGAAGGCTTCTCGAGTCGTTGCCAGGTTGTTTGGACTGGCTCGAGCATGTGGAAGAAGTGGATCGCAATGACATTCGCGTCGTGCTCGCGAAAATTACCCACGGCCAGATGCTCGACCTATGGCGCTTCGATAATCCGGCAGAAATTCGCGCACTCCAAAGCGCCGCCGATCTGGACGAGTACACTTACCTGGTAGCTGGCTGTGTCGGCGAATTTTGGACGCGGCTTTGCTTCAGACATGTTCGGGAGTTTGCCAGCTTGAGCGAAGACGCGATGCTTACGCTCGGGAAACGCTATGGCATGGCGCTTCAGCTGATCAATGTTCTGCGCGATGCCGGCTCCGATCTCCGGACGGGCAGATGTTATTTCCCGGACGAGGAATTGAGAGCGGCTCATCTGACCGGACCGCAGATCCTCTCCGAACCGGAGCGCTTCCAGCCGATTTACCGACGTTGGACTGAGAAGGCGCAAGATGGGCTGGAGTGCGGGCTGCGATACTCCCGTGCGATCCGGAATCGTCGAGTGCGCGCGGCCACGGTTTTACCGGCACTGATTGGAGCACGCACGCTTGCCCTCTTGCGCGAGGCAGGCATAAGTATGCTGGATCGCAGGGTCAAAGTCTCGCGCCGCGAGGTGCGTGGAATTATCGCTTCGCTCGCCATCACGCTAGCATCGCGGTCGCAGATTGATGGGATTTTCGATCGCGCGAAGCTTTTGCGATCATCTCTGATTGCCGAAGATTGAATACGGCGGTTGCAGGTTGCTGCTGCACCTTACAAAAAATAATTTCGCTGGCGTTCCGTGATCGGTCGCTCGAGTCGTTCGAGCACTTGCAGCATGTCTTCCCAGACTTTGCGCTTTTCAGACGGCGCCTGATTTCGGAGCAGGTAGGCGGGGTGATAAGTAATCATCAACGGCGTCCCGTTGTATGAATGCCATCGCCCGCGCAATTCCCGCATCGTTCCGCGTGTGCCGAGTAAACCCTCCACAGCAACTGCACCAAGTGCCACCAACACCTTGGGCTGAATGATCTCGACCTGCTCGACGAGGTAGGGTCGGCAGGTCTGCATTTCAGCCGGCGTCGGCGGCCGGTTACCAAACGAGCCAGGCGCCGTATCGGGCCGGCATTTCAAAATGTTGGCGATATAAACTTCCTCGCGGGCGAAGCCCATCGTCTCGATTATTCTTGTGAGCAGTTGACCGGCACGCCCAACAAAGGGCTCGCCTTGCCTGTCCTCATCCGCGCCGGGTGCTTCGCCCACGAACATCAACTCGGCGTCCGGATTTCCCACGCCGAAAACAGTCTGTGTTCGTGAGCGGGCGAGATGCGGGCACTTCGTGCAACCACGAACGCGTTCGCGAATCGGCGCGAGCAACTCTGCTTTGTTTGGCGCGATGACCTGCAATCGTGCCAGCGCAGTTCTCGATGCACGAGGCAAGTGATCACTCGTGTCGCGAATTTTTTCAAGTGCCGAGATAACAAGATCGAGAGCCGGTTGCGTCATGTGGCGCGATCATCCCGAATTTTGCGCGCCACCGCAATTTTTTTCGGACCATAGGCTTGTAGCCCGCTGCAACGGACATCATGCGCGTTGGGCGCACAGCCAGAATGGCTATGTTCTGGCAGCCGATGAGCGCGCGCCTAACCCATTATGACTACAATCTGCCGCGGGAATTGATTGCGCAGCGACCGCCGGCACGACGTGAAGATTCCCGGATGATGGTGCTGCATCGTGATGCGCAAACGATCGAGCATCGACAGTTTCACGAACTGAAAAAGTTTTTGCAGCCGGGAGACCTGCTGGTTTTAAACGATACGCGCGTTCTGCCGGCGCAAAGATTTTCCAATGACGGCACAATTGAATTTCTTTTCATTGACCAGATCGAGCCCAGGCGCTGGAAGTGTTTAGTCAAGCCCGGCCGAAAAATGCGCGTTGGCGCGACTGCAAAGATCGACGAAACCACTTTACGGGTCGAAGAAATCACGCCTGACGGTGAGCGCATTGTGGCGTTGGATGAAGATGTCGATCTATACATTGGTGGTTCAATGCCGTTGCCGCCTTACATTGGGCGCGCAAGCAATGAGGAGGATGAGGGGCGCTATCAAACGGTCTTTGCGCGAACGCCGGGTGCGCTCGCCGCGCCGACTGCCGGACTCCATTTTACTCCAGAAATCCTGGCAGAAATTCCCCACGCGTTCGTGACACTTCATGTGGGACCCGGAACGTTTCTGCCGGTGCGCTCCGAGAATGTGTCGGAGCATCGAATGCACGCGGAACAGTTTTCAATTTCAGCTTCCGCAGCCAGCGCCATAAATGGCGCAACGGGAACCGTAGCTGTTGGAACTACGGTCGTGCGCGTATTGGAATCGGCCCGTCATGCGAACGGAAACCTTATCGCGCAAACAGGCTCGACAGATATTTTTATTTATCCTCCATACCGGTTCCGCGTCATCGATCAGCTGCTTACGAATTTCCATTTACCGCGTTCGACCTTGCTCATGCTTGCAAGCGCATTTGCCGGCCGCGAGTTTCTGCTTCACGCCTACCAGGAAGCAATTCGCGAGGGCTACCGATTCTACAGCTACGGGGACTGCATGTTGATCCTGTAATTGCAAACCGCGAATTACCACGAATGGACACAAATTGAGTTGGATTTGCGACCGCCGATTGAATCGCAATTCGAATTCCTATTCGTGTCTATTCGTGTGCATTCGTGGTTAATGCCGATTGTGTTACTCTTCGCGCCAAATGAACGAGATCGATCAACCCAAAGGCGAACTGGTCACCCAAACTATCGCCATGCCCAAAGACACAAATCCAAACGGCGACATTTTTGGTGGATGGCTAACATCGCAAATGGATCTGGGCAGTAGCATCCTCGCCGCGAAAGTGGCGCAAGCGCGGGTTGTCACAGTGGCGATGGAAGGAATGTCATTTCTCGAACCCGTCCGGGTGGGGGACACTGTTGCGTGTTACGCATGGGTTGAGCGAATTGGCCGCACTTC
>WNFQ01006504.1_pt1 | contig 12752 bp, 15 predicted proteins | sample 5400171 | NCBI WGS metagenome assembly WNFQ01 (sample SAMN13153356, study PRJNA577476) | soil metagenome | isolation source: 20 cm soil under Madrone tree | place: USA:California | collected 2016-06-14
AAACTCGGGGCTTTCATCCCATTGGCAAAACTGTAATCTCTCACATGGAACACTGGCATTCAGCCGACACGCGTGGAGTGCCTTTTGATTGACTTCAAGTGGGCTATGCTCTGCATGGAGACGCTCGATTTCGACATTACACGGGCGTTGGGCACCGGCACACGGCCGAGTTATTATATAATCCCCGTTGGGTTAGGGTTACGGACATTTGCGACGAGGCTACTCACACCTGGCAGAGCACACACACAGTGACAGCTCCACTTTCTCTCAACCGGCAGAGTGCTGGCCCTTCTTTTCTACGTTCGCAAATCTGCATACGAGCCTTTAATACAGTATTAATCCCCGATGGCTATTTCCTCTACTACTAAGAAGGTTATCGACGGTGAGAGGGTTCCGAGCATCCCGGACTGTTTGGAGGCTCATGTTAGCCATCCAGTGGCAATATTTCTTGCATCACAGGTACGTTAGCCTTTATGAGCGTGTATTAAGCGGATCTCTGAGGTTCTTACAGGCAGCTGCATGGTATGCGGTCCACGTAAGTTTCACTTGTGCATTCCTTGTAGACTTCGGGGTTCACTGTTAATATCCAGTGGTTCCTCAACTCGTACGGATATGAAGGATCAGGGGAGGTGAAAGCAAAACCGATGGAAGCCCTGAAGAAGCTTGGGCATGCAAAGCTGAAATTAAATGAGTATGAGAGTGTGTACACATATTCTACTTGGGTACGCATTTTGCTCAAATTCTCATATCTCTTTAGAGCGAATTGCCTCCGAAGTCATCCACCCAGATGATATTGACGTCAATTTCTCAGGTATGTCTGGTGAACGTTCCTGGTGTGCTCTTGCCTTGAGCAATTCCGCTAGATATTGGAGGCCTAGAAGACATCATATCTTCGTTACAAGAATCCGTCATCATTCCGCTTCTGTATCCTACCCTCTTTCGTTCATCGTCGACTCTGTTATCGGCACCAAAGGGTGTCCTATTATATGGGCCGCCAGGGTGCGGAAAGACATTGCTAGCCAAGGCCCTTGCCAAGGAGTCCGGCGCCACCTTCATCAACATTGCCGCATCAGTGTTGACAAACAAATGGTTCGGTGAATCAAATAAATTGGTTGCCGGGCTGTTCAGCCTAGCGCGGAAGACACAGCCTAGCATTATCTTCATAGACGAGATCGACTCGTTTCTCCGCGAGCGGAGCAAGGGTGACCACGAGGCCACTGCCATGATGAAGGCAGAATTTATGACGTATGTCAATCCACGCTAATATCTGCTATAGTGGCACTAGCATCTCAAGCTCATTGCAGCCTATGGGACGGACTTCTTTCGGGCTCAGATCGGATATTGATCTTGGGCGCGACAAACAGGATACAAGATATTGACCCAGCTTTCCTCAGACGAATGCCTAGACAATTTCCCCTCTCATTACCCAATGCTGCACAGCGCGAGAAAATTCTTTCACTAGTGAGTCGACATACTAATATCTCGTATTCGCGTGGCTTCCTGGCATGCCTTTTGGTGTCTTTCTCTCTCATGTGTACCTGACATTGTTTTTTAGATGCTCAGAGATGTACCACTTGCGCCTGGTTTTCCTATACGAATTCTGGCAGAGTATTCCAAGGGAAAGTCCGGTTCCGACTTGAAGGAGTTGTGTCGAAATGCTGCGATGTTGCCTGTTCGGGAGCTCGTACGCCAGGCCAATGGGGACGTTGCCCGTCTTGCTCGGGACCAAAATGAGGTACGTTTTCTTTTTCTTTGACCAATCTATCCAGTATTAAGTGACATGTTGTACCGTGCAGGGCTTCAATCTTCGTCCTCTTACAATTGAGGACTTTTTCGACGACCCAGATGCTGCATCAACAGTAGTTGGCTCAGAGCCGGACCATGTTGAAGGCGTAGATCCATTAGACTGACCGTTGTTTAGGTCACGTTGTGGGTATTTTATTCAGAATTAATGTGTCTTCATTGCTTGGTGTGAGATCTGAGCATTCTCTACACTTATCAGATATCTCAACCCACACAACGACTCTAGACATTTGAACTTGACGATCAAAGACCATTATAGAGGTTTTACTCCTCTTTATCTTAGTTTTTTAAATTCCCTTTTCAGCAGACTGTGTATGGGTGCACATACTAATACCCCATGTAGATTCTTCCAAGCCATCAATTCTCGAAGAAGCCTGGGAAATTGAGAGATCTGACCACAGCATATGCGACTCTATTACCCTACTATTATGTATGCACAGCTACGGCGTGCAGACTAGTCCTACATGAGCACATAAGAACGCAGTGTATCACGATAGCCAGAAGGCCTCGGGTGCAGTTGACTCACATGCCTTTTGGGCCCCTCGTCGAGTTCACAGCCCCACGGTGATGTACGTCACGGTCGACCCTACCTAGTCCGTGGCACTCGCGCCAGGATGTTGTCTTTCCAACCCCACTGACCTGTTTTTGGCTATCTATTGCACGAGTTGGTTCTTTTTTGGTCGAGGCCATTTCATTGCCACGGGCGTCACGGTGACCTGCGCATGCACAACTCTAATGATTACGGAAACCGGTCACCCAACCTTTTCCACTCCTTTTCCCTGGCCCTGGCCCTGTGAGGAGAAAATCTCGGGTCATGGTTGAGTTGCCTGTGGGTAGGCACTTTCCGTCAATTTATGGCATTGCCTACTCGAGTACAATATCGACTTGGCCATATCATGCCGCCCACATGGACATATGTTGGACAAACGTCGAGGGGCCTGGATGGGTGCATAGAACGCTCATCTACACAGCACTATGTTGAGCTTTATAATGGTCATGACCGGAAGAACGTCCCCGTCCAGGTGTACATGGAAGTAGAGTTGTACACAGGGGCCATCTGGACAGCTTGGATGGAGGTTACTGCGAGTTTAACGAGCGTCGGTTGCGTCAAGGAGACTTCTAGATAGGAGAATATATCTTCATTGTGAGTTACAGACACTGGGCGTTTTACAATTCAGTCAGCTATACTGCAAAGGCAAAGCAACTGGAGTGAAAGCCCAGATAACGAGCCGCGAAGCGTTTTGTTCGATCCCATCTTCTCAGACTGCGAGTATACATTCAGTTATGACCACCTCGACCTCCCGACGTTGCAAAGAATACATAAGCTGCGAGGCGGGCACGTACACTTTCTAGTTCCGTTAGGTGAGTGCCAGGTTCCCCTCTTGCCCCGCATTCTATTCCGAAGAGCTATATGATTAAGGCGGCAAGACGTGGCTTTGAGGAGACCGGTATTCCGCCTTTCCAAGTCACTGAACTAGATTGGTGGGATGAAATCATGCTGCCAAGCCAACCCGGTTCGGCATCGAATATTTACACGAAGTTGGAATGCTAGGTAGATGTGGAGAGGACTGTGGACATGATGATTCGCCGAGAAGAGAAGGATAGTTGGTGATGACTCGGAGTAAATGACGCTGTGGGCATTGTTCAATGTAAATCAATTCAGTTGGCTAAATACCGCAATCTGATTGGTCGGTCGAGAGTAATTGGATTACATTGTAATCTGCCCACGGTGTACAGTATAACTTATTCAGGTCAGAAGGGCAATCAAAGTGGCAAGATCATGATTCCGGTGCAACGCATTTGCTTGGCATCGTTGCCGTTGACGAACCAAGTGTGACTCGATGACGAAAAATGGGGGATACCCACAGGCTTCTTCGCTAAGCCGACTATACTTATTTAAAACTGGTAACCTAATATCAGTTGTCAATGTACTTATCTTCTGTCTTTGATCATTGAAGCAACAATCGTGGGAAATTGCTGAGTTATATGTTGTAGTGCTGAGCGACTCTAACTCGGCAACGAGGGCAGTGTCCTCTGCGTCATCAAAGGGACCATGAAGACACTGAGACTGATACTTCCAGACTCTCTGGCAGTATTATTACGTCTCTCTGCCCGCAAAACCACATCTGCTCATATTTCAGGAACCATTGAAGAATCGTTCCATCAGCAGTCTTCCCGACTCTTAGATCACCCACCCGATCAACAATCCGCTGCGAGCGACGACGAAACGCTTACCACCACCACCACGATGTCCTTACCACCCGACATGCTCAAACCTACTTCTTACCTCCAGTCACTGTTCAACCTCACATTGGTGGAATATTCAAAGCAAACCGGAATAGACCTAATGACAAACCCATTCATCGCAACCCTCGACGGCCTCTGTTCAGTCGATAAAGCAATCACCGTTCTACGAGAACGACCTCTGCCATCAAGTAATCTGCAAGTGGACGACCGGGTGGTTCCACTGATGTGCCAGCTCGAGTCGATCTTTCACATTGTCTCTTTGCTTACACCCAGCGAGGCATTATGCGATAACCTTGATCCTGTATGTCAATAAGATCTTGACCTCGATCCACACACGTTATATGTGTATTCTCTGACACTTACTATAGCAATTTTCACCCGCAAAGGCTATCCATGCCGGCATCAGCGTTCTCCTTGCAGTGTGTCGCCATCCTCATTCCGAGTAGATCCATCTGATATTCAAGTCTCTTAGGTAGCCAACGATTGTGGCACTGATGATGACGTCATTCTCGCCTTGTTTGACTGCATCGAGAGCTCTCTAAAGCTCCTTAGAATCCATGTCGAGATTTCTTCAAATCTGGTTGTCGTAGGAAAAGCCATGAAAATCTTGTTCGAACTCATCTCGGTCCTCGCTCTTGCCACGAGGCAAGCCAAACATGGCCAATTATGTGAGCCTGTTCTTGTTAATGTCGTCCTAGCTCACCCCACTCCAGACAATATTAGGGAAAATTGGCTTAAAGAGAAAGATATCGGGCGCGTGCAAAGGAGGCTGGCCAGACTCACACAAGAGGAGATTCAAATGACTGTGACACAGAACATGGAGGTTGTCTATGGTCTCATCAGCAATATTAAGGTTCTCATGAACGGTACGCGAAGCTCGCTGGGCTAGCTCACATACCCGTGTGTTGAAGTCTTCGTTTAGGTGGCAAGGGATTTATAGATGGGATTCAGCCGGCTCTCAGTGCGGTCGACATTTATTCCATAGTCTTTATTCTGACGAATGTGCTAGTCACAATGCATCAGATCGTTCGCGCCGTGAACAAATTGCAACGTTTGTTACTTTTCTACGTTCTCTTCCGGACGCTCCAACGTGCTCTCAGGTTACCAGTTGCTGGGAAACTTTCGACAATGGCTCTCCCCTCCGGACCCCGCGGTAAACCACAAAACCGCACGCAGAATTCTCCACAGTGGGACTACAGCATGGTTTACCGAAGGTATTCGCTACAAGGAATGGAAAGCGACAGGCTCTCTTCTTTGGGTCCATGGAAAATGTGCGTCTTCTCTACCATTCTTGCCTTTGCTGCTGCTTACGATCCTCTCTCATTTAGTGGGCTCAGGAAAGACCATTCTTTGGTACGTTTTCTATCCGTGATTTCTTGAGCGATACTCATATTATCTCCAGCTCCTCAATCATTCATGACATCCAAGCCGACGCTGATGCCAACATAGCCTCCATGGGATATTTTTATTTCGACTTTAGAGATCATAAAAAGCAGAATGTCGACGATTTTCTGTCTTCCCTACTTGTCCAGTTCTGCGCTCAGTCAGAACTATGTTGCGACATCCTTTCCAACATATACTCGACCCATGGCCGCGGCTCAAGGAAGCCAAGTAATGAAACAATGACGCGCTGTCTGTTGGATATGCTTAAACATTTGGTACAAGAACCGGCGTACATTGTTGTGGATGCACTAGATGAATGTCCTGGAACCCCTGGTTTACCATCCCCACGTGCCACACTCCTCAGGCTTTTGCGGGAATTGATTAACTTGCAGTGGTCAAACCTCCATGTCTGCATTCTCAGCCATTTGGACCCCGAGGTCGAATTTGTTCTGTATCCTCTAGCTTCTCGCCGTGTGTGCCTTCACGAGGAAAGCGGGCATTTACAGGATATCATCCGTTACCTCCGCTGGATGCTTAGCACGCACCCCAGGATGAAAGGATGGAAGGCATCAGATAAAGAAGTGGTCATCAACACGTTGTTCCGGAAAGCTGAGGGGGTGTATGTCATCCCTAATGACATCATCAGAATAAACGCTTATATCCCCATCTAGGTTTCATTGGGTCATTCGCCAGATGGACATACTGCCTCGGTCGCTCCCGGCAACAGTCATACGTGTTGTTGAAGGACTCCCCGAAACGTTGGATGAAACATACGCGTGCATCTTACTGCGCGTTGCGGAAGAAAACTGGGAACACACATATCATGTCTTCCATACCCTTATGGTGGCGACTCGCCCGCTCACGATGGAAGAGCTCTGCTTGGTTCTCGCGATCGACTTCATTGCAGAGGTCACTCCCAAGTACGAAGAGATTTGGCGTTCCGAGGAGCCAGAAGACAATCTGATAACCGTATGCTCAACATTTCTTTCTTTTATCGATGTCAATGGCTCCCGACTCGCGCAACTCTCTCATTATTCCGTCATGGAGTTTTTGACGTCTGAGCGCATTTTGAAGTTCGAAACGAAGGTCGCTCGTTACCGTATGTATGAGGAACCAGCTCATGTCACCATCGCCCAAATGTGCCTGGCTGTTTTGCTCCATTTAGACGAGCACACCGACAAATATGCTGTCGAAAAGCTCCCTATGATCCATTACGCTGCTGAGAATTGGGTATACCATACTCGGTTCGGAAACGTTGCAACTGAAATCAGGCCTGCCTTGGAGCTCCTATTCAACCCAAAGAATCCACACCTAGCAGGCTGGGTCTGGTTACACGATATCGACACATTCTGGGGGGAACCCAAAATCACAGCGAACCCACGACGACTCGACACAGCGCCCTTGTATTACGCTGCGCAATGTGGCTTCAATGACATCGCTGCATACTTACTCTCCACATACCCGCGACAAATAAATACTATGGGTAGTCGATACGGGACTCCGTTGATAGCCGCATTGGAAAACGACCACCTCGAGATTGCGTGGATGCTACTGAATCGTGCAGACACAACCATTAGGGCGGGTTTCTATGGACATCCCCTCATTGTATCATCGAAAAAGGGACATCTCGAAATCGTTCGGTTTCTCCTCGAACATGGAGAAGATGTAAACGTGTGGGACAGTTACACCGGAACCCCTCTCCATGTAGCGTCCGGCGTTGGGCACACAGTTGTCGTGCAACTGTTGCTCAAGTTTAACGCTGATGTGAACATCCAGGGTGGTTGTTATGGGGCTCCGTTGCGGGTGGTGACTGCCCCGGGTCATCTCGGAGCTGCGCAGTTACTCCGTGAGCGTAGCGAAGACATGAATACTCAAGGCGGGTATCATGGAACTCCATTGCATGCGGCGTCTGCAGAAGGACGATTAGAGATCGCGCGGCTCCTGCTTGAGCATGGTGCGGATGCGAATGCTAGGGCAATTAACGGCGAGGCCCCTTTGCAAGTCGCATCTCGCATGGGCCATGTGGAGGTTGTACGATTACTGGTCATGCACGGCGCGGATGCCAGCGTTGAGGACGGTCTTTTTGGGTTTCCAGAGGTGGCTGCGTCGGAGAGGGGTCACGAGGGCGTTGTACGGGTGCTGTCAGAGCACCGTATGGCGCATTCGCGGGATGTAGAGATGTTTTCTTGAATGATACCCATATATTTAGCCACGCTATATCGAGTGCCAGCAAGCAGCAGGAAGCAGGCACACCTGCATACTAGCCCGAAGCCGGCAACAAACAGATTGGATTAGCCAACGCAGCGGCTGAACCGAACAAAACTAACGGTTGCTAATCTGCAAGCATAACTGACGAAAAGCTGGGGGCTGCTGAGAAGACTTAAGGTGGTTCTCAGAGCAATCCAGCAAGAGCCAGACGATCCTGGGAGGTCTCACTTCACCAGTCGTGGGCCGTGGCATTGAGGTGCTGCGTGCTGCGTTGCTGAACCCAAATTGAGGATACGAACGTACACCAAACTTTGGAACTAAATCTATTGAGTTACGTATCAAATCAGTCGCGCTTGGACTGAATCACAAGAATGTCCGGATTCCAAGATATACAAAAGACTCGTTCGTACAACGTGCCAGTGTGCCATCACAATGTGTGTGAACGGGCATCAGCAAAATGTAGCGCATCCCTTAGATGGGGTGACGTATCGACAGGTTCGCAACGTAGTCCAAGGCACGAGAACGGTAGTTGTCGTCGTCGATGATGAGCGGTGTAAGAATCCCGTCTGTTAAGACGAGGGCCTTGGGTTTCGCGACATCCCACTTGGGCCACGGAATTCCGAGGCCTTCCTTTCCATTGGGGTCTTGTGTGTTCGTAAACCGGATGATGTAATCCTTTAGTTCACCATTTGGACCCCAAGAATTGATGAGGTCTGTCGCATGAGCCTGAAACATATACGTTATACGGTGACGAGTACACGAAAGGGTCGAAAGTAGTCTCACCGTCCCGATGAAAGGCGTATCCTTGAGACGTTTCCAGACTCGAGGAGGAATTAGTAACTGCAATCGCGGACCTATTGGTCAACGTGAGCTTCGGCTTCTGCTCTTCAGAGGACAGCATACCAAGCGCATTCTTGATTCCAGTGTCGAAGGGACAGCCGGGCCTGAGGTCATCCGGATAATGCACAAGAAGGCCATCTATTTCCTGGTCCGTGGCATGAGGCATCATGAACAGTTTCATATAATCCTTCAGTTGAGCAGTCGTTCTATAAGAACCATGAAGCAGACATAGACCAGAAAAGGCGCGTTTGTCTACATACGAAACGTTTATGGTGGAGATTGAGAATAAGGAACCCTCATCGTCGCAGTTTCCTTTTGTGCAGATGAATTGTGCGTTATAATAAGTCACAACTTGGGAGATATACCTGTGATTACCGGCACATCTGCCACGTGGCCACGTAGAACTGAATATTGAGGGGGCTCGGTCAGGAAGTGACCGTCGACTCGAGGCAACCAGGCCAGCACAAGTCCCTGCAAAAGCCGTTGTACATGGAATCACTAAGCGATAGATATGGACTCACCTGATATGCGAAGAAGTTTGGTGACGCGTCCATGGCTCGCTTGTAGGTGGTGTAGGGAACTTTGCGGAGGCAATCGAGCGTGTCCTGTTGGTTCGAACAGCCGGTCTCTTTGACCATAAAGTCGTAATATTGTTGGCCGTGTTCAATATCACCCACGGGAATGGGACCACCAGATTGCATGACGGCGCCACGGAATAAACCCGCTTGATTACCGTTGTTGATCAACATGTGCAGTGAGACTGAGATGGCACCTGCGCTTTCTCCCCAGCTGCTCGACAAGTAAGTTGACGGAATCAAGCATGACAAACGTTCCTTACATTGTTACTTTTTGGGGGTCACCGCCGAACTCTTTGATGTATGTCTGCACCCACTTCAAGGCGAGGCGTTCTAGAGGCAAGTGGGTAAGTTCGCTCAATAAAAAACGTAATAGACTTACGATCTTGGAGACCCAGATTTCCAGCCTTCGCATTTTTGACTTCCTTTCCGGGCAGGAAGCCAAAAGCTGCAGAGACGAAAATTCAAGGCCTGATTAGATATAGAGAACATCATCCGCATACCAGAGAGACTAGTAGAGTTGTAATCAGAGGGGTGCATCCACAGATGGAGAAAAACCTCACCGGTAATTCATACTAACGAGAACAACGGGTTGTTTGAGGTCGATGGACCGAGCGACTACGGATGCGCCGTCGTACCTGGGAAGAGAACTATTAGGTGTTATTGTGAGAGAAATAGAGTAGGGACAGACGTAGAGGGTCCACCGATTTCGAAGCCACCACCGAATATCCACTAGAATTTTGGTTTCCTTGAACATCACATAACTTAGGTGGTAAGAAGGTACCCACAACAAGGACTGGGAGCCGAGAACTGGGCGTTGCGGTGGAAGGCTTCCAAACGTTTATGGTCAGACCTTGGGGATTACTCAGCTCGTCGCCGTGGAGAAAATGATATATTCCTTACAGTCCTCGTGTGAGGGCGTGAGACCCTCATATAGTTTATCCACAACGTGGCCAATATCTTCGACCAATCGCGAGTTCAGCCCGTTTGGAAGAGTGAGGGCTTGCTGTGGGCATGATTTTCCAAATTCCTGAACGTAGTGGGTGCCCACATAAGGCTCAGTAGGCACAGGTGGGCGTAAGCGCCGGTCGCCAGTCCTGCGTACATGATTGTATCAGCACAACGTTAGACAGCGAGAGGCCAATGCTCACGGAGGAAGGGCAAAGGGAATGCCTAGAAAGTTGTCGGTTTGTGCCTTTCGAACACCAACGAACAGCCCATCGTCGAGATGAACTTCTGGGTTTGAGGTTGGCAGTTTTGCAGACCCTGTGTCGATGCAGATACCGTCCGAGGCTGCGTGAGGGCCAGAGCCCTGTACCGTGAAAACTGGTGAGGCAAGAGCGGACAGTGCCCGCACGGCCAGTACGACCAGGGTTACTCGCTTTGCTAGCATTGCCAAATGACGGCCTGAAACGAGATGACCAGAGAGCGACTTGCCACAGGGAGGGTTTTATGCGCTCCCCCATTGACACAGGCATGAGCCCGATTATTCATAAGGGTCCTGAAGGCAATGTGTAGCTGAACTCGCTAAATAGTTCGGTTTATGTTATGAATAGAAGCAAATTTTCCGGCAAGAAGAAATGGTCGTTGGCGGGGAGGGCCAGCATTTCGAGCCTCAACACGGATAGATTACGGATGCCCCAAAACTGTGTGATACTCGTCCAAGTTTCTGAAACACGGAATCCACCAGATATGGCCGGGCGACGCTGATCGGAGGAGGCAACCGGGACCGACATTCAGGGAGCCGAAAGCGCAAAGCGCCCTCACCCGAAACAGGAAAGGGTGGCTCTGAGATCACCAGAATCACAGAGCTACGGTCCATAATTTCAAAAGCAATGCTTTGGCATGATAAATCACGGAGCTTGAGCGTGCTCTGTACGTCGGCAGAGCTGACGCTTGGGCAAAGAAGGCCGACGCGAACGTTCTAGAGGAACCAACCTTCAGCCTAAGAATATTTGCTATCATACTTCTCAGAAAAATGGTTTTACTAAATGATGGACTCATTCGAGTTGAAATTGCGGTAGTTGTTGCAGCAAGCAAGTCCGGCAGTGGACGCTCAGGCCACTCAGGCCATGCCAGTGATTTTTGATTTTGATGATTGGTCATGTGGCCGTGCCCGTGAAGATCACCTGACCTTCTACGTAAACCGCCGCCTCTATCTCGGAATACTGTACTGTAGTCCTCTCCTCTTCACTCTTCTAGTATATCTCTCTAAGGAACGCCGCTTTAATAGACTTAAACTTACGATATGATTAATAGTAGGGAGCTGGGGTTGTCAAGAATGTCGTAAGCCGTAAGTTCCGTATTCATTCCAGATACGGGCCATTCATTACTAGTAGTTGACGGTGATACACAGGATTAATAAGGGAATGATGTGCGGAGTATGATGCATATGATGCTCCGTGGTGGCCGTGGTGGCCGCGACTTTGATTTTATATCGATCTCTGCACTTTCCTTTGTTAACTGGCGTCAATTGAGACTGGCAGGTCATTCTCAAAGGGCTGCCGCCAAGCGGCTTGCAGTGTGGCAACCAGTACAGTATCTCCCGTTTTACGACGACTGCCCCTGCGGCAGACTATTTTGTTCCTGGGGTAGCTATCACTGTTCCCAAGCTTGTCTTCAGGTCAATGCTGGTGTCTCAAGAACACGTCCCAACAGGACGAGGGAGGGACCAGGTCTCCCGAACCCAAAATATAGTTGCATAAACAGAGATGATCACCTACGAATGACGGGCGGAAGTTATGGGTAGGTAGAGAGAGTTGTTTGGAGTATATGCGTCTGCAATGTGTGATGTTCACGCCTGTGATAGCTTCAGAGAGCTCTATTTATCGGATTCAGCCGGCCGACTCTGAGTCTGAAGGAGATCTACTGTAGTCCTTTCCCGGGCAATGAGTCAACAGATTATGGCATAGATATTTGACTTTGATTTGAGTCTTTCCAGAGAATGCAGGCGTATACGCGGCAAATAACATCAACATTTTACACGAGACAATTTAGTACAGTGCAACAAACGTAGCAACATGAATTGTTTACACGCCTCGGCGTTGATGTTCACGATTCCTAGGAGTAGTCCTCGGCATTCAAGATGGCATCGACGACCTTACGAAGGGGCTACCGTCATATAACGTCTTGTGAAGGTGGCCAGCATTAGCGGCATACAAGTCATAGTCCAAGTGGCTCCGCGCGTCGCGCTCAACGACAGGTTACCTGGTCAGATTACGGTAAAATGCGATGTCGGAGAGAGAGGACTTGGATGGGATCTATGTTATATTCCGGATCTTAGGGAGTTTCGCTGCCATCTGTGTCAAATTCTCGGACAGTGTTGACTTGGGATGAGCGTACGTTGCTGACTGCACATTCAGACTCGGTTCGGACCCTTTGCGCATACAGGTGCAGTACCCGCCGCGCGTGTAAGGAGAAAGGGAGGCTGTGATCGTCATGGATGATAGCGCGGGTAGCCAATACCGTATGGTACAAAGGAGATACAAAACTTATTCGAGTCCAGGTCATTCGAATTCGCCGACGCCCTCGTATCTCCTAGAGTCTCCTGGTGCCACTTTGAGTGCCCATAAGAATGGGGATGAGTTGTACCCCACGATCGTCGTCCTCGAGATGATTGTAGCCTGGGTGGTACTTGCAAGCTAAGATGGACGAGTTGTGTCTCGTGTACTCGTGTACAGTACAAGGAGAACGGGA
>WNFQ01008179.1_pt1 | contig 12752 bp, 18 predicted proteins | sample 5400171 | NCBI WGS metagenome assembly WNFQ01 (sample SAMN13153356, study PRJNA577476) | soil metagenome | isolation source: 20 cm soil under Madrone tree | place: USA:California | collected 2016-06-14
GATTTCTACTTGTACCTCATATGGTTCTCGATTTTACCATGTATTGGGACAATCGGTTGTTGGGTCCGGAGTCAGGACGGGACAGCACGTCGTGGATCAGAGCAGCAGATCGATATACAGACCTTAGAGCGGGAGCAAGACGAGTCGACACACATACTGTGCCCGAACACGGAGCTACCGCGGCGTGACTCTGCAAGATTGGGCCGGAACTGCTAATGTGTTCTGGAATATCAGGAAACCTGTCCTACAGAAGGGAACTAAGATACAACAAGTGGCTTGTCTGACACAGGTCCTACAGCCCTCTCTGTGAAAGTGCTATAGTAGAGTCGACTGGCAACCTCCCCAACAACCCAATTAAGCCCTTCGAGAAGGTTGTATCCGGTTATCGCGCTGCAGGGGATGATATTCCATTGATGGGACTTGATTGCTGGTAGATCCAAAGCCTTGGAAAAAGGGGACCCGCGTAAGCCAAGAGAAACCATTTCGCCAAGTTGGACCATTAACTAGCCTGCTCAATTTCCTTGTCCGTCATACAGCCCTGTATGTCCTGCTTGTTGACGAAGACAAGCAAGGATGCGCCTGCCAACCTCTAAAGAGACGATCACGTTGCACAGGATGCCACCAAACAGTATGAAAGTGCGTACGTCTTCGAGGAGTAAACTGTGTAGCTCTTCCTTGCAGTCACCCAAGCGTAGTCTATCACAAGAGTCGACAACCCAAACAAGTGCATCTGTTTGTTCGAAATAGTTTCTCCAATAGGGACGGAGCGTCCGTTGACCGCCCACATCCCCTACGAGTCTTTTAGACGACGGAAAAGAGATGAGACGGCCATCACGAACATATGTTCAGCGTGTAGCTGCCAAAGTTGAATTATTGTTCCCAAGTGATGGAGAAGAAACATTACCGTCCATGCACAAACGTCTTGATGTTAAATCCCAGAGTCGGGCTCACGCCTGTAATATCTTCGTCGTTGAGTTTTTTCAGTATGGTGGTTTTTCCGGCATTGTCAAGGCCGCTGTCCAGGATTTATTTGAACTCGAAGATTCTCATAGACGTTGACGACTTACAGAAACAACAACCTCATCTCCTTCTCCTTTTGCCGGTTCTTCCGGATTATAGTGAGCAAACCCATAAGAAAGTAGCTGGAAAAGTTGCGGAGATGATTCAATTCGGCACGGCCGTGACCGGCTCAAACTTCTGACTCTTGGGCGGTGCCGGGATCCGACCGTGCTCGCACTCACATCCTACAGTCTACTTTTTACCACCACTGCATTAAATCATGGCGCCGAATGACAAAGGGAAGAAGGGAAAAAGTGCAGACGACGATGCTTTCTGGTGTGTCATGCGATCGATTCTCATCTTGACGTTGTAATATAGGCGCTCATCACAGGGACAAAGTTGGGACATCAGTTGCGGGGAACAACCTCGCATCCACTGCCGAGGGCTCGAATGGGGAATACCAATCTAACGCTCCGAGATCTAGTGGCTTTTCATCGTTTGCAGCTCTGGGCATGGAAGATGGCTCCGGGAAAGTTGATGAAGAAGAGGATTTCGGAGGTCTTATGGTACGCTTTCACATCGATTCACTCACGTTGAACGGATAGTGATTTGGTTTCTGCACCCTAGTCCACGTTACGGGCAACCCAGAAAAGTAAGGAGAAGAAGAGTAAGAAGAAGAAAGAGGAACCATCTGTATCTTTCGTTAGCGGACCTCCCCCGGGTGAAGGTTCGGATGAAGAGGCTGCTGCCACGAGGGGTGATATCGCCGCCCCTAAATCAGGTGTAGCCGTTACAGCAGACGATCTTGCCGATGAGGAATGGGGTCCAGTGAAAGAAAAGGGCAAGAAGGGGAAGAAGGGCAAATCAAAGAAGGGCAAAGCGGAGGATGATGACGAGACTGCAAGTGCGTTCTAACCAGTATATTTAGCTTTCTTGTTCTGATGACTCTTCAGCCCCCGAGGCGAGTCAGCCAGAACCTGCAACTGTACACTCTACACCCGGGCCAGACGAGACGAATGACGCAGAGGATGCCGAAGAAGGCGAAGGCCCCAAAATATTGTCAAAGAAAGAGAAGGAGCGTTTAAAGAAGGAGAAGGAGAAGGTCAATTTTATCTGGACTCCACATGCGTGGCTGAACGTCTCACTGTTCATCACACTCAGGCAAAGAAAAAAGCTCAGGCAGCTGCGAAGAAGGCCCAACCAGCCGAAACGGCGACAGCAGTGACTACGGAGCCTGTACAACCTCCATCAGAATCCCCTGCTCCGCCTGCAGATAAAGACGAGGATGAAGGTGACGATGGTGAAGGCGCTGGTGGGGGAGACGCGAAAAAGAAGAAGAAGAAGAAGAAAGCGAAGAAAGACGATGAACCTGCGCCTGCGCCGACGAAGAAAAAGGCCACAACAGGCATCAGTGCACTGAAGGCTATGATGGAAGAGAAGAAGCGGCTCGAAGAGGAGGCGAGAAGGAAGGAAGAGGAAGAGCGCAGGCGCATTGAGGAAGAGGAACGCAGGGCCGAGGAAGAGGCACGACGGAAAGAAGAAGAAAAGCAACGCAAAAAGGAGAAGGAGAAAGTAAGTCTCGCTCCCTCGTCCATCATTTTAACTTCCCCAACCATCTCAGGTCAAGCGCGAGCTGGCCAAGAAGGAAGGACGGCTCCTTACTAAGAAGCAAAAGGAAGAACAACGTGCTGCGGAGATTCGCAAGCAAGCCTTGCTTGCCTCGGGTGCACAAATTGAAGGATTGCAGCAACCTGCCGCCCCTTCAAAGCGACCAGTGTATGGTAATCGCAAAAAGGCTGGCCCTTCTAAAGGCGGCTCATCTGCACCTGAATCTGTCCCTCAGACTCCTGAGGCGCCGCCTCCAAAGGAACTTACGCCTGAGCCTATACCCACACCCGAACCTGAACCCACTGCTGTGGGAAACGTTGCCGAAGATGTACCAGATGATTGGGAAGCATCGAGCGAAGAGAAGACTCCACCCGCTGCAGATGTGAAGGAGTCATGGGATGACTCGAGTGATGAGGACGAAAAGAAACCAGCACTAGTTGCGACTCCTGCATCGAAACCCTCATCCACGCCCAAAGCGACAACAAAGACTGTCCCCGCAAAAGGTTTTTCCCTGTCTGTTCATTGTGGCTTGTCTGATTTGCATCTAGCTAACGGTGCACCCACAAAACCGGAAGCTCCGAAGGCAGCTCTCAAAGTCGCTACTCCTGCCAAGCCTGTAGTCGTTGCTTCCGCTGCCGACGGCAAGCCCGGGACGACAAAAGCCAACCTTCCCGCGGAAGAGAGTTCTGAGGAGTCTGAATCAGAGGACGACTCGGAAGAGGATTCCTCGGAGGAGAGCGACTCGGACTCTGATTCTTCAGAAGATGCCCGAACAAGTGCGGTGCAGCGGATTGCGGCGCAGCGCAAGGCGGAGGCCGCCGTCCGGCGCCAGAAGGCACGCGAAGAAGCACTGGCAGCTGGAAGCAAAGACGACCTTCGTAGCCCAATCTGTTGCATTTTAGGACATGTTGACACTGGCAAGACCAAACTTTTGGATAAAGTACGCATCATGTAGTTGGGCCGGTCATAGCGCTGACGTCTAGCCTCTCAGATCCGGCAAACGAACGTACAGGAGGGAGAAGCTGGCGGTATCACACAACAAATAGGTGCAACTTACTTCCCTGTCGAGGCTATTAGAATGAAGACAGCCGTTTTAAATCAAGTGCTATCTGGCTTTCTTTCTTTGATCCTTTCTCCTGACTGTGTCCCCAGAGCGAAAAACAAGAATTCAAAGTCCCGGGTCTCCTCATTATCGATACTCCAGGACACGAGTCCTTCACGAACCTGCGCTCACGTGGTAGCTCGTTATGCAATATAGCTATCCTCGTCGTAGACATTATGGTAGGTTCTCTAGTCGTTCTACCTAGTCCTGCCCCTAACTTGTCGCGTAGCACGGCCTCGAACCACAGACATTAGAGTCATTGCGGTTACTCCGCGACAAGAAGACACCGTTCATCGTTGCGCTTAACAAGGTTTGTTTGCCACCACCTCAATTCACCTATGAGTTTTGACGGCGGTCAGATCGATCGGATCTATGGGTGGGAGCCAACGTGCGACGGGGCTTTTCAAGAATCCTTGGCAAAGCAGAAGCTCTCTGTTCAACGCGAATTTGAGGACCGAGTGCAGAAAACTATTCTGGCGTTCGCCGAACAGGGCCTCAACTCGGTGCTCTATTACGAGAACAAGAATTTCGCTAGGAATGTGTCGCTGGTGCCGACGTCTGCCATCACTGGCGAGGGCGTACCCGACATGATCATGTTACTTGTGAATCTCACTCAGCAGCGTATGAGCGACCGCCTCATGTACTTGTCGGAGCTCGAGTGTACTGTGCTTGAGGTCAAGGTCATTGAGGGCCTGGGTACCACAATAGATGTAGTCCTATCCAACGGCATCTTGCACGAAGGTGACAGGATTGTAGTTTGTGGGCTCAACGGCCCAATAGTAACACAAGTACGAGCCCTTCTAACCCCTCAGCCACTCCGTGAGCTGCGAATCAAAGTACGTATGCTCCTACATAATTCCCACTTGGCATTCACGCCCTCGATAGTCCTCCTATGTGCACCACAAGCAAGTTAAGGCAGCGCTTGGTGTCAAGATAGGCGCACCTGATCTTGAAAAAGCAATCGCGGGATCGCGTCTCCTCGTGGTCGGGCCTGATGATGATGAGGATGATTTGCGCGACGAGGTCATGGCCGATTTGACGTCACTACTCAATTCAATCGACAAATCTGGTCGCGGTGTGTGTGTGCAAGCGAGTACGCTTGGCTCTCTCGAAGCATTACTCGACTTCTTGAAGGTCAGCAAGATTCCGGTGTCGGGCATCAACATAGGTCCTGTGCACAAGAAGGACGTCATGCGAGCAGCAACTATGCTGGAGCGGGCCCGCGAGCTCGCATGCATTCTCTGTTTCGACGTCACCGTTGATAAAGACACGGAACGCCTCGCGGAGGAGATGGGGATCCGACTTTTCAAGGGTATGTCTAAAGTCGTCCCGGTTCTTGTATCTACCGCCTTCTGAGACACGTCGCCATAGCGGACATTATCTACCACCTGTTTGACGCATTTACGGCGTACAACGCAGAGATTGTCGAAGCGAAACGTCGCGATGCAGCCCCTATGGCTGTTTGGCCCTGCCGTCTGAAAATTATCGCGTGTTTCTGCAAGCGGGACCCGATTATTCTAGGTGCTGATATCCTCGATGGTACCTTGCGCGTGGGTACGCCGCTGTGCGTCGTGAAGAATGACTCTGTGACGGGTGCCAAAGAAATTATCGAACTCGGCAAGATGTATGATTCTCATTTGTCTCGTTCTTGCTCTTGTGTGACTGAGACCGCTTTCACAGCACATCTCTAGAAATCAATCACAAATCTATGGAAGTACGCATAAAAATGATCTTCTGGCTAAGATGCCGTTTTGATAAGACTATTACCTAGCTTGTAAAGAAGACACAGGCTGGCGGCGGTGTTGCCGTCAAGATCGAGCACGCGGTATATCAATCAGCAAAGATGTTTGGCCGGCACTTCGATGAAAAGGACGAGGTCTACAGTCGGATATCGCGGCAGAGTATAGACGTCTTAAAGGTCTGCCTGCCTCTTGCACGCGTCGCTTCTTTTGACATTGTCAACAGGGCACCTTCAAGACAGACGTTTCGAATGAAGAATGGCTACTTATCAAGGCGTTGAAATCCGTGAGTCAAATCCGCTGTTTCCCACCACCTAGCATTTGACGGGCCGTTTGCAGCGTCTCGACATCTCATGAGGCAATGAAGGCTTCAGTCATCTTCAAGCCCCGTTCTTACGTATTAGCACTGCACTCGTATTACTTATCCCATTTCACTCTGCACTCGTATTATATCACAGGCGGATGGGGGTTTGTTGTATTGCCAAGGGTGAGCAAAGTTCATGTACATCACAGGTCGATGTATCAACGATACCTGTACCCATTGTAACAATATAAATCGCTTCAGAAGCATGGTTCTTCCTACACAAAGCTTGTAATCAATAATGCTATGATATGTCGAAGTATGGATATGGCAAATGCACTTGGAACACATGCTGCCACCTTGCGGGCGAGATGATCACCCAGCTCCAGAACCAGCCTCATGCGAAGGAGAGCAGGGAAAGCAGTTTTGTTCGGGCAAAAGCGGTCGAAGCGAGGGTTCCCACATCGGAGGAAGACCTCCAGAATATACAACAATTCCATAAAATGGCCCGCCTAACGGAACAGCAACAGGCCGAGGTGATCGCCCAACTCCAGAACCAGCTCCATGATGCTAAGAATGGCAGCGAAAGCAGTCCTGTCCGTGCAAAAGCGGTCGAAGAGAGGGTTCCCACCGTGATATTGGAGGAATTCCTTCAGAATATAAAACAAACTCGATGAAATGATGACCAGCCGAACGCCGAAATATTTTCCGCACGCTTTTCTGGGCCTTTCTTGAACGAGTCAAAACAAAAGGAAAAGCTCGAAGAGATCGCTACCTCCTCCGCTCTTCCTGAAAGTGGCAAGAACGACGAGCTTTTCAAGAGGATTTCCGACCAACGTCAATTTGAACAACAACCCGAGCTCAAGATGAGGGGTTTCTTCTCACCTCACGCCTCAAAGCGAGCTCGCGTTGCTGACGTGCCTACAGCAGGCCCCTCATGAATCAACCGTGTGGAGGGTGCGGGTACGGGTGCGGGTACCATAGATCCCCGCCCGACGGCACATCATCGACTCACAATTTCAACACACCATACAATTTTTGCAATACCCTTTATATTCGCATTACACGTAGATATATAATACTGTTTATATCACTTTTATTGCACATCCAATACACCCGGTTTGTAGCGCGGGACCATAACCTCGCCCGTAATTGTAATCGTGCGGACTCGGACTCGGACACCAGTGGCGCCAAATAATACCAAATATCCTCCTCGACGATCCACCACTCATGCCGTCGCTCGCGCGGTATATTCGCGGCATTCGTGCAGTAGGTTTGAAGGAATGGTGGCACCAATTGCAATATATTGGTGACGTCAAAGCTGGCACATTCATTGGCTCCGACCAGTGCGTAACAGAGACCTCCGGGACAACATTTCGTATCCTTTAACATAGGGACAATTCTCAGGTTCGGAAACCGTTATTTCGAGAACCTCAACGCCGAAGAGGAAGTCCCAGGTAACGTCCATCTCGGTTTTATGACTGCTCCCCTTTCGTGTAACCGAAATTTCTTCAGGTCGTCATCGTTGGGTCAACTTTGCTCAGGTGTGTGCCAACGAAACGAGACTCGTTAAAAAATATGGGCTTGTGACAGAGCGCGCTAATTCGAAATGTGAACACTTCTCCGGGTAGCACGATTTCAATGCCTCGCAAGTACCCGCCGAATGGCATGCATGGATTTCCCACATTCGAAAGGAGCCACCGACTGAGGATGCAGTCATGCGGAATCTCACGCCGTCATGGAAAGCGGTGTGTATCCTTTCTCCCTTCCCCTTTCAATTAATCTCCCCTTACTCATAATGTATGCCATGTTCGCTAGCCATGGGTCGAAAATTTGACAGGCCCGGCGCGGTGCACCCCTCCAATAAACTTTGTACATCTTAGCGCACACCAATTTGGGATGAGTAGCAATCTATTTCAGTTTCTATTATCGTTCGTTCGTCTTGGCCAACATATCCTCTACAACCATCTCTGCCAAGGCTGGACTTGCAGTGAGGCCTGGGCTCTCGATACCCAAGAAACTGATCATCCGAGCCCTCCCTTGGCTTCCCTCGGCATGGTCTGTCCGTACTACAAAGTCCTGGAACGGTGCTCCTGGCGGGGCAAGTTTCGGACGAATGCCAGCATAATCCGGCTGAAAACCTTCGAGTTTCACCCCCGGTAGATACCGCAAAACTGCAGCATGCATAGAGCGAGCACGTTCTTCATCAAGCGAAAGATGCGGCTCCCATACTTCCTCGTCGCGCTTTGCATTATCGGGGGCTGACAGCCAGTCAATGTCCGGTCCAAAGCGCACGTTACCAGCCATGTCGAGCGTAAGGTGTGTGCCGAGTGAGTGAAACGAGGCGCTCTTGGCCGCAGATGCCTCGTCTGCTGGATAAATGAGGTGTTGGATGTCTCGAATTCCTGGTCCGCGATATGTTGCATATGTACCACGTGCGAAGTAAATCGGTATGCGTTTGGACGGTGGGAGAATCTCGTTGAGCACGCTGGTAGCGCCAAGGCCCGCGGCGTTGATCACCACCGGCGCCAGCGTGGCATCAGCATCGGCGCTGCCATCATTTCCTTCGGTACCCGTGACAGTTTGCACGACCCAGCCAGGCCCTTGCGCGGCTGCTGCATCACTATCAATACGCACCGCACGCGTCGCATACGCAATGGTTCCCCCCGTATCTCGGATATCCTTCTCAAGGCTGTTAAGCAACGCAGCAGAGTCCACAATCCCCGTCGAAGGACTCCACAACGCAGACGTGATCTCGCGTGCGAGTTGAGGCACGCGTTCACGTGCGGCGACACCACTGAGTATCTCTGTCGGTAACATTTGCGGATCGGTGGAATGGTTCCAGTGCGCGGGTGCGCGTAGGGCCTGGGCCTTTGAGTGCATCTTGGCGAGATATTCGCGCTGCTCTTCGCGCCCTACCACGAGTTTGCCTAGGCGCCGGTGGGGAATGTTGTACTTGGCGCAGTATGAATATAGCATCTGGCGCCCACGTAGACAAAGACGCATTTTAAGCGAATTGGGAGGGTAGTAGAGACCTGCCGACAATTCAGAAATTGTAACGAAGAGAGGGAGGACAGGGGGAGGGGAGGGGAAATTCGGGGTTTTTTCGCACCAGCATGGATGACTTCAGAGTTACGGGAGCTGATTGTTACCTCGTCAGGCCAAGAACATTCTATGTCCACCAAAGTGATTTGAAAAAACTTACCTCGTCTCCTCCCCTGGACGTGTACGCCGCTCGATGAGAATCGTCGACTTGTTCGGAAAGCGCTGTAAAAGCGCGCGCGCCACCGCAAGCCCAACAATACCTCGCATTCCGGGTGAACGGTTGTCGTTGACTATATACTAGTAGAGACAACGCCATACCTCCGCCGATGACGATATGATCCACTGCAGCCTCGGGTGACTTTCAGTGCGATGGATGAGTGAACGCCCGTGCAGACTGAGTGAGTGGGAGGGTGCGTGGCACCCGCCGTACCTTGAACTTGTACCTTCCTGCGCTGTTCAGGTGCGTTGTGAGGCCACGTACGCTGGCCTGCATGACACTTGGCGAAAAGAGATATCAATGCGAGCACGAAGAAACACCGAGCCTGAGTGCGGCGGTCCAATGCAACTGGCTCTGTATGATCATCACAGGACTTATAGGGTACTGCACTGCACTGTACGGCATACCACCCGACTCGGAGGTCTCATTCACAGTTTCACACCCATGAGGCACAAAACGTGGCAGAAAGACAAGAGAATACGACAGGTGTCAATCCGTTCTCTTGCGCCGATGTCACCCAATAGAAGAGGTGCACGGCCTGGGACTTCCCAACTTCGCTTCGCTGTCGGAGGCGGAAGAGGCCGAAACTACTAAATGCGATGATCGCGCTAATCTTAATGTACACTGGCGGTATTTGGCGAACGGGGATGGGGGAACTGAACCTTTTCCCATCACCTGGCGCCCGAACCGCCACACAAACTTCACGGCCCCCCTTACACATGGCAAAGCTCCATGACAAATAGTTGGCCCTTTTAGAGGGCCCTTTCGGTTCGAGAATGTGCATAGTCGAACCACCTAGCTTCTAGCTTCTAACTTATTAGATGTTTTGGTGTAGCGTCTATGTCCACATTGCATTCTCCCTCCCGGCTCTCGTCGTCCCCGCTCCAGTGTCAGTGTCTCGCGCATATCTCGGACTGAACAGGACGATTCTGCGCCTCGTCCGAGACAATGCCGTCAACATATCGGCGCACAGGTACGCCGAACTTTCTCCGAGACTGGCGTCTTTGCTTGATTCTACTAAGTTGACCTGGACGGGATTGGTGCTCTACCACAAAGTTGGGAACTTGGCACACTGGCCGAGGCGTTGACTGAGGTTGAGTGGCCGAGACTCACTCCGTTTATGCCAGGCTCTATATTTCCTCCATCAAGCCTTCCCTGGTATGAGAATGCAAACGATGTTCTATCAATCGCAGAATCGTGAGTGTCCAAGAACCCTTCCCCCTTCCGGTGGCTCCTCTTACTGATCGCACGCAGGACAATCAACAACAAGACCAATAACAATGGAAGCCTTCCGCTTACCAATGGAGAAGGTTCTGTAGGCGATCCCGCGAGTAAGTCCATTTCAGTTTGCACTGGGATGTATGCGGTATTCACACCGAGGGCCATTATAGGTCTTGGGCAGGCGGTGCTCTTGCGCAACTGGACACGAGTAGACCTCAACGATAAGCGATTTTCGTTCGCTGCCGGACAACAACTCGGGTATCTTCTAAACGATGCGCCGCGCTCCAAATCAGGTGCCATCTCCCACAGGGTGGAGGAAGTCGCGCTTTGGTACGTTCTCATCTATCGGTGGGAGTCGGACCTTCTCCTTTCTGACTTTATCTTTGGTCAATATCCCACATCGCGCGTACACATCCAGGGCAGACTTTGTATACATGGCTCCTCCCTTCATCGCTCATTTTGGTGCCCTCCAAAATGACTCCGGGGGACTTGCGATATTGCAGATCGCGTACGATCAGATTCGCCTGTATCGTCAAGCCCTCTTCGACCAAAATGTAAGTTTGTGGCGACACATAGCAAACGGGTCTTCGGAGGACACTGGTCACTGGGCAACTGGTGCGTGAGTTTCTCTTGATCCACGTAAAGCCGCTGTAGTGCTGAGGTTTCTGTTATAGGGAACGCTTGGGCGGCAGCTGGCATGATGCGCGTCTGGGCTATAATCAACCGGTCCAGTTTCTCGTCGCAGATGCAATCACAGAAAAACAATCTAACGCAATGGATTGACGAGATACTCACGGGTGTGTGGAAATACCAGGTACGCATCAGCGTTCCCCGGCATCAAGGATTTACTTGGCTCAAGTGTTGTGCCCACAGCAAAGTAATGGGACGCTCCTGAACTACGTCGACCAGCCTAATTCGTTCGCAGACTCGTCATCGACTGCCCTACTTGCAGCGACGACATTCCGGTACAGCCTACTGACGTACGACGGAAAGCATGATGCTGCTGCGATGCAGGCGTTGAGCCTCGTATGGCAGAGCATTGACCAGAACGGATGGCTGCTCAACGTCGTCGATCCGGAATCCTTTGCCCAGCCGCTTCGAAACGGTGCTCATAGCCCCGAAGGTCAATCTTTTGTGTTACTTCTTGCGGCCGCGTGGGGTGCATTCTAGTAGGCTGCTACCGCCAGGTCCAGTCTATTATAGACCGAATAGAGGGGTGTAGATGACTGCGACGATACGATGATTATTATGGACTAACGATTACGGACGGTTACTGACGGACTGATGGCTTTAACGTGAACTGTAATGATGGACACTGTACGCCTGTACGATACTTCGTGTCATTAGTTTCAATTGTAGAATTATAGCTTGATTGTCTGGAATTACCTGGTCGTAGGCAACAGCTGTGGACGTCAATGATGTGTATTCAGGTGTTGTGTCATGTGGATGGACTCTTCTTCAATTGGTCCCCTGTCCCCAACAAGGTTTGTTTAAGTGACTGCACAACACAACCACCCCTTCAGTGTTGTTGTAGCACCTACACGCAATCATACGACGAAATGGCACCAAAACAACAAAAAGAGTATACCCTCGAGGAGGTTGCACAGGTACGTCCATCATAGACTGTCACGGAACTACTCGGGAACACTTAACGCTCTGGCTAGCACAACAAGGAGGGCGATGTGGTACGCTCTTCACTTTACCATCTCAGTCGACCGATTGATTCACCGTCGCATCCAGTGGATTATCGTCGACTCGCGGGTGTACGATGTGTCCAAATTCGCCAACTTGCATCCTGGAGGCGCTGCCGTGCTGCTCGTCGACTCAATAGGTAACAACCCGTCCTCCACCATGCGCTCACAGAAAGGTGACACCAAACAGCGGGAAAAGATGCCACCAAAGCGTTCTTCGGCCTGCACCGGCAGGAAGTGCTCTACCGTCCACAGTACGCGCGCTTGCAGATTGGCACCCTCAAGGGCAAGGAGCCGCAAATCACACCGCTCGCGGCGGATGCACTTTCCCGAGTACCCTATGCGGAGCCAGCCTGGCTTCTCTAGTCCGTATCACAACGAGGGCCACAGGCGCTTCCAGAAGGCCATGCGCAAATTCGTCAACGAGGTCGTTCTGCCCGACGCGATCGCCTGCGAGGACAATGGAAAGCGTATCTCCCAGCACGTTGTGGATAAACTTGCGTGAGTCTGGCGAGGCCATAGCACAACGCTTGCTTTATTATGGCGGGATATGCTCATGCGCGGTCGATACGCAGGGATACAAATATCATTGGCATGCGTCTGGGCCCTGGGAAGTATCTGAAGGGCAGGACGCTCCTGGGGGGTGTAATCACCCCGGAGGAGTTTGATCACTTTCACGAGGTGGGCGGCAGCTCGCGCTCCCCTTTTCTATACTCTCCGGGTTGAATGATTACCCGTCATCCAGCTCATCATTAACACGGAGCTTGCGCGCTGTGGCACACGAGGATATATGGACGGTCTGCTCGCCGGCGGCGTGATCGGTCTACCA
>WNFQ01002752.1_pt1 | contig 12746 bp, 9 predicted proteins | sample 5400171 | NCBI WGS metagenome assembly WNFQ01 (sample SAMN13153356, study PRJNA577476) | soil metagenome | isolation source: 20 cm soil under Madrone tree | place: USA:California | collected 2016-06-14
GCTCGAACGAGATCCAGCAATTCCGCTGGAAGAGCTCGCTCGGCCGCATCTTCGGGGCGGTATCGTTGAACCCCCGGTCGTCGAAATGCCGGTCCATGCGGTCGAGCCAGGGCGCGATCCAGCCGCCGCCCGATTCGAGGAAGGCGATGCGCAATCGCGGGTGGCGATCGACGACACCGCCCCAGATCACGGCCATCGCCGCGAGCATCATCTCCATCGTATGGCTGATCATATGGCGCGCCGCGCGGTTTCCCTCGAAGCGGTCGACACCGACGGTGGGCATCGCGGTGGTCGAGCCCTCGTGAAAGCCGATCGAGAAGTCGAGCTCCTCGGCCATCCTCCAGAACGGCTCGTACATCGGGTCACTGATCATCTTGTTGTCGTGATACGGGTTCGGCCGCAAAAACCCGCCGCGCATGCCGAGCTCTTTCTTGGCGTGGCGCATCTCGTCGATCGCGAGGTCGACCGACTGCATCGGTAGCATTGCGACCCCGAACAGCCGGTCGGGGTAGGGCTTGCAGTAGTCAGCGAGCCAGCGGTTGTAGGCGCGGCACATCCCGGCCGCGAGCCCGGGGTCCTCGACGGCGCCGGCGAATAGGCCGAGGCTTGGATACAGGAAAGCGGCGTCGATCCCGTCGGAATCCATGTCGACGATGCGGGCGTGCGGGTCGAAGCCGCCCTTCTTCCCTTCGCCGTATTTGAGGGTGTCGGGCTTGACCGCGCCCTGCCGGACGCCGACCGAGCCGAGGCTGCCGATCCCCCGCGGATTGCCCAGCAATTTGCCCTCGACGCCGAGGCGCTCCTTGCCGTTCTCGTCGATGACAAACCGCGGCCGGCGCTCGCGGAACTCGGGATCGATGTATCTGTCCCAGAGATCGAGCGGTTCCAGAATATGGCCGTCGGCGTCGATGACGTTGTAGGCGCGAGCCATGACCCGTCTCCTTTCGGACCTATGCGAGGCAAGTGATCTTAGCGGACACACCATGCCGGCGCGAGGCCGAAGTCTTGGATTTACGCAATCGCGAACGCTACTGACGCACGTTGGTGTGGGGCCCGGAGGGTTTGATGCCACGGCCCCGAGCAGCTGACGATTTCAAGACAATCCGTACCCGCATGGAGGAGTTGTGGCGGGAGAGGCTGCCCGAGCAACCCGCCCCGACGACCGACACCAGCGTCGCGGGTCATCGTGGCCGTTGTGGCTGTGACATCAGGCTATTCTCCGACGAATGCGACGGATCGTGCAAAGCGCTTTGACCGGGTCGGAACCGAAGGGAATGGGACACCAGCTCCCGGTCGCAGCATCGGCTCCTGCTTTACCTGTTTTATCAGGTCGAGATCAGGTCGCGACGGCAATGCGATGCACTCGAGCGAGACCTCCAAAATCGTAGCCGCATTTTTCATGTTATTACTGATATCACAACATATGTGATTTTGTCAATAACTGCCTTGCGGTCACCCAAGGGCAGAGCGTGCCGGAAGGGGCTTTGCCCACTAAAAGCCCAAAATCGATGAGTTTCTTGGCGCCCAGTAATTCTGCCCAAAAATCAAGATGGGACATAGAATGCGATGCTGGTGCTCCTGTCCGCGATCCGCACTTGCGCACGTATCTGATAATGGCCTCCCTGTTCCTGTAGCGGTGCGTCTTTGCCGATGCCACTACTCTCGAAGAGTTGCTAGCCCTCGGGCAGCCTGGACAGAAGGCCGCGCCGGGGTTGTAATGGCTACTGAGGCTTGCCGTTTCTGGTAACACCGATGGATGTGGCCGAGTGGCTGCGCGGCCTCGGGCTCGAGGAATATGCGCCCGCGTTCCGCGACAACGACATTGACGCGGAGGTTTTGCGCCGGCTGACGGGCGAGGATCTGCGCGAGCTCGGCGTGAGGTCGGTCGGGCACCGCCGCCGGTTGCTCGACGCCATCTCGGCGCTCGGTGCCGTCTCGGCCGATGTAGTCTCGACCGGGGCATCCTCCGAGGCACCGGGCGCAAGCCGAGGCCGAACGCCGGCAGCTGACGGTGATGTTTTGCGACCTGGTCGGTTCGACCGCACTCTCAGCGCAACTCGATCCCGAGGATCTGCGCGAGGTCATCACTGCGTATCACCGCGCTGTCGCCGAAATAGTCACCCGGTCCAACGGCTTCGTCTCCAGGTACATGGGCGACGGCGTCTTGGTGTATTTCGGCTTCCCGCAAGCGCATGAGGACGACGCCGAGCAGGCCGTGCGAGCGGGGCTGGGCGCGATCGACGCTGTCAGTCGCCTCGAGGTCAAATCAGTCATGCTGCAAGCGCGTGTCGGTATCGCTACCGGGCTGGTGATCGTCGGCGATCTGATCGGCCACGGCGCGGCGCAAGAACAAACGGTTGTCGGCGAGACGCCGAACCTTGCCGCGCGCCTGCAAGCCTTGGCCGAGCCCGAAACGGTCGTAATCGCCGCGGGCACACGCCGGCTGATCGGCAATCTCTTCGAGTACCGCGACCTCGGGGCGGTCGAGGTCAAGGGCATCGCCGCGCCGGTGCCGGCCTGGCAAGTCCTGCGCCCGAGTGCCGTCGCGAGCCGGTTCGAGGCCTTGCACGGATCAGCACTAGCGCCGCTGATCGGCCGCGACGAGGAGATCGACTTGCTGCTGCGACGGTGGGCGCGGGCCAAGGTCGGCGACGGCCAGGTCGTGCTTATCTCCGGCGAAGCCGGAATCGGCAAGTCGCGCATCACCGCGGAGCTGGAAGAACGCCTCCACGTCGAGCCGCATCTTCGTTTGCGCTATTTCTGCTCGCCCTATCACCAGGACAGTGCGCTGTTCCCGTTCATCGACCAGCTCGGTCGAGCGTCAGGGTTCGCAAGCGACGATCCGCCTGCCGTCAAGCTGGACAAACTCGAGGCCTTGCTCGCCCGTGCCGCGCCGCTCGATGACGATGTTGCATTCCTCGCCGACCTGCTGTCGTTGCCGCTCTCGGAGCGCCACCCGTTGCCCGACCTCAGTCCCCAGCGCAAGAAGGAGCGCACACTGGAGGCGCTGATCCGGCAGCTCGAGGGCCTTGCATGCCGGCAGCCGATAGTCATGGTCTTCGAGGACGCGCATTGGATGGACCCGACCTCGCGCGAGTTGCTCGACCTCACCGTCGAGCGTGTCCGCAGCCTGCCGGTGCTGCTCGTCGTCACGTTCCGCTCCGAATTGCAGCCGCTGTGGATCGGCCAGCCGCAGGTGACGATGCTGGCGCTCAACCGCCTGGACCTCCGCGACCGGAAGGTGCTGGTCGAGCAGATCGCCGGTGGCAAGCCGTTGCCCGATGAGGTTGTCGACCAGATCGCCGATCACACCGATGGCGTGCCGCTTTTTGTCGAAGAATTGACCAAGAGCATTCTAGAGAGCGTGTTCTGCGTGAAGAAGGGCATCGCTACGTACTCGACCGTGCGCTCCCGCCACTCGCAATCCCGACGACGTTGCAAGACTCGCTAATGGCACGGCTCGACCGCTTGGCGTCGGTGCGACTGGTGGCGCAGATGGGCGCGGCGATCGGACGCGAGTTTGCCTACGCGCTGCTGCGCGCCGTCTCCCGCCTTGCCGACAGCGAGCTGGAAGCCGCGCTCACACGGCTCGTCGCGTCGGAGCTGGTATTCCAGCGCGGCATGCCGCCCAACGCGCTCTATATCTTCAAGCACGCGCTGGTGCAGGACGCGGCGCACAGCAGCCTGCTGCGCAGCTCTCGGCAGCAACTGCACGCACAAATCGCCGACGCGCTCGAAACCCATTTCCCCGAGCTGATGGACAGCCAGCCCGGGAACGTCGGGAAGACCACCGCCGGGGTCGCTGTTTTGCGGGCATTGCGCATGAAGGGGCATACGACGGTAATCGCCCTGAAGGCGACCGGCACCTCAGCGGTAGGGGAGATGGCGATATACCAGGATTTCGGGGCGGCCCAGGTTTTCGATTGCGTCGATTTCGGTCTTCCGACGACCTACCCGTCGGGTCGCCAAGGGATCGGCGACGTCTTCGGCGATGCGCTCGATTTCTGCTTCTCTCTGTCGGCCGAAGCCCTGGTGGTGGAATGCGGCGGCGATCTTTTTGGCGCCAACGTCCCCGAGTTCCTCACCTGTCTGAAAGCGCGGCGCCCCGATCTCAAGATCATACTTGTCGCGGCCGACGCTCTCGGCGCGATCGGCGCAAAAGGGGTTCTTGCGGAAATCGGGCTCGCGATCAGCCTGATAATCGGCCCATGCACCGATACGCCGGTCCTGCGTGAACGAACCGAGGCGCTGTGCGGCATCCCCGCAATAAACTTAGCCCACGGCCGCAAAGAGGGAACGCAATCGCATTTGTCGGGCGTCGCCGCATTGGAGTGACCCCGTCCGCGGCGAGCGTCAGCTTACGACACGGTTGCCCCGTGTTGAGGCAGCGTGAACTGAAAGACGGTCCCGTGGGTACGCTTGGCTTGGCCCATACCCGTCCGCCAGGCGCCGCGATGATCGAATCGGCAGATCGACAGTCCCACACCCATACCATGCTCCACCCGGGCTCCCGCGATTGCGCTCTTCCCGACACAATGTGTCCGCGAACCGCCGGCGCCGGCTAGAGGCACGATCGTTCCGGGCTGCCGGAGAGCCCATTGCCGACCGGCAGCGTCAAGCGAAAGACGGCGCCGCAAGGCTTATTCGGCGCCGCCGATAGCCGCCCGCCATGGGCCTCGGCGATCGAGCGGCTGATCGCCAGTCCCATGCCGATCCCATCGGGCTTGGTCGTGTAGAAGGACTGGAACAGTCGGTCGCGTTGCCCCGGATCGAGCCCCGGACCGGTGTCCCGTACTTCGACGAACATGTCGCTCGCATCATCCGCGCCGGACACGATCGTGAGCTCGCGCGGTCGCCCGCTGACGCCGCTCATCGCTTCGATCGCGTTGACGATTAGATTGATCATTACTTGCTGCAGCTGGACGCGATCGGCCGAGACGAGGGGCAGGCCGTCGCCAAGCCGGCTCTGCAGCCGCACGCCATTGCGCTGGATCTCGGTCTCGGTCAGAGCCGTGACTTCGCGGATTGCCTCATTGATGTCCAAGCGGTCTCGGCGCGGCGGCACTTTCTTGACGAGGGAGCGAATGCGACCAATAACCTCGCCGACGCGAGTGCCGTCCCGGACGATACGTCCGAGCGCCTGCTGGACTTCATCCAGATCCGGCTGTCGCGCGCCGAGCCAACGCAAACCGGCATTGGCGTTGGTGATCACCGCGGCGATCGGCTGGTTGATTTCGTGCGCAATCGAGGCCGTCATCTCTCCCAGCAGCATTACCCGATTGAGACGCGCGAGATCGGCCTGGGCTTGCTGCAAAGCCTCCTCGGCACGTTTGCGATCGGTGATGTTTATGTAAATCGCCTGCAAAAAGGGATCGGCGGTTTCGGTTGCCGGTACCAAGGTCGTCGTGATGTTCAGCCATACCGGGCTGCCGTCTCTTTTTAGATACCGCTTTTCGGCGTGATACTCCTGCAGCAAACCACGCCTGAATTTCGCGACGACATCCGCAGTCTCCGGGCGTTCATCCTGGTGGGTAATTTCCATCGCGGTGCGTCCCACGATCTCGTCTTCGGCGCGGTCGAGCATCCGTCGCAACGCCGGGTTCGCTGCCGTAAAGACGCCGTCGAGGCGGGCCGTGGCCATGCCAGCGGCAGACGTCTCGAACATCCGGCGCCAACGCTCTTCGCTCGCGCGCAACGCCGCTTCCGCCCGCTTGCGATCGGTGGTGTCGACAGCCATTACAGCAAGAAACGCCGCCGTGGTATCGGTCGCGGGCACCATCGACGCGCTGACGTCGGCCCATACGGTTGCACCGTCTTTGCGTCGATAACGCTTCTCGAGCCTGTAGCCGGTTTGCTGACCAGTGACGATGCCGCTGAAGAATCGTCGCGTCTCTGCCCGATCGTCCTCGTGCGTGAATTCGAATACGGTAAGATTTCGAAACTCGTCCCCGGTATGTCCGAGCATTCTTTGGAATGTCGGATTCATGCTGATAACGCCCCCGTCGAGATCGCCCGTTGCAATGCCGACCGCCGCCGACTCAAAGATGGCCCGCCAGCGCTCATCGCTCGCGCGCAACGCCGCTTCGGACTGGACGCGCCGGGTGACGTCGACATAAACCGCCTGCAAGAAGGGAGCGGCGGTCTCGGTTGCCGGCACCACCGTTGTCGTGATGTTCAGCCAAACCAGGCTGCCGTCCTTCTTCAGGTACTTCTTTTCGACTTGACGCTCTGTGAGTGAGCCGCTTCTGAATTTCGCCAACGCATCCGCGGTTGCCGCGCGCTCGTCCTCGTGGTTGAGCTCGAGGACGTTGTGCCCGACGATCTCTTCCTCGGCGCGGCCGAGCATTCGCTGCAACGCCGGGTTCGCCGCGGTAAAGACGCCGTCGAGCCCCTCCAAAGCCATGCCTGCGGCCGAGGTCTCGAACAGCCTGCGCCAGCGCTCCTCGCTCTCTCGCAGCGCCTGCTCGGCACGTTTGCGCTCGGTAATGTCGTTGCTGGTTACCAGGATCACTGCCGGCCGCCCCCGCCTGTCTCGCTGTAGCGTCCAGCGGCTGGTTACGAGGACCGGCGTGCCATCCCGCTTTTTATTGACAAATTCACCCTCAAATCGACCGACGCGCAGCAACTCGGCCTTGATTTGGTCGAGTGGCACAGGGAAAATGGTCTTCGCGAGTTCGTAACCGACCCTTCCGACCGCTTCCGCGCGGTGCCAGCCATACATTTCCTCGGCGCCGCGATTCCAATAGGTGATAACGTCGTCGTCGAAGCGGCGTGCGATAATCGTATCGTGCGTCAAATCGAGCAGGCCCGCTTGCTCGCGCAATCCCGCCTCCGCCGATAGGCTTTGCAGCGCGAGAAGGGCTGCCGCCCCGATCGCCGGGATGCGGATAGCCGCATTGATTGCTGTCTCAGCTGAGAAAAAATAGGCCGCCAGCACGAGGCCGATGCACCCGGCGGCAACGAGTACGACGCCTGACGGGCGGCAGAACCGGCTGGCCATCAGCACCACAACCACATAAAGCCCCGAGACCACCACGTCGGGAGGGGTGAGGATGTCGACAATGAAGATGCCGGCCGCGAGTGCGGCGGTCGCGACCGGGAGCAGCGCAGAGGTGGCCCTCCGCCGTGAACGCGATTGACCTTTCATCTTCGCTATGGCTCGCTCCTTGCGATCTTTCCAATCCAACGCGGCGGCTTCGCGCATCAACGCCGTGGCGACATCCCGATGTCCGTCAACGCGATGAAGGGTAGCGCGATGGGTCCGTCATTCGCTACCTTCGGACGATTACCTTCGGAAGCGGCCGCCGCGGATCGTAACGGTCGATGCCGGTTAGGAGCGTGGCGGTTCCGGCCTATCGCATGTTTGCTCATCGACCGGCAGCGTGAAGCGAAAGACCGCGCCTTGGCGCTTGTTCGGTGCTGCCCATAGCCGTCCGCCGTGCGCCTCGATAATCGAACGGCAGATCGACAGGCCCATGCCCATACCATCGGGCTTGGTCGTGTAGAATGCGTCGAAGAGCCGGTCCAGGCTCTCCGGCTTCAGTCCCGGGCCCCAATCCCGCACGGCGATGCGCACACCGTTGGCTCCATCTGCCGCGCTGCTGATCAGCAACTCGTGCGACACCTCGTTCGATCCGCTCATCGCTTCGACGGCGTTGAGGATCAGGTTGAGCATCACTTGTTGAAGCTGGACCCGATCTCCCGGAACGAGCGGCAGGCCGTGCGCCAGCTGTGTCTGCAGCAAGGTCCCGGTTCTGTGCAGTTCGCTGCGCGTCAGCGCGATGACTTCGCGGATCGTCTCGTTGATGTCCAGCTGATCCTTGCGCGGCGGCGCCTTCCTGACGAGCGCACGCAGCCGGCTGATGACGTCGCCGGCTCGTCTCCCCGCCTTGACGATCCGATCAAGGGCCCGCCGAACCTCCTCCGGATCAGGCGGCTGCATATTGAGCCAGCGCAAAGCGGCCTGTGCGTTGGTGACCACCGCGGCGATCGGCTGATTGACCTCGTGGGCGATCGAGGCCGTCAGCTGCCCCATGGTCGTGATGCGATTGGCGTGCGCGAGCGCCTGTCGGTCCTCCTCCGCCCGCCTGCGTTCGGTCACATCCATCACGGTTCCCACGAATTCGACCAGATCGCCGGATGGGCCGAGAACAGGGTGGCCAATGACGTGGATCTCTCTGATCTCGCCGCTCGGATGCACAATTCGATAGCCGTGGTCGAAATCCAGCTTTTCGCGGATTGCCTTCCTGAAGTCTTCTCTAGTTCTGGCTTGGTGATCGGGATGGATGCGCCGCTCGAATTCTTCAAATCGCGGCGGCCCTCCTGCGGGATCGAAACCGTAAATACGGAACGCTTCCTCGGACCAGTAGGTATGTTTGCCGATCGCCGGGACACATGCCCAACTGCCGGTGTGGCTCAGTCGTTGCGCTTCTGATAAATAAGCCTCGCTTCGCCGCAGGATTCCTTCCGCGTGCTTGCGCTCGGTGATATCGGTGATGGCTCCAACAAATTCCGGCGTCCCGGACCCATCTTCCTTCGAAGCATGGCCCACAACATGAACATACTTGACTGAACCATCGGGCATCAGCAACCGATGTTCAAAATCGAGACCCTTCCTTTCCTGCGCCGCACGGTCGATTGTTTGTTGAACATCTGCTCTGTCGTCTGGATGAGTTCTTTGGAGTGCGAACTCCGCTGTCGGTTGGTCAGCTCGCTCGCATTCAAAGATACGAAAGGTTTCCTCTGACCAGTAGAGTTTCCCGCTGCCAACATCCCACCCGAAACTGCCGGTGTGGCTCAACCTCTGGGCTTCAGCCAAGTAGGTTTCGCTGCGTTGCAGCTCGGCGGTCCGTTCAGCCACCTTCGTCTCGAGTTCGTCGCGGGCTTTACGAAGCTGCTGCTCGCTCTCGCGTATCGCTTCCCCGGCGCGGCGTTGCTCTTCGACGAGGCGAGCTGTGCGAAACGCTGTTGCGGCATGGTTCGCCGCCACGGAGAGCAGCAGCTGGTCAATCTCGGTAGGAAAGTCGGTGAGATTACCCGCCGCCGCAACCAGACCGCCCTCGGCATTGACGCCGACGGGGATGACAATACCGCAGCAGCGCTGCGCGCCACTGCCAATATCGCGAACGATTTCCCTGTGCGACAAGCGGCCAGTGACGGCAAGGCGACGCTGCAGCCAATCCGGAAATGCTTGCCATGCGCCTCCCCGCGCGATCTCGACCACCGCACCCCCGTCGGGATCGCACAAACGCACAAACGCGAAGTCGAGGTGCAATGAATTGACCAGCACGTCGGCGAGCCCGGCGGCGATGGCACTGGGCTCTCTCCCGACCCACGCCGCCGGGACGGTAGACAGTGCCACGAGGTCCCTGAGCGCTCTTCGCAGCCGCCGGGCGTCAGCCTCGGGATCCATCGGCATTGGCTCGTGATCACTGCTCCCGTGCGGACCGGCGTCTCTCCCGGATTTCGAGCAGGAATTGGTCGGGAGGAACGAAGAACGGATTCTCCTGCAGTACCTCTCCGATGATCACGACCGGGTGCGTGCGCATGATGTCCATCACCACGCCGGCACTGAACTTCGACAGATCATAGGTGCAGATCACCGGGTCGTCGTACTTGGGAAGCACATAATTGAGGCGTGTCTCGTATTCGACCAGGTCATCCACACCTGGCTTGTCGAGCAGCGCCCATTCCATATGCGCCACCAGCCGAGTGAGCGGATAGCCGGAAGCCGCCGCCGATTGGAGTACCTCTTCGAGCAAGGCCAGCATCGCGTCCTGATCGAAGCGATCACCGCGCAAGTAAGCGTCCTGCCAGCGCCGCAACTCGAGCTGGCCCGTACCCATCGCTTGCTCCACGTCGATGCCGGTTTCGGCGAGCCGCCTCAGGTGTTCTCCCTGCAGCTCGGGGTCGACGATGTGGAAGGCTTTGTCTCCCCGGTCAAAGCCCTCTTTGATGAACGAGCGAAGCACCCTGTGCTCGTCGTCGAGGCTGTTGAAGAAAGCGCAAATGTGACGGTGCTGGCCGAGACTGCCTCTGGCACACTGCACCGAACCGCCGTTTGTTTCCATGTTTCACCTCCTGCCGCTACGGGCACGTGTCAGAGCCGAGCGGATGCAAGCGAGCAAATCATCCTCCTCAAAGGGTTTGCTCAGGTAACCAATGACGCCGGCAGCCAGCGCGCGCTCCCGAACGTCGTCGTCAGGATACGCCGTGATCAGGATGGTCGGAATGGGCTTTCCGGAAGCCGACAGGCGCTGATACAGCTCGAGTCCGGTCATCCCCGGCATTTGCATGTCGGCGATCAGGCAAGAAGTGCGGCGGACATGGCGTGAGCTTAAAAACTCTTGCGGGGACGCGAGGGCTTCGACCCTGTATCCCAACGACCTCATGAGACCCTTTATCGCCTCGCGCACCGACTCATCGTCTTCGACGATCGAAATCAGCGGCTTTACTTTTGGCACTCGACCTCCCGCATCCGGGGCTTGTGCTAGTAATGATGCGCCGCGATCGGAAGCCCTTGGGCGCAGGTGGATATTCACGGCATGTCGGGAAGATGAGACAAACTGAAGAGCCAGGGGATTATACTTTGGTTTAGAAGAGCTGCCCCAAGGGCAAATACATGTCGCACTGCACCTCGCTCCGTATACGAGCGATGCCGCGGGCCCAATTGGACTGAGTGAGCATCGCAGTGCGCCGACAACTTGCTCCCTAGGCGGCACCCGCGATCAGTTTCCGCTGCTCGGCGAATACCTGTCGTACCCAGTCCAGCACCGCGCGCACGCAGGCGGAGCGGCGCAGGTCACGGTGGACGATGATCCAGTATTCGGCGGCGAGTTCGGGGATCGCCGGGGTCAGCCGCTCGAGCAAGGGTTGCCCATCGCCGACATAGCAAGGCAGTACGCCGCGGCCGGTGCCAGCACGGATCGCTTCCAAGTGCATGAGCATCGACGAGGCGCGCAGCGCCACCGGCGTTCCCGTCTCCTCTACCTGCCGCTGGACCCAGCGTGCGGGCGCATAGTGTGCTTGCTCATCGGTATAGGTGACCCACGCATCCGTGTCCGCGCCGCGGCGCCGGTAGACCGCACAGGCGAACGTACCTGCCTTGGAGATGTAGAAGTCGCCGGTTTCCGGCGGCTCGTGGCGCAACGCCATATCGGCTTCGCGCCGCGCCAGGTTCGCCGTCTGTCGCGAATCGACCAGCTCCAAGGTGATGCCGGTCGGCAGCGCCGTCGTGGTCGATCCCGACAGGCAGCGGGCCAGAAACCCGGCGGCACACTCGCCGGTCGACACCCGCACCGTGCCGCTCAACACCGGCGAGGCCGCCGCGCGCCGCCGCTCCAACGTCAGCACCGCATCCTCGACGCTCTCGGCCTCCGGGACCAGCTGCTCGCCGGCGGCATTGAGGCGCAGCCCTTCGGGCAGGCGATCGAACAAGGCCGGCCCGCCAAAAGTGGCCTCGAATGCGGCCAATCGGCGGGCGATGGTCGGTTGGCTCAGCCCGAGCGCCCGCCCTGCGGCGCGCATCGAGCCCTCCCTGGCAACGGCGAGGAACACCCGGACATCGTCCCAGTCCATCGACCCGCGACCGGGTCGTGGCGGACGGGTCGCCGGCTCATGCCGCGTCTCGCCCCCCGCAATCGCCAATCCGTCGAGAGCAGCCATGACATGTTCCTTTATGGCTAGGCTCAAAGTGTCGCCTTCAGAAGGTAATTCGTACCATGCTTATCCGGTTGACACCCAAGCCCACTAGATCTTGCGACTAGAGTTGCTCACCGAGAGCCGCGGCGGTCTCCTGGCCTGAGACCACGGGCACGATCTCGAAGCCACCAAGATCGCACCATTCGGCGACCCAGCGCTGAAGAAGCGTCACGTCATCACAGCGCATGAGCTGGAAGCAGCGAGAAAAGTCGGCGGTCACCCAGCTGTCCACAAACTCCAGCCCATCGGGCATCTGCCGACCCTTCTCCCGAAACCGGCGATAGACCGCCTTGGGGTTATGCCCGAATGTCTCGATGACCATGAACAGCATGAGCGCACCTGTGGACTGCCGCGTTTCCACGGGAATGCAAGGCTAAAGCAAATTCCAGTCGAACTGTCCAGCGATGGTAACTTCAATAACTCCATACCGTATTTGGTATGGTTGGGTGTCAACCGGATGAGCACGGTTCGCACGAGCCAGGTAAGGTTCGGTGGCGTAGGAGTGATTTATTTTTGATCAGTATTCTAGTACCTGTATATAGATATAATGTTCGTTTGGCCACATTTTATTTAGCACGCGCGGATTCATTGATTCTCAGTCGGGATGTACGAGTTGACGACTTTGGCCAACTTAGTAATTTGCTTACGCCAGTGATCTCATTCGACAAGGAGCCAAAGACGCCTATAGAGACAGTCTCCTCTCTAGTAAAAGACGGGCGAGCCTCGCCAGGAAGACTTAAAGCCGTCAATCATTTTGACCCTATCCCGGTTTTGTCCTGTTCCTCAAGGCCGTTCAGGCGTCGGGCGCAGCCGCAATGTCGTGGCGGCGACCAGCCTCGCCGGCCAGTTCGAGCAGCCCTATGGGCCAATGGGGCCGCCGACTTTGTCCACGATCCCGGTGCTGCGCTACATGAAGACCTGTGGCCTGACGCACGAGCAACTGGCGATGGTCTCGGTCGTGCAGCGCGAATGGGCCGCCAAGAACCCGCGCGCCACCTTCAGGGCACTGTTCACCTCGCGCACTCATCGCCGTCCCCCACAATAGG
>WNFQ01003581.1_pt1 | contig 12738 bp, 16 predicted proteins | sample 5400171 | NCBI WGS metagenome assembly WNFQ01 (sample SAMN13153356, study PRJNA577476) | soil metagenome | isolation source: 20 cm soil under Madrone tree | place: USA:California | collected 2016-06-14
CCCCTTCTATGCCTTCTACGTCTGGTCTGTCCTCTCATGACAATAACTTATTGTAGATTTACTACGTCAACACCCAGACGGGCCAACGCTCTCGAGACCTCCCCACTGACGCCGACGGCGACCTCTCGGATGTTGATTTTTCCGCCTCTACTCAACGCGTGCGGCCAGAAATCGCCATCGACCCTTATAGTCCGAGTAATGGCGCCCGAAACGACAGAACTGCTGGTTTCGGTCTTCCTAAGCGGACGGGTACACCGGAGCCTTGGGTACGGCGACTCGCTGACGACGGACTGTCGTACTTCTATCAGAACAAACTCGACGGTTCCGTTCAATGGATCCTTCCGGAGGTAAACTCAGCTCCACATGTGAATGGCCACACATCCACAGCTGAAGTTCACTCTCGGAACGATCTTGCTATGACAATTGACCAACGACAACACTCACGACGGCAGTCCGATGCCACCACCTATGTGCGACTAGGACATAATGACGGCCTCATCAGCAATGGAAATGTCTATTCTGATGATTCCGATGTCGATCCGCTTGACAGATACGCAGGGCTCCCAAAAACACGGCAGACGTCCGGCTCGACTCAAGCCGATTCCGTCCCCCGGACTGTGTCCCAGATTACCGCTCAGCCTCACTCCATCCTCACCGACTCTGATCCGCAACTCACGTCTGCTGAAAAGCTCGCCCAGACTCTTCAGCATAGCCTTGCCCCCGCTCCTCCCGACCCCGTCACCGCGTTGTCGACCGTTGCTCGACAGTCGGTGGCTGCCATTGTGACTGCCGTGCAAACCCATGACCCCTCAGCTCGACCATCTTCGCAAACCCTGCTCGAAGATCGGATTTTGACTTCAGTGATTGCGATTCGACATCTTCTTTACGTTTCATCCCCACCGTACGGCCATGTTCCAGGCCATCTTTATCGTAAAGATGGCCCTGCGTCTGGCCCCTCTATTCCTCAATCATTGCAGGCACAATTGAAGCCAGCGCAGCGCCGCGTCACTGCCACCCTATCCAAGCTTGTCCTAGCAGCGCTTGCAGCGCAATACGACACGATATCCCTCACGTTAGAAGTGTCAGAAAGAATGGAGACAGATGCCGCGGAGCTAGATCGTGCCTTGGTCACCTTTGTCACGGAAGTACAGAAAATTCACGATCAGATGCCGCAACCACCGTCAAGGCGGTTATTCGCCACCTTATTACCCACGAATGTTGGATTGGGGCTTACAGGGGCTGGTGTCGCTGCAGGTTGGAAGGGACTTGGCTGGGCACCGGTCGATTCACAGCGTCAGCCCAAACGGGACCTCTCCTCAGACGTCTTGGCTGAGCTGAAGGTCGAAATTGCTGAGTTAGAAGAGAAGTTGGTAGACCTACACTCGGCTGTTTTTGATGGGAGCGCAGGTAAGCTTCTTCGAATCGTTCACTTAACTTTTCATAAAAAAACATGTGCCCTTCCAGCTTCCGCAATTCACCCTTTGAGTCAGAATGGAGTCGCGTGGTTACACTCGGTGCTTTCATTCTTTGCAGACATCAATCTCGCACGCACGGTCGATATTGATGGGATCGGCAGGGAGGGCCAGTCGGGAGACGTCTACCTCCAAAGTGTCCACAAAGCGCGGACCTTGGCCCGGACGTTTGAGGCCCACCTACAATCCCTCTTTGATGATGGTATCTCTGTCTTACTCGCCATCAGCATCCCTGCATCACTTCAGACTGGCCCAACAAGCTTTCCATCAGAGAGGGTACGCTCGCTGGTTGCCTCACTCAAGATCAATGTCGCGCAAGCTTTCCAGACTCTTGAAGCGCTGTTGGCTGTAGGGCAAGAGCAAGTCGCCAGGGGCCCAAGTGACCATCGCGGTTCGATCGAGTGGCGTATGTCACGCATCGTCAACATTGATAGCAGCCTCGAGCGGACACTCAAGGAGCTTGCATCTGAGGATGAATCATATGATGAGGGTGGCGAGGAACTTGTTAACATGGAACATGCTTTCGCACGGAAGCCCGCTCCCCTCAAGCCGCCCGCATCCCTGGAAAGAAGTCAAAGCTCTTCCGCTATGTACAGCAATCCATCGCAAACATCCGAATCTAGCTTGGAGCCACCACTAGTCTACGCAGAGGACGCGACACCATTACCAGTATACCCCAATAACAACATGTCAGGCATGTCATCTCCCCCATCGCACCCCGGTTCGGATGTCGCTACCGGATCACTGGAAGACGAAGGTATTAATGATCGTACAGCTTTTTTTCATCGTCTAACGGTGTTCATGGGTTCCGCAGATACAACCTCACCTACACCGTCAAACGGAAAGGCCCCTGCCGACAAACTTCTCCGTGTACTAGGTGATGCCCCAACACACATCATCGACAAGCTTAACGCGAAAACCAAGCCCTGGTATCTTCGACCGAATTACGAGGACTGCGAGATTCAGATGGATCCGGACGGTAAAGTGCGTGCAGGGACAGTCCCTGCGCTTGTGGAGCGCCTGACTGCGCATGAACACTCCGGTGCGCCGTACGGTGTTGCTGCAGCGGTAGCTGAAACTGATTACAACCTCTAGATTTGTCATTTACCAAGACGTTCTTGCTGACTTACAAGTCGTTCGCGGATGTGGAAACTCTCTTCAATCTCCTGGTGACCCGGTTTTGGATCAAACCACCAGAAAATTTGACGCCGCAAGAGCTTGAGGACTGGACAAAGCACAAGCAGCACATTATCCGGATGCGGTTCGCTCGCCTTGTGTTATTCCAGACTCATATCTGATCTGTCGACTCTAGTGTCCTTAATACGTTTAAAACTATGATCACGGACGAAGATGCTCTGGCAGAAGAAGATATTTTCGTTCTTGATAAGATGAAAGAGATGGTTTCGGGGTCCGAAGTTATCCACTTTGGCGCCGCGAAGCAACTCTTGAGTCTCATTGAGCGCGCGGTAAGTCGTATTCGTATCTCAAGATTGCAGTGCAGAAGCTGAGTGAACTTTTGTAGCAAAAAGGCGAGAGCCGTACCAAGACCGCGATGTACCTCGATCCGCAGCCGATTCCACTTATTCCCAGGACATCGAGGAGGTTGAAGTTATTGGACTTCGATCCTCTTGAGGTAGCGCGACAATTGACTATGATCGAGTGTCAATTGTACATGAAGATCAAACCCTCTGAATGCCTGATGCGTTCGCGAGAGCACAGGAGTGAAAACCATGACAGCATCGCTGCAATTATTGTCACTACGAATAAGGTAAAGAGTCGACACGACATTGCATACCCATATGTCCCCCCATCTTAACCTCCTTCACATTAGATTGCCCATTGGGTGGCCGATACCGTACTCGGTAAAGAGGATTCGAGAAAACGGGCAAACCTTGTGAAACAATTTATCAGCGTCGCGGATGTAAGTTGACGGACGTTTGGCTTTTATGTATTTCGCAAGCTAATTGAATACTCAGCGATGTCGCGAGCTCAAGAACTTTTCAAGCATGATCGCGATTGTTTCCGGATTGAATTCGCCTCCCATTCGTCGTCTGAAGCGAACTTGGGACCAAATCAATCCTAGGTTCATGACGATGTTGGGAAATTGTGAGATGACGATCGACTCGAACAAGAATTTTAGCAATTACCGCTCATCGTTGCAACGGATTACGCCTCCTTGTGTCCCCTTCGTCGGTACGTGGATACAACGTACCCATTCTTCAACGATTGATCTGTGTTTGTGGCAGGGCTATACCTCACGACGTTAACGTTCATTCAAGATGGCGCTCCAAACAACATTGGAACGCTCGTCAACTTCCGAAAACGACAGAAAGCGGCCGAGGTGATAGAAGAGATCCAGAAATGGCAGTCCAAGCCATTTAATTACGCAAAAGTCGACTTGATCCATGACTACATTATGAATTGTTTGAGTAAGTTTGATAACCGGCCAGACGTTAGCGACGAATTCTGGAACCTCTCTCTCGAGCGCGAGCCTCGAGAACGGGAGGACGAGAGGATGGCGCGACTGCTACAAGAGACCGGTTTCCTATAACCATACCACAACACTCACTCCACACTTACTTACTCATGCTAATCATTACTTTACTAACGAAGCGCAGCAGCGGCCAATGGTGGAAATTATGTATCATGTATCATATTGGTTCACTTCCCCCTCCTTTTCTGTCTGTCTGGTTGCCATTCCTCCTCTCTTCTCCCCCATTTGTATACTACGTATACGTATACGTGTGTGTGTTTACAATAACAGCAACAGCGATAGAATATGTCGGAGGAACTTGGGTCCAATCAAAATGAATTTCATATTTGGTGCAACGTGTTCGACTGGCGTCCGTCCACTGTCCGTCCCCTCGCGCGTCCTTTCAATACCACAACCACGACTGCGATCACGAACGACTAGCGCCCGCTCAGGGGTTTCCTCCGAAACAGAACCATGTTGAAACCTGACGAAGAACAGTCGTTTTTCGATCGCGAGCGGGACAGACTAACAGGCGAAATTGCAACTGTGCGTGCTTTTCTCATGCCGTCGTCTCCTGGCCCACGCGTCGATCGTTTCATCGTATCCTCATGCTTACCACAAACCTCTTTTCTTTCATCTCTTTTCCTCAGGGATTCGAAGAACTATTATCGAGCAGCAATATCCTAAATCGTAAACTCGAAGAGGTCCTCGGGATGACGCGTGAATACGACACCATCGCGAGCCTATGGGGGCGCTTTCACGAGTTGATGAAGGGACAGAAAGATGTAGTATCATTAGAAGAACAGCCTCTTGGTCTGCCAGGAACAGGAGGGCACGTTGTATCATCATCAAAACAGGACGGCGGCGGGAAGTGATATATCACAAAGTGTATACAGTAGTAGAAGGGGACAAAATTTCAATGAGTACACTGTTGTCCGACCAGCCAGTGGGAGTCAGGTATCCAGGAGTACAAGGTAAGACAGTGAACAGTATGCGAATACAAATGTAGCGAGCGGGAGTGAACGTCTCGATAGGAGCACATCTCTTACCATTCATTCATCCATCCCGCGCCCACGAGGCTACCCAGGAGAAGCCATTAAACTCGGCTTGATCGCGTGCAGCCAATTGACCGTGCACCGGTGTCAGATTTGGCTGCTCTCTCGTAAACTCCTCATCGAAATTGCTGGTATCCGCACTTCCATTCTACCAGTTTTCGCATTAGCAAGTGACAAAGTGACATGAGAGATCTATGAAACGTACGATAGTCGGGAAGTAAGGAGGGGGAACGCGCTTGTTAAAAATGTCATCGAAATTAACGTCCTTGAAGAATGGATGCTTCTTGATCTCTTCCGCATCGCCCTTAGCCGATCCGAGGCGACGGGTAGGGTCCCTCGTTAACAGCTACCGAGGTACATGAGTCCGGGACAGAATGTATGATCTCGTAAGGGCTTACCTTCTGCAGAATAGAGACGGCATCGCGGGGCATCGTGATCGGATACAGGGGTTCGTCCTCCAGAATGGCGTCGAAGATTTCATCCTCATCATCTCCACGGAAAGGGGACTGGCCAAGTAACATCTCATATGTCAACACACCAAATGCCCACCAATCAACAGCACGGCCATAGCGTTGTTCGAGGAGAATCTTAGGACTTGAATTCAGTATCTTCGATTGAGAAAGGAAACTGGCTACATACCTCTGGTGCCATAAACTCCGGTGTACCACAGAAGGTGCCAGTGGTTGACCCATGCCACATATCTTCCTTGCATAGACCATAATCGGCGACCTTTACGTGTCCGTCCAGCGTCAGCAAAATGTTATCGAGCTTCAGGTCACTGTAACAGCGTCAGTCTTAGGTACCGCCCGGAATATTGCAGTTCGGCGCACCGGTAGATGATTCCATTGGCGTGGAAATATTCCAACGCTAACAAAACTTCGGACGCATAAAACTTGGCTTGGCGGAGAGAGAATTGCTTTCGTTGGATGTGTAACATCAAGTCACCCCCGCTCACATATTCCATGACAAAGTAGACGCGCGTCTCCGTCTGGAAGCACGAATGTAGGCCGAGTAGGAATGGATGACGCTCTCGCGCTGCGGCGAGGAAAACGCGCTTCTCCGACCGGGTGCTATGGGAGAGTCATCAGATGAGTAGAATAATCCAAGATAGTCTCGAGTCACCTCTCGACTTCATCGTTGTCAATAATAAACTCTTTCTTCAACACCTTAATAGCGTACAAGTTGTTCGTCGTCTTCTCCTCAGCCAACATCACCTTACCGAAATTGCCTTTTCCAAGCACGGCCAAAAAATTGAAATCATCAAGGCCGACTTTCCGCTTTTTTGCTACCTGCGGCTGCTGCTGTTGCTGTGATAGTCGCTGGTTCCATTGAGCGGGTGCCTGCTGTTGTGGAGGTTGCTGCAATGGTGGATAACTGCCGCGATGTTGCTGTGGCGCCGTGGGCGCCGGATTAGGCTTAGGCGGGAGGGTCGGTGGAAGAGGCTGTTGAGGTGGACGGCCTTGTTGGGGGATGCCATCTGGTATCGCACCAGGAGGCGGTTGATCGTAGCCTGGGGGCGGCGGACGTACTCCAGGGGGTACAATAGGTTCGTTGGGGAAAGCAGGTGCAACAGCTGGGCGAGCACCAACAGGCGGAGGCATACCCCCCGGAGGATGGGCGATAGCGTAACCCCCAGGAAGGGGCTGTTGCTGTTGTCGCCTCTCGAAAGGAGGTTGTTGCTGATATTGTCGCTGTTGGGCTGGCGTCTCGGGAAGTGGATGCTCGGCGCCGAGGCGTAGGCGCTCGACCTCCTGTGGCAAACCACCTGTCTGACCCGAAGATGGAGAATAGGCGGGAGGTGGCTGCACTCGTGGGATCTGGCTAGCTCCGGCCTTGCTCCCTCGTGCACGATTGATGTCTCGCCAGTCGCGCAGAAGTTGGTTGGCAGTTTCCATAGACATACCGCAAAAGTCAGGGACAAGGTGTGCGCAGTTTGCGTGGCAAGTGATATCACATTCGGAGCAACGACGAGCATTCTTTCGTCCAATGGGAAGCATATAACCGCAATGGCAGCACCAATTAGTCCCAATATTGGTTATGGGCTCAAAGCGATGAGGAATGCGATGGTTGATTTTCTCCTCGTCTCCGTCCTGAATTGAACGTGAGTCTATCCCCAGATGGAGCAAGGCTGAAATACTGACCCCTGTAGTAGATTTCGATATACACTTTGTAACAACCTTCTCGAAACACTTCTTATGACACGTGTATCGACAGTCCTCGCATTGGTACCCGGCCGCGTTGAGTAGGAACTCGCTACAAAAGGCACAGAGAAGCAGCTGGTAAAATTGCTTTTGAACAAATTTGTGTCCATTCATCTCGTGAACCTCGTCCTTGCGCTTGCGGACTGCACCCTGTCGGCCAAGTCCTCCAGGTGCATCGAGAGGGCGCTTTCGTACATTCTCCTTGACTAGAAGGGTTCAGAAAAATCGGGGTTTCTAACACCGGACAGAAGAGCATACCAAAATTCAACTTCATAGCAATAGCGCCGACAGGCTCGAGGGAAAACCAGGCCTCAATGCCATCCGGCTGACCACCATATCCACCGCCGAAAGCACCAGGAGTATTGGGGCTACCAACATTGAACGGAGGCGGATAATCGCCCGAACTGGATGGGTGGTGCCCAGGTGATGGCATCCCAGGGATATTGTTCATGTCACCCGCGGTAACCCATCCGCCGTGGCCGGTCTCCTGGTTGATCCTCTGACGACGTAGTGAGTCTACGAGATCCTGGATTTTGAGCCATAGAAGCGCGATGGGTACTGGATGGGGTTCGCTGGCCTGTTTGTCGTACACGGCAAGCTCGACCTCATTTGCCTTGTCGACAGTGATCTCGAATTCTTCATTCCAACGATCGGTGCGGGATGGATGAGTGCGAGCCCTCTGTGTACCTTCTACTTTGAGAGATACGTATGTATCCACGACCTGCTTAGAGGCGGAACGCGACCGCCCTGAAGTAACGATGGGTGCATGTTCGAGATCACGTGCGCCCTTGATGATTACTTGGAGTTTTCCGGAGAGATTCTTGGGGCGTATACCGCTCTTGGCATCGCCGTCAGCTGCAGGGTCGTCTGTATATAGTATTAGACAACTGTGTGTGATAATGGCGGATGCACGTGCCAATCTCCTCTTCCTCATCAGCCGCATCCAAGACGTGCAACGTCTTGTAGCGTTTAAGTGCCGTTTGTAAGAGTTGGATCTTCTTCTCGCTCTCCACGCGCTTTCCTCCAGCGTCGGCACGGGATTTTTTGTCCCCGTCAGCTTGATAGAGCTTCACCATTTTCTCGATGCCTTTCTTGTATTGTAACTCTACTTGGAGCTTGAATTCGAGTTGATGAAGCATGCGAGAGATTTTCAAGGGAGAGTGGGGAGCATCTGCCTTGATCAGATCCAACTTTGTGAAGTTCTTCGCCTTGGCGGAGGGACCACTATCCTGGTAAGAATTATGTTTTTCTCGCGAGTATTGGGCACCTCCAGAATCACTGTACTGGGAAGCGTGATCTCTGCCACCCAGCTGAAATTGTTGCAAAACTGGAGATGAATTGGGCTGTGGACTTGCTTCAGATCTGGAAGGATCAGAGAGCTGCATCTTGCGAGTCTGGAGCTCGCGGAGGGTATCTTCGAAATAGGAGAGAGAACGCTCTGCCTCTTTGATCTTGGCATCGTTCCGACGGAGAACGTCTTGATTTGTTGTGGCCTGACGAAGTAGTTGGGATGCTTCCAGTACCTTTCGCTCTGTCTGGATACGCTTGTACACATCCTGGATCTTCGTATCCAAATCTTGGGACTGGACAAAGACGTGATGAATTATCAGCAAAAGATATCAATTAAGGACGACTAATTGGGTGCATACGGCCATATTGAAAGGAGGTGCGCCCCAGGGAGGCGGACTCGTGATGATGGAAGAGATGATGAGACGACCTCTCCTGAGCTGCCAATGCGCTGCGAGCCTACACAGCTTATTAAATAAGCGCCATCCGCATCGCCCCAGCATCAATGCCAGTGCACAGCAGCGTCAATAAACCCGACTTTGAAATTTCTGTCTCCTCTACGCATACCCTTGACGACGAAAAGACAGAGGCCATGATTTCCTGGCTCGTCCACTCTCAGCATATATCCAGCGTCCATTTCTCCTTCTCTGGTACCGTCGATCATTCCACCTCAATTTCGCCAAGCGAGATGCTCCGCTCCTGCGTTGTCCAATCGTTCCGTAACTATCTCACAGTCGCACGTCCACCTTTTTGCACATGGTTTTTATCCTCGCTGATTTTGCGCCTCCAAAGAATCGAGAGCACCTCGGTCTCGTTGATATCTCCGAGATCATTCTCGACGGCCACTCTTCCGGCGCTTCCGGCGTTCCAAAAGGTCCATAAATACATGTCTTGCCGCCCGAGGATCGATCTCACCTCTGTTCAGTGTTTGTGAAACCCACACGTTGTGCTAGCTTTTGTGCCTCACTACACGCTCACGTCTTATCGATACATCTCGCATACAATTGGAAGCCATTGGTACAACCGTCTTCCGGTACATCCATCCGTTCTTCGTGCGAATGCGTGACCTACTGCTGGCTTCGCTAAGATCTCTCCATCTTCTCGGCTCAAACTTTTCTGCCATTCAAGGAGCCCCTGAATATGCTCATGCAGGAGTTATTCTCGGTTCATGTTGTTGGGTTTGTTTTCGAGCCTTTGCCAGCCATGACGCGTATTTGATCCGTGGCTTTCAGTCGCTATCCGTGGTTATTCGGCCCTCTGCAGATGGTATGTTTCATCTATAATAGGATACTCATTCTCTGGAATCTCCTGCATTCCTGCATAGAAACTTCATCTAGAACGACAATGGTTTCCTTCTCTTGTTCGATCGTTGCTGGCCATAACAGATCGATCTCAAAACGTAATATTTCGCAACAAGGCCCAGGCATTTGTGAAAGCTGAGGCCCCTTGTTCCGACTACCTCTCTAGAAGCTGAACACTATCCTTAGAAAATCAATAGTCGAGTTTCGGTTTACAAACAGGTAATAGGAGCTGATAACGGTCGACACTCTTCGCCGTCTATGACACGGAGTTGCCCGTCAGACCCGCCGGATCCCGACACAAGTGACACGCTTATTTCAGCGCTAGAACTTGTGCTGAAAATTACGGCTCGCACCCCCTGTTTTAAGGTATGTTTTTTTTTGATTAAAGAATCGCAAGCGGGTATCACGCCACGATAGGGTGCCTACCCTCATCTGTCCTCGACGCAGCCTTCTTCGGACGATGAGACTTCAGGCTTTCCTGATCTCAATCACCCTTCTGAAGACTTCGCTGGCGATACATTCTACCCGGATGACCTTTTACCTACTAGGTCTTACTTGTCTAACAACTCCTTGGCCCAACTTTTTGATGATGTTCTCTGCGGGTCTAGCGATTCGGAAGAGATGATTATCGACAACAGCAAGCCCAATTCAGCCTATCAGTTGCCGCTTTTCGAGGGTGTAAGGCTTACTAACTCGCAGGATAGCCAGTCGATCTGGGACTCTGTCAACGAGGATGACGGTAGCGGATCTACGTGGTGCGATGTCTCAGCACATCTAGCGAATGGGCCCTGCACAGGGATGGTTGGTCTTGCCAATTTCCCTTTGCTACTTATGAATGAATATTCACCCTCCCTCCCCCTCAGAAATCAGAGCGAACGTGCAGATCTGCCCACGAGGATTTCGTTGCTCTTGATCATAACAGTGTGGATGTACCGCCTCGCCCGATTTTAGTTGGTATCTTTGACGATGACGCTGTGTTGCTTGCCTTCGATTGATGGCTTCTTTGGTCTGGCTCGCTTGTGGCATGTGCTAGTGCTAGTCACATGTATGATCACCAGATCACTCCACATTTGGAGTAATAAATTATTTCCATTTTATTTTTTGTTTGTGTCCGAGAGTTCGGAAACAGCCGGGTTATTCAATCTCCGTCTCAAGAAAGAGCCACTGGGCCGGGTGGCAACACAACAGTTATTCTCCGTTTCTCGTTCCTAACCAGACGATCATCCAAGGACTTGCATCAACTCCTCATTTTTGTTGCTTTAAATCCCACGGCGGCAGAGCCCTATTTGCTCTCCCTCTCACCTAGCCTCAATCCGCGTGCTTTTTCCAACAATGCTTCCGGCAAGGCGCAACAAGGTTGATATCAGCGTATGTTACCCATGCATTCTACTCACACTATGCCTCTTCTTGCTATCGCCCAGCCGCATTCAATCTTGCTGATTACATTGATCTCCCATCTAACAGAAGTTGACCGAGGAGGAGCAGAAGCTCTTTCGTCTGTACGGCAAACTACCGACCCATAAGAATGCGGTATGAACTCCTCTCGTACCCCTCTGCTCCTCTGTTCCTCTGTTTAATCATCATTCTTTGCGTTGCAGGATCGCAAGTACTTTGACTCTGGTGATTACGCTATGTCCAAAGCCGGCGTCGGTTCGCAGAATGCTGTTGGCACTGCAATTCCCAATCCAGAGAAGTGTGTTGCCTCGAGGTTTCCTCGTGGATCCGGTTCTGATCTTGAGTTGTAGCATCCCGCATGCCTCGTCACATTCTAATCAGCAGATACTATCTACCTCTCCCGCGAACTCAGCTACTAGCCCAGTCCGCGAGAGTGTTCTCTCAAAGGGCGAAACAACGTTACCCGATGAACATGAACAACCATTTCCTCCAGTAGCTGAGTCGGTAGCTCCGGCCCCTGTCGCTACCTCTGCGCAGAAGTGAGCACGTGAGCTAACCACGTACGAGTTTGCTTGGCACCCATCTCCGTTCATGTTGTTGCGCTTCTTGCTTATGATAATGCGCCTCATTTCTCGACGTCTGCAACTCATTGGTGACATCCCCTCTTATGTGCCGCATTATCCTACCATGTTCGTCCAAGCATCGCTAATGATGAGCGCACGGGCTACATACCTCTCCTGCGTTCCCTCACCGACAATGTTTGCGACTCATGTGCCGTTGTACCATTCTATCTGCTCGCCTGTGGTATGTATATCAGATTGCGGCCGGATTGTAACTACTATCCGTCGTCTAGCTTGTGCAGTAAAATCATCGACGTGTTTCTCCTCCAGCCGTCCTCGCCGGATGAGACTCGGTTCATAACCATAATTGTCTGGATTCGTAGCCGGATAAGTCCACTGACGGAGCGGTGGGATGTATGCATTGCAAGCATCTCGAAGGTACGTTTTCTTGAGGAATTGTAACATGCCCTCCTCGATTCTATTTACGGACTTGCCCATCGCACAGTAAGTGTGACACATTTTGAAGCACTAAAGTCTCCCCGAAAATTGTGAACATCACTAGAGAATTAGTCCATGCAACCAAACGTTTTCTTCAGTTCAAAGTTAGTTGGTGTGAGAGGTCACATTCTTCCATTGAATGTATTTGCTGCTTGATTGTTCAGAATGGTGTGAGGGTAGGGTAGGCCACTCGTTGACGCTTGTAGGTGATGTTTCAGTCCCGAATCGAATATCCAAGGTATGCTGGCGATATTTTGTCTCGGTTGACAGGTGTCGGAGGGACCGACCAGCCCAACTCCATGCTGGCAGGGGACCTACATCGGACCTTCAGTTTCAGGAAATACACATACACATACACATATGCGAAGTAGCTGTACTCGCACGACAGACATCTGATGGTCCGACTACGGACATCAAAAAGTTTATTGTGAGTTACGGACTCGGTGGGCATACCTATGCTCTAGCCAACTGAGGTAACTCCCTTAACTTACATCCA
>WNFQ01004849.1_pt1 | contig 12737 bp, 13 predicted proteins | sample 5400171 | NCBI WGS metagenome assembly WNFQ01 (sample SAMN13153356, study PRJNA577476) | soil metagenome | isolation source: 20 cm soil under Madrone tree | place: USA:California | collected 2016-06-14
GACGGTGTCGGGCCCGTGCGCGTAGATCTCGTGAACGCCTTCGTCCGGCAGACCAAGCGTGACGAGCTGAGCGATACTGTTGTTGGCGATATTCCAGCCGACCGAGCCGGCGCCCTCGGCCAGCAGCTCCACGACGCGCACGTAGGTCAGCGGGTCGACCTGAAGACCACCCAGCTCACGCGGCATCACGAGCTTGTAGAAACCGGCACGATGGAGATCCTCGACCAACGCTTTCGGTAACCGCTGCTCGCGCTCGAGCTCAGCGTGATGACCGCGGATGACCGACCGCAGAGTGGCCGCGGCCTGCACCACGGGCTCCGCGTCGATATCGGAGGGCAACCGCTTCTCTTCGGCAATCTGCCGCATTGGGCCGCTCGAGCCGGGATGTTCCGCTTGCGACGTCGAGGTGTCAAGCGCCGCGCTATTCTTGTAAGCTGTTCGCCCCAGGGAGGATGTCTGATGACAGGGAAGATTCGCGTGGGAATCGTGGGAGCGACCGTGACACAAGGGGGCAGCGGCTGGGGCGCGAATGCTCACGTTCCCGCCCTGAAAGCTCTGCCCGGCTATGCGCTGAAGGCGGTCTGCACCGCGCACGAGGACACCGCCAAGGCCTCGGCCGCGGCGTTTGGTGCGGAGCGGGCATTCCATCGGTTCGTCGACATGGCATCGCATCCCGAAGTCGACCTCATCGTCGTCTGCGTGCGCGTGCCCGGTCACCGCGAGCTCGTCATGGCCGCGTTGCAGGCCGGCAAGCCCGTGTTCTGCGAGTGGCCGCTTGGCGCGAATCTCGCCGAGGCGGAAGACATGGCCGGGCTCGCTGGCCGGCGCTCGCTGAAGACCATCATCGGCCTGCAGGCGCGCAGCGACCCCGCGATCTTGTACGCGCGTGATCTGATCCAGCAGGGCTACATCGGCGACGTGCTCACGGCGAATCTGAACACCGTGGCCCAGGCCCAGCTGCAGCGGGGTCCCGGCCGCATCTGGCAGGGCGTCCGCGCCAACGGCGCCAACGTACTGACCATCACGGGCGGCCACGCCATCGACGCCTTGTGCGCCGTGCTCGGCGAGTTCGCCGAGGTCTCGGCCCGCGTGACGACGCGAATCCCGGAGTGGCGCACGCTCGACGACAAGCCGGTTCCAGTCGATTCGCCCGACAGCATCAACGTCGTCGGCCGCATGGTGAGCGGCACCGAGGTCTCGATCAACGTGGCCGCCGTGCCCTCGAATCCCGGCGGCAACCGACTGGAGATCTACGGGCGCGAGGGCGCCCTGGTCATCCGAGCGAATGGCGCGCTCAGCCTCGGACCGAACCAGATCCACGGCGGCAAAGGCAAGGAGCCCATGGCGTCGATGCCGGTGCCGGCCACGTACAAGCTCGCTCCTGAAGGTACTCCGGCCGGCCCGCCGTACAACGTCGCCCAGGCGTACGCGCGCGCCGCGGACGCTCTGCGTGGCGGTACGTCCTTCGACGTCGACTTCAACCTCGCCGTCCAGCGCCACAAGCTGATCGACGCGATCGAGCGCGCCTCCGCCACGGGTCGGTCGGTGAGGCTGGGTCAGCCGGGCAGCGTGTCGTAGTGGTGCGAGTTGCTGATCACCTCCTTGGCGTACAAGTCGGCGATCTCTTCCTTCGAGTAACCGAGGAGGCCTAACACTTCTTCGTTGTGCTCGCCCACTCTGGGAGTGGAAGCGACGACGGCCGGCGTGCGGCTGAAGTGCCAGAAGTCACCGGACACGGCAATCGTCCCGGCCAGGAAATCTGGGACCTCGACCATCGCGCGCCGCTCCCAGGGGTGAGAGTCTTGGGCTGCCTGCGCGATGGTATTCACGGGAGCCGCGACCACGTCGTGGTGCGTGAAGTGGGCGATGGCGTCCTTCATCGTCATGGCGGCCAGTAGCGTACGCATCGCCTCGTTGACGACGTCCGCATGCGTGCTGCGCTGGCGGCGAGTGGTGAAGCGAGGGTCCTTCTGCCACTCGGGTTTCCCGAGCGCGGCGCACACTCGATGCCAGTGATGCTGGTCTCCGGCAACGATCAAGACCCAACCGTTCTTGCAGGGGAACATGCCACTGGGAGCTGAATCGGACCGGCCCCGCTGGGGCTCGGTTCCGGCTCCGTGGTAGGCGGTGATGGGGATCTCGGTCAGGCTGTAGCCCGAGTCTGCCAGGCAGACGTCGATGCTCTGCCCCTCTCCAGAAATGTTTCGCTCGTGGAGCGCCGCCAGAGTTCCAATCGCGGAGTGCAGCGCGGTGGTGCGGTCGATGATGGGGACACCGGCGCGAATCGGCGGCATGCCCTCTTCGCCGGTGACCATGGTGATGCCGGACATCGTCTGGCCGATGGGGTCGTAGCCTATCTGGTCGCGATAGGGACCGAATTGCCCGTACGCAGAGACATTGACCATGATGATGCGGGGGTTCAGCGTCTTCAGCGCGTCATAGCCAAAGCCCATCTCGTCGATGGTCCCGGGGCGGAAGTTCTGGACGAGCACGTCGGACATCTTGATCAGCTTGCGCAAGGCCGTCTTCGCTTCCTCCTTGCGCAGGTCCATGCTCAGGCTCTTCTTGCCGCTGTTGTACTGGACCCAGTACGCGCTCTGCTTGCGGACCCACGGCCCGTGGTACCGCGTTTCCTCGCCACCGAGGCGCTCGATCTTGATGACTTCCGCGCCCAGACGAGCGAGCACCTGGGCGCAGCGGGGCCCTGCCTGGTGGCGACCCAGATCGATCACGCGGATACCGTTCAACGGCCCTTTGCCATCTGTCATGGCGTCACTCCTTGATCATCGGTCGCGTCACGGTAGGCCGAACGCGAGGATGTGGTCGCCCATCTTCGTCCCCAGAGCGCTGTGACCGCCGGCGGCGATCACCCCTCGGACAGATCGACCTGGCCGGAACGACCGAAGTCCGCGCACGGCAGCCCGGTCGCCGCATCGAGGGCGACGAGCCGGGCGTCGATGGTGCCGAGGAAGATGCGACGGCGACACCTGCGGTCGGTGCGAGCCGCGACGTCGAGCAGGTGGAGACGCCCCGCGACGTGGCGAGCACGACGCGGCGCGTGCGATCGACCTTCGCGTCCCAGGCGTCGTGAGCCCAGGGGCTCGGCACGCCGACGGTCTCGCCCGTCCGATAGGTCCACGCGACGCGCAGGCGTGCGACGTTCTCACGGTCGATCTGGGTCAGCGGCGAGTAGCGGGTGCCGCCGGCGTCGTTCCCGTAGTTCGGCCATTCGCCGCTCGGGATGGAATCGCCGCGCAGTGCGGGCAGGCAGCCGACGAGCAGCAGCGTGACGACCGCGAGCGAGCCGATTCTCGAGATCACGCCGGTCGGTCGACTGCACCATCTCGGGCCGGTGGTGCAACGAGCCGGCGTGGCCGGCGCGTGGTCTCCGCGCGTTCGCGTGTCGCTCGTCATCGCGCCGCTCCTCGCCGGGTCGCCACGCCCTCCGCGAGCTTGATGAGCGCGTCGTGGATACGCCGGTCGATCTCGATGCCCTCGCGCGCGAGGCGCGCGCGCTCGCGATACGCGCGCTCGCCGGGAATGCGGATCTCGTCGACGCCGTCCTGCCGCGGCGTCGCCTTGATCGCGGCGATCTCCGCGGCCAGCGAGCGCCGATAGTCTTCCAGGGGAACGAACAGATCGGGCTTGAACGCGATGAAGAGGTACTCGGCGCTCACGCCGAGCGCGTGCATCGCCAGCGCCAGCGCGTAGCCCTTGTGCCCGCCGAACGGCAGGAGCGCGCCGCGTCGGGCGGCGCCCGCGTCCGTGGTGGGACGACCGCGCTCGTCGATCGCCACGCCGTCGGGCAGGGGAATGCCGAGACGCTGCCGGAACTGCAGATCCGTGCCCATGAATGCGGAGGTGCCCAGATCGATCACCAGCGGATCGCCCTGCAGCGGGAAGCCGAAAGCGATCGGATTGGTGCCGAGGGCCGGCCTGGCGCCGCCCGGCGGTGCGACCATCGGCGGGGCAGCCACGGTATGGATCCCGATCAAGCCGGCCCGCGCCGCCATCTCGACGTAATAGGCGCTGCGCCCACTCATCCAGAGGTTGTTGACACCGACGAGCGCGAAGCCGTGCGCGCCGGCCCGCTCGATCACCGCGCGCGTCGCATAGTACATCCCCAGCATGCCGTTCTGGTTGCCGCCGTCGAAGAGCACCGACACGCTCGTCTCCTTGAGCACGCGCATCGGTTGCCGCGGGGCCTTGAAGCGCGGGTAGTCGGCGACGTTGAGGAGCTTCGGCAGGCCGGAGTACTCGTAGCCGCACAGGGCCGCGTCGATCACGTGGTCGGCGAGGATCCGGGCCTCCTCGGGCTCGTACCCGATTCCGCGCATGGCGCGCTCGGACAGCACGCGCGCCTCGGTGACGCTCAGGTGGACACGCTCGGTAGTATCGACGGAGGCCACGGTCGGCTATGCTACGTCACGAATTCACGAGGAGGAAGCGATGGCGGATTATATCCCCAGCCCCAGGCAGTGGGTGCGCGACCAGGTCGAGCTCTACGAACGCAGTGGTGGCAAGGAAGGCACCACGCTCCGCGACACCGGGTTGCCGGTCATCATCGTGACGCACACCGGTCACAAGACGGGCGCGATTCGCAAGACGCCGCTGATGCGCGTCAAGGACGGCGCCAGCTACGTTCTCGTCGGCTCGGTCGGGGGCGCACCGACGAACCCCGTGTGGGTGAACAATCTGCGCGTCAACCCCACCGTCGAGATCCGCGACCACACCGTGGTCCAGGCGATGCGGGTCCGCGAGGTCAAGGACGAGGCCGAGCGAGCGCGGTTGTGGAAGCTCGCCGTCGCGGCGTACCCGCCGTACGAGGAATACCAGGCGAAGACCACGCGCCGAATCCCGGTGTTCCTCGCGGAGCCCAAACGCTAAAGGAGCGCGCCACCGTGAAAGTCGTCGACGCCATCGCCCGCATTCTCAAGACCGAGGGCACCGAGTTCCTCAGCGCCTATCCAACGACCCCGGTGATCGAGGCCGCGGCCAAGGCGGACATCCGGCCTGTGCTGTGCCGCCAGGAACGGGTGGGCGTCGGCATCGCCGACGGCTATGCGCGGGTGAAGAACGGCAAGACGCTCGCCGTCTTCTGCATGCAGTACGGCCCCGGGGCCGAGAACGCCTTCCCCGGCGTGGCCACCGCGTACTCCGACTCCACGCCGATGCTGCTTCTGCCGCTCGGGCACCCGCGCGACCGTGCGCAGGTCTTCCCCCTCTTCAGCTCGGCGCGCACGTACGCGTCGGTGACCAAGTCCGTCGAGACCATCACGGTGGGCACTCAGGTCGCGGACGTCATGCGTCGGGCCATCAGCCTGATGCGCATGGGCCGTCCGGGCCCGACGATGGTCGAAATCCCTGCGGACATCCTGAATGAAGACGTGCCCGACGCCGTGATCGAGGCGTACCGGCCGGTGAAGGTGACGGCGGCCGGCGCCAACGTGCGCGAGGTCGAGGCTGCCGCGCGCGTGCTGCGCGAGGCGCGGCGGCCGGTGCTTCACGCCGGCCAGGGCGTGCTGTACGCCGAGGCGTCGGATGATCTGCTCGAGCTGGCCGACCTGCTGCAGGCTCCGGTCATGACCACGATGGAAGCCAAGAGCGCGTTCCCCGAGGATCACCCGCTGGCGCTCGGCACCGGTGGCCCGGCCGTGACCGGGCACACCGTGCAGTATCTCCGCGAGGCCGATGTGGTGTTCGGCATCGGGTGTAGCTTCACGCGCCACGGGATGGCGGCCAGTATCCCGGCCGGCAAGACGCTCATCCACGCCACCAATGACGAGCGCGACCTCAACAAGAACTACGCTGCCGACTACCCGCTCCTGGGGGACGCGCGACTCGTGCTGCGGCAGTTCATCGAGGCCGTCAAGGCCCTGGGAGGTTGCCCCGCCGGGCGGGAGAAGGTGCGCGCCGAGCTCGAGCGCGCGCGCGCGGCGTGGCTCGCCGAGTGGACGCCGACGCTCGGCTCGGCGGAGGTCCCGATCAACCCCTATCGGGTCATCGCCGAGTTCATGCGCACGGTCGACCCGCGCGCCGCCATCGTCACGCACGACTCGGGGAGCCCGCGCGACCAGCTCCTGCCGTTCTACCGGGCCGTCCCGCCGCGCAGCTATCTCGGCTGGGGCAAGTCGCATGCGCTCGGCACCGGGCTCGGCCTCATCATCGGCGCCAAGCTCGCCGCCCCCGACAAGCTCTGCGTCAATTTCATGGGCGACGCCGCCTTCGGCATGACCGGGCTCGATTTCGAGACCGCGGTGCGATGCGGGATCCCCATTCTCACCGTCGTGCTCAACAACTCGGCCATGGCCATCGAGATCCCACACCTCGTCGTCTCGCACGACAAGTACGGCGCACGTGACATCGGTGGACGCTACGCGGATCTGGGGCGCGCCATGGGCGGCTGGAGCGAACGAGTCGAGCGGCCCGAGGATATCGCCGGCGCCTTCGCCCGAGCGCGTAAGGCCACCGAGGGCGGGCAGGCGGCGCTGCTCGAGTTCATCACCAGCCAGGAGACGCGCTTCTCCCATCGCGGCGCGCTGCGGTAGGTCACGCCATGGCGACGCCGACCCCATTGCCGCCTCAGATCGAGCAGTTCCTCCATGACAATCCCCAGGGCGTCCTGACCTCGTTCAGGCGTAACGGCATGCCGCAGCTCAGCATCGTGACGGTGTACCCGCGTGACGGTGGCGTCGGCATCTCCATTACGGAGACGCGGGCGAAGTTCAAGAATCTCGTGCGCGATCCTCGGTGCTCCGTCCTGGTGTCGCACGTCGACTGGTGGTCAGGGTTCCTGGTCTTCGAGGGCAAAGCCGAGCTCGTCCATTCCGGCAACAGCGATCCTGAGATACTCCGAGTGGCCCGGCGTCACATCTTCAGCGCCACCACCCGGCGGCGCAGTGCGGACTGGGAGCAGTACGACCGGATCGCGGCAACCGACAAGCGCGTTGCGATGGTGGTGCGGCCCGAGCACATCTACGGGTCGGCGCTGGCGCGTATGCGCGACGCCCTGGCAAAGTAGGGGAACGAGAGGCGCCCCGGGTTTCCCGGCTCCCGCGTCCCTGGGAGGAATGCATGAAAGCGCGTGTCACGCTCGCCACATGGCTTGGACTCACGCTCGTCGCTCTTCTGGCATCGGCCCACGCCGAGGCCGCCGAGATCAAGGTCCTGAGCACCGTCGGGATGCAACCGGCCACGCCGGAGCTCTTCGCGCAATTCGAGGCGGCCACCGGTCATCGGGTCGTCGTCACCTACGGCCTCGCCGCGGTCCTCAAGACGAAGTTCCTGGAGGGCGCGCCGGCCGACGTGCTGATCCTGACGGCTCCCATCATCGACGACCTGACGAAGCAGGGGAAGGTCGTGACCGACAGCAAGAAGGACGTCGCGCGGTCCGGCGTCGGTGTGGCGGTGAAGGCCGGCGCGCCCAAGCCCGACATCGGCACGCCGGAGACCTTGAAAGCCGCGGTCCTCGCCGCGAAGTCGGTCGGCTATTCGCGGGAGGGCGCCTCGGGCGTGGCGTTCACCCGCGTCCTCGAGCGACTCGGGATCGCCGACCAGGTCAGGGCGAAGTACAAGGACACCGGCACGAAAGCCGGAGAGATGCTGGCGGCGGGCGAGATCGATCTCGCTGCGGCGCAGATTCCCGAGCTCATGGCCGTGCCTGGCGTCGAGGTCGTCGGCCCACTGCCGGCGGAGCTCCAGACCGTCACCATCTTCTCGGTCGGGCTCGCTACCGGGGTGCCGGAACCCGGCGCCGCCAACGCCTTGATCGAGTTCCTCTCCGGCCCTCGGGCCACGCCGGTCTACAAGGCGAAGGGCCTCGGAGGCTGACCGCGAGCCGGCTCACGTGCCCGGCGTGACGGTTCGAGCGCCAATGGTGACGGAGGGAGTCGACATGAGCAGTGCGTCGGACCCGCCATCGGCCATCCGGAGAAGAATCCACAACCAAACCCTGAGCCTGGAGGGCGTCATGCCTATCGCGTTGCCGGAGTCGGTAAAGAAAGTGCTGGAGGACAAGGCGTACGGTCACGTCATCACGTTCAACCCGAATGGGCGACCGCAAGTGACGATGGTCTGGATGGACGTCGAGGGCAATGAGGCATTGTTCAACACGGCGGAAGGGCGCAAGAAGCCACAGAACCTCCAGCGCGACCCTCGGATCATCATCTCGGTTCAGAATCGTACCGAACCGCAGTCCTATCTCCTTCTCAACGGCACCGCGACGGTGACGGAGACCGGAGCCGACGCCCACGCCGACAAACTCGCGAAACGGTTCCTCGGGGTGGACAAGTACCCGTACCGCCAACCCGGCGAGAAGCGCCTGATCGTGCGCGTCAAGGTTGATCGACTCGGCGGCATCGACCCGAAGATGCGGCCGTGGGCGTAGCGCTTCGTCGCAGGCCACGGATCAGATTGAATGCCGGGCGGGCGCGTGAACGTGGCGAAGCACGGGCCATCGGATCGGGCCGAACCAGACGCCCGCCGCCACCGCCGCCGCGTTGATCAGCCCGAACGCCGTCAGCGCGACGCTCAGCGCGAGGAAGACGTGCGACAGGTCGCCGGTCGAGTGCAGGACGAGCCAGCTGCCGCCCGCCGCGATCGCCAGCCGCGTCAGGTTCGCGAGCAGCGGCCACTGCACGCGGCCCGCGCCCTGCGAGGCGAAGTAGAGCGCCAGGCCGAGCCCAAAGAAGCCATAGAAGGGACCGACGGCGTGGAGATACCGTGACCCCGCGTCGAGCATGGCGGGGTCCCGGTCGAAGAGGCCAAGCCACGCACGGGGTGCCGCCGCCGCCGCGAGCCCGATGGCCTCCGAAAGCCCGGTGGCGATCGCTGCCCCGGTCCAGGCGGCGCGCAACGCGCGTTCGCGCTGGCCCGCTCCGATGTTCGTGCCCACCATGGCCACGAGGGGACCGCCCAAGCCGAAGACGAGGGGCACCAGGAGATACTCCAGGCGTGCGCCGGTGCCGTAGCCGGCGATCGCGGCGGGTCCCAGGCGGCCGACCACACCGGTGGTGATCGCGATCGTGAGGTTCGTCGTGACCGTCACGAGCGCGGCAACGATTCCCACGCGCAGGATGTCGCGGAACAGCGGCCAGCGAAGAGCCAGCGCACGCGCCGACAGGCGCACGACACTGCGCCGCGATAGAAGGTAGAGCAGCAGGGCGATCGTTCCGACCAGGTAGTAGGCCACCACCGCTACCGCGCCTCCGGCAACCCCGAGGCGCGGGAACGGGCCCCACCCGAAGATGAGGCAGGGCGAGAGCGGGATCAACGCCGCGGCCCCGGCCGACGTCACGATGGCGGGCACCGCCATGTTGCCGCTGCCGCGAATCACGCTGGCGAGAGAGTTGAACACCCAGACCAGGACCGCCGCCGAGAAGATGACGTTCGAGTAGGTCAGCGCCGCCACCAGCGAGGCCCCGCGGCCGCCCATCGCCGCGTAGAGCCACGGACCGCCGCCCAGGACGGCGAGCGTGAAGCCCAGCCCGAAGACGACGCCGATGATGAGGGCGTGGAAGGCCAGCGCGTCGGCATCGGTCCGGCGGCCGGCGCCGAGGGCGCGGGCGACGGCCGACGAGATCCCGCCGCCCATGGCGCCGCCCGACATCATCTGCATCAGCATCAGGACCGGGAAAACGAGGGTGACGCCGGCCAACGCGTCGGTGCCGAGTTTGCCGACAAAGTACGTCTCGATGAGTCCCACCGCCGCCTGCACCAGCATCACCAACACGTTCGGAGCGGCGAGGCGCAGCAGGGTGCCCGGGATCGAGGCCTCCAGGAGCATCCGGGTCCGGGGGTCGAGGCGCGGGACCGCCGCTGACCGGGCGACCTCGGCACCGGCAGCCGCGATCGTCATGTGTGGATCCGAGCGCCGCGATGGCTCATCTCTCGGCCTCCTCGACACTGCTGTGGTCGTGTCGTTGAGACGGCTCCACCCGGGCGGCAGGTTCATGCGGGTACATATAAATACCGGTCGGGCCGGCTGACCGCGCACGGGGGCAGCCTGACGGCGTGGCCTCGGCGGCCGGAACCCTCGATCCAGGGCAGCTCCGTGCCGGCGGCGGCGGCCATCACTCACGCGGTGAGATCAGAGGCTTCGGCGCGGTAGCGGCGACAGCGTCGCGACCAGCACGTCCAGGTCAACGGGCTTGAGAAAGTAGCCCGCGAAGCCGCTGTCCGACGGCGGGGCATCGTGACGCTCCCCGCTGATCGCGAACACCGGCATCTGCGCCACGCCCAGCACCCGCGAGGCTCTCAAGGTTCGCAGGAACCAGTGCCCGTCTTCACCGGGCATCCTGACGTCGACGAGAACGGCGTCGAGCGCATGGGCCTGCGCGAACGCGAGCGCTGCCTTGGCACCATCGGCGCCGACGACCGTCGCACCGGCGGCGTCGAGGTACTCCCGGAGCATGTCGACGGTATCGCGGTGGTCGTCGACGACGAGGATCGTCAGGCCCTCGAGAGGACGCTGTGGGGGAGCGGTCATGGCGGAGGGTTGCCGAAAGTCTATCGTGGGCGGCCAGCCCGCCGCCGAGTTACTCCCCGCACACCTCGGCCATCGGGGTATGATGGCCACCAATGCCCGCGAGTGAGTCGCCCCGGCGAAGGATCCTCGTGGTCGATCACGAGCAGGACATCATCGACATTCTTCAGGAACACCTGGCGACGACCTATGACGTCACATCGGCCCGCGACGGCAGGCGGGCGCTCGAGTTGGTCCGCGCCACGCATCCCGATCTCATCTTCCTCGATATCGCCATGCCGGGCATCAACGGGATGGACGTCCTGAAGGCGATGAAGCAGCTCGACCCGACCGTCCCGGTCATCGCGATCACCGCGAAGGCCAATACCTCCCTCGCGGCGGAGGCCATCAAGTGCGGGGCTTTCAGCTATTTTCCGAAGCCTTTCGATCTCAGATACCTGGAGCATCTTGCCGCGTCGGCATTGAGCCGCTGATCGATCGGCGCCGCCGCGCGGATGACTCCCATGAGGTCGGTGGACGCTCAGCGCCGGCGCAGCGCCAAGGCGAGTGACCGCAGTCGCAACATTATCGAGGTCCTGTCGCCGTTGCTCGCCGGCGGCGATGCGGCCGTGGTATCGGTCACCGTCTCCCTGAGCGACGGCACGAGCACCGCCGGCAGGGGTTCGGTGATGATCAGCCCGATGCCATGCTCGCTGACGTGACGAACTTCGGCCTGCCGGACGAACCTTGCTTCGCTGTGGGGGACGTGAACCTCCACAGCGCAGGTCTCGCCCTGACGAATCGCGCCAGAGGCAAGAGCGTCCTCGCCCAGAGCGAGTCGCAGTCCGTGGAGGCTGGCGTCCATCGCCTTGGCGGCGATCGCTTTCCCGCCGCCGATCAACAGCCGTGCTGACCAAGCGACCTGCCGGCGCGGCCAACGACGGCGTTCTATCACGCAGCGCCTCCGGTTGAGAGGACCTCGGGAATGGATGCTGCCGTGGGGTCTGCAGCAAAGGCCGCGCCACGGCGCACGAGCAGCAAAGTCGGCGGGTTAGTCGACGAGGCTGGGCTCGGGTATGTGCCGAGTGGTCACCACGGTGACGTAAAACGACAGCCCGGCGCCCTGTCCTTCCAGGCGAGCGCCTACTGCGCCATGATTCCGCCGTCGACCGTCAGGATCGCCCCGGTCGTCCACGCAGCGTCATCCGACGCGAGATGGAGCACGGCCTGGGCGATCTCGTCCGGCCTCCAGGTGCGCGCCACGCGCGATGAACGAGACGTCGTGCCCCGCTTTCGCGAGAAGCGCGCCGTAATATCCGCCGATCCCGCCCGATCCGAGCACGGCGATTCGCATGCTAGGCGGCTCGTGCGTTCACGACGTCCTGCACCAGCGCCCTGGGTACCGCACCGACGATCCGGTCGACGACCGTGCCCTGCTTCACGAACAGGACCGTCGGGATCGATCGGATATCGTACCGAGCCGCCAGCCCGGGGTTCGCGTCGACGTTGACCTTCATCAACGTCACCCGGCCTTCCGAGGCTTCGGCGATCTGCTCGAGGACCGGCGCGATCGCCCGGCACGGACCGCACCACGCCGCCCAGAAGTCGACCATCACGAGACCCCGGGCTGCGGCCAGCGCCTCATCGAAGTTCTGCTCGGTCAGGTGGATCGTCTCGGCCACTCCGTGATCCCGGCTCGGACTCATGTTGCGGCTCCTCCTGCGCAGTGGGATGGCGGTCGGACCCCGAGAGATTCGCAAACTCCATGCAGGCGCATGCGTCGTCCATCGGCGTCCACGGGTGCTCGGCGAGGTACGGACCGGTGAAGGGTGCCGCTCAGTGCGGCAGCGGCACCTGGCCGTAGGAGTACACGAGGTAGGCGCGCGCAACGATACCGAGAGCATAGAGCGACATCGGCAGCCATGATGGGCTCGTCGTGTACATGCCGTAGATGAAGGCCCCCGCGACCACCGGCGTCGACAGCCACATCGGAACCCGCAGGGGAACGAAGACGGCCTCGAGCGCTTTCACCAACAGCACGAGGATGACCAGCAGGAGGCAGAGGGCGATGGGCGTCAAGAGCGAGAACGAGATGAGCGTGGTCAGCGCATCGCTTCGGCCACTCTCCGGATGTCGAAACGCCGTCGTCACGCCCGGCTGGTTCGCGAGCCAGGCGATCCACCCCTCCAGTCCCAGGATGTCGCCGACATACCAGGCGAGGAGCAACGCGGGCAGGAGGATGATGAACAATAGGCGTGATCGAGTCATTCGCATG
>WNFQ01003938.1_pt1 | contig 12733 bp, 9 predicted proteins | sample 5400171 | NCBI WGS metagenome assembly WNFQ01 (sample SAMN13153356, study PRJNA577476) | soil metagenome | isolation source: 20 cm soil under Madrone tree | place: USA:California | collected 2016-06-14
AATTGTTGACGATTTTTTTCGTTTCTTTGTCCCACAGCACCGGCACGGTGACGCGGCCATCGAAGTTCGGGTCGGTCGCGGCGTAGGCTTCGCTGAGAAATTTGAAACCGTTGATCGGATCGATACCGTGACCGGATCCATCACGAAAGGCCCAGCCGCGCTCATCGCGAATTGGATCGACAACGGTGATGCCAATGGCGTTCTCGATTCCTTTCAACTTTCGGAAGATGACGGTCCGACTTGCCCACGGACACGCCAGCGAGACATAAAGATGATAACGGTCGGCGACAGCGGGATACGATGTCGATCCATCTGCCGAAATCCATTCACGGAATACGTCTTCCTGACGTTGGAATTCACCGGAGTCCGATATTTCAGAAGAGAATTGCGCGTTCATAGTTAGAAGTCAGAAGCCAGAGATCAGAGGTCAAAGGTCAGTGTCGACCACGAGGACGGCGGTGCCTTTGAGTTGACCGGAGCGAAATTTTTCCAGAGCGGTGTTGGCTTCTTCGAGCGGAAAAGTCTCCGTTTGTGTTTTCACCGGAACGCGCGGCGCGATCTCGAGAAATTCTTCGCCGTCACGGCGCGTCAGATTTGCGACCGAACAAATTACGCGTTCGCCCCAAAGATCAGCATATGGAAACGAGGGGATGTCGCTCATGTGAATGCCGCCGCAAACAACGATGCCACCTTTGGCGAGGGCGCGCAGAGCCGCCGGCACGAGTGCACCCACCGGTGCGAAGATAATTGCGGCGTCCAGTTTTTCCGGCGGCATTTCATCGGAGTCGCCGGCCCAGACCGCGCCGAGACGGCGCGCAGATTCCTGACCAGCTTTGTCGCCCGGTCGCGTGAAAACGAAAAGCTCCCGGCCCTGATAAAGCGCAATCTGCCCGACCAAATGGGCGGCATTGCCGAAGCCGTAAATGCCGAGGCGGCGCGCGTCGCCAGCTTTGCGGAGTGAGCGATAGCCAAGCAAACCGGCGCAAAGCAACGGCGCTGCCTCGACATCGTTGTAGAGTTCGGGCAGATGAAAACAAAATCGCGCGTCCCCAACGGTGAACTCGGCGTAACCCCCATCGATGGTGTAGCCGGTAAACTTCGCGCGGTCGCAAAGGTTTTCGCGATTGGATCGACAATAAGCGCATTCCCCGTCCGTCCAGCCGAGCCAAGGAATGCCGACGCGGTCACCGGCAGAAAATCCCTCGACGCCCTGGCCGATTTGTTCGATGCGTCCAACGATTTGATGCCCGGGGATGAGCGGCAGTTTGGGATCCGGCAGCTCACCATCGACAACGTGAAGGTCGGTGCGGCAAACGGCACAAGTGGCAACACGAACGAGCAATTGTCCCGCGCCTAGCTTCGGCTTTGGCGCGTCACGCGAGCGAAGCGGCTGCCGTGGCCTTTCGAGAATCATCGCTCGCATATGTCGATCTAATTACGATGCCAGTTCAAAAATCCGAAATCCGAAACAAATTCGAAGCTCGAAAACTCGATCCGCCTCAGGCGGATCGAAATCTCATGCGATCTCTGGCGTTTTGGATTTTGTTAATTCGGATTTGTTTCGGATCTCGATATTCGATTTTCGAGCCGTCGAGATGCATTCAGTTTTACGGATTGCTATTCACGATTCCTTGCGACCGACGCTTCGCTCAGTGCACGCCGGCCGGTTCGAGTTCGCCGTCGCCAGTCCCGCTTGGGTGCGGCTCGGTTTCGCCTTCATGATGGGTGTGCGCGCTGCGCAGGAAGGGCACTTTGTCGAGGACGTGTTCCTGGAACCACTCGAGCCAGAGATAAATGACCGGCGTGACGAAGAGCGTGATCATCTGGGAGAAAATCAACCCCCCGACAATAACAAGACCGAGCGGGCGTCGCGATGAGGCGTCTGACCCGAAACCGATCGCCAGCGGCAGAGCGCCCATCAGGGCGGCGAAGGTGGTCATCATGATCGGGCGAAAGCGCTCCAGGCTGGCTTCGTGAATTGCCTCCCGCAGGCTCAGTCCTTCATCGATCCGTTTCAGCGCGAAATCGACCACCAGGATTCCGTTCTTCTTCACGATGCCGAGCAGAAGAAACAAGCCGATGACGCTGTAGAGCGACAGTGTCGATCCAAAAATCCAGAGGGTACATAACCCACCAACGACCGCCGGCACGATCGCTGGAAACAGCACCGTAATCGGATGAACGTAGCTCTCGTAGAGAATTCCGAGGATCACATACATAACGAAGATCGCGGCGAGGAGCAGCAGCGGTAGCGATTGGAATAACTGACGAAAGACAAGCGCTTCACCCTGGAATGTGGCTTGCACAGTCGGAAATTGCCTCTGCACTTGGGCAAAACTGTCCTCGATAAATTTGGTCGCGTCACCAATCGCGACGTTCGGCAGCAGGTTGAAGTTGATGGTCACGCTGGTGAATTGGTTGAGGTGATTGACCGCCTGTGGACCAACGATTTGCTTTGTCGATGTTACGGCGCGGAGCGGCACGAGATTGGCCGCCGTGCCAGTAGTCGTGGTAATTCCCCCGCCGCCTGCTCCACTCGCGCCGGTTGTACCACCGCTGTTGCTGTGCACATAAAGATTGTCGAGATCGGCCGGCTGCGCGCGCTCGTTATCCTGCACTTCCAGAATAACCTGATATTGATCTTCGGGCTCTTTGATCAAATAGACGTAGTTCTGCGAGTAAGCCGTGCGCAACAAACTCTCCACCGCGGATGTGGAAACGCCATAAGTGGCAGCGCGCTCACGGTCGATATCGACGGTGAGATTCGGAGTATTGTTATAGTAATCGGAGCGTACTGTCGCAAAACCCTTGAACTGGCGCAGCTTGTTCAGCAACTGGTCGGCGGCGGTGTAAACTTCATCGGGTACAATGCCGCTCAGCGTGTAGGCATATTGGCCCTGGGTCTGATTAGTCACACCGACATTGATTTGCAGCACTGGATTGGGTTGCAAAATGGCGGTAATGCCCGGAATGGAACTAATCGATTTCTGTAATTGCGGAATGCATTGCTCGATTGGCAGGCGTTGACTTCTTGGTTTGAGAAAGCCAAAAATCAGTCCCTGCGACGATGATGTGCGAGCCGCGAAACCGGCGAGCGTGAAAAACTGCGCAATGTTTGGATCATCCTTCAGCTTCTGATTGACCTGTTGCTGATATGCATGCATCTGCGCGGGTGAAGAGCCTTCCTGCGCGATGAAGACGCCTCTCACAAAACCGCTGTCGCCTGGCGGGAGTAATGTAAACGGCAAATGCGTGAAGAAAAACCAGAGCCCGAGAATGCACCCGAGGAGGATCGGAACGGTCAGCCAGGCACGATCGAGAAATTTGTCGAGCGCCCTGCCGTAGGCCGCGATCACGCGCTTGATGAAATCGCCGGTCCATTTCTCCATGCGTGCGCGTTTGTGTCCGGCTTTGCGTTCGCCAAGAATGCGCGCGCACATCAGCGGAGTGAGCGTTAACGAAACAACTCCCGAAGCGAGAATGGCGATTATAATCGTGGCGGAAAATTCGCGGAAAATCCGTCCAAGCAAACCGGGTAGAAACACGAGCGGAATGAAAACGGCAGCGAGCGACAACGTCATCGACAAAATGGTGAAGGAAATTTCGCCCGCGGTGTTATAAGCCGCCTTTACAATCGATTCGCCGTGCTCGGCGCGTCGCACGACATTTTCCAGAAAGACAATCGCATCATCAACAAGGAAACCGATGGCGAGCGTGAGTGCCATTAAGGTCAAATTGTTAATGGAATAGTTGAGCATGTACATCACCGCGAAGGTGAGGAGCAGCGAGAGCGGCAGCGCAACCACAGGAATCAGCGTGTCTGTGGCGCGTCCGAGGAAAACATAGATCACCATCACGACGAGCAGGAATGCGATCACAAGCGTGAATTTCACATCCGCAACCGAATTAACGATGCTCTGTGATCGGTCGAATACCGGAACGAGTGTGATCGATCCGGGCAGGCTCGCGCGCAACTCGGGGAAGAGCGCCTTGACCGAATTCGCGACCTCAACCGCATTTGCTCCTGCCTGTCGGGAGACTGCTAACACGACGACCGAGCCTGGCGGGTTAAAACCGCGCATCCAAAAGGTGCGAGAGAGACGCTCGTCCTGTACGCTTTGGCGAACCTCGGCCACGTCGCGCAAATAAACCGGCGAACCATCTTTGTTCCGTGCAACAATGAGATTGCGATATCCTTCCGCCTGGTCAATCTGGCCGTTGGGTTGGAGGACGAACGTGCGGTGCGCACCGTCCAATTGTCCGGCACCGGAATAAACCGTTCCGGCTTGGATCGCGCGCGAGAGGTCGTCCATGGTCAGACCGCGCGAAGCGAGCGCGGCGGGATCGGCTTTGATGCGAATCGCGCTTTGAACGCCGTAGATGTTTACCTGCGATACACCAGGCAGGATGGCAATGCGCTGCGCCACGGCCGTGGACGCATATTTGTAGAGATCGCCATCAGTCAGCGTGTCGGAGAGCAAACCGAGTAAATAAATCGCCTGATCGTTCGGATTTGTTTTTGTGAATGTCGGCGGGCTAGGCAAATCGACCGGCAATTTCCCGGTTGCGCGCTGGATCGCCGCCTGCACGTCTGTGGCCGCGTCAACGATACTTTTGCTGAGATTGAATTGAAGGGTGAACGAGGTATTTCCCTGCGTGCTCGCGCTCGTGATGATATCGAGGCCTGGTATTTGCAGGAACTGTTTCTCCAGCGGCGTGGCGATGTTGTTCGCCATTGTCGTCGGGTTCGCGCCCGGATATGAGCAGGTGACCTGGATAACCGGATAATCAACCGCGGGCAGATCGTTGACCGCCAGTTTGTTGTAAGTGGCTATCCCAGCGACGATGACCGACAACGTCAACAGCACGGTCATCACCGGCCGGCGAATGAACGGCCCCGAAAGCCCAGAGCCCCTGACCTGGATTAACTTGGCACCGGGTGCTGCTTTTGATCGCACATCCGCCGTAGGTGATTTTGCAGGCTGTTGTCGATCCTTCGCAGCGTGGGAGGGCGAATCGTGTTCATGATCTCCTGCACCATCGTGTTGATCTGCTTGGGCCATATTCGAAAGACAACTCTACATCGGAGCTTTGGCAGCGACTTGACCGCCCTCGGGTTCATTGGGTGCGTTATATGGTTTCGGATCAACTTTCGTCCCGGGTGCGAGCGCAAGCTGTCCCGTAACGACGACGGTTTCACCGGGTTGAACGCCACTTTGGAGCACGGTCATTTCGCCATCCTGCCGTTGACCGGGCTTGACTCGTCGCAAATCAACTGTGTTGTCCGGTTTCACCACGAACACAAACGGACCATTCTGACTGATCTGCACGGCCTGCGACGGCACCAGCGTCGCGTCTTTGAACAAATCGAGAATGAAACGCACCCGGACAAATTCCAGTGGCCAAAGAGCATGGTCGGGATTGGGCGTAACGGCGCGCGCTTTCACCGTGCCCGCGCCTGGCTGAACCGCGGTGTCAATGAAATAGAGATCGCCGAGACGTGGCGGCATGCTGCCGTCCGCAGAGCGCGTTTCCACTTTCACGTTTGGGCCGCCGAGATAACGCCGCACTAGCGCCAAGTCGGTTTCGGCAACAGTAAAGTCGGTGTAAATGGGATCTAGCCCCTGAATCGTCAGCAGCACTGCACCACCGCCACCGCCGTTTCCGCCAGTCACGACGTTCCCAACATCCACAAGCCGCAAGCCAGCCCGGCCGTTGATAGGCGAGCGAATGTTGCAATAATCGAGATTCACCTGCGCGGCTGCGACTACGCCTTCGGCGGTTTTCACCTTGGCCTCGTCGCTTTTCACCGTTGCCTGAGCGGTATCGAGATCCTGCGGCGAAATCACATTTCTTGCGCGCAATTCCTGCTGTCGTTTCAGCGTAATTTGATCGAGAATAAGTTGCGATTGTGCTTGCGCGAGCTGCCCCTGTGCTTGATCGAGCGCGGCCTGGTAGGGCCGCGGATCAATCGTGAAAAGCAAGTCGCTCTGCTTCACGTCAGCGCCGTCTTGAAAGTGACGCGCCATGATCTGCCCGCTCACCTGCGCTTGCACCTGAACGGTTTCGTAGGCGCTGCAGGTGCCGATTTCATCGAGATACAAGGGCACATCTTTGGTGATGACTTTCGCCACCAGCACGGGTCGCGATGGCAGTTGCGCCGCCTTAGCCGAATTGGCTCTCTCGCGAAACGCTCGAAATAAAACGAAAGCGGCCAACACAATAAAGAGTAAATACCCCCACCACGGAATACGGTGACGTTTGATGCGTGCCGCCTTCATTTGTTTGATTTCGCAGCGCGGCGCACCAACCCTGCCTTTGTAATCGCATTTCCGTTCTTGTCGTGGCCGTTCTGCGGCAGCGGAAACCGCGACGCTCCCATTCTACGGCGATAAGCTCTATCGCTCTTTTCCGCTCTGTCCCGAATCCGCGCCAGCACATTGATGCAGGTCCGCACGTGGGGCGCTGGAATGTCGGCGAGCAATTCATGTCGAAGCTCGCTCGCCACGGCATTAATTTGCGCAATCACGCGCTGCGCTCGCCGGCCCAGATGCACCATTTTGCACCGGCGATCGTGCGGCGAACTCCTGCGCGTCACCCAACCGCCGTTTTCCAAACGATGTAACAACGTCACCAGCGTCGGTTCTTCGATGCCGAGCCGCGCCGCGATCTCCGCCTGCGTGAGCGGGCCGGGCGCGACCGACAAATGTAAGAGCGTCCGCCACTTGGCCTGGCTCAAGCCCATTGGTTTGAGCCGCTCGTCCAGCTTTAATCGCCAGGCGCGGGCGGTTCCGTGCAGCAGCGGGCCAATTGTTTCCGGATCGATCTTCGGCATCATGAAATAGTTAGCGTGCTAACTATTTCGCACTTGTCAATCCGGCCGGGCCAGTTTTCAAGGAGGGCCTACCACGAAAAGAATCACCGTTTCGTGGCGGTAATCCGTCACCGGCAGAATCGATCGAGCGCGGCGAGGCAGCCATTGTTCGCTCGCGAGGGCGTCCTGTTCCTTGTCCGGCCGCACCACGAAATATCGCGTTTCACTCGGAAGCTCTGCGAGACGGCTCACATATCTGACGGGAGCGTGCATATAAAAGAAGAAGGGCTGATAATGCGGATCCACCGCGTAAAGAATCTCCTTTTGCGGAACAGCAGCATTCATCTTCGCAGCCACGTTTTTCACCTTTTGCCGATGCTCCAAAGCAATCGCCAGCAACGGATAACCGATCACCCCAACCGCAACGGCCAAACCGACCAGTGGCCCCGCCACCTGCGACCAAAGCGGCTTATCTCGCCTGCTCATCCAACTCGGTGGCGCGAAAGCGTTCGCTGCAAAACTCAGCGCCGAGAGCCAGCAAAACGGCGTCAACACAGGCAGCGAATAGCGCGGGGCGACACCCGGAATCAGATTAATCACAATAAGCGGCGGCGCGGCACTCCACGCGAGAGCGCGCGCGAGTTCGCGCTGTCTATCATCTCGAAATTTGTTGAAGCGCACTAATGGCAAGAAGAATAGCCAGGGCAGGAAATAAACTAACGCGTGCGGGATGGTTAGAATCCAGACCGAGAAGTGGAAAAACCCTCCCGTGATGCGGCCGAGGGACTGCCCCGACCACCTATTCATCACTCGCTCACCCACTGTCATTTCAATGAAGGGGATCGCCCACGCCGCAAATATGGCGAGCATCACGAAAATACCGATGAAATGCGCGGGATGAAAAAGTGATCTCCACTGCTTGGTTTGCCAAAGCAGCGCCAGAACTAAGGCATAAAAGAAAACAAGATGCGTCGGCCCCTTTGCCAGCCAGCCCAGCCCGAGAAAGATCCACGGAACGATCCACGTCAGCCACGGAGAGCGTTTCTGTTCCCACCAGCTCAGCCAGCAAATCATTGCCAGCGCACAAAGGGAAACGTAAAGCGCTTCGATCTCAATCAGGCGGCCTTTTTCGATCATGCCAAAATTTGTCAACCAAATCAGCGCAGCGATTGTCGCTCCACGCGCTCCCAGACTGCCGCGCGCGACCGTGACGAACGCGATCGCCACGGCCAACACGCAAAGCACGGAAGGCGCGCGCGCCGTCCACTCGTTGCGACGTCCGAAGAGCTTGAACGATGCGGCTACCAGCCAGTTGACGAGTGGCGGTTTACTAAAGTAGGCCGCGCTGCCCACCCGCGGAACAATGTAATCGCCGGTCTCGAGCATGCGGATCGCCGGCAGAATCCGCCTTCCCTCTTCTCCTTTGATCTCGAGAGAACCAAGCGCCGGCAGATAAATCGCCGCCCAAATTAGGAGCACGATCAACAAACTGTTCACTCGCGAAAGCATTGGACGTTGGGATGTTGGACGTTGAGCGTTCAACGTTCAAATCAAGGTAACCTACACAACTTGACGACTGCGCCTTACAAAGTTAAACTCAGGTCTAGTCCGCGCTGATCGGAGTGGGAACTGGTGTCCCACTCCTTTTGGTCTGCGGGCTAGATGTTTTTATGAACGCAGAATTTATCGCCATGCTGGATTACCTGGAGCGGGAGCGCGGGATCAAACGCGACATCCTCCTGGAGGCGGTATCCAACGCATTGCTCTCGGCTTCGAAAAAGAGCGTGGGCGCGGCTCGCGATTTGCGCATCGACATCGATCCAAAATCCGGCGACATCCGTGCACTCGCGAACTTGGTCGTTGTCGAAAACGTGCAAAATGCGCAAGACGAAATCGCGCTCACCAAAGCACTTAAGATCAAGCCCGACGCGAAGATCGGCGACACCGTCGAGATGGAAGTCACGCCGCGCAACTTTGGCCGTATCGCCGCGCAGACCGCTAAACAAGCGATGATGCAGCGCATTCGCCAAGTCGAAAAGGAAATGATTTACGAGGAGTTTAAGGATCGCGCCGGGGAAATCGTGAGCGGCACCGTGCGGCGCTTCGATCGCTCCGATGTGATTCTCGATCTTGGAAAATTCGAAGCCATCATGCCGCAACGCGAACGCGTCGTCGTAGAAGACTACAACGTGGGCGACCGGCTCCGCGCGTATGTCGTCGCGGTCGAGAACGGAATTCGCGGCCCCGAAATCATCGTTTCGCGCAGCCATCCCAATTTTGTGCGCCGGCTTTTTGAGTTGGAAGTGAGCGAGATCGCCGATGGCACAGTCGAGATTCGCGGGATCGCGCGCGAAGCTGGTTATCGGACGAAGATCGCGGTCTGGAGCGCGAATGAAAAAGTCGATCCGGTTGGCGCGTGCGTTGGCATGCGCGGTTCGCGCGTCAAAAATATCGTGCGCGAGCTGAACAATGAGAAGGTCGATATCATTCGCTGGAGCTCCGATCCGAAACAATTTGTGCTCGAAGCGCTCAAGCCGGCCAAGGTTAAAAACCTCGTCTTCGACACGGAGAAGAAAAGTGCGCAGATCTCGGTGGACGAAGATCAACTTTCGCTCGCCATCGGAAAAAAAGGACAGAACGCGCGCTTGACCTCGCGTCTCACCGGTTGGGAAATCAATATCGACAAGGACACTTCGGCCACAACCGCGGTTGAACAAAAAGTTGCCCAAGCCGCGCAGACGCTCGCTGCCACGCTGCCGATCACCAAAGAAGAGGCGCTGACGCTCGTGAAATCGGGCTTCACCAATTTGGAAGGCTTGCGCGCTGCGGACGTACAGGATTTTGTGGACATCCTCGCAATCGACGAAGTAAAGGCGCGCGAAATCCACGAGGCGATCCATCGACAAGATGGCGCACAGAAAAATGGCTCCGCTTAAAACGCTCGAGCCATGAGCGAAATTTTAGAGGAACAGAGATGCCAACAAAGACGACGATCAAGAAGGCGGTTCGCAAACCCACCGCCGGCAAAACAGTCAAGCCTGCCGTTTCTCACAAGTCTGCTGCATCGAAAGCCAAGGCGGCAAAGAGCGACAAAGTAGCGTTGCCCGCAAAACCAGCGCGCGCCCACGCCGCGCCAGCGAAAAGTCCCGCCAGTCCCGAGGCAACCGCCCCCTCGACGCCCGCGCCACGGCCGGTTATCGAGAGCGTTTCGCTTATCGACGAAAAAAAACCGCGCAAGAAACATGAAGACAGCGCAGTAAAGGGCGCCGTACTCCCGCCGATTTCGCGGATTCGCGCGTCCCTGGAGTCGACGTCTATTCCACCGAAAGCCGAGCGGACGCCTTCACTTGGTGCCAAAGCGGACGCACAAGGGGCGGCGCCGAGTGCGATTGTCGATGGTACGGTTGCGCCGGCCGCGGCTCAGCCCGAGCCGGAACTCGAGCCGCAGAAGATCATTCACATCAAGCCGCCGATCATCGTCAAAGAGCTCGCCACTCAGCTCGGCCTAAAACCGCATCAGCTCATCGCCGAACTGATGACGTTCAACATTTTCGCGAACATCAATCAAACCATCGAGCCCGACATCGCATCAAAGATTTGCGAGAACCACGGGTTCGTCCTCGAAAAAGAGCGCCGGGAAAAAGGCGCCGGCGTCCATAAGATCGAGCAGGTCGTTGTCGCGCCGCCAAAGCCGGTCATCGAGAAGGAAGGGGAGCTCAAGCCGCGCGGTCCAATCATTACGTTCATGGGTCACGTCGATCACGGCAAAACGTCGCTGCTCGACGCGATCCGAAAAACTCGGGTCGCGGCCGGCGAAGCAGGCGGAATCACTCAGCACATCGGCGCGTACAGCGTCGATTACAAAGGAACGAAAATCACTTTCATCGACACTCCCGGCCACGCGGCCTTTACCGCGATGCGCGCCCGCGGCGCCAATGTCACCGACATCGTCGTCCTCGTTGTCGCGCCGCCAAAGCCGGTCATCGAGAAGGAAGGGGAGCTCAAGCCGCGCGGTCAATATCGACCGGGTGAAGAAGCAATTGCAGGAACAAGATCTCGCGCCGGAAGATTGGGGCGGCGAAACGATCGTCTGCCCGGTCTCCGCCACCAAAGGCATTGGCATCGATCACTTGCTGGAAATGATGGCGTTGCAGGCGGAGGTGATGGAACTCAAAGCATCACCCACCGCCACGCCGCGCGGCACCGTGATTGAAGCGCAAGTGGAAGCCGGCCGCGGTCCCACCGCCACGGTCATTGTGCAAATGGGGACCTTGAAAATCGGTGACGCATTTATTTGCGGCGATTACAGCGGTAAAGTGAAATCGCTTCTGGTCTGCCGAATGCCGGCGATGAATTTTTGGTCATGGAATCGGAGCGCTCGGCGAAAACTTTGAGCGAGGAACGTTTGCAGACGAAACGCGCGGACAAATTGACCGTGCCGCAACGCGCCACGCTCGAGAGTTTGCTCGAAGCGGCCGAGGGCAAAAAAAATCTGCGTATCGTTTTGAAATGCGACGCGCAGGGCTCGGTCGAAGCGCTCGTGGGCGCGTTGAAACAAATCGAGAGCAAGAAAATCGATCTCGAAATCATTCACTCAGCAGTAGGGCCGATCTCGGAATCGGACATTTTGCTGGCGAGCGCATCAAATGCCGTCGTGATCGGTTTCAACATCAAGGTCGAGAGCATGGCGGTTTCTGCGGCAAGACGCGAAGGCGTCCAGGTCAAGCTCTACAGCATCATTTACGAATTGATCGACCAGATCAAAGAAGCGATGGCCGGCCTGCTCGAACCCGAACATCGAGAAACGGTCATCGGTCACGCCGAAGTGAAACAGGTTTTCCAATTGAGCAGAGGCATCGTCGCCGGTTGTCTGGTTACCGATGGTCGCGTCGCCCGCGTCGCCCGCGCTCGCGTGCTGCGGAAACGTCAGCCGGTTTACGACGGCGGGATTTCAACGCTGCGCCGATTCCAGGACGACGTGAAAGAAGTGCGTTCCGGTCTGGAATGCGGCATCAAGCTTGGCGACTTCAGCGAATATCAAGTAGGCGACATCATCGAGTGCTATCAACTCGAGCAGGTCGCGCAGAAACTCTAAAACGAAGGAGTGTTGGAGTAGTGGAGTAATGGAGCAATGACTGATGGCGACTCCGTTACTCCATTACTCCATTGATTCGCCCGTGAAACATCGACAATTACGCGTCAACGCACTCTTGAAACGCGAGCTCAGCAGCAGCATCGCACGCGAAGTACATTTCGAGAGCGCACTGGTCAGCATCAACCATGTCGACGTCACATCCGACTTAAAAAATGCGCACGTTTTTGTCAGCGTTCTCGGATCGGCCGACGGCGCGAGCGTCATTAATAAACTGGAGGCACATCGTCCGGCATTGCAAGCTGAGCTGTCGCGCCGCGTCGTTTTGAAATACACACCGCATCTCGTTTTTCATCTTGACGATTCCATCCAACGCGGGGCTCGCGTGATCGAGATTTTGCAAGAGATCGAAACGCCCCACAGCGAGCACGAGTGAGCGCGGCCAGATCCACGTTCGAGGAAATCGGCCGGGCATTCCGCGAGCATCAGCGTTTCGCCATCTTGAGTCACGTTCGTCCCGACGGCGACGCGCTCGGCAGCCAGCTCGCCCTTGCTCTTTCGCTCGAGCAACTCGGCAAAGACGTTCGCGTCTGGAATGAAGACGGAATGCTCGAGAAATATTCCTTTCTTGCGCGCGCGCAATCACTAACCAAGCCGCCCTCCGGCCCGGAAGAGGTCGATGTTGCCATCGCGCTCGACACGGCAATTCAAAATCGCCTGGGAACCGCGTTCCAGGCCATTCGTACGGCGAAAATTTGGATCAACATTGATCACCACCCGAGCAATCCAGGCTATGGCGACCTGGTTTATGTCGATCCAACCGCGCC
>WNFQ01005019.1_pt1 | contig 12733 bp, 10 predicted proteins | sample 5400171 | NCBI WGS metagenome assembly WNFQ01 (sample SAMN13153356, study PRJNA577476) | soil metagenome | isolation source: 20 cm soil under Madrone tree | place: USA:California | collected 2016-06-14
TTGAGATGTTGGCGTTCCTTCCAAACAAAAACCTGAAATGCCCTTTGTCCAGCCCCCAGCAAACTCCTGTTGCGAAAGACCTAGCACAGTCCCGCTTTCAACTGTTTTCCCTCTGTTATCTCCGTGACCTCCCGTTCAAAATCTGGCTTGCGATCTTCTGTAAGACGGACAAGCGGGCTTGACCGAAATGCGCGATATTGATCGAAGTACTTCCGATCATCCAAGGTTATGCTTCGATGGCGTTTGACTCTTGGCCTGCTCGCTACGCTCATTATCCTGCTTTTGGTCGGGATCTATGGAGTTTGGCTGTTCAATGATCTCGGGCGAGCGGTCGATAATGTCCTTCGCAACAACTACGACAGCATCAAAGTTTGTCACTATATGCGGGTTGCTACCGCACGAGTGAACACCTTTTACCCGCGAGTCGATCGACCCGCACCGCCGTACGATCAAACTGGACCGGTCGATGAGGTCGAAAGAGAGTTTGCCCGTCGATTGCCGATTCTGGAGCGGAATGCGCGAGATCCAGAACAAAAGCAGCTAGTGGGACAACTGAGACAAACTTCGACCGATTATGTGCAGCTCTATCGCCGGATGTTTGCGGAATACAAGGCCAACGATCCCGCGATCAAGGATACGCGTGCCAAGGTTGCGAAGCTCACTCTGCAGATCACGGAACTGACGGAAAAGATACTCCAGCAAAACGAGAAGCAGATGTTTATTGCCAACGAAAAGGCGCGGCGAAAAGCCAGGGATTCCATCCGCCTGTTGCTCACCGCGATGGTCAGCTCGGTCGTCGTGTTTGTTTTTACCTACGCCAGATTGGGTCAATCATTGATCACACCGCTGCAGAAGCTTACCCACTCAATCCGAGAACTGCGATCACGGGACTTTGATCATGCCCTACCCGAAAAGGGAAATGACGAGTTAGGAGAATTGACTCGGGAGTTTAATCAAATGGCTCTCGAGCTGCGTAATTTCTATCGGGAAACGGACCGCAAATTGATCGAATTGAATCAGGTAATTCGAGCAATGCTGACTACCTTGCCGTACCCGCTGTTCATTCTCGATCAGCAGGATCTAATCACTAGAATGAATCCGGCAGCAGAGAAATTGATGGTTCATTTCAAGAGTGGCGGTGAACTGCCGGAAACCCTTAAAGGTCATGTCAAAGAGGCGTCGATTACTGGCCCAGACTATCGACTGGATGATTTAAAGCAGGCGCTCCGGTTTCGCATTGATGATCAGGAAATTTACTTTTTGCCACGAATTTTTTCCTTGGTCCTGGCAGAGGGCTCAAGCTTGGGACGCGCCCTGATGTTGATCGATGTGACGCGGTTCCGATGGCTTGATGAAATGAAGTCGGATACGCTGGCAACCCTCAGTCACGAGATTAAAACGCCACTAACCGGCATTCGATTAGTACTGCATCTGCTACTTGATAAAAGGACGGGCTCTCTCTCGGAGTCACAGGAAGAACTGGTGATTACTGCGCGAGATGATTGCGAGCGCTTGTTGCGCACCTTAAAAAGCATTCTAGATCTGGCTAAAATGGAAAGCGGGAAAGCTCAGTTGAACTTGCGACCAGTTCCACCAGCGAAAATCGTTGCGGAAATTTACTTGAATTTTCGCGATTTATTCGTAGCGGCTGAATTGGACCTGAAAGCCGAGGTGGCACCGGAGATTCCTGATGTGGCGGCAGACCCGGACCGGGTCGGTTTAATCCTTTCGAATTTTGTTTCTAACGCATTGAAATATAGCTTTCCAGGAAGCGAGGTGATCATTCGAGCGTGTCGTTGGAATCGGGAGCTTGTTCGCTTCAGCGTGATCAACCGTGGCCCTGGCCTCACGGAAAGCGAGCAGTCCAAGGTTTTCGACAAGTTCTACCGGTCAGAGAAACTGCAGAGTGACGGTGCGGGACTTGGACTCTCGATTGCTCGGCAAATCGTTCAAGCGCACGAGGGTCGTATCGGAGTGTTCAGTAAAGTGAATGAAAGCACTGAATTCTATTGCGATTTGCCGATTATCGCGGTGCCAAATCGCATCGCACCGATCTGAAAATCCGCGGAGCGGCAGCATCCTGCATTTCGCCCCAAGAGGATGTTCATTCAGCGAGGTGTATTGCATTAGTGCTTCACGTAGAGTCGCTTACGCGATATCGTTCCAATCCAACCGACCAGAAATACCTTCCTCTAAACTCAGTTGATCTGGATTCTATATAAAATCTAGTTGCTCATAAAGCGCCATCCCGGTATTTAACAAGAGGGCCGGAGCGCTCAAAACGCTCCAGTGGAATTCGATGTTCCGTGGTCCCAATGTGGAATATCCATGAGTCGGCCACTGAGATTGCTGCTTATCTCGGACTTAGAGACCGATGCGGTCTTTTGCCGAGATTTGCTCGATGAGCTTGGAATTCGGGTTAGTATCGCCCGGTCAGAACCGGTTGCCGGTGCGATCCGAGAGATTTCCGGGACTCAATGGGATATTATTGTCGTATCGGCTACCACTGAAGCTCTATTGGAGAATGATTTGTTGCCGTCTCTAAAGACAAGCAACCCCGATGGACCGGTTGTTGTGCTATGCGAAGGTTTCGATGAGGAACGGTTTGTTCGAATTCTGCGTGCCGGTGCTACGAATGTGGTGTCCCGAAAAAATCGGGAGCGAATCAAACGGATTCTGGAGGGAGCTCTCTCTGATTCCATAGATCCCGGCTCGCGAATGAATGAGGAGCGTCTGATTCATCAAAGAGAGGACCTTCCCTGGCTCCTCTTTGACGCTTCCTCCGATCCATTGGCCCTACTTCGAGTCGATGGAGATGGTGACTATAGCTTTGCTCTCGCAAACCGTGCCTTAATGCGAATCGCCGAAGGTTGGCGACTCAGTCCCTCGCTTGAACAGGTTATCGGTCGAAATACCAGAGAGGTCGCCTTGAACGATTGGAAGCTTTCGTGGGATTTATACTGGAAGCTCCATTCGCAGATCTCAAACGCTTGTGCGTTCCGCAAATCAATAACCCATGAGCAGGAATGGGACTTCCCGACCGGCATTCGTTCCTCAATGCTCACGTTTTATCCGATCATTAACGGCGAAGATCCTTGTAAATTCGTTCTGGTCCGTCTGAAGCAAATTGTGGCAGAGACTTCGGAGCCGAGCGAAATCGATGGTTTCGACCGGGCACAGGCGCAGAAAATGGAGTCATTGGGTGCCCTGGCGGGAGGGATCGCGCACGATTTCAATAACATTCTCACATGCATGCTCGGCTACACGGAAGTGGCGATTAGGAAGGTCGAAATTGGGCATCCGGCGTACGAAGATCTCCATCAAATCCTCACGGCTGGTTTCCAGGCGCGCGAATTGGTCAATCAAATTCTGACATTCAGCCGCAAACAACCCGCTCAAAAAAGCAAAGTCGATTTGAACGCATTGGTAGAGGATGGGCTGCGCCTCCTACGTAGCGGTGCTCCAGTTAACGTCTCGATCGAAACGCTCGTTCCCAAAGCGGGACTGGAACTCTTCGTTGATCCGAATCAACTGCTGCAGGTCATCCTTAATCTTTGCACGAATGCGTTTCACGCGATGCCGGAGAATGGCGGCAAGGTCACAATTAGCGCCAAGCCGATTCCGGCCAACAGCCAACATCGCTTGGTTCGGGAGATGCAACCCGGAGAGGCGTACGTCGAGCTCATTGTCGCGGACACTGGCTTAGGGATGAGTGCGGAAACGATGCGACGAATATTCGAGCCACTCTTCACGACCAAAAGTTCTACCCAAGGTACCGGTCTCGGGTTGTCGATCGTTCACGGAATCGTCCGCAGCCATGGTGGATTCATCCACGTTGAGAGCAAGCTTGGCAAAGGGTCACAATTTCATGTGTTTTTGCCGAAAGGCTTACCCGCTGCTACCACCGATGTTTCGCCGGAGGTCGATTCCCTGGCTCATTCGGAACAAGATCAATCGGGAACCGGCAGAGTTAAACACGTTCTGATTGTCGATGACGATCGAGATGTTGGACGATTGGCTGCGAGAATTCTGGAAACATTTCGGTATGAAGTAACTGCGCTGACCGATCCGACTGAGGCGGTCAAACTCGTGCGCAAGCGCCCGACGAAGTTCGATCTGGTATTGACTGATCTGCTGATGCCGGAACTCTCGGGTCCAGAGCTCGCGCGCGCGCTGAAGAAAATCAGACCTGACCTTCCTTTGCTCTTGATCTCAGGACTAGTTTCGTCCGTGACGGAAGAGAGTGCCCGCCGCCAGGGCTTTGTTGGGTTAATTCGTAAGCCTTTTGAAATCGATCAGATAGTAAAAAGTGTCGCCGGCGTTCTCGATAATACGTCGGCGGTTAGCACGCGCGCTGCCTAGTGCAGGAATAACGCCGATAGAAGGTAACCACGTTTCCGCGCACTTCTGCAGAACGACTCGAGAAAAGACTTTTCAATGTAAGTAAAGGCGGCAAGCAGACCTTCCTGCTCAAACTTTCTGCCGATGGCGGCTTCGACCTGACTCGGCTCTCCGAAGGAAGAAAGAAATTGATTAGATATGAACAGTTCAAAGAGTTGCTGGCGGTCTGCATCGCTCATTTTTTTTGGCGTATGACGCAGGAGCCAGTGCCTGGCATACAATGCCAAGACCGCATCCCCAACCCATGCTTGATCCCGCAACGCACGCTCGCTGTTCATGTTTTCGTCACGCACCGACTCCAAGACTGCAGAGAACATTGACGCCGGCTAAATGCGATTTTCGAAAATTGCTTCACCAGGCATTGATTAACAAGCTCAGAGCCTTGGAGTCTTTGCCTGAGACTCTATGAGACATGAGGGCTAGGAAGAGTCATCAGAACAACATATTCTGATCCTTTGGGCCCCGGAATACTGCGCATCAATGAGATCGAATCGATTTGCCAATCCCAGTTTGGCATGCCGGTTTGTTGGGCGAGTTCGAATAGATGTACCCCGAACTGAGCCGGTAATTGCCGGAAGGCCAATCGAGCGATCGTCACGTGCGGATATGATCGATCCCTTTCTTTCCCTACGAAATCGCCTGGGAAAGCTTTGGCCAATCGGCCTTGCCAACCTCGTAGCGAAGGATTGGAAGCGAATCCAATCCAGAGCACTCTGGGCCGACGGAATGTGGGAAAACACCCAAATCCTTTTGCCGTGAGACGCGGAAACTCCGGACGGTCTCCCACCAGTTCGATCAACCGGGCTTGAATAGAATTCATCCTTGCGGCCGGCCTATTTCCAAAAAAAAGGACGGTTAGATGAAATTGAAATGACCTGGTCCAGCGAATTGGCAATTCGGGACCGTAGAAGCAATCCAGAAGTTGTCGAAGAGTCTTTTGCGCCTGACTTAGGTGGCTAATCACACTGGGTGGAGGATTGAACGAGAGAAATAGCCGAAGCGGAGAGGAATCCGACGATTGGCCGAGAGAGACTTCTGTCGGACGGAAATCGTTGGAATTCACGTTTACGTTCCAATCTCCTTGATCAATTTTCGCGCGTCAGAGACCGAGGCGGGCGACTTGCTTTTCTGGGATCCGACGCTAGAGGTGTCGCTTCGATGAAGGTAATCGCATGCTGGTGCTTCATTTTTGCGGCGTTGGGGTTTTTGCAGCAATCGGCGCTTGCGGACACCTCTACCGCTTCTTGTAAGGTGGCTCAAAGGTATTCCGCCGCGCATGGCGGACTCTCACTTTTGGTCATGCGGGATGATCAAATCCTTTACGAGGCGTATTCAAACGGTTACGGGGCCGATCGAGTCGCTTCGATTTTTAGCGGCACGAAAGGATTCTGGTGCATGGCCGCGGTGGCCGCCGAACAAGATGGAATTTTGGATCTGGATGAACCGGTCAAGAATACAATCACGGAATGGCAGGACAAGCCGGACAAAGGAAACCTCCGCATCCGGGATTTATTGCAGTTCACGGCGGGGATCGAGCCGGCTTTCTCCTTGCACGGAAAAACCATCCCCGATCGTAATGGGTACAGCATCAGGCGGCAGGCGGTTCGAAGGCCGGGAGAATCGTTTATGTATGGGCCATGTCAGCTCCAGATTTTCTCGGAGGTGCTCAGGCGAAGACTGTTGCCGCGCCATCTAACTCCGCAAGCATACCTCACCCGGCGGATTCTGCGTCCATTGGGAATCGGCGAAGTAGATTTTCGCGAGGACTCGAGAGGAAACCCGCTTCTTGCCTCTGGTTTCAAGCTCACTTCGCGCCAGTGGCTGGCGCTCGGAATTCTTATCTTGCACAAAGGGAATTACGGCCATCGGCAGATCGTCTCAAGTGACCTGATTGGCGAATGTTTCCGCGGGACGCGGGCTAATCCTATGTTCGGCATGGGATTTTGGCTCAACCGGACTGCAAATGATCCTTTTGTACGCGAAGTTGACGTAGAAAAGATGTTGGACATTCCGTGGGAACGCCAAGACTGGCACCATGATTGCCTCTGCCGGGAAGCGCCGCGCGATTTGATTGCGGCGATCGGCTCACACTACGAGCGACTGTTCATCGTTCCATCAATGAATTTGATCATCGTTCGGCAGGGGCGAGAGGCCAATTTCTCAGATTCCAGATTTTTGCGACTAATCCTGGGGGAGGACCAACCGCACCGGGCGCTGGCTCATTCTGCTCTCACCGGAAATCCTTCCTGACAGGCCGGTCGTTGATTGCTATTTTCGCACCGCGAGAACCAGCGTCGAATTGTGACGGTTCCATTGATACCCAAAGCTGAAGGTCAATGTCTTTGGCGAACTGGCTTGATAGTATTGACGGAGGTCTGATTGGTAAAAGTTCTTAAAAAGTTCAATCGGACCTGTGTAGGTTCCAAAAAAGCGTAGAGTCCATTTGTCGGGCGTAAAGTAACGGATCGGAATACCCGAATCATCTTCAAGAACTAGCCCACTGGCACTCAGGATTGAGGAACGGATGGCGGCGAAGCGACCTTCATGCATTAGGTAGGAGGCCGCTTTCAGAAAACTATTGGCTGGTGCAAACTGCTCGGCAAAGCGTAATACGCCGGCGTTTTTCTTCATCCCATCGTCGGAAAGATCCGCCGTGAAGAAGTAAAGAATTTTCTCCGCTCCGGTCGCGGGATCCGAAAAATTAATCTTTACGCCACGGGTAGCGCCTTGGTTTCCACTTGCGACCGTTCCGTTGCTAGTCAAAGAAACGTACTCGACTGCTGAAATGTCTTTTCCGGTCCGAGCGAGGAAAACGAAAATAATCGGTAAGACTCCCTTGAGTTGGCCACGCTCAAAGTCTTCCCGCATATCCTTAGTCTTGAAAAAACTAAATTGGAGAATCGTATTAAGGGAGATCTGGATGTTCTGCAGCGTCGAAGTCAAACTGCCCGCTGGTACCGTCAATAGATCGGGCATCGGATCGACCGATTCTAACCCCCCTAAAAGGTAGGTGGTACAATCAGGAAAGAATGCGTCAGCATACAGGAAATCGGGACCGCTAAAGTAGTAGAGACAGGTCTTAGATCCACCCGCTGGGATCATATCCGAGCGCCAGACGCGGATATTGCTAAGCTGTCGCTGTTCCAGCTGAGCGAAGGCAGTGTTCATCGCTGCCGCGTGTGCTTGCCAACGGGGATCTCGCGTCAAGGAGCTTAGCCTAGAGGTGTCCGCGACGGGTAACCCAGCCAGATAACGGGCTGCATCGGTGGCATCAGACGACCTGGCGACCGTCGTCGATTGGGTCGGTACCTGAGGAACCGGCGTCGGCTCGGCGTTCTGCGCCACAAGTCGACCCACCGCGATCGTAAGAAGCCCGGCGCTACAGAACGATGACCTTAGGTGAATGAACATAGTCTTTAAAAAGCTAACGGGCAAAGAGACCTGTACTTCCGTCTGCTCAGTTTCAATTCTGCGATTCGATCGGCCGGTCGCGCTGCGAATTTTCCGCCGACTGAGGACCGTTTCCGCGGCATAGAAAGTAGACGAGAATTCCAGCCAGCAGTGTCAGAATCCCGCAGCCCGACTCCCAAGGGTTGCGGTACGCAGAATAGATCAAGAGGTATGCGCTCATCACAAGGAAAATCGCTGGCGTGACCGGATATCCCCACACTCGATAGGGACGCTCCAGATTAGGTTCCCGAATTCTCAGGACGAATAATCCAAGCACGACCAGGAACGAACAGAGCAGAAGACCAAATTGGACGTAGAGAAGAATAGTTTCGAAGGTGGCCGTCAAGATCAAACCGGTAATGATTAAGAGCTGAAGAATCAGCGCAACGTGCGGAACACCGAACCGATTGACCCGACCAAAGAATCGCAGATTTTTGAAGTCATCGGCCATCGCTTTGGTAATCCGGGAACCAATCCATATCATTGCGTTCACCGATGCGATCAGGCCGAGACTAATGACAGCGCTGGCAATTTTTCCGCCAATCGGTCCAAAAATCGACTGACCAGCAATCAGAGCGACGTTCAACTGTCCGGCTAATTTGGCCGCTGGCGTGCTGATGAGGAATACGAAATTTAGCAAAACATAGAGAATGGTCACAAATGTCGTTCCAAATAACAGGGCCCACGGAACATTTCGAGGTGCATCCTGGACTTCTGCGGTGATATATGAAGCCGCATTCCATCCTGAATAGGAGTACATTACAAAGAACATGCTAAGGGCGAAGGGCCAAGAGAGCATCTCGCTAAAATCGCTCGCCCCGACGTTCAACGGAAAAGGCTGCTTGTTTGGCAGCAATAGGCCGGCAAATATGAAAACGAAAATCATTACCAGCTTAAGGATGGTCGTTAGGTTCTGGAAAACCTCGCCTGAACGAATTCCGGTCAATAGAACACCCGTAGTGAGCCAAACCACCAATAAGGACAGCGCCAGGGGAGATAGCACTGGCACGAAGCCCTGGAAGTAGGTACCAAAGGCCATCGCGGCTAGCGCGACTGGCGCGGCGAAGCCGACCGTGGCCGACAGCCATCCGGCCATGAAGCCCAATACGGGATGATAAATCCGCGAAAGGAAATTATACTCTCCACCCGACTTCGGAAGAGCCGCCGCCAATTCAGCATAGCTGAGAGCACCGCAGAGAGAGATCAGGCCGCCGATGAGCCAGAGCGACATCAGAGCAAAGTTAGAATGGATTCCGATAACCTGAAAACCAAGACTGGTAAACACACCGACGCCAATCATGTTGGCGACCACTATGTTGGTGGCGGTAAGTCGGGAGATTTTCTTTTCAGTCATGCAATTGCGGCATCGCGTTGCCACTTGTTAGTCGAAGCGTTCCCGGCAGGCAAAGCAAAAACGAAATGACAAACCGTACGACGCCAAGCGTTCGTGCCTCGAGCGAAACCACCATGCACCAACGCTTTTATCGTCTTACGCTTGTCATTCCAGGAAAAGATCAGCAAGCAGTTTCTGTCGCGGATCAACGGCATAACCGGTGAAATCGGTCACCCCTGCTTCGTGCAAAACATCTTCATCAATGCAAAATCTTCCAGTAAATGCTCCTGCGTCTCGGTTGAGTATCACGTGAGCGGCCTCGGCCACAATCTCCGGTTTGCGGCACCTGAGTGGGTCAATTCCGGGAACCAAGGCCAGCGCTGCGGTTCGGATTACGGTCTTCGGCCAAAGACAGTTAAATGCTACGCCTTCCGCTTTCCATTCAGCGGGGCAGGCATAACTTCGCGCAGAGGAAAGTGCCCCGGGCATTGACATCATGCATCAGATCGAATCGCTTAAGTTCAGTTGCATCGGCCCGGGTCAGTTGAATAGCGCTAGCGTTGTTAACCAGCACATCGATACCGCCAAACTCGCGTACACATCGGGTAACGGCGTCTGCAACCTGCTCCTCCGACCGAATGTCAACCGGCAGAGGCAGGGCCTTCCCGCCAGCGTTTTCAATCTCTTTCGCCGCAGTGTAGATGGTGCCTGGTAAACGCGGGTGGGGCTTCGCGGTTTTCGCGATTACGGCAATGTTGGCGCCATCTTTGGCGGCGCGCAATGCGATCGCCAAACCGATGCCGCGACTGGCGCCAGTCACAAACAAAGTGCAACCCTTTAAATCGCGCTGTTCCACGCAGGCTATTCTACTGGGTTTGCTAGATTGCGCGATTGATCTCGTTGCAATCTAGCATCCTGACCGGCTCTCCGGTCCATCTAAAGGGAAGCTGCATCGGATAGCTGGTGTTCCAATTCGTCACGGTTGGTACTGCTGGCAAAAATTGGAGAAAAATTCGCGAGGGTCGAGACTGGCCGACTCTGGAGAGAGGCAAGCGATCGAGGTGGGATGTGGCGCTCAAGCTCAATTCCGTCTCGCTCAATGATTTCACTATAAAAATTTGTGTGGCAAAAGGCGCGGCTTACCGCTTGGCTCGCGATGGTGCCGATCATTAGGAGAGGAACGAACGAGAATCAATCCCTCCAGCTGTTTTTCCAGTTTGGAATGATCCTTACCAGCGCGCAATCGAGTTACAAGGGTCTTGACCAGCAAGCATCCTCCTCGGGGTTCGAGAAAAATGATTGCTTGAGTTGTGGCCAGGGTTGAAACTCGGCCGGTATCGTTTGCATTGAATGTGATCACACCCTTTCTATGTCTGCTTACCTTGACACGGATAATTCTCAATGTAACACGTGTAACGCACAAGTGGGCGGGCGCTTACTCCCAGGCAGAACTCGTGATGGATAATCGAACCTTTTTGGAGCCAGCCAACTACCTTCTCATTGGCGTAATCAGCGTTTGCTTGGCCGGCTGTAACCAACCGAGTGCCGAACAGACGGCTCCGCCCCCTCCCCCGGTAACTGTAGCCAAACCGGTAACGAAAGAAATCGTTGAATGGGACGAATACACCGGGCGGACCGATGCCGTTCAGAGTGTCAATATCACTGCTCGGGTCAGCGGATACCTTTACAACATTACTTTTAAGGCAGGAGAAGTGGTCAACCAGAATGATCTTCTGTTCGTTATTGATCCCAGGCCTTACCAGGCTGCTTATGACCAGGCCAACGGACAATTGCGACAAGCGGAGGCGCAGCAAAAGCTCAATAACCTGAATCTGGCCCGGGCCGATGAGCTCCGGGCGAAGAACGTGATCGCCAAGCAGGACTACGATAATGCGGTGTCGCAAAAAAACGTGTCCGACGCGCAAGTTATTGCAGCTCAGGCCGCCGTGGAATCGGCTCAGTTGAACTTAGACTTTACCGAAATTAAAGCGGCGGTTACCGGCCGCATCGGCCGAGAACAAGTGACGGTCGGCAACCTGGTGCAAGCGGACTCGACCTTGCTCTCCACGCTGGTGAGCGTCAACCCGATCTACGCCTATTTTAACGTCGATGAACGTTCGGTGCTGAAATATCAGCAGCTAGTTAGAGAAGGTAAGCTACCAGATCCTACAAGTGCGGCGGTCCCCGTCTATCTCCAGGTGGAAAACGAAAAAGATTTTCCCCATCAGGGAACGATCGATTTTATCAACAACCAATTCGATCCATCAACCGGAACTCTGCAGGTCCGAGGCATATTTCCCAATGCGAATGGGTTTTTGATTCCGGGATCTTTCGTTAGGGTCCGCGTGGCCGGGAGTCCGAGATCTCAAGGTATTCTCGTCACCGACCGAGCGATCGGGAGCGATCAGGGCCAAAAGTTTGCGCTGATTGTGGGCGAGAACAATACGGTTGAGCTCCGGCCACTGGAACTTGGTCCAGTAGTGGACGGGCTTCGGGTCATCAGAAAAGGACTCACTGGAGACGAGAATGTCATTATCAACGGGCTCGTCAATGCGCGGCCAGGTTCGAAGGTCAATCCCCAGCCAGGTGATATGAACCAGTTCACGGCCACCCAACTTGAGTTGCAGAAAAATGTAACGGTAGAACCGGCCGAGACGGCGAAAGAAAAACCAGCTGGAAACCAGCCGCGACCGGGACAATCGCCCAATCCGGGCAACCAACCGAGCGGAACGAAGCAGGGCGGCCAGTAACGCGGGAGAGCAGTTATGAAATTCTCCCACTTCTTCATCGAGCGGCCGATTTTCGCGATGGTCATTTCCATCGTAATCGTCATTGCCGGTATGCTGGCATATCTCGGATTACCGACAGCACAATACCCCGAGATTGCGCCTCCCACGATTCAAGTCACAGCGAGCTATCCGGGGGCGGATCCCAAAGTGGTCGCCGAGACGGTGGCCACACCGATCGAAGAGCAGGTCAACGGGGTCGAGAACATGCTTTATATGTCCTCGCAATCGACGGCGGACGGCGCGATGACGCTGACAGTCACATTCGCGCTTGGGACGAACTTAGATATCGCCCAGGTCTTGGTACAGAATCGTGTTGCCATCGCGAACCCGCAGCTTCCGCAAACGGTCCGAGCCTTGGGTGTAACGGTGCAGAAACAGTCTCCCGACCTGATGATGGTTGTACATCTGCTCTCTCCCAAGGGTACCTATAATCAGGCTTATATTAGCAATTACGCCTTTCTTCAGGTTCGCGACGTGCTTTCCCGTCTGCTCGGGGTTGGCAATGTCAATGTCTTCGGTGCACGCGAGTACAGCATGCGTATCTGGCTTGACCCGGACCGGATGTACTCACGAGGTTTGACCACGGATGATATTGTCAGCGCTATCCAGGCGCAGAATATCCAAGTGGCCGCGGGACGACTCGGGGCTGAACCAGCCCCGCCGGGTACCGAACTTCAACTGACGCTCAATACCCAGGGTCGTCTCATCACGCCGGACCAATTTGGTCAGATCATTGTGAAGCGCGGCGACAATGGGCAGA
>WNFQ01002760.1_pt1 | contig 12731 bp, 7 predicted proteins | sample 5400171 | NCBI WGS metagenome assembly WNFQ01 (sample SAMN13153356, study PRJNA577476) | soil metagenome | isolation source: 20 cm soil under Madrone tree | place: USA:California | collected 2016-06-14
CAGGCCTTTGGAAAGCAGATCTGAACCGCTCAGGGCGCCCCGTGCGACACCGTCTTCGATAAGGCGGTATGTCGCTCCGGGGTCGAGGTTGACCAAGTGGAAGGTCTCGGCTGGCTCACGTTTCGGAGCTCGATAGGCCATCAGGATAGAGCGCTTCCGGTCCTCGCTGATGTACTGAAGGGCCATCCAGCCGGTGGAGCCGGTATTCGACGTCGCCGGAGGCCAGAGTCCAAGTCTTATTGCCGTCATTGTAAGTGGTAGCGGCATGCAGCAACCCCGATAGGAACAAAACCGTAACAAGTTGCCACGGGCATGAGATCTTATTTTGATGTTTCGTCACAGTTTCCTCCGGCGGATCGCGGATGATTGGCCTTTCAAATTCGTCAGGTTGTTGCTTACAGTGTCATCCTGTTTCTCCCCAAAGCATCTTGCGGGAGGTTTTGCTGGATGTGGACCTGCAGTTCCCACCGTTTCTTTTCGCGCGGCGCGAGCAGCGAACATTCGTTTTGCTCGACGGCTTGGGCTAGGGAATCGTGGCGTCCCGTGCATGGTTCAAGGGCCGCGGTGAATTGCCCGCGCCCGGATGACGGCCAGCCTCCCTGGCAAACCCAGATTCCGACATAGGGAACCTGCTTGACGTCGAAATGATACGAAATCGACTCGTCGGTCTTGGGATAGTACACCGCGCAAAACCCCTCCGACAGTTGCGGGGTGAAAAGCTTGGCAGCTGTTCTTGCGGTTTCGTTTCCGATAATACTCAGGTTGATTTCACCACCTTGAGAAACCTGAGCAGTCGGCCACCCGCAATCCATGCCGGGTATGCCAAGGTGGTTTCCGGTTGAATAGCCAATCAGCAAGCTGCACACGTCGGGGGGCAAGACGATCTGGCACCCTGGCTCGATCTGCAATAGAGGGTGGGCGGACCACAGATAGCGGAAGGGCTGATCGGAGACGCTCTCGATTTCGTATTCGATCAGAACGGAATCAGCGTCCAAGCGAATTCGCTTTCGAAAGATACAAGGTAGGCAGCGCGGCTCCGACCACACCTGCAGATGACCTTTGCCGATCTCGTATTTCCAGGGGCCTGACCAGAGTTCGCCATGATCCGGAAGGGGCACACCCCGAAAAGCGCCCTCGGGATATTCACACGGGGCAATGGTAGGGAAGCATTCGTCGAACCCGTAAGCGTGCCGCTCAAATCCCCGATGCGGGAATTGACTCCGCAGCCGCGGATTCCGCTGCAGAAGAAACTCGCGCCCGGTATTCCGCCGGACGAGTGAAATAATCTTTGCTCCATTGTCCGGCAGCACAACAGCGCGGATGTAGCGATTCTCGATCAGGATGGAGCGCATCGAACCTTCGCTGCGCTCAACGATATCCAATGTGGAGGGCGAGGTCGGTTTACCTTTTGCGCTTGTCGAGCTTCGACCAGGCCCTGCAGTATTCGCTGTCATACCTGCATAAGGTAATTGATTGGACGTCGACAACACAAAATGACTTCTCCAACGATTTTTGACTGCAGAAGTGCTCTGCCTGGCTGCGGGCAGTTCTGGCAGAGTGATGTAGTGAATGTAGCCACAAAATCCAGTTACCTAAAGACCTGTCTTGAAAATCCTGTTTGACAGTGTGCCTTCGCTGTGGCCTAATACCGTGACGTGCACGTGCACGATTCCGACTTGAAAAATCGTCGCTCGCCTGCTCTTTCAGAATGCTCACGCCGGGGGAGGGCAGGCCCGATCAACATTCAGTTCACCGAAAAAGAACGGCTGAAGTTTATGTTTGATGTATTGCGTCCGACCGCATTCTCGGAGTACACGCACTTGTGGCATGTAGCCATAGCTTTTCTCTCAGGCAAGGAACCGATTAGGTCTGAGGGCATGAGAATTGCCCCGGCAAACGCTCCGCGCACTTTGCGTCGCCAGTTGAGCAGACAGAAGACAATTCAGACGGATTAACCAGCATGGCGCCTCCCATTCAGACCGAAACGACAACCGCGCATCCTACCTATGACACTACCTATATCTGGACGATTTCCCTTGTTGCCGCGCTCGGGGGCTTGCTGTTCGGATATGACTGGGTGGTAATTGGGGGCGCCAAACCCTTTTACGAAAAGTTTTTTGGTTTGTACGATCCCGCGCAGCAGGGATGGGCGATGGGCTGTGCCCTGGTCGGCTGCCTGCTTGGTGCCATGCTGTCCGGTGTTCTCACCGACAAGTTCGGCCGAAAGCCCATGCTCCTCTTGTCGGCAATGTTATTCACGCTCTCCTCAATCGGCACTGCCCTTTCAAATACCTTTGTCGTTTTTGTAACTTGGAGGATTGCCGGCGGGCTAGCGATAGGCCTGGCATCGAGCCTTTCTCCGATGTACATCGCCGAAGTTTCACCGGCACTATTTCGCGGCAAACTCGTCTCTATCAACCAGCTCACCGTGGTCATTGGGATTCTGTTGGCGCAGCTGGTGAACTGGCTGATCGCGAGGCCCGTTCCTCCTACCGCCACCGCTGCGGACATTTTGAATTCGTGGAACGGGCAAGTGGGGTGGCGCTGGATGTTTGGCGTGACCGCGATACCAGCGACTTTGTTCTTCATAGGGACGTTCATGATTCCGGAAAGCCCGCGCTGGCTCGCGGCCAAGGGTGCGACTGACAAGGCGAGGAGCATCCTCGCTAGAATCGGCGGCAGCGCTTATAGCGATCAGGCGCTGGCTGAGATCAGGGCCACCGTAATGAATAAGACGAAAGAATCGGAGTTCAGAAAGCTGCTCGAACCCAGCATTCGAAAGCCGCTCCTGGTCGGGACTGTCCTCGCGATTTTCCAGCAATGGTGTGGCATCAATGTCATCTTCAACTACGCCGAAGAGGTCTTTTCCGCCGCCGGCTTCAAAGTTTCGGATATTCTTTTCAATATTGTCGTCACCGGCGCGGTGAACCTGGTTTTTACATTCGTCGCCATGGGTCTGGTGGATAAGGTTGGCCGCCGAGCCTTAATGCTGACTGGCGCCGGCGGACTGACGCTCATCTATACCCTGCTGGGCTTGGCTTTCCACGCGCACATCCAGGGGACTTATACGCTTACCCTAGTGGTAGCAGCGATCGCCTGCTACGCCATGTCACTCGCGCCGGTAACTTGGGTGGTCATCTCGGAAATCTTTCCCAACCGAGTGCGGGGGCTGGCGGTATCCATTGCAGTTTCCGCGCTTTGGATTGGCTCTTTCGTCCTGACTTACACTTTTCCTCGCCTCAACCATAACCTAGGCGCCGCTGGAACCTTCTGGATTTACGCCTTGGTCTGCGCCTTCGGCTTCGTCTTCATCAAGCGGCGACTCCCCGAAACCCGGGGGAAGACCTTGGAAGACATTGAGGCTTCGTGGACGCGGTGAGAAGGGGATGCCGAGAAGGGACCGGCCGAACAATGGTTTTCGTTGAACAGCCAAGCGTGAGGGTGACATGGCGACGTACGCGGTGAAAAAATGGGTCTACTCGTTGACGATATTCGTCACGACAGCGACGGTTGCGTTGGGACAACAGCCGATTCGCTATCTCGAAGCGAAAAAACTCTTTGTTCTCGACATCGGAAAGGTCTCGTATGTGTTTGGCATTAACCAGCACAATGAGCTCCAACATCACTATTGGGGCGGGCGGCTGTGGCGGGATGAGGACCTCCCTGCCACCCTGGTAAGTGATGCGCCGGGGCTTGATCGCCAGGAATATCCGGGCTGGGGCGAGAGTTTATTTTCCGAACCCAGCCTCAAAGTCTCATTTCCAGACGGGAACCGCGCCGTCGTCCTCCACTACGTCAGCCACGCGATCGCCGGAGACACCCTCACCATTACTCTGAAGGACATTCTGTCTCCGCTGTATGCGCATCTGCATTACAAGATATTTCCGGAGACTGGGATTCTGCGCCGCGACGTCACCATTGAGAACCGCACCGATACCCCAGTGGTGATCGAGAGCGCCCAATCGGCTGCCTGGTCTCTTCCCCGCGGGCCAGGCTATCGTTTGCGCTATCTTTCGGGGCGCTGGGCCGGGGAGTGGCAGCTCCACGAAGAACCGGTGCAAACCGGAACGCAGGTGCTCGAAAGCCGGCGTGGAATTACCAGCCACCAGATGAACCCGTGGTTCGCACTCGATCGCGACGACAATCGCGACCAGGAGAAAGGCGACGTTTGGTTCGGAGCGCTGGGCTGGAGTGGAAACTGGAAGATCAGCGTCGAGCAGACCCCCGACCTGCAAGTGCGGGTTACAGGTGGATACAATACCTTCGACTTCGCCTATCGCCTGCCGGCAAAGCAATCTCTCACCACCCCTCCTTTTTATGCCGGCTACACCGAGGGCGGGATGGGCGAGGCATCCCGCATCCTGCATCGTTTCGAACGAACGGAAATTCTCCCCAAACCCGGCGCCGACAAAGTGAGGCAGGTGCTCTACAACTCCTGGGAGGCGACCCAGTTCAACGTCGAGGAAGCGGGGCAGGAGGCGCTTGCCGATAAGGCTGCCAGTATTGGGGCGGAACGATTTGTAATGGATGATGGCTGGTTCGGCAAGCGGAATAACGACCACACTGGCCTGGGAGATTGGTATGTGAACCCGGCAAAGTTTCCCCATGGCCTGAAGCCGTTGATCGATCACGTCCATCGTCTGGGGATGGACTTTGGGCTCTGGGTTGAGCCAGAGATGGTGAATCCCGACAGCGACCTCTACCGCCAGCATCCAGATTGGGCGATGCACTACGATGGCCGTCCCCGCACCGAGTCTCGCAACCAGTTGGTCCTCAACATGGCACGCGACGACGTCAAGGAATACACGTACCAGTGGCTCGACCAACTGGTGAAGAACAATGATATTGCTTTCCTCAAGTGGGATAACAACCGGTACTTCACTGAGCCCGGCTGGCCCGAAGTGCCGGCCGAGAACCAGCGCATGTTGTGGGTCAAATACACGCAGAACGTCTATGAGATTCTCGACCGTCTCAGGGCCCGATATCCCAAGTTGGAAATTGAAACCTGCGCGAGTGGCGGGGGTCGCGTCGATCTCAGCATTTTGCGTCGCGTCGACCAGGCATGGACTTCCGATAACACCGAAGCCCTCGACAGGCTGACCATTCAGGACGGCTTTTCCTACGCCTACACGCCACACGTGATGATGGATTGGGTCACCGACGTGCCCAATTTCAATGGCCGCAGCGTTCCCCTCAAGTTCCGATTCTTGGTTGCCATGCAGGGTTCTCTGGGAATCGGTGCTGACCTGAATAAATGGCAGGACCAGGACCTGACGCTGGCGAAAGAGATGATTGCCTATTACAAGCAGGTCCGCAATGCCGTGCAGAACGGCCTTTTGTATCGCCTCGCCTCACCGCGCCAGGCAGACTGGTCGGCGACCGAATACGTCGCCGAGGATGGATCGCAGGCAGTTGTGTACAGTTTTCTGCACTCCCAGCATTTTGGACGATCCCTTCCGCTTCTGCGGCTGCTAGGATTGGAAGAACGCGGACTGTATCGCATTCATCGGATTGACGCCAAGGTGGCGGACAAGAGTGAGGTAGTCAGCGGTGCTTACCTCATGCACGAGGGAGTCGGCCTCTCCCTGGAGGGAGATTATGACTCAACCTCGTTTTTCCTAGAACGCATCCAGCCCTAATAATCGTTTGCTCTTCGGCAAAAGCTAGCGGTTTGGGAATCAGGACGGATCATCTCCATAACGAGAATCTCGGGCGACGACGTCAGTTTTGCTTTTAATTTCTGGGCAGATGTTTACAGCCCGTCCTCGGCAATTGAGTGTCTCTCGCAGGCTCATCTACGCGCAGGATCTGATCGCCGTGCACATGCTTGAGTACCTGCACGATGCCGCTAGGCCATCGTATCTCAATTGTTTGCACTGCCGTTTCTCCGCCCAGGCCAAAGTGGACGCGCTTGTCGCTGGCGGAGAGGTAGCTACCCGCGGTGCTCACGGTTGCGAACTGCATGCCCGCCGCAGTCGAGATTTTTACCTCCGCGCCAATCGCATCGCGATTGCTCGTGTGGCCGACGAGGTTCAATAGCAACCAGTGGTTCGGCGCGGGCGTTTCATTGCGCAGAATGTAGAGCGGCCCGCCATTAGTAGTGACCACTGCATCCAGTCTGCCATCATTATCGAGGTCGCCAACCGCCAGTCCCCGGCTGGCCCAGGCTTCGCGAAACACGATTCCCGCATTCGCCGAGACATCCACAAATCTGGTGCCTGTGTTCCGCGCAAGAAACATCGGTTCGCGGTAGTGCAATTGCGGGAAAGTCATCTCGACCGTATCGAGAACATGCGCCTGCACGATGAGCAGATCTTTCCAGCCGTCGTTGTCGTAATCCATAAACCGCACTCCCCAACCGGAAGGCAGGCGCGTCATCTGTCCCAGGCCGGAGCGGTGCGTGGCATAATCGAAGGTTCCATCGCCGTTGTTCTGGAAGAGCGCGTACATCTGGTAGGCGAGATCGGTGACCACCAGGTCAGGCAAGCCATCATTGTTGTAGTCAGCAAAATCCACGCCCATGCCGGAGAACGGATGGCCATCTCCATCCACTGCCGACTGGGAGGCGAGGCCAACTTCCTCAAAAGTTCCGTTGCCATTACTTTGATAGAGAAACTGGGGCACTGCATCGTTGGCGATGAAAACATCTGTGCACCCGTCGCGGTTGAAGTCGGCAATCGCCACCCCCAACCCTTTGCCTGGCTTGGCAAAACCGCTTTGCTGGGCAACTTCCGTGAAGTGGCCGTGTCCGTCGTTGTGATAGACGAGGGGAGCAATAGCCTGGAATTGGTCGGGATGGCAATAAGAGCGGAAACCTTCTTTGTGCTCACCGCACCAGATGTCGTCAAAGTCCCACTGCAAGTAGCGCGCCACTACCAGGTCCAGCAGGCCATCACCGTCGAGGTCTACCCAAGCCGCGCTGGTCGACCATCCACCGCCGGCAACCGCCGCTTGGGCGGTGACGTCGATAAACGTGCCATCGCCGTTGTTGTGGTAAAGCTTGTTGCCACCGTATGCGGTGACGTACAAATCTTCCCAGCCGTCGTTGTCGTAGTCGCCCACCGCCACACCCATACCGTAGCCTGTACCCTGAAGGCCGGCTTTTTCCGTGACATCCTCAAAGGTGCCATCTTGCTTTTGATGGAAGAGACGGTTCCAGTGTGCCGGTTCTGTCTTTTTCGGAATCGTCCCTTTGGGCGTCGGATCGCTGAGCGGCGCGTCATTGACCACGAACAAATCCAGGCGCCCATCGTTATCGTAGTCGAACAAGGCAACCCCGGGCCCCATTGTCTCAATCAAGTACTTCTTCGTAGTGTGCGAATCGAAGTGCTTGAAGCGCACTCCGCTTGCAGAGGTAGCATCGGTAAATTTTGGAGGAATGGCGATTGCCGCGGACTTCCCGGCCGTTTCAGCTTGCTGCGCGGCGAAAGCCGAAGGGTTCAACGTCACAAACAAGAACAGCAAGCTAACAAGGAGCGGCATAACTGTCATGCCAATAGGCGGCAAAACTTTAGCGACACATTTTTTCGGCGCAGATCGCACTCTTTCGCGCAGCGAGCGCACGAAACTGATTTCGCCTGGTGTACCATGAGCCATGTTTCTCCACCGAATGCAGCCTCCCCAGAGATCGCGTCACGGTTGTCAGAATAGCATGGCTGTGCACGCCTGGTTGCCGCTGACTCTTGTGAAATTCCTTCCAGTAATTCTGGTCAACGCCGGCATTCTTTCCAGCATCTTTTCCATGCCCGCTCACGCGCAGGCACCGCAGAGAAGCAAAGTGGCTGTAGTGGCTGTATCAACGCAGGCAGCGATCCCTGATTTCGAGCAGGCGAAGGAATCTTTTCGCCTGGGATCTTTGGATGACGCGCTGGCTGCTGTCCAGCGGGGGCTCGCTCGTTCCCCTTCCAATGTCGATGGCCTGAACCTCTTAGGAATGATTTACCACCAGCAGCAACGTTATACGGAATCTGTCACGGTGCTGCAGAAGGCTTTGCGGATTGAACCCCGCTCCCTGCAGACACTGAACAATCTCGCAATTGCCTATAGCGCGCAGCAGAAACTGTACCTCGCGGAACAAACACTGCGGAAAATTCTGCTATTGCAGCCGCGAAATCGAATGGCCAACTACAACCTGGGACTCATCTTACTCGCCCAGCATAAACCTAAAGAGGCAATCTTAGCCCTGCAGCGGGTCAAACCACCGGATGGAAGCACCTTGTTGAACCTTACGCAGGCTTTCTTGATAGCCGGGATGAATTCCGAGGCGCTAAGAACCGCGCAACTCCTCTCCCGCCAGGCAAGCAAAGACGTGAAGCTTCATTTCTCGCTGGGAGTGTTGCTGGCTTCAAAGAAGCAATTGGTTCCCGCCATACGAGAGTTTGAAATTGCCGACGCTCTCAACCCAGGCACTTTCGAAATACTGCACAATCTCGGCCAAGGATACCTGCGCAACAACCAACCCGGCAAGGCACAGTCAGCTCTGGAACAGGCTTTGACGGTTGATCCGCAATCCGCCGAGGTGCTCTATCTTCTCGCCCAGGCGGAGACCGACCAGCGGAAAGATGTAGAAGCGCTTGAACTCCTGGTCCGTGCCAGGAAGCTTGCTCCCCAGAACACCGACATCCTGCTTCTGATGGCCCGGCTCAGCATGAAGCAAGGGTTCTATGAGGATGCCATTCCGGTGCTCAATGATGCCATAAAACTTGCTCCCCGGCGACCCGAGTTGCACGCTGCCTTGGGAGAGAGTTACTTCACCATCGGCAAGACAGAGGCGGCGTTGGAAGAATTTAAGTCGCTGCTGCAACTCGATTCCTCGTCGCAGTCGTACGCTTTCATGGGGCTTTGCTACCGCCATCTCGGTAAGTTCGAAGAGGCCAAACAATATTTTCAGCGGGCCCTTAAGGCAGACCCTGAAAACATCCCCTCCCTGTTCAACCTCGGTTATATCGCCAGGCGCCAGGGGAATCGAGCGGAGGGAGAACAGTATCTCAGCCGAGCCCTGCGATTCGACCCCAGTTATTCCGATGCCCTTTTTGAAATGGGCAGTCTCAAGCTCGAAGAGAAAAAATACGCGGAGGCGATTCCGATGTTACGCCGTTGCGCCGAGGTCAGCGCGACGCCAGGTCAAGTCTATTACAAGCTGGCGGCGGCAGAACGGAATCTTCATCAGATGGAAGCGGCAGAGCGGGACATGAAGATCTTCCTCACATTGTCCAAAAACCCGGAACCCGGACCCTATCCGCGGCAAAATGTTTTTGATTATATTGAACGCCGCGGAGGCCTTTCGGCACAGCAAAGGACCGAGGCCAACCTCCATGAACTGGAGATTGAAGTTCAGCAACATCCCGATCGCCCACGCAGCCTGTACCTTCTGGCAGAGGCCGATCTCAAACTCAACCACGTCAGCGAGGCTATGCAGATTCTCGATCGGCTCGACAAGATCAGCGAGAGAGATTTTCGCACACTTCTCGGTGAAGGCGTTCTACTGGCGGGCTTTCAGCTGTATCCCGCAGCCATCGAGCATTTCCAGGCAGCCTTGGCGGCCAATCCATCTTCGGACGAGGCAGCATACGATCTCGCCAATGCATATTTTCAGAACCACGATGACAGCAAGGCGTTGCAATCGCTGCAACAGGTTTCGCCGGACGCCAAAAACGATGGCGCCTACCTTGCTCTCCTGGGGGACGTCTACATGCGCCTCGGGCGTACCGGGGACGCTGCCCAGGTTCTGCGCAAGGCCATACTCACCAGCCCAGATAACGACGAGTATTATCTTTCTCTGGCACTAGCACAGTTGCACGCCGGCGATACCGGCGATGCCTACACGACGTTGCAAAGAGGGTTGGCCCGCGTTCCGGACTCTGGAATCCTCCACTGGGGCGCGGGAGTGGCTTCCGTAGTGCAGGGAGACGCCAGGCGCGGCGAAACCTATCTGAAAAAAGCGGTGGAGCTGGCACCCCGCGAGAGTGCATTCATGACGCTGGGCGTCTTTTACTATGAGGCCGGCCGCATCAACGAGGCGCGCGAGGTGCTGCGTCGCTGTAGCGAGATGTTTCCGAAGGGCTCGGTTGACGTAGCCGGGATCGGGGCCACCCTGGATGCTGCCTCGGTAACGAGAACCTCGGCAGCACAGGTTGCGGAACTCCCCCCCCACGCCCGGCAGGAGTTCTATCAGATAGCCTTGCAGCTCGCAGAACGGGACCGCTAGTGGACGACGCTGTGACTCATCGTCCGCAGGCGCTACGGTCTCTCAATTTCTGTACCCTCATGGCAGCTGAGAATCGAATACGAATCAAAGCGACCTTAGCCCTTCTGGCGTCGAACGCTGACTTCGCTGGCCGAGGGTTCGTTTGGAATAAACAGGTCTAGGTTGCTGCGCATCACGATCGCGGGGTTGATGGAAATTTGCGGCGGCGGCTGCAATTTCTCAGTGAGAAACCGAACAATCGCCTGAAATGCCATCGCTCCCTGTTCCCGCGCCCGCTGGTAAATCGTGGCGGCAATGGCGCTCGACCTAAGATGTGGAAACATGGCAGGAAACAGATCCGTCGTAATGACCTTGATCTTGTGAGTCCGCCCTAACTCTTCCATTGCTCTTATCACGGGCATGGAATTGGCAGTCGCAACATAGATGCCTTTTACGCCCGGATGTTGTTCGAGAACGCTTCGGGACTTTCGATAGGCTTCGGTCGCATCGTCATGCGCCTCGACAACCGCCCCAATCCTCCCCTTGGGGCAAAAGGAACGGAAACTTGTGCGAAAACTTTGTAGTTTCTGCTCGTGATCCGCGGTCGCGTGCATGCCGATAAAGACGATGACCTCGGCATTGTCCGGGAGAAAATATCCCAGTAGCTCACCTGCCAGAGCCCCGCTGACCAGAGGGTTCACTGAGATGGAGGTCAGACGCTTGGTTCCCGGGGCGTCGGTGGCGACACACACCACCGGTACATTGCGGCGCGCCGCCTCCTCTATGCAGGGCAAAAGCCGATTGGGGTATGCCGGAGAGATCACCAGCCCGCTGATTTCTTCCTGCAACACATCCCGAACGGCTTCGAACTCGTGTTGGCCGAAACACTTGTAAGGACGGTGCAATATCTTGACACCGAGAGGTTCAAAGATGCTCGCCGCTTCGAAGATGCCATCTCTCACCTCGTCGTAGAAGTAAGCCACTTCGCGCGGGATCGCCAAACCTATTGTGATGGGCTTGCTCGAAGATAAATAGCGGGCAGCGAGATTCGGCCGGTAGCCAAGCTTCTGAGCAGCGCGGAGGACTCGCACCTTGGTTTCCGGGTTGACACCATGCCTCCCATTCAGTGCACGATCCACAGTGCCACGTGAGATCCCCAAGGCGTCGGCGACGTCCTGAACGCCCACGCGACTGGAACTGACGGAGGCGGGTTTGGCGGGCGCTTTTGATTGCTGTTGAGCCAAAGTGCACCTTTCGCGGCTTGCCGACCCGCTTACTAAGCGGACCGTTTACGTAGGATCGCCGCATGCGCGCAAACGTATTCTACAATCCGCCAGCCCTCGCCAAGGCAAATTTCGTCTCTGTCGCTGCTGTATGAAAGAAAAGAGATTTTCCCGTCGGCAATTTTCCGGACAGCGAAAATCTCCCGCCAATCCCGCGCTAATTGCTTTGTATTATTTTGTTCTTGACAAACTTTAATGGGTGTTGTACCTTGCGCTTCGGTATCGTGCACGTGCACGATACTCTTTAAGGTCGCCGTGCACGCGCACGGCACGCGGCATGCACCGCGAACGCCACGTAGTTCGTTTGCGTTAGCCACGTTTATTAACCGTGGCTTAAAAATCAAGGAGATTTCATGCGAAGAAAGCTTCTGCGCGTACGACTCGTTCGGGCCTGTGCTGCCCTCGTTGTTTCTCTTTTTCTAAGCTTGCTCGCCTATTCGCAAGTTGATACCGGCTCGATTCGCGGGGTCGTCAAAGATCCCAGCGGAGCCGTGATTTCTGGCGCTAAAGTCACTCTCACCAGTGAGGACACTGGCTTCGCGGTCGAGACGGTTACTGCACGGGACGGCAACTACACCTTCTCCCCCGTGAAGATCGGAACGTACACCCTGCACGTCGAATCTAAGGGTTTCCAAAAAGCGCTGCAGCAGCACATTGGCGTTGACGTGCAGCAGGCGGTAGGTGCTAATTTCAGCCTTGTGCCCGGATCACTCACCGAGACGGTCGTCGTCACCGCCGTTGCGCCGACGCTGCAAACTCAAGATGCTTCCGTGGGTACGGTAGCCACTACCGAGCAAATCAACGATCTTCCGCTCAACGGGCGTAACTATACCTTCCTCGCGCAGCTTGGAGCCGGGGTCACAGGCCTGAGTCCCACTCGCGGGCTCGATGCGACAGGCAGTTTCGTAGCCAACGGGTTAACCACGGTTCATAACAACTACATTCTCGATGGTATTGACAACAATAGCGACGTGGTGGATTTCTTGAATGGCGCCGCTTATGTCAATCTCCCTCCCCCAGATGCCATCCAGGAATTCAAAGTGCAGACCAGTAATTTCAGCGCCGAGTTCGGCCGTGCAGGCGGGGCTGTTGTGAATGCCACAGTAAAGTCCGGAACCAACCGGTTTCATGGCACCCTCTGGGAGTTTCTGCGCAACGATAAATTCGACGCCCCAGATGAATATTTTGCGAACCCCAAGATTCCGAAAGGCGAACTTCGCCGAAACCAGTTTGGGGGAGCAATTGGCGGGCCCATCCTTAAG
>WNFQ01003174.1_pt1 | contig 12730 bp, 11 predicted proteins | sample 5400171 | NCBI WGS metagenome assembly WNFQ01 (sample SAMN13153356, study PRJNA577476) | soil metagenome | isolation source: 20 cm soil under Madrone tree | place: USA:California | collected 2016-06-14
CGAGCCAAGGCATCCTCCAGCGTCTCGACGCAGAAGGCTGCTTCCATGGTGATCGACAGCCGCCACGACAGAACACGACGTGTTGCCCAGTCCAGCACCACGGCAAGATAGACGAAGCCACTCGCCATCGGGATGTAGGTGATGTCCATCGCCCAGACCTGGTTCGGTCGGGTGATCTCCATGCCGCGCAGCAGGTATGGATGGATCTTGTGGCCGGGCTCGGGTCTGGTGGTGCGCGGACGGCGATAGAGCGCCTCTATCCCCATCCGCCGCATCAGCGTCTTCACATGCCGGCGGCCGATTTTACACCCCTCGGCAGCCAGTAGGCCTCTCAGCATTCGCGAGCCGGCGAAGGGAAACTCCAGATGCAGCCGGTCGAGACGCCGCATGATCGCGAGATCGGCGTCCGGCACCGGCCTCGGCAGGTAATAAACGCTGCCGCGGCTGATCTGCAAAACTTCCGCCTGCCTGGTGATCGACAGATCATGCTCGCGGTCGATCATCGCTTTGCGCTCAGCAATCCCGCCTTGGTGAGCGCTCCTTCTAAAAAATCGTTCTCCAGTGTCAGCTCCCCGATCTTGGCATGCAGCGACTTCACATCGATCGCAGGCGTGGCCGGCGCAGCGCTGCCAGGTCCAAAAACTCCGGAAGCGCCCCCCTCCAGCTGCGCCTTCCACGCCGTAATCTGATTGGGGTGGACGTCGAACTGCTCGGCAAGCTGAGCTATCGTCCGGTCGCCCTTGACGGCGGCAAGCGCCACCTTCGCACCTTCGCCTTGAAGGCCGGTGTGTGGTTCCGGCGTGCTCGTCTGCTCATCGTCGCTCCTGATTCGCAGGCATCAGCGTGCCCGCTGTCAGGCAGAAACTCCACTTATCGACCTGTTCAAATTTGCGGAGCCGGCTCTACACCAAGGCCGACGTGAAGGAACTACGGGCACATTCGAAAGCGAAGACGCCAATAACCAAAATCATGAAGCTGACCAAAAGAACGGAAGGTTCATTGCGTCAGAAAGCGCGCAAGCTAGGCATCGGTCTAGGGCATCTCCGATAATGGAGCTGCAAGCACATCTGGTTATTAACGCCTGTCCCTGTCGCAAACCTTATCCTGCTTGGCAGTCGATCGAGAATCGGACGATGATCGTGTGCAATGAGGGATTTTTGCAGGCTCATTGGTTGGATGGTTGTGGATCTGATCCGGTCGCGGGTAATGCTTGAGGCAGAGATTTGGACGTTGCGGCAGCATATCAGCGTTCTGCGGCGAACTGCTCCAAAGAAACTCTCCTTCTGCGCCGTCGACCGAATGATATTCGTTGGTCTCTATCGGTTGTTCCGCGCAGGCGCATCTCCGCAGATGCTCGCTTAACCGGCTCCTAGGCGGAAGATGGCCGTAGCGGTTAGAGTTGGACGTCACGTTATCGGCGGCGACCCGAGCGTGCTATTCAAAGGCGAAAACGGGCTTAGACATTCAAGCTCAATTCCTGTCTACAGGCTTCCGTGAATTCCCTGAGTTGGTCGTATTCCTCACTGCGCGCGTGCACGCGCTGCCTCAACTCATCGAATGTTCTGTTGGGCTCTGCATAGGCTGCGATGATCCCGCGCATTACTTCCTCGGCGCATTTCACTACCCTGCTCGACGATACCAGTCGCATGCGCTCAACCGCAGAGTAAAGATTGCTGATAACCTCTGGTCCTTCGGCTTGGTGACTCCATGCTTCCGCTAAGCATCTCGACGCTTCAATAATGAATTCGGAATAGAGCTTTTGGCGTTGTCCTACATGGTGCATACGTGTCTGAGTACCGAGCAGTTTGTGCTGTGTGACCCAGGAAGCGGCAAATGTCGACAATCCGCCGATCAGTGAGCCGATTAGTCCGGCGCTTGCGGAAAGGATTGCAGTATCCATTTCTAATCTCCTGGGCTAGATGCTTGATTGGTGAGCACACATTACTCTGGCAGACTTCCGGCGATCGCTTGCGCATTCGGCTGAATTCTTGCGGGCTGCGGAGTTCTAGAAGCCAAGGCGCGTTTGTGGTCGGCGAATTGTCGTCCGAGCCCAGAAGATCGGGAGCATGATATCGCCAGCCCAACCGACCGACTGGCGCTCAACCCGACGATCGAGGTAGCTCGGACCGGTGAGGCGAGCAAAGGATTCGCCTTCGTGGGTCAAATCGCTCGCCAGGCATAATGCGAGCGCGGCCGAAAAAGATCTTAGGCGTTATGCAAAACATCCGGGCAGCGGCGCAGCTTTAGTCGAAACCTTCAACTGCAACGCGCTGAGCGCCTTCGCAGCCTGGCTTCGCTCCAGGGCGCCCTCGGCTTGCCGGACCTGCGCCTCGAACAATCCCCTTTCGATCCGGTACAAGGGCGAGCCTTCCTTGATCAGGTCGCCTTCCTTGAACAGCACCTTCTCCAGAAAACCGGTGATCCGCGCCCGAATTTCGACGCGGCTGATCGCCTCGACCCTGCCGACAAGATCTCCTGCTTTCGCGATGGGCCTTCGTTCCGCCTTGACGACGCCCACGGCAACAGTCGTGGGGGGCTGTTGCTGGGCATGGGCCCGAGAGTAGAGCGCGAAGACCACGAGAGCAGCACAAAATACCTGGCGCATGTCAGGCCCCCATCACGCCGCGTCGCCGACGATTTCCGCAACCAACCCGTTCGTTGTTGTCATGAAAGGCCACGCTCCTCCAGCCAGTCGACATAGAGCCGACGTTCAGCAAACAACCGCACGCCGTCCATCTTCACGAACCTGTCGAGATAGCGGAGCGAGGCGACCATCAAGCGGCGGCTTCCACCATCCGCCGTCACGTGATGCGCCAGGCAGTAAGTTTCGCCAGTTCCTCTGTCGCCCGTCAGCGTGAAGATGGTGCTCTGCCCGAGGAAGTGTGTGGTCGCGTCATACTTGTTCAACTCGGCGAACACGGGCGCGAGCGCCTCGCGCGAGTGCAGCTCCTGCGAGGGCGTCGGGTCTTTGGCGTTCATGTACACCACGAAGTGGGTATCGGCAGTGAAGAGGGACATCTGACCTTTCGCATCGCGGCGATCGGCGCAGTGCGCATAGCCCTCGATGAGCTCCCGGATCGCAAGACGGTCCGCGGCTTCCTCGGGTGAGATGGCGACGTGTTTGCTCATCCGTGTTCTGCTCAGGTTTCAAGAATGGCGCGGGTTTCGAGAAACGCCTCGATCCCGTACCGGCCATATTCCCGGCCGATGCCGGAGTATTTGAATCCACCCCAGGGCGCCTGAGGATCGTCAGTCATGCCGTTGATCACGACCCGGCCAGCCCGCAACTGAGAGGCCACGCGGCGCGCGCGTTTGATGTCGGTCCCGAGAACGGCGGCGTGAAGACCGTATTTGGAGTCGTTGGCGATCGAGACCGCTTCGTCCTCGGAGTCGTAGGCGATGACGCTGAGTACAGGGCCGAAGATCTCTTCCCTCGCTATCGTCATGTCGTTATTCACGTTGACGAACACCGTGGGCTTCACGAAGAACCCCGCTTTGAGCCCTTCCGGACGGCCCTCGCCCCCGACCAGCACCTCGGCGCCTTCTTCGATGCCCTTACGGATGTAGGATTGCACGCGCTCGTATTGTTTCTGCGATGCCATGGGTCCAACAGCAATCTTCGGATCGGCCGGATCGCCGACGGTGAAGGCGCGCATGGCGTCTGCGATGGCTAGCTTGACTTCCTCGAATCGCGTCCTTGGCACAAGGAAACGCGTTCCCGCGGCACAAGCTTGGCCACTGTTCAAAAAGGCCATGGTGAGGGCGGCCGGGATCGCCTGAGCGACATCGGCATCATCGAGCAAGATGGTGGGCGATTTTCCGCCCAGCTCGAGCGTGATGCGCTTCATCGTCGCTGCGCCATCCCGCATGATGGTTTCGCCCACGGCGACCGAGCCGGTGAACGAGATCTTGTCGACGTTCGGATTGCGCACGAGCTCCGCCCCAACGACATCCCCTCGGCCCGTGGCGACGTTCAGAAGACCCTTCGGCAGGTTGGCCTCATGGAGGGCCTCGATCAACACCTGCGTCTGCAACGAGCTTAACTCGCTGGGCTTGATGACCACCGTACAGCCTGCGGCAACCGCCGAAGCCAGTTTCAGGCAAATAAATAGCGCGTTTGCATTCCATGCGGTAATCAGGCCGGCCACGCCGACCGGCTCCAAAGTCACCGTCGTCTTGTCCCAGCTACGGGTCAGTGGCATCTCCTCAAGCGCTTTTTCGGCTGCCAGAAACGCGTTGATGCCGGACTGCACGATCAATGCGGCGAACTGTACGACGCCGCCGTATTCTTCCACCATTGCGGCTGTCAGGTCATCGAGACGCGCCGAGGCGGCCGCATGCAGGCGGCGCAAGATCTTCGCGCGCTCTTCCTTCGTCGAGCGGCCGTAGGTCGCGAAAGCGCGCTTGGCCGCGGCGATTGCGCGCTGCGTATCCTGGTCGTCCGCCAGCGTGACGCGCCCGATGACTTGACCATCGGTTGGCCTGACAATGTCCATTACCTCCCGACCGTGGGATTCAACAAACGCCCCATCAATGTAGTGGGTGATGATTGTTTTCACGCGCCTCTCCTTAGCTACCATTGCAGGAATGAAGTCGTGACAACGCGCCTGGGCCAGACGTCCCGCAGAATGGCGCAGATGCCCACCTCGTTCACTGGCAACGCCAGGCAGCGCGTCGGCCGTCGCTCCCTGTGTCCTGTGCCAGCGGCCGCTCCGCAGCCTGCTGAAGTTAGGGGCAGCAAGCCACGCAAATCTTTTGAAAATCCGCTGCAAATTTAGTGATTCGATCGCAAATCGGATTGCTCCCAGAACGACGGGAGAGCCGCTCTTGCCAATCGACGAAGCGAACTCTAGGGCTGGACTATCAGGTCAAAGTCCAAAATTGTGGCATTCGCGTCGCGAAGGGGGGCAGATGGTTACTGAGCGCGTAGAGCGCCGGCTGGCGGCGATATTGGCTGTCGATGTCGCGGGCTATTCGCGCCTGATGGGCTCTGATGAACTTGGAACCCTTGCCGCCCTAAAGGCCGCTCGGCGTGACATCGTCGATCCCGCCATTGCCGCGCATAGTGGCCGGATCATTAAGACAACAGGGGATGGAATGCTGGTCGTATTCGCCAGCGTGGTCGATGCCGTCACCTGCGCGATGGTCGTGCAATCTCAGATGGCACAACTAAAGGGCGTGCCGCAGAGTATCGCATTTCGGATCGGCATCAACGTGGGTGATATCATTATTGAGAGCGACGATATCTTTGGTGACGGCGTCAATATCGCGGCAAGGGTCGAGAATGAGTGCGAGCCAGGGGGTGTTTGGCTATCCGACGACGCCTATCGGCAGGTGCGGGGGAAGACAACATTTGCGTTTGACGATCTCGGCGAGCGCGCGCTGAAGAATATAGACCGGCCCGTTCGGATCTATTCCGTGCGCGGGCTTTCCCCGGCCATGAGCGTCGCGTCGCCATCAGACCCCAAGAAGCCCCCGTTGCCTTCCGACAGGCCCTCGATCGCGGTGCTGCCATTCTCCAACATGAGCGGCGACCCGGAGCAGGAGTATTTCGCCGACGGCATGGTGGAGGACATCATAACCGCGTTGTCGCATTTCAAGTCGCTATTTGTAATCGCTCGCAATTCGAGTTTCACCTACAAAGGCAGGGCGATGGATATAAAGCAGGTGGGGCGCGAACTTGGCGTTCGTTATGTGCTGGAAGGTAGCGTGCGCAAGGCGGGCGGGCGGATGCGTATCACTGGCCAGCTCATCGAGGCGGTTACCGGTGCACATCTTTGGGCGGACAAGATCGACGGCGCCTTGGAAGATATATTCGATCTCCAGGATGAAGTCACAACCAGAGTAGTGGGCGCGATTGAGCCTTCCATTACGCGGGCAGAAATCACTCGGGCGCATGTGAAATCGACTTTCAGCGTCGATGCCTATGACCTCTATCTGAAAGCCCTTGCAGCCCACTATTCGCAAACTCGTTCCGACATCGACAGGGCGCTCCAATTGTTGGAGGAGGCGCTCCGCCTCGACGCGTCTTACGCCTGGATCAAAGCATTTGCTGCCTACATACTTTGCATCAAGATAGGTCAGGGCTGGGGTACCCCCGAGGATCGAGAGAAAGCGACGCGCTTTGCTCGTGAGGCCCTGCTGTCCGGGAGTGATGAACCGAAGACGAATGCATTTGCCGCTCACGCGCTCGCATGGCTTGCGGGAGAGCACGACATCGCATTGGCTGCAATCGGAAGAGCGCTGCATTCAAACCCGAATTGTTTCGACGTTCTGATCCGAAGCGGTTGGGTGCACGCATGGACCGCCGACTTCGATCCTGCCGTCGAGCATTTCTTGCGCTGCGTTCGATTGAATCCGGTTGATCCCCTGCTGGGACATGCGTATTGCGGGCTCGCCTTCGTCCACAATCTGAAAGGGGAATACGAAGAGGGGACCGAGTATGCCAAGCTTACGGCCCACAATATGCCAGGATGGATTTTTGGTTGGGTTCACTTGGCCATTTCGTCGGCTTACATCGGCAATTTTCAGGAGGCGAGAGCAGCCGTCGGCCGCATTCTGGAGCTCAACCCGTCGTTCTCTGTGAAGCAGTACTGCGTCATTTCGTCGTCCAAGCATGATTGGATGTTGGAGAAGGCCGCCGAGGGTCTACGTCTGGCCGGCATTCCCGATTAAGTGTTTGTAACTATTGGTAGATCAGGATCTACCGTTAATGTGGCCTCGACGCGGGACAATTGCGTCCCGATGCGAATGAGTGTACCGACACCGACAAGCCTCAACTCGGGGAGGTCGGCCATGGCGTCGAGTGAAGGTTACGGGCAAGGACTTGCCGAGCGGCTTCATATAGAGCGAGCGCCAGCGATCCTTTCGCGAGTATTGCGCACGGCTGACATGGCCGTCACGGAGACGCGATGCGATGTCCCGGTGCAAGAACTGAGCGCTTCCTTTCAACCCGAAGATGCTTTTCTGATCACTTTGACGCTTCGTGACTTTCCCAATCGAGAATATTGGGAGGACGGGCGTCTAGTATCCGTATCCGACGTACGTGTCGGTCAAACTTGTATCCATGATCTGAAGCGCAACCCCACAGCCCGTCTCGACAAGCCTCACCACGTTGTGTTTTTTTATCTACCTCGCGGCGTGCTGGACGCGATCGCTGAGGATGCTGACGCGCGACGAATTGGCGACCTGGACTACAAGCCAGTGGCGATTGATGATGCCACGATTTCCGGTCTCGGCACGGCAATGCTGCCGGCGCTCAGCCATCCCGACCGAGCGAACCAGATGTTCATCGACCACGTCCTCTTGGGGCTCGGGATACATGTTGCTCAGACTTATGGGGGCATGCGACCGCTGTCACTGCCGATCCGGGGTGGGCTCGCGGCTTGGCAAGTGAGGCGCGCCAAGGAAATTCTCACTGCCAACCTTGATGGTCGTGTGCCACTCAATGAGGTGGCTCGGGCGTGCGGCCTGTCGGTGAGCTATTTCGCGCGTGCGTTTCGCCGCTCCGTAGGAGTCGCTCCGCACAACTGGCTTCTGACGTTTCGCGTCGAGGTCGCCAAGCAGAAGCTGCGCGATGGCCGGTTGTCCTTGCGGGATGTAGCCTTGGCCTGCGGCTTTGCAGATCAAAGTCACCTGACGCAAGTCTTCACCCGTATCGTTGGCGTAAGCCCAGGTGTTTGGCGTCGGGCGCTCGACGAATAGCGGGTGGAATGCAGCAAACCAACGGAATTTGACCGCTTTTTCCGCGAGCGATATCCTGTGCTGGCCGGGACCCTCGCAGTTTGTTCGGGGTGCTCAATGGAATGGTCGACCAAGCCGCGGCGAGCGGACCAGCCTTTTGGGAGCTGGGCTGACGACCTTGCTGCTGCCTTCGTACGACTCGAGCCGCGCAGGCTTGCTGACCAGCCCTTTGAAGGCGCAATTTCGAGGGTTGATGCCGCTCCGATCCAGGTATCGCTGGTCACAGCCACCCGGCACACCGTGCTTCGCCTCGCTCCGCACATTGCCTTGAGCACGGACGATCTTTGCTTTGTCAACCTTCAGCTCGAAGGGCTGGGGCGTACCACGCAGCGCGGCCACGAACAGATCAGTGCGCCCGGTGACCTGGCGCTTGCCGATACGACAGAGCCGTTCGAGATCGCCAACGACCACGACTTCAAACTGTTCTGCTTTGCCATCCCGCGACAACTTTTGCCAAGAGGGCTGCTGGATCATGCGAAGCTCAACCTGTCCGTGACCGAAACCGGGCGCGCTCTCTCCCGAACGCTCGCCGGCTATGCCGAACTCTGCCTGAGTGGTAATCAACTTCCAAAAACGTCGACGCTGATCGGCGCGCACGTCATCGATCTGATTTCGCATGCGCCGGAAATTCTCGCCGATATGTCCGTGGAGCGCGTGCATGTCCCCGTGCTGTTGTCGATGATGCTTGACCATATCGATCGTTACAGCGACGACCCTGAGCTCGACGCGGCAACACTGGGCGCAAGATTCCGCTGCTCCGAGCGCTATGTGCACCGTCTCTTTGCGACAACAGGCCGCTCAGTGGGGGAGCACCTCAACGAGAAGCGGATTGCCGCATGCAAGCGCAAGCTTCTTGACCGCAACTCTGCTCACAAGACCATTGCCGAAATCGCCTTTGCCGCGGGCTTCCGCGACATCTCGCATTTCAACCGCCTGTTCAAGCGCTGCAATGGTTTGCCCCCGCGGGAGTTTCGCCGCGCAATGGCCCCACGCTAGTCAGGCTGGTTCACTCCAGGCCAAGAAATCGGGCGCTGGAGTCCAAGATTTTCTCTCCTCGCTGAAATAGCCGTTGGGTCAGGGTTGACCAGCCAAGTGAGGGAGAGCTCGCTATGGCGATTGATTTCACGCTCACAGAGCAACAACGCGATCTACAGCGCACTTCCCGCAAATTTGCGAAAGAGGTGCTCGGCGAGGCAAAAAAGGCCGAGTTGCTGGCAACACCGGAAGAACGCTTTCTTGCGACCAAGCCGACCTACGAGGCGATGGTGGCGGCCGGCTATTTGCGCAAGTGCATCCCGGCGCCGGCCGGTGGCGACAATGCCGGGCTAATGGATATGGCGATCCTCGCCGAAGAATTCTACAGCGTGAATCCCAGTTTGACGCTCACGATGCTTGGGACCGTGCTCGGTCTGTTGCCGATTCTGCTCGGCGGCACGCCCGACCAGTGCAAGCGGCTGCTTGTACCGTTTCTGAAGACAAGTGGCACGCCGCTGGCTGGGTTCTGCTCCAGCGAACCGGGCGGTAGCGCCAATGCCGCCTCGCCACCGCCCGGCGAGGGCGTCCGCACCACGGCCAAGCGAGTGGGGGACAACTGGGTCATCAACGGCCGCAAGAAATGGGTGTCCTCGGCTACTGGTTGGAACCGCGAAGGCGCCGATGTTCTGTGCGTGGTCTGCCGAACTAATCCAGCGGCGCCGCCTGAGGCAGCGATCTCCGTCGTTGCGGTAGAAGGACCGGTGACGGGTCTTGTCTTCGAACGCGCGATTGACACGATCGGTCATCGGGCGCATCTCGTCCCGCAATTCGGCTTCCAGAATGTTGCGACGCCTGGCCACAATCTCCTCGGACAGGAAGGCTCGGGGCTCACGCTGACGGCTGCGGCGTTTACGGGCACCGCGGCACTCGTCGGCATCTTCGGTGTCGCGTTGATGCGCGCGGCGTTCGAGTTCGCGCTTCATTTTGCCCGTACCGAAATGCGTGGCGGCATTCACCCAATCATCGAGCACCAGGCGGTCGGATACGCGTTGGCCGATGCAAAGACCACGATCGAAGCGGCGCGCTATCTCAGTTGGCGCGCCTGCCACGCGCTTGACACACAGTCGCCCGCGGCCGAGGAACTCGCGGTCGAGGCCAAGATCTTTGGCTCCGAGGCTGCGGTACGCGTGATCACCGATCTCATGCGCGTGGTCGGCATCGACAGCTACGATCATGAGGCTCCCTTCGCCGGTCTGCTGCAGGATGCGCTCGCGCTGCCGATCTTCGATGGCGGCAATATGGGCATCCGGCGGCGGCAGCTGCACACGATGTTCAAGCGAGGCGACTATGATCCGCTTACTGCTAGCGGAGCGGCGTAGTGCGTCAGGCTGAAGATGTTCCACTGAGAGGGAAGATCGGTGGCCATTGACTTTCGATTGACCGCGAGCCAACGCGAACTCCAGCTGCGATCCCGCAAGTTCGCAAAGGAGGTGCTTTGCCCTGCGATCGAGGCAGAGACCCGGCCTACGCCGGAGGAACGGTTTGCCGCAACAAAGCCTGCCTACGAGGCAATGATTGCAGCCGGATTTCTGCGGCAATGCATACCTCATTCCGCCGGAGGAGAGAACGCTGGTCTGATCGATACCGCGATCATGGCCGAGGAACTGTACGCGGTGAACGCCAGCGTGACGTTGACGTTGATCGGAACCGTTCTCGGACTATTGCCGGTCTTGATCGGCGGCACAAATGAGCAGCGTGATCGGCTGCTGCCTCCATTCTTGAAACAAGCAGGGGCGCCGCTCGCGGGATTTTGCGCTACCGAACCCGGAGGCAGCGCCAATGCAGCATCGCCTCCTCCCGGCGAGGGAGTACGGACCACGGCAAGGCTTTCGGGCGATAGATGGATCATCCAAGGTCGAAAAAGCTGGGTCTCGTCCGCCGCGGGCTGGGATCGCAGGGGCGCCGACGTTCTGTCGGTCCTCTGTCGCACCGATCCCGATGCTCCTCCCGAACGGAGTATTTCGGTCATCCTCGTGGAGCGTCCTGCATCAGGCTTGGTCTTTGAACGGGCGATCGATTCGGTGGGGCACCGCGCGCACCTCTTGCCGCAGTTCGGATTCCAAGGGGTTAGCGTCGTAAGCGGTAATATCCTCGGGAGTCTCGGCGGTGGTCTCGCCCTGACTGCAGCTTGTTTTACCGGTGCGGCCGCCTTGGTCGGAATTTTCGCAGTGGGGTTGATGCGGGCAGCGTTCGAGATCGCTTTGGACTTCGCCCGGAACGAGAGGCGAGGCGGTATTCATCCGATCATCGAGCATCAAGCTGTCGGATATGCGCTGGCAGATGCAAAGATGGCGATCGAAGCGATCCGCTATCTCTGCTGGCGCGCCTGCCGCGCGGTCGATTTGCAATCGCCCGGGGCCGAGGAGCTGGCGATCGAGGCAAAAGTCTTTGGCTCGGAGACGGCCGTACGCGTCCTGACGGACCTCATGCGGGTCGTCGGGATAGAGAGCTACGATTACGCGCTGCCGCTAGGACGCCTGCTGCAGGATGCGCTCGCGCTTCCTCTCTTCGGCGGAGGCAATATCGGCGTCCGACGTCGACGGCTGCATGCGATCCTGCAACGGCCTGAATACGATCCATTGGCGGCCTGCAGCGAGGTCGAGGTCTGAGCTTCATTGGCGAGACGATTGAATCGTGGCGTCTTCTACTGAAAGGGCGGGATCATGAGTGCAGAGCAGAAAGTAGCTGTTGTAACGGGAGCATCGCAGGGCATCGGTGCCGGCATCGTTCAAGCTTTCAGAGATCGGAACTACCGGGTCGTTGCGACGTCGCGGTCGATCAAGCCGGTAGCCGAAGCGGACGTCGTGACCGTGCAGGGCGACGTCGGCGCCGCAGAGACGGCGGAGAAAGTGTTCAAAACAGCGCTGGAGCGTTTCGGTCGCATCGACACGCTGGTCAACAACGCCGGCATGTTCATGGCAAAGCCCTTCACGGCCTATTCGCAGGATGACTACGCCGTCTACTTGTCGACGAACGTAACCGGCTTTTTTCACATGACTCAGCGTGCGCTTGAGCTCATGAGCAAACAAGGTCGCGGTCACATCGTCACGATAACGACGAGTCTCGTTGACCAGCCGATGAGCAGCGTTCCAGCCGCCTTGGCTTCTCTCACAAAAGGAGCATTGAGCGCCGCGACCAAGGCGCTCGCCATTGAGTATGCAAAGACCGGAATCCGCGTGAACGCCGTTTCGCCGGGAATCATCAAGACCCCGATGCATCCGGCTGAAGCGCATCAAGCATTGGCAGCACTCCACCCAGTGGGTCGGATGGGAGATGTGTCCGACATCGTAGACGCGGTGCTCTACCTCGACGGCGCAGGGTTTGTGACGGGGGAGGTTCTCCACGTCGATGGAGGACAGGCCGCTGGCCACCACCAGTTGTAGGGCAAGCGACGTATCGTTCAGGCAGGAGTTCCGACGAATCGGTCGAAGCACGACCGCCGGCACGGTACGGTCGAAGAAATTGTGAAGGTTCACCAGGAACAGCAGGACGAGCGTGTAGGTCAACCTCCGACGGATTGATACTGACTAGCGTTCTCCCTGGGCTTCCAATCCCGATCGTTCGCGCGGTTGTTGCGTTATTGCTGAGTACCGCGGAAGGCGGATCACGACGCGGGCTTTGTCGCAGTTGCGACAATCGCACGCATAACAGTCGCGTAACGTCGTAGTGCCCGTCGCTCGGGCCGAAATCAGGAAAACGGAGAAAGCAATGTTCTTTGAACATGTCGAGGCGAGCTGCATTTCCGACGAATCTATGCCTTGGATGCCGCTAGGCCTCGCGCCTGGCGTCGAGGTCAAATTCTTCAAGGCCGATCCGATCCGAGGCGAGGTCATCGCCCTGCTGAAGGCGCCGGCGGATGCCAAATTGCCTCGCCATCACCACAGCGGAACTGTCGTTGTCTACACCTTGAAGGGTAAGTGGAAATACAAGGAGCACGATTGGGTCGCGGGCC
>WNFQ01003403.1_pt1 | contig 12726 bp, 22 predicted proteins | sample 5400171 | NCBI WGS metagenome assembly WNFQ01 (sample SAMN13153356, study PRJNA577476) | soil metagenome | isolation source: 20 cm soil under Madrone tree | place: USA:California | collected 2016-06-14
TGTTCCTCTCATGAACCCCATCAGGCGACGGCCCTGCGCCGATCCCGGACAGAAGCAAGTGCCCGGCGAGTGGATGACGCAAAAAGGGATTGACTCTTCGAGGCCCGTTACAGAAGCCTCGCATGCAGTGAAAAAAGCATACGAGTTAGTCACCACGGTCACACCGGAACGACCCGGCATTCCCCGCGCAAGGGAGAGTACTGGCACAAAAACCTTCAATATATCAACGCGATGAGGCTGATGTGTCCACCGTGGTGTCACTTCGAGATCGACGCGCAAGAAAAGCCCTATAAAGTCGGGGCTGCCCGTCGCTGGCCTGCGTCAGCGGCGTCGGCCCGGCCTAACCAGCCCCCGCCGGGTCGGCGTCGTTGGCTGGCGGCGGGCGCGATGGGATCATCGGGAGCGTTTCATGGGTAGGGCGGTGTCAGAGCGAACGCAGCCGTTGCGGGAGGCGCTGGACGAGTTGCACGAGGCATTTCTCACCGTGGTGGTTCAAGTGGCCGCTGAGGCGGGAGCGCAAGCGGCGGGCGCGCAAGCGGTGCAGGCAGTGACTGAATGCACTCAGCGGCTGCGCGACATTGCTGCAGAATTTGATGACGTCGAGGACGATGACGAAGCGGTCTGATGTCCGGCTGGCGGCGGGCGCGTCACATCCCGAAGGCGCGCAGCATCTCGATGCACTTGGCGGGCGACACGGTCGGATGATTGGCCATCGCCTGTAGCACCAGCTCGCGATCCCACGGCGTCAGCTCGGCGAGCAGCATCGCATCGGCGCTCAGCGTCGCGACCGCGCCGCGCGGCACCGCCAGCACGGCACCTGCGCCGGTCAGGAATTCACGTCTGGTTGGGGGGATTGTCACCACTGTAGAGATATGGGGATTTTGGGGTCGGTCTGCTACGCTCGCCGCATGCGCATGACGCCGCACGACCAAGAACGCTTCGGCCGGGTGACACTGGTTGCACTCATCATTGCAATCTTTGGGGTGGCCTTCGTGTTTGGGGGTCATCCTGTTATTGCCGCGTTGCTTCTGCTTCTCGCGTGGGTGCTGGTGGTGCTGGACGAAGATATGAGGTCTGGTTGAGCGAGTAATAGCCGCCAGCTTTTGGCGCGTTTCAGCAGATTTTTGGCGTGCCTTCACAAGGGTCTCCGCGCCCCAAAATGATAGAGGGCCGCCTCGGACCTAAATGCTTAGGTCTCGTTGCATCGCCGCGACTGCAGAGAGAAATCCAAATGCCGAGCCCCGATGACCAATGCTGCGTCTACTACATCAGTGACGCGAACTGCACCGATCCATACCGTCACGGTTACGTCGGCCTCACTTCCAATGAGGTGACGAGAAGATACAATCATCGACGGTCGGGGCGGTGGCCGTTGGCGCAACCCAAAATTCAAAGAATGACCAACTACGATAATCGCCGCATTGACGCTCGCCGCTCTGGCGACCGAAGCGAGCCGTGGCAGGGTCACCACCCGCGAGACGACGACCGGAAATCAGACGACGGTTTGTGACGCGAGCGGCCGCAACGTTGGCCGGTTCACCACGAACCGCTAGAACGCAGTGCGGGGTAAAACGGGGAGTAGGTGCGTAGCTCCGTGCCATGCGCGCGTATCATACATCTGGTCACCTGCCGGTCGCAGGAGCGCATGCATTTGTTGTTATTCGCCCCACCATCGGGGTTGGCACATCCGCCCACGCAATTTGCGGCTTGATCCTCACATCGCGCGGCTGTCACTGCTTCTGCCGGTGAGTTGAGCAGCACTCCGGTGCCTATGAGGGTGATCGCGAAGAAAAGGTGCCGTGTCATTGGTCGAACCTCCTGAGAACATGCTGTCGCCAGTGATCTGCTCGTCCTGCCTACCGCGTTCACCAAATGGAAAACACGAAATAGGCGATTGCAGCCACGCTAAGAACGATAACGGCAATCGCGACTAGTTCGATGGCGGAATACCGTCTTGGGTCAAAGTCAAATGGCATGCGCCATCGTTGGCGGCAGTCGAGCGGCAGCGTTGATCTGGATCATGCAGCCTTAGAAGGCCGCTGGAGCGATTTCCGGGATTGGAACTCGTTCTTGGATGCGATCTGGCAGTGCGGCCAGCGTAGGAACCAACAACCGCAGCCCGGTTTGTTTCCATTGGGCCACGTCGCCCCTGCTGGTCCGTGGCCCGGCACGGCACCCGCCCTAACCGTTGCCCATGTGTCGAAGGCGGGGCCGTGCTTCAGCCCTTTGCCCGAGCCGATAAGTGGGACATCGCAGCCTAGCCGTTCTTGCCGATGGTGATTTTGAGGAGTACGTTCAGGCCCTTCATAGTTTCTCCTCCTGACCCGGCGTCACCAGCGCCGGGTCTTTTGCATTTGCTCATGACGCTTGCGACAAATGTTAGGAGGTCGTCCTTCAGACTGGTCCAATTTCATCGTCAAGCGTAAAGTGCGCTACCGGAGGAAAGCGCGGATCGGAGGACCAGCAATGGCCTTTGTTAGTTGGCTCATCCTTTGGATCATTTTCGCGTCTGTGGGGCTGATCCTTGTTTATCGGATGGGTTTGCACATTGAACGCAGGTGGCCCACTCTAGGTCTGCTTTATTTTGTACTGTCCGGTCCGGGTGTCTTGGTTGCAAGTTGGATGGTCACCGATCAAATCACTGGCCGAGAGCAAAATAGCTGCGAGGAGATGGACCCCAGTGCAGATCGCTTGAATGGTATGTCACCTTCTGAATTCCGCCAGCGGTGCATAGCAACTCTAAACGAGTCAGCATCGCTGGATTGGCGCAAGCCATAATCTACTTGAACGCCCGCCCATGCGTTTAAATCGACCGCGCCAGCATCGAGCGGGCCGTGCTCGATGTGCGCACCGAGATCGCCGAAGTCTGCCAGCAGACGGCCGATAAGTGCGGCGGGCCTCCACTGGATGACGACGCATGATGACCAACGCTCAAGTCGCGGATCAGATTGACCGCGCCGACCGCATCCGCGATGAACTGCGTGACGCAATTGCGCAACGCCTGTTGATCTTGAGAGCCTAAGCGCTGACGCAACGGCGAGGGCCTTATTCCCTTGGCACGAGTTCGACGATTACCACACGTGTCATGCCATCCGTCGCGTTCTTTGCGGACATCTGACCGGGTGGGTGATTTTCCCCTGCGCCCTCGAAATACGTCGAACCCGCCTTGAAGGTCTGTGTCTCCCGGTCTTTCCATGCAACGGAAATGGCGCCCTCCACGACATAGCGAAGGCCCGGTCCCTTATGAGTATGAGGCGGAATTTCGGCACCGGGCTGCAACTCCAACATGGTCAGCTTCATAACGCGCTCACCCGCCGGAAGGTTACCGAGATCGACCTGCTCCAGCACCGTACCCTTAAACTTCACGTCCTCGGCGTGCGCCAAGGAGACGGCCAAGCACGCTGCGAGCATGGAGGTAAGCATCATTGAGTGAGAAAGTCGCATTGTAGTCTCCCGTTCTAGAGCCTCCCGCTGGCTCTGGTCGTAGCGATGCGCTCCCCACCGCCAATTTAGCGCAGGCCGCTGCGAACCGTGACAAAAAACAAATCGGGGGCATGCGACGATGCGCCACAAGGATGTGCCGAAACCTAGCGCAGACGTCAGGTCGACGGTCAGCGCCAGAAGGGTCTTCAGCCATCCACAGCAATCTGTAGTGGCTTGCCTGTCCATCGTGGCCGGGCGCATCCTCTCTCGCGTGGGCACCAAGTCACGCGAGACGATTTACGGCGCATCGGTCCGGGCGGCGGCGGAGCGGGCAGCGGAAGCGCGCAAGAAAGCCGACCAGCTCGCCGTCGAGGCGTGGAACGCGCGCATGCTCGGTTTTCAGGGACCGGCGCACTCATCGCCGACGCTGGGCGACGCGATTAACGCCGGGTTTGGCTATCTCGAAGTGAAATGCCTTGGCTGCAACACGCATCAAACCGTTGCCCTCGACATCGTGCGGCGACCGAAGGCAACGCCGGTCCATGAACTCGAACGCTACATGCGTTGCCGTCAGTGTTCCGAAGTCCGGGGCTATGCCTACAAGCGGAGCCATCTGGTGGCACTGCGCGCGACCAAGATCACCGCGACCGATCCGCCGTCGTACTGGTGGCCGGGCGAGCGGTGATGCAGGATCGTCGAAAATCTGTGGGATGACCCCGATTGACCGAGTGGACGCGACGGAACGGTGGTATACTGGCCAGATAGCAACCGTGCGTAGAGAGGCCACATGGCGTTGGACCAAGGTGAGATTGCAGAGCGGATTGAACTGGCCAAAGCAAAAATGAAAAGGGTGCTCGGTCACTTCGAGTACCTGCTCGAACTGCACGCCAACAACTCGTTCGTGGTGTTCTCGCCGGAACTCTCGTCTCAAATCCCCTATTCCTATGCGGCGAATGCATTCAAGGTTTTCCGGCGCAGCATGTACCAGATCGAAATCGTGCGCCTTTGCGCAATCTGGGACGGCGTCGATGCCAAAAAGGAGAACATCCCGACCGTCGTCAAGCTGATCGATGATGACCAGATCATCGAGATGCTGGCCGAGGAGGCGCGCAGCCGTCACATGTTCGGGCGTGAGGGCTTCGTTTCCTACATCAATCCAGACAACGATGCCATCATCGCCGCTGTGATGGAGCAGGAAAGGGCCGCCAGCATTGATCTTGAATACGCAGACGAGCAGGCGTCACTGGCTCGAACCGAACTGAGGCAAGCAATCGCAGAGGCGCGCGAGGTTCTCGGCTCGCCGCGATTGGTCTCGATCACGAACGACCGCGACAAGCATATTGCACATTCGCTCGAAGCCTCATGGCGCGAGAGGAAGGACGGACCTGTCGAGCCGATGAAGCCCGGTGACGAAACAGAATTGCTGAATGCGTCGAAACCAATCATCCAACGTCTTTGCCGCTGGGTGAACGGCGACACGAGATCGATTGAGAATTTGCAAGAGATAGATCAGCACAACGCCAAGGCGCTGTGGACTGGCTGCAAATTCGTGTGCCTTCGGTGAAGGCGGCGCAATCAAATGCAATGGCGGAGCGATAGCATGGGACGAAACATCGCGATCATCGTTGGGGCGGCGCTGATCGCCGGGGCGATCTTGGTCACCAACCATTGGACGATCAACACAACAGCCAGTGGGCTGACGGTGGGGGCTCGGCTCAACCGATGGACGGGCGCAATCGAACTCTGCGATGTGGATGTCAAAACCCTTTCCGGCTCGAACATTGGTGGCGGCAAATTGGCCTGCGGTCCAAAATGACGACGCCGTGAGGGTTACGGCTTATCTTCCAGCCTTCGATAGTAGGAACCCTTCAACTCGCGACGGCGCACGGCATCTCATCGAACGTGCGCCCGCGATAGTGCCTGCCGGTGCTCTTTTTGCGAACGCCGCCCCACTGCTTGAAGAAAAATGCCGTCCTCGTTTTGCGGCATGCGGCCTCAATCTCCGCGACCCACTGCTCGGCCATCGGTCGCGAACGCGGGCCGCTTTCGCCGCCGACGATCGCCCACTGGATGCCCGTCAAATCGGCTGCCGCCACCGAGCCAAGCAACGGCTCGAACGAAACAAACCTCACAGCAGCATTGACCCTGCGTAGGTCGCTGATGCGCGCGAGATAGTCGGCGCTCTCGACGCTTGTCCCGAGCCACACGTTCGGCAGCACCAACAGCGATGCGGTGATCTCCGCCATCCGATCCGGTCGCTTCGTCAAAATCTGATAGGTGTGCTGCGGCGTTGCCTGCATCGCGCGCCAAACAGCGGCAACGAACGTTGCTGGCACCGCTTCGTGAAACAGGTCCGACATCGAGTTCACAAAAATCCGGCGCGGCTTTTTCCAACCTGCCGGGATGCCGAGCGCGTTGTGATCGAGCCTGACCCTGCCAGTCCAGACCGCGCGCTTGCCGCTCTTGCGGGTCAGCCCGCGATATTTCTTCATGCCCATCGCATCCAGCCGCGCCGCCATGCGCATCGCGTAGCAGTTCGTGCAGCCGGGCGAGATCACCGTGCAGCCTGCGACCGGGTTCCACGTCGCGTCGGTCCATTCGATCGAGGTGTCAGCCATCAGAAATCCATCGTTGTCTGCCGCATGGGATCGCGAATCGCTTCCCAAAACTTTCGCGCAATGTCGTGCTCACTCGCAAACACAAGCCAATACAGTCGCTGTCCTTTCGATCCCTCGACAAGTTCGACGCCTTTTGCAGGCAACTTGCCCAGCTTCCGAATTTCGGCCAGCCAGTATTCCATCAGCGCCGCCCGAAATGAATTTATCGATTGGTTCGGGTCAACATGATTGCTCCACCCCGGAGCAAAGGTATCCAAGACATCACCGGGCCTGCTGTAGTCGTCAAGATTGCGCTGAAGATCGTGCACGCTGACATGAATGAGCAGGTCAACCTTCAGTTTCGACAGCTTCCTGATGATGTCGAACGACAACCCTTCGAGGTTATACGGATCCAAGAAGGCAAAATGCAGTCCGCTCGGGTTCACCGCCGCAACGATCTTATCAACGGCCACATCGGCTGGGTCACTGTAGCAAATAGGAGCGCCGCCGAGAGCACGAATACGCTGCTCGACAGCCGCCGAGTTCGCCGCATCGAAATCGTTGAGGTGGATTGCCGTGAAGGGCGCGCCGCTGGCCTGCGCCGCGTTGTAGGCGACCAGCGGACTGCCATCGATGATGCGCTTGGTGCCCCTGATCAGAGAACGACCGGGACCGGAAAATAATTCGATATAGCTTGCCCCGGCGCGCCATGCTGGCGGTGGCACATACTTGGCTCGCGTCGCGCTCGCGATTTTGATGTAGGCCCGCACCCGAGCATGCTTTTCAGATGCCCACGAACCAACCTCGCTGACGATCAGGCCGTCGTCGGGATCGTGTTTAATTGTCTTTTTGATCATCGGGGTTTTCCCTCAAGAGGCATTTACCACACCGCCACAGGTTGAGGGTTAACGCGAAGCCACTTTCTCGCGGATTGAACCCGACGCTCGCTGCCCTATCCTCCAGTCATGGTCCTGCAGCGGCGGCGTCCCTCCGGCTTCATCGAACCGTGCCTTCCGTCGAAGGTGGCCCGGTCACCGTCCGGCCCGCTGTGGGTCCACGAAATCAAGCACGACGGCTATCGGCTGATGGTGCGCCGCGATGGCACGCGGGTCCGCTGCTTCACTCGCAACGGCCATGACTGGGCCGACCGCTTCCCGGCCATCGTTGACGCTGCGCAGCGCATCAAGGCGCAATCGTTCCTGATCGACGGCGAGGCGGTGATCGGATATTAGTGTAGTCGCTCCGCGATTATCTGAATGATCGATCTGCCATTGCGAGTGTGCCGACGTTGGTTTCCTGCCAAAACATTCGCTGTCCACCTGTCCGAAACGTTATTGATCCACCGGACAGCTTCGGCTTCGCTCGCGTAGCCGCCGAATTGTTCGGTCCGGGCATCAGGCCACGTCACAAGAATTTGCCAGCTGCCATTGCAAGGAACCGGACGAAAGATTGGTTTTGCGTTCATCACTGCACCCTTGAAAGTATAGAACTTTAAACTGAGGCTGATTTTGTAAAATTCGACTTAGCCAACTGCGTCTAAATTTAACAGTTGGTGCTGCTCGTCAGCAGTGCGAGCCTCTTTTTGGCCGCGCCCTGCGCCGTACCGCAGCGGGCCGTCGAAGGTATGTCTCAAGTCGAAGAACCCGGCGAGCGCGGCGGCGCGGCGTGAGCGTGAGGAGGAGCGGCACTGACCTTGCCACCAGCGTTCATGCTGGTGTTGCCCAGATGGAAATCCCGTAGAAGGCGATTACAGCCACGGCAAGAACGCTCATCGCTATCGCGACCAGTTCGATGGTGGAATACCGACTTGGGTCGAAGTTTAATGGCATACGCCACTCTTGGCGGCAGTCGAGCGGCAGCGTTGATCTGGATCATGGTCATGGTCTTCCCCTTGCGAAGCGAACGTGTCGTCGTCCATCGCGATTTCCTTGACTTGCGGTTTATTGAGAAGGCGGAATAGTCGGCATGCGCGGCAAGTCCAGCGCATCGCAGGCTGCGTCCTGAATGGCGGTGATCTGGTCGAGGATCGCAGGCGTCATCGCGATGTCGCCGGGCGGCGGGCGGCATTTCGCCAGCAGAAACGCTGTCGCGATATATCAGAGGCAAGTAGGCGCTGCTGGTTGACAGCGGGCGCTGCTCTAAGCCAGCGAGAGCCTCACTGACTACATATTTCGTCGCCCCGAGCTCCATCCATTCGCCCAGCGACACCGTCGCCCTGAGGCGGCCATTCCACATCAGCTTGACCAGCCATGTGGCGAGCGATGTTTATTTCGCGGCTTTGCTCAAACGATCTGCTTCTTCAGCTTTGAATGGCGCGCTGCGAGTAGCATTCGAGCGCCGCGAGTCCCCACGGAGATTCAGGTTCAATCAACTGCGCCTTGGCAAGGGTAGCATGATGCGCTCCGAAGCCGTCAAATTGTGATATTTATCAACGCAAGCCCTGCCCAAATCCTTAATTTTGCGTTGGACCTGTGGGTTCAAATTGGGGGGCAGGCTGAGGACTGCCCGTGCGTTGTACCAGCATGGTAATCGCAGACCGCTATCCGGTGGTTCTGCAAGGATTGATGAAAGTACTCGAGGCAGAGGATGGCTTCGAGGTCGTCGCATCCTGCGGTGACGGTACGAGCTGCATCGAAGCGATTCGGAATTTGGTGCCGGACATCGCCATTCTCGACATTTCGATGCCTGGCCTGACCGGGCTGGAAATCCTCACCATCGTCAACTCTGAACGTCTCCCCACGCGGCTGGTCTTCTTCACCGCATCCATTGAAGACCGCGAACTCGTCATGTCAGCCGCGGCCGGGGCCTACGGTATCATTCCAAAGTTCGTGGAGCTCGAGATTCTGGTGCAGTCCTTGCGGCAGGTCGCGGATGGCCAGCGGTTGTTGCCGCTGCCCTGTTCAGATCAGACCGCATCTCGGGAGCAAAGGAACATTGCGGTGTCGGATAATGCCCTGACGGTGCTCACGGACCGCGAGCGACAGATCATGCGTCTGGTATCCGAGGGGTTGTCGAACAAGGAAATTGGGCGCCGACTGAATATTTCCGACAGCACTATCAAACAGCACCTCCATCACATCTATCAGAAATTAGAAATCAGCAACCGGACAGTGCTTGCGGCGCTCGCCATAACACAAAATATAAAATAGCAGCACGAGCGTCCCCCTGAGATCAAATGCCCCGGAACCGCTTTAGTTGAGCGACTAGGGCGGCCCGCCGCGGAGGAGCGCACGTGAAGGCCACGACGAGCGCGGGAGCCTGCATCTCAGCTAAGCCGCATGAAGGGTTTTGGCTTTCGTGAGTACCAGTACGGCGAGCGTGGTTCGGTTGGGGATGCCCAGCTTCCGATAAATAGGGTTCAGGTGGACCTTCACTGTACCTGAGCCGGCGCCCGATTTCCCTGTTGGTTGCGCCCTCCGAGAGCACGAGCACGATTTGACGTTCGCGGGTCGTGAGGGGGACCCGCGCACGATTTCGTAGTTTTGTTATTTTTCTCATGTCAAAGTGTGCTCCTGTCTCTGATCGCATCGACTCGAAGCAACGGCGATTGGTCACCCAAGGCTCCGTGCCGGTTTGGCTACTTGGACGGATATCCGCAAGGGGTTTTGACACGTTGATCTGTATCAACGAGCAATTGCTTGCTGCGACTAACTCGCGAGGAGGACATCGCTAACTGAAATGCTGAAGTGTCTCACTTCAGCTCGAACCTGACCAGCAGGCCAAGGCCGAAGGCTTCGAGATCATCGCCGAGTTCACCGCCGGCGGCCTGCTAGGCGGCCTCGGGCGGCTCGTCAGGCGGTGCAGGCGGTGGCTTGGCGCGCGAACGTCGACCCGTTCACCCTTGCACATCTACGCCGCGCTTGCCGAGGGTGCGGACGCACTCGACCGGCGGCCGCAGCTGAAGGCATTTCTCGCGAAAGCAACGCCAGCCACTGCTGAACGTCGGTCAGGAGTTTCGCTTTCAAGGCATGCGCGGATTTCTTTGCTCTCGCCCTCGATCCGTGCCACCCCCCCGACATGCGGCGCGGCCGCGGTCGCAACCCTCTCCGACAAAATTTTCAGCTCTGGAGATGTCCCATGTTCACGGGGGCAAAAGCTAGTTGCTCGCTGGCACCGTGCAGCATGCACGGGTGACACGTGGTGATCTTTCCGTTTGGCGCAAAATCCCAAGTTCTTGGCGCGCGATAACAAGACGTGCACCCAGCGGAGGGTGCAGAGTGGTGGCTATCCCCGACATCGAATCGCGACGACTACGCGCCGAACGCTCAGATCGGAGGTCGGCTTTCGTGACAAACCGGAAAACAGGAAAAGCATCGGATGATATCGAACGAAAACGTCCTCATCATCAAGGGACAAACCGAGCGGCTTTTCGAGCGTCTCAGCAGCACACTCGACAACGCTCTCGACGACGAGAACAAGCGGAACCCGAATGTTAATCCTGCCCACCTGATTACGGCCGTCGGTCGAGCATTCGGGGCAACCCTCGCGCTGTTGATCCACGAGGCTGATGGAAAGCTAAAGTTCGATGACAAGACGAACTCGAAAGACGCGCTGGCAACCATGCTCAATGTCGCCGGCATTCATGGTGCCGAATTATTAGATTGGATAGCTTCCAACCCCGACAAAATTCCTGACCTGTGACCCCGCAAGCTGGCGAAAACAGCGCCTTAAATCGACATCGCCTGCCTAGAAAGGGGCTGCACGGCGTCCGGAGCTGGAACCTGCCAACGTTCCTCGAACGCCAGTTCCTTGGTGATCGGGATCGTGCGCACCACCACCGTGAAGGGAGTCGGCGGCGAGTCAGCGAGCGGCTGTGTTTCGTTATTTTTGCCCGGCTGCACCAAGGCAGCGGCAGCCGAGCAGACGCACCACAGCAAGATTGTGATGCACGTCGGCAATATCGGCTGCAGCAGCGGGTGCATTTGCATGCCCTCTGTCGCCCTTGCCCAACGAAAGACCACCAAAAAGCCTGCCCGAGATCAATAGGACAGGTTCGCGCTGTCGGGCGCGGTGCGCGCCTTTTGTGCTATATTACTCTCCTGATTGTCGCCGCGCCGGACGCGGATGCGGGCTCGATGCCTGCAGCTAAACTACCGCGCAGAGCGGTGCAACCTCAGCAGCCCGTGTACCGAGGATCGGGACCTTCGTGAAGGATACGCAGATAGGCTAAGCCGTAATAGATGAGTTCTTCTGCGTCGCGGTGTCCTGCAGATGAAAGTTTTGCGAGATATTGGCCCACTTTCACTCTGAGTTCTTCTCGGCCCAAGCCTTCAATCGCGGGCAACTTTTCATAAGAAGTCATTACTCGATCAACAGCGTCATTCATCGACCGTGCCCCCCATACCCAACCTAACGCATCGCACCATTGTTGCGTTGCGAGAGTCAAGACTACGTTCTGATGCAGGTATCAATCGCCCATAGCAAGGCAGTGCTTCGGCTTTCCGCTAAGCCCACCCAAGCGACGGGGACCGCTAGAGAGGAAAGGGGAACTATTTGATATTACGACCTTGCTGGCGAGGTTTGCGATAGATAAGCAGCAGGACAAGCTTGATCGGGCCTACCGTAAGGCCAACCCATAGGCTGCGAGCCACGGGATGCGCGGTTCTGTGGCGGTGCCCAATAGGTGGATGAACAGCAAGCTCCACAGGCGGCTCTTTTGTATCGACTGTGTGACCCGCGCTACAGCCCTTCGCTGGAAGGGAGCCTATTATTTCGCGGTATGGCCGCAAACAAGGTAACGGCGGTACACCTTGGCTTACCGGACCAGAAGCCAGATACTAGAGCCGTCGAGGTGGAGGGCCTTCGGCGGCTTTTTTCCGCTCGCAGCCCAACTTGGCCAGGCAAAATTGGCGCGGCATTAGCGGGCGGCGGCGAATATCGCGCCTCAACTCTCGATCAAGCCGCTTCGTGCCGAGCCCGCGAGACGACGAAACCATTTTCCCGGTTCGGCGAAGTCACCCGGAAACGAACCAGTGCTCGATTCACCTGCTACGCAGGGAGGAAAGCAATGAGCGAGGTCGTCGCCGCAGCAGGTGTCTTGTTCAGCATTGGCATCTTTGTGGCTCATGCCTTCGACCCGTATCGGATGCGCTGATGGGTATTTTTATGGACCGTTCCGCTTTAGCGAGTGCCGATCCCAGCACCGTTTGGCTGGCGGATTTGATTGAAGCGACAGAAGGGGTGGCCGCTTCCGCCGAGCCATGTGACCCCGCCATAATAAAGGCGTTCAGCCATCGTCTGGAGTTGCGCGCGGACGTCAGGCCTCTGTTTGAACCAGCCGCCATGGGCACGGGCGGAGTAGAAAACGCCGGGCTATCTCCAATACCGTGAAGTTGCGTCATGCCTAGTCGGTCCCCCTCGATTGTGCCGCAGGTATCCAACCAAGACACGTATCTGGTGCTGGACGATTTTGGGGAACGACTTGGCCGCGCCTGGTGCGAGACCAACGAAGAGGACACCGACCGCGAAACGCTGATCCGCAACCTCATGGACGGCCAATATGGCCATCCGACGCGCATCGTCGCCTTCAATACAGCCGAGGGCTGGTCGCGCGACGTAACCCTGGATATCGCCGACGAGCTGCGCCGACGCTTTGCCGAATACGATGAGGTGCCGGTCTCGGTGCAGGAGTTCCTGGAGACGGCTAGCCGGACGCGCTGAGCTCGAGCTTGGCAATGCCCTAGCCCATGCTGCCCGGCATGAAGCA
>WNFQ01002763.1_pt1 | contig 12722 bp, 10 predicted proteins | sample 5400171 | NCBI WGS metagenome assembly WNFQ01 (sample SAMN13153356, study PRJNA577476) | soil metagenome | isolation source: 20 cm soil under Madrone tree | place: USA:California | collected 2016-06-14
GAGCGCTCGCCACTACCGGCTAATCCGAGGGCCTCGGCTGGCGTGTCGGCAACAGCGACATGAGCGACTCCGCCCGGCGCATCAAAAGAGAAGGAACCTTCCTTGAGCGCCTGGATTTGAACCAAGCTGGAGCAATCGGACTTCTCGTTCAAACTGTTCGCTGAGTCGGCCGGACACTCGGCGCAATTGGAAGCGTGATGATGAGAATGAAAATGATGGCTGACGCTTGTGGGGCTTGGCTGCGATGCCATCTGGTGATGATGGACCGCGGCACTTCCTACAAACTCAGATGACATGCAATAAGCTGCGCACATCGAAGCGACACCGGCATTGGCCCCCGACAGCGTCAGCATCAGAACCGCAATGAGCAGCTTAAGTCGCATCAAGTTCAAAGATACACCTGAGATAGTTGTTGTTCAAGAATGGTCCCCGGATCGTCGCCCGGCGTTCAGAAGAGTCCCCGCATCAATCGCCGTAGCCGTGCGAGTCTTTATCGACCACCACTTTGCCGGCGAAAGAGCGGTAGACAAACGTAAAGTATCCGGCGGCCAGGATCATTCCGAGGACCCACCAGACCAGCCCGACCTTAGTCCATAAGCGCCTGCTTTAGCCGTCGTCACCGTCAAGGAATAAACCGGATTTCGCGCGGGCAAGACCATCGGATACACCCCAAAGACGACGCTGGTGAGCATGCCCGTCAGGTACGCACAGGACGCGAAGAACGCTTTGCGCTCATCGCGTTTTCGCAATTTAAAGATGACGCCTGCTAGCCCCGCCACCGCAAGCAGGGGGAAAAGGAATCCCCACGGCCAGGCCGTGAAATTTTCTTTTAGTTGCGGCTGGATGCGGAACGTGACGGCAGTCACCAGTGCGGTGAGGGCCACGACGCCCCACCACGTCCGGCCAGCCAGTTTTCCCGCGCGCGCATGGACTTCGCCGCTGGTCTTCATCTGCACCCACAGTCCACCGTGCATCATGAGCGCGAGCAGGGCTAAGACTCCCACCAGGATTGTGTACCAGTCGAGGATGCCAGTTTCGTCTCCGAGGCGGAAATTGGTCCACAGCGGCTCGAAGAAATAACCGCTCGCATCCAGCGGCACACCGCGCACTACGTTGCCGAGCGCCGCTCCGAAAAACACGGCGAGCAATAAGCTCGATCCCCAGAAGAGAAAATCCCACAGCGGATCCCAAATGGCGCTCTTGATGTGATTCCGGAATTCAATGGACGCTCCACGGAGAATCAGAAGCCACAAAACGATCATCAGCGGAAGATAAAATCCGCTGAATGCGCTGGCGTAGAGAGTGGGGAAGGCGAAGTACAGAGTTCCGCCTGCCGCAATCAACCACACTTCGTTTCCGTCCCAGACCGGGCCAATGCTCGCCAGAACTGTCCGCCGCTCTTCATCTGTTTTTGCCACAAAAAGGTGAATTGCTCCTGCGCCCAGGTCAAATCCATCCAGGAACACGTACACCGCCAGCATAAATGCTACGAGGCAGAACCAGATCGTTCCCATCGCACTCTCCTCAGTCCGCCGCCAGCACGATCGCATCTTCGCCGGTCGGACGATTGCCTGGGTCCGGTCCGAGTTCGACCTCGCGATAAATCAGGAACAGCCACAGAATCGCCAGCACCGTGTACATCCCCATGAAGCCAATCAGCGTGAACCAGGCGTTGCCCGCGGCCACGCGCGGAGAGACACCGCTGGCGGTGCGCATCAATCCGTAGATCAGCCATGGCTGCCGCCCCAGTTCGGCAGTCATCCAGCCAGCCGTGTTGGCGATGTACGGCAGCGGCACAGACACCATCAGCGTCCACAGCATCCAACGGGAGTCATACAGTTTTCCGCGCCACAGTAGCAGCGAAGCCAGAACCATCACGGCGATGAAGATGGTCCCGAGACCCACCATCACGTGATAACTGTAATAAAGCAGAGGAATTTGGTCCGGCCATTCTGCTTGCGGAAAATCGGACAAGCCCTTGACGTTCGCCCGCCATTCCTGGTAAGTCAGAAAGCTCAGCATCTTGGGCACTTCCAGGGGATTGTCGAGTTTTCTTTTTTCCACATCGGGCTGTCCTAGGATTGCCAGCGGCGCTCCTTCTTGCGATTCAAAAAGTCCTTCCATCGCCGCCAGCGTCGGCTGCTGATTGTAGGCAACCAACTTTCCTTGCATGTCGCCGGTGGGGGAGAGTTGCAAGACAGCAGCGATCGTTCCTACTATTACGCCCGCCCGCACAAAAGTGCGGCCGTAAGTTTCATCGCGCTTCGTCAGCAAATAAAAAGCGCCGACCCCTGCCATGACGAAGCAGCCGGTTTGCACCGCGCCCAACATCGTGTGCGCGTACTGCCACAGCGCCCATTTATTCAGCAGCAGGCCCCAGACGCTCGAGAGTTCGATCTCGCCGTTGGCGCCAAGACGGTAAGCGGTGGGGTGTTGCATCCACGCGTCGGTCACAACGATGAAATAGCCCGAGAGCCAGGAGCCCAGAAAAACAAGAAACGCCGACCACCAGTGCCCGATGCGTCCAAGTTTTTTCTCACCGAACAAAAACAGTCCCAGGAAACTCGATTCGAGAAAAAACGAGAACACGCCTTCCATCGCCAGTGTTTGGCCAATGACGCCGCCCGCCGTTTTCGAAAACGCGGCCCAGTTCGTCCCGAACTGAAATTCCATGGGGATGCCGGTGACAACGCCCAGCGCAAAATTAATCCCGAAGATCCGCGCCCAGAATCGTGCCGCACGGTTGTAATGTTCATCGCCGGTTCGCAGCGCTTTGGTCTTCAGGTAGACGAGCAGCAGCGCGAGTCCCATCGTCAATTGTGGAAAGATGTAGTGAAACGTAATCGTGAACGCGAAGTGCAGCCGGTGTATGTCCACTGCCTGTCCCATCGCGTCACCTCGTGGAGATTCTTTGCGATCTTCAGCGTTGCGGCCGACGTTTCCCCGCAGCATGCGAGTAATGCGGATGGTCCACCCGCATTCTCGCACTTCTGAAGCGCTCTGCAGCAATTTTTTTGAGCAGGCTAACGCCATCCAGGCGGATTCAGTCACGTTAGGCGGACGTCTGAGCTTCGCGCCGCGAAAATCCTCATCTTGGGGAATTTCTTCAATTTTCTTACGCCCCTGCTGCATCCGATGTATTGTTTTGGCGCGCTTTCTCACCGGAGGATCTCCATGAAATACGACGCGATCATCGTTGGCTCCGGCCAGGCTGGCAACCCACTCGCTCATCGGCTCGCCGATTTGGGATGGTCTGTGGCGCTTATCGAGGAAAAGGACCTGGGTGGCACGTGCATCAACGTTGGTTGCACGCCCACCAAGACGATGCTCCATCGCGCGCAGGTTGCTCACTACGCGCGCAACGCCGCGCGCTGGGGTGTCAACGCTGCGAACGTCAGCGTTGATCTCGCCAAGATTGTTGCCCAAAAAGATGAAGTCGTTCTCAGCTTTCGCGGCGGCCAGCAGAAGCAAGTCGACAAGCGCGCCAAGCTTCGTTTTCATCGCGGCCACGCCCGTTTTGTTGGCCCGCACCAACTCAAGGTTGCCGATGATCTGATCGAAAGCGAAAAGATTTTCATCGACACCGGCGGCCGCCCGAACATTCCTGCGATACCCGGCCTAGACACCGTCTCGTATCTCACCAACGAATCCATCATGCAGCTCACGACTCTCCCGGACCATCTGCTGATTCTCGGAGGCGGCTACATCGGCCTGGAATTTGGGCAAATGTTTTGCCGCTACGGCAGCCGCATCACCGTTCTTCACACCGGCAAGCAAATTGTCTCTGGCGAGGATCCCGAAATTGCCGCCGAGCTGCAGAAAGCGCTCGAAGCCGAAGGAATACAATTCCTGCTCAACGCCCGCACCACGCGTGTCGAAAACAAGAACGGCGCTGTCACTTTGTCTTTCGAAGGAACGACAGGCTCATTGGGCGTCACGGGTTCGCATCTCTTGATCGCTACCGGGCGCCGTCCAAATACGGACGAACTCGGCCTCGATAAAGCCGGCATCGATACCGACAAGAGTGGCTTTATAAAAGTGAATGGCCGCCTCGAGACGAACGTTCCCGGCGTTTGGGCCCTCGGCGACTGCAATGGCGGCCCGGCTTTCACGCACATCTCCTATAACGATTTCCAGATTGTTTATGGCAACTTGGCGGAAGGGAAGAACCTGACAACCGAGAATCGGATCGTGCCCTACTGCGTCTTTACCGATCCGCAGCTCGGCGGCATCGGCATGACGGAGAAAGAAGCTCGCGCCAAAGGTTTTAAACTAAAAATCGGAAAATGCCCGATGACTCGTGTGGCGCGAGCCATCGAGCGCGGTGAAACCGCGGGGCTCATGAAAATTGTGATCGATGCGTCCAACGATCGCATCCTCGGAGCTTCTATCCTCGCATCCGAAGGCGGCGAACTCGTGCAGATCCTCAGCACCCTCATGCTTGCGAATCAGCCGTACACACTTTTGAAGGGCGCGGTCTATATCCACCCCACACTCGCCGAAGGTTTTTTCGCGCTCATGGAGGACGTAAAACCTGCCGGCTGACGCGATGTGTACCCAAAATTCGGCGTAAATCGGGCTAGCTGGGTACAGATTTGGGTACAACCAGGCACAGTTAAGCGCGCTGTCTTCTGCTGTAGTAAACTGTTGCTCACGGGGCTGTAGCTCAGATGGATAGAGCAACGGTTTCCTAAACCGTTTGTCGCGAGTTCGACTCTCGCCAGCCCCACCAGCATCAGGGTGGACCCCTTGTGTTTCAGGTACTCGGCTTACGCAAGGTTGGGAACGCAGGTCGCCCTCGGCTATGTGTTCGGCGAACTTTTCTGTCTTTACCTGCCAGGCTTTTCGAGAGGCATCCCGTTCCTCACTGGTGTGCGTAACCTTTTTGTTTACCTCGATTAGCGATGTCAAGCGGGGGCAAGAAAGCAGCGTGGGTTGCTCCACCACCCCTAACAATTTCGAAATAGCGGATGCGGAGTGAAAGAGTCAGAAAGCTCCTGTTCGTATTTGAGCACTTCTGAGGGTTTATAGAAATACTCTTTGCGGCAGTCGTCACACTGGACTCTGAAGCGGCCTTCGAGGGAAGGGCGAGGAGCGACGGGGTCGGTTTCGGCTAGGGGGATTCTATGCCTGAAGAAAATGTTCTGTCGAAGATGAAACCAATGGTTCTTGCAGAGCACCACCCAACAGTAGTGGCTATCGACCCACATTTCTTTTCTTTCAACTTTCTCCCGCTTGGTTCCGGTGGAAACCGCCGGAGGCACGGCAACCTCGATACCTGTGCCACCGCGAGCATCTGCGCCTGAAAGAGGACCGCCTGTGTTGGCGGGGACTGTCTTCTCTTCTCTCGATGTTTTCTGCCCCTGAGGTTCGTCCGTGTGGGCCGTCTTGAGGGCAAAGAAGATGCGAAGAGCCACGATTGTGATGCCCACGGCCGATAATATGAGAACAAGCCGCATAACATCCTCCAAGCCATCACAACGATTGGGCGGGAAAATCAGTGAAGGTCAATGGTCAGAGCCTACTTCTTTTGTCCCACAATTTCCAGAAACAGTTCTTGCCGTCAGTGGTCCCATCATGAGCGTATAATTAAAAGGTAAACATTTATAATTCTTTGCGACATCGCAAACCTCTAAAATGTATGAACGGAGTATTGAGCGACCTGATTGCCATGTGACCGAGACGAGTGATAGGCTGTCACCAATGGCGGTGCAGCGTGAACTCGTTGAGCATTTCGCGAGGCTAGAACTCGCGCTAAATGACCACCAGAAGAAAGGCACGCCCAAAGGAGATCCCACCTACAGCAGGATATATACCCAACTCGCCAGAGACCTCGCGCCTTTAGGTATTGCACGGGATGGGATTCCAGAGGCCGCCAAATCTTGCGGTCGCCTCGGCACGTTCGAACGCTTAGAACAGCACATGAAGAAACCTGTCGCTTGAGCGAGGATGTGGCAGTTCTCTAGCGACGCATCATTTTTGTGACCCATCACCATTCGAAGTGATCACCAATAATTATTGATGCTGATGTACTTACTGCGCTTTACAAATCCCCGATGGGTACCGATGTCAAGCGAGAGAGGAGTCGGGACACTTTATCTCACAAGAACTCTCGTGAGCTAGGATTCTCGTTGACTTGGACCTTGGTCGGCATCACAATATGCGCCAACTTGCCCAGTAGTTTCCCAGGAAAGCGCAGGATAGTGGGCTATCTGGGAGCCCTTCTATTCTCACCCGTAGAACCCCGAAAAATCCAAACAAGGAGGATGCTCATGTCACGCAACATTATGCGAATATCGCTACTGACTATCTTCGTCGCCATACTCCACATGAGCCTGGTGCCGACAGTATGGGGTCAAGATGACAGGATTTGCTCAACGGCAAAAGCAGCGGGAGAGTGGGGATACGTATACACAGGGACGCTGCTCCTTCCAACAGGCCCGGCTCCTGTCGCCGCGGTCGGCCGATACACCTTGGACAAAGAAGGGAACATCTCCGGTGAGCAGACCAGAACTGTAGCTCCCGGCGAAGCGGCACAGGAGGTAATCAAAGGGACAGGCACAGTGAACGATGACTGCACAGGGACGGCAACAATCAGTGTTTACGACCAGTCGGGGAGGACTTTGCTGCGCACCGCAGTTTTGGCCGCCGTTTATGTGAATAACCAGAGAGAGGTTCGCTACCTTTTTGAATCGCTGGTGCTATCCAATGGCACAAGCATCAGGGTTGTCGTAACCGCCGATGCGAAGAGGGTGTTTTCGAAGGACTAGGCGATGATTGCCGTTCCCGAGGAACTTTCGGTCCACCGGAGCGGGAAACGATTCTATGTCGGAGCAAATCTGTTCCTCAGCGAATTTCACTCGTGACTTGCTGAGGCCTGGCCAGGATCGCGGCCACAAGGCCGCACGCGGCAGCAAAAGACAACCACAATCCCGGAATCGCGCGGTTCCCCGTTAAGTGGATCAGGTAGGTGCTGATCGCAGGCGTAAAACCACCGAACACAGCCGTAGCCAGGCTATAGGCGAGCGAGAAACCCGAAGTACGAACATCGACCGGCATGATCTCCGTGAGGAAAACGACCATGGCGCCGTTATAACTGGCGTAAAGGAATGACAACCACAGCTCAACCGCTAAAAGCCTGGAGAAGGTAGGCTCGCGAACCAGCCATAGCATCGCGGGGTAGGCTGTAACCAGCATTAGGATCGTGAAAACCAGAAGTAAAGGGCGACGGCCAATTCGGTCGGACAGCGCTCCCATGAGCGGAAGCCAGAAGAGATTGGAAGCCCCGACGCAGAGAGTCACAACCAAACTGTCGATGTTCGCCAGATGAAGCACCGAGTTGCCGAAGGTGGGAGTGTAGGCAGTGATCATGTAGAAGGAAACGGTGGTCATGGTGACCATCATCATCCCGACGAGCACGATGGCCCAGTTGGCAGTAAGCGAGCGGAAAATCTCTGATGTTGTCGGACGGTGCTTACGCGCGACGAACTCGTCCGTCTCCTGAAGAGAGCGCCTGAGCCGGAACAGAAACGGAATTATTCCGCAGCCAAGAAGCAGGGGGACGCGCCATCCCCATGCGGTCATTTTCTCCGGAGGAAGGAAGGAACTGAGCACGACTCCAACGAGAGCAGCGAACATGACCGCTACCTGCTGGCTGCCCGATTGCCAGCTCACGTAGAAGCCCTTGTGTCCCGGCGTTGCAATTTCGGATAAATAGACGGAGACGCCGCCGAGTTCCATGCCCGCCGAAAATCCCTGCAGGAGCCGGCCGATCAACACAAGCAGCGGAGCCAGCAAGCCGATCGTCGCGTACCCCGGAGTGCACGCAATCGAAAAGATGCCCACGGACATGAGAGTCAGAGTCAGAATGAGGCCGGCGCGGCGGCCATGGTGATCGGTGTACGCTCCGAGCACGATGGCGCCGAGGGGCCGCATCAGAAATCCCGCCCCAAACGTCATCAGCGACAACATGAGCGATAGGAAAGGGTTGCCGCTGGGAAAGAAGGCGTTACCGATGGCCGTGGCGTAATAGCCAAAAACCATGAAGTCGTACATCTCCAGGAAATTTCCGCTGGAGACGCGCACGACGGACCAGATTTTTGCTTTCCGTTCTGCGGAGAGGCTCATGGGATCCAATGGTTCACTGTCGTGGCCGTCTGTGATGCGCAAGAGACAGCCGCCCATGGGATGTCCTTCCGTTTACCAAACCAGCTTCAGCCCTAGCTGAATCCGGCGTGCCTCCGTGGATGTGGAACCAATCACACCCGCCTTCGCTATCGGCGCTCCGCTTGCGTCGAAGATCGAATTGTTCGAATCGTTCAAAAAGTTAGGGGCGGCAAAATTTGGATGATTCATGATGTTGAAGAACTCCGCCCGAAATTGGATATTGAAGGCTTCCGAGATTCTCGGAACGTGAGTGTTCTTGAAGATGGAGAAATCTACAGTTGTGAGGCCCGGCCCATAGATGCTGTTGCGCCCTGCGTTGCCAACAAGATTCGTGCAAGTGCCCAGGATGCCCGCACTCCCGGGATCGCCCTTGCTCGGGTTAGGCGTCTTAAAGCCAAAGGGCTGGCACTGCGCAGCGATATCAGGAGTCGCCTGCGGGAGAGCGAAGCATTTTGTGTTTAGGTATTTAACGCCGCCTTGAACCGGGTTGCAACCCTGAACGAGGTTCGCAAAGTCCATAGAAAAGTCGCCGTTAAAGCCTGTGCCCAGGGGATCGCCGCCGCCTCCGATTGTTGGTGTAAATGGCGAACCCGTGGTCGCGGTGATGATGGTGCCAAGCTCCCAACCTCCGGCCAGATACGAAGCAGTCCCGGACTTTGGCCCTGGAACTTCCCAGATGAATGTGCCCACCAGTGTTTGTCTCACGTCAAAATCACATGCACCCACCCTGTAGGATTTGACGAGCAAGAGGGGCACGGCGATGGAATTTAGGTACGTGTCTCCGGTAACCGGTGCCGAGCTTGTGTCTCTGCACTTTCCGAATGTGTAGGAGATCTGGCCTTGAAGACCGTGACTCATGGTTTTCTTGAGTTGCGCCTGACCGGCTCCATAAGAGGCAGCGCCGTCAAATACAACGGGACGAATGCCAGCGCCGCCCGTGCCACCTCCCCAATTTGGGTTGATGGCTGTCCCGGTGGCCTGAGTTCCGCAGCCTTTACCCGGTTGAAGCTTGGCCGGAATACAAGGGACGAGAAGTCCTGCAGAGGTAACCATGGGCTGAACGAGATTGATGTCGTCGGCAGCGACAGACAAATGCACGGAGCGCGAGCCCACGTAGCCGACGATCAGGGTCCACGCCGGGGCGAGCTCGCGTTGGATGTTGAAGTTCCAGTTGAGCACGTCGGCGCGCTTGGGATCTTGCTGCACGAAGCGATTCCTGACAGCCTGGGGGTTGAAACTGATATTGGGGTCAATGCCACTGCCCAAGGTACCGTTTCTGTCAAAGCCGATGACCTGGTACGGAAAGGTCGCCGAGGTATTCAGGCCAAACTCATAAGGAAGCGGCAGCACGTCGAAAATGCCGAACCCTCCGCGCACCGCCGTTTTCCCATTCTTGAAAGGGTCCCAGGAGAAGCCAATCCGGGGCTCGAAGTTTTTACTCGTGGGATTGCTGGCTATAAAACTGTCGACATGAACTGGCCCACAAGCAGTTGGGCTAGCTGAACAGTTCGCGAGGGTCGTAATTTCCTGGATCCTGTTGTTGGCGTCCTTCGGCAGTGTCGCGAACTCGTAGCGCACACCCATATTGACGGTGAGGTTAGGGCGAAAGCGCCAATCGTCCTGAAGATACCCCGCGAAGAAGCTCTCTCGAATGGCGACCGCACTAGACCCTCCCGGGGCGAGGGCATTGAGCCTATTCGGTGTGTTGTTCAGTAAGGCCGCCAAGTTGGGATAATTGTTCATTCTGCCGTTTGGACTGAGCTTTTCCGTAATGTTGTAGAGCATGCGCTCGAAGGCAAATCCCAGTTTCAGGGAATGTGTACCGCGAGTGAGGAAGGCATCATCATAAAATTGGCCGGAGGTCCAGCGGTGCAGAAACCGGTTGAGACCGCCCAGCCCAATCGCCGTTGTGAGGACGCCCGGTACTCCGATTTGTGGCGGCCCGGCAGCGCCAGGTGCGATCGCGAGAGTCGTGTCTTTCGCGACTGCGTCGCCGGAGACAGGATCGTTGATATCGCCTCGTACGCGGCTCACACCTGCCCGAAACGTGTTGACCAATGCGGGACCAAAAATATGGGTTTCTTCGGCGCTGGCCATCTGGCGACGAGAAAAAACCTGATGCGTGGCGTTCAAGAGCGGGTCGGGCTGTGACTGCGGACCAGAATCCCAGAAGTAGCTGGCGGCTAGATTGTCTTTGGCGGAGATCTTCTGGTCGACCCTTGCTGTGAAGTAGTTCTCGTTCGAAATACTCGGCAAAGCCACGTTAAATGTCTGCGTAATTCCATTGCCGTCGACGGGTGTGCCGGCCGGGGCTTCCGGCCACAGCTTCATGTACGGCGCGACTGCGGGAACCGCCAGGGCCCGCTCAGCGTCGGTGGGGACGTGGATGGTTTGAGAGCCTGGCCTGTTCTGGCGTACTCCCTCGTAGGTGCCGTAGACAAATGTCTTGTCCTTGACTAGCGCCCTACCACCAGAGGCTCCGAACTGAATGCGCCGGAAAGGGGGGATGGGTTTCGTTGAATCATCGAAAAAGTTCTTGGCATCGAAAATCTTATCGCGGTCGAAGAAGAAGGCGGTTCCGTGAAAATCGTTTGTGCCGCTCTTGGTAATGGCGTTGATCACCGCACCGGAAGTACGTCCGTACTCGGCGGTGTAGTTGCTCGTTAGAACGGAAAACTCCTGGATCCCATCCACTCCCAAATTACCGCCGCTCGCGCCTCCCGGCGCTCCGTTCGAATAGTCGTTTATGCTCATTCCGTTAACGCGATAGGTATTTTCATTCGCGCGGTGGCCAGAGTCGCTCAATTGATTTCCGAAGCCCCGGTTGCCTTTGTTGGCGCTGAATCCGGTTCCGACTTGATTGGGGATACTCGTGACTCCCGGCTCGAGGGCGGCCAGTGAAGTCCAATCGCGACCGTTAAGGGGCAACTCTCGCACTGTCGTGGAATCCACAGTTGCACTGATAGTGGAAGATGCCGTTTGAACGTCGGGAGGAGTGGCGCTTACTTCGACGGTTTGGTTGAGCTGGCCGACTTGGAGGCTCACATTCAGCGCCTGCTGCGCCCCAACCGTAAGGCGGACGTCCTTCTGAACTGAGGTCTGGAATCCCTGGGCCCCCACGCGGACTTCATACGTTCCCGGCAGCAGGTTTGGCGCGGAATAGAAGCCGTCTCCGTTCGAGCTGACCTCTCGTACAACGCCCGTGCCCAGATTCTTGATGCTCACCGTGGCACCCGGCACAGCTCCACCGCGTTCGTCGGTGATCAGACCTGACAGCGCGGCTCCCACCGCCTGGGCCCGGGCCGCACCAGCAAGCCCTCCGCTTGCGACCAGGAGCGCAAGCACGATCATGCCGATTCTCAATGCCAAGTCGCTCTGTCTTCCAGCGATGCTCATCTCATCCTCCAGATTTGCCGTGCGGAGAGTCCGGACACGAGGACATCCCGTCTCGTGGCACGCGCCACTTGCTCAAATCCTCGACAATTTGTTCGGCCCTCTGATTTGTCCGATTTACGCGGACCCCCCAGCATTAGCCGCACTTTGCTGCCCTTCCTCAAGCATTGCAAGTCCTATTGCGTCACATCGAAAACACTTATTTATCACACATGGTCTTCAACAAAATGAACCACTTAGAGGCGCGGGTAACACGCCCGCCTCTTTGACGACCGCGGCAGGCGGGGTTATACTCGCCTTCGCTCCCGCAGACAACACCATGAAACAGTCCGCCATACCGGCAAACTCGGTGCGCTTCGGCGTTTACGAGTTTGACCTCCGGTCCGGCGAACTCCGCAAGCACGGCATTCGCATCAAGCTCCAGGAACAGCCCTGTCAGATCCTCGCCATCCTTCTGGAACACCGCGGGGAAATGGTCACTCGCGAGGAACTGCAACGCCGCCTCTGGCCTAGCGATACCTTCGTCGACTTTGATCACAGCCTCAACACGGCAGTCATGCGACTCCGTGAAGCGTTGAACGATTCCTCCGAAAACCCGCGCTTCATCGAGACGCTTCCGCGTCGTGGCTACCGCTTTGTTGCTCCGGTCGAGGAGAAATCAGCCTCCGTTACCGAAACGGCCCAGGGGGAAACTGGGGAGGTCAGGGCATCTCAAAGCGCCATTGCGAAAAATGACCCAACGCTCTCCTCAGGACTTCCGGCGACGGCCGGCAAGGCGGTTGGCCGCCTCCCGCGGCGGGTAGTTGTGTTGGCCGCGATATTCTTACTTGGGCTTGTCCTCGCTGGTGGCCTCGCTGTCCGCTATTTGCGCACGCCTTCCGTTGTTACTGCGCCCCCCGATCAGATCACCTCTCTTGTCGTTCTGCCATTCGAGAATCTTTCCGCCGACAAAGATCAGGCGTACTTCGCGGATGGCATGACCGACGAATTGATCGCGCATCTGGCTAAGATCCGCTCGCTGCGCGTCATATCCCGAACTTCGTCCATGGAATACAAAGGAACGCACAAAACGCTCTCGCAGATTGCGCGAGATTTGAATGTCGATGCCGTCGTGGAAGGCACGGTGTTGCGTTCGGGTGACCGCGTGCGAATCACCGCGGAGC